>Ga0209010_1000580_pt1 | contig 11103 bp, 8 predicted proteins | sample BlaSpr_A8_OM1_O3_FD_187985 | JGI IMG/M metagenome (GOLD analysis project Ga0209010, IMG submission 187985) | Forest soil microbial communities from Thunder Bay, Ontario, Canada - Black Spruce, Ontario site 2_A8_OM1_O3 (SPAdes) (version 2) | ecosystem: Environmental > Terrestrial > Soil > Boreal... | reverse complement strand
ATTCCTTCAAATGCCTGCTGCTTGGAGAGGTTTTCGTTGGCAAAGCTCATGCCTACAAAGCTTTGTGCGTCCGGAAAAGCAATACCTGGGCTTCCCATAGTCCATCCTCCTACGCCATCTCTACATTCTGTCCTCACGACATCCACGCGATTAGTGAAACTCTGTTCGTTCTTGAGCTGGAGTATGGAACGAACTCCGCCATGCGGACAACCCTAGATGGAGCCATTGTGCCCACTACATCGGTAAGCCTGGCGACTCCTTTGGGACGCTCCGTATGACCCTTTTGGACCAGAGGGAATACCACCTTAAGGTATATGGGAGCTAACGCTTTCGATCTCGAATGTCGATGCGCTTCCATCCGAAGAGGCGAGCGTCGACCGACCAGGCGCCAGGTCCGAGCAGTGCCAGGGCGGCACCAAGGGTTGCTAACAGGATACGAGTCCATGGATCTCCAGGATGCGAGAGAGCTTTCCACACCTCAATGACTACGAGAAGCAGCCCGGCGATGGGGGTCCATAAACCCACGATCAGAAGTACTCCTGCACCAGTCGCGATCACGCATAATATGGTTGGTCCAAACGGAGGCCCACCCCACAGTTTCGTGACTCCAGCGTCAATTAACGCAATACCGGTTACGAGGCGCATGAGCAACAGGCCTACACCGGGCCAACCACGGGCGAACGTTGAGAATAGTCTTCGCAAGGAACGGTCTTCTAGCCATCTCTAGAGTAGGAAATGTCCGACGCGAGCGGAACCCCCAAAAGGTTCGTGCTAACTACTCTTTCGAGTGAGCTAAGATTCGATGATTCCGCGCTTCAGCCCGATCATCGCGGCGTGGGTTCGGTCGTTGGCGCCCAATTTGGAGAGGATGTTCCTGACTTGGCCCTTGACGGTCTCTTCGCTGATCGAGAGCTGAGCCGCAATTACCTTGTTGGCATTGCCCGCGGCAATCAGATTAAGGACGCGGATTTCCGCCGGGGTCAGAGCGTCATCGGTGGCGTGTTCGGCAAGTTGGAAGGATGCCTCCGGGGACATTGTCTTCTTCCCGGAATGGACAGCCCGGATCGTATCGAGCAGTTCCTTGTGCAAGCTATTCTTTAGTAGGTAAGCGCGAGCGCCAGCTTTGAGGGCACGCAAAACCTGGACATCGCCGGTGTAGGTAGTCAGCACGATGATTCGTGCCTCGGGAAACTCATCGCGAATTGCGACCATTGCATCGACGCCGTTCATTTCCGGCATTTGCACGTCCATCAGAGTGACGTCTGGACGGTGACTGCGAAACTGCTGGATTGCTTCGCGCCCGTTTGAGGCTTCGGCGACCATCTTCATGTCTGATTGATCAGCGACGAGGCCAACAATCCCTTGACGAAGAAGGGGGTGGTCGTCGACCGCCATAATCCGAATCGGGCTGGGATCGCCGCTCATGACTTGATCTCACTCCCTTTCGCAGACCACCAGAAACGTCGGGTAGACGGAGTCGCGTAAGCCCTGGACGCAGGGATGCTTAGCTCAATTTCCGTGCCAGAATCGACCTCACTCCAGACATCCAGCTGCCCGCCCACAATTTTGGCACGCTCGCGCATGCCATGCAATCCAAAGTGCCCTGGGCGCGGATCCTCGCCAAGAATCTCCGGGTCAATCCCTTTTCCGTCGTCCCGGACCCGCAACCGAAACTGTTGTGCGTCATAGTGGATTTCGACTTCGATTTGTCGCGCCTGTGCGTGGCGGAATGCATTGCGCAGGGTCTCGCCTGCAATCCGGTAGACTTCGTCCCGCAAAATTGGATGCAGGTTTCGCGGCGTGCCTTCTACTGCCATACGGAAAAGGGCGGAATCCGCGATCGTTCCATGGGCCGCGAGTTGTTCTCCTAGAGCGCTTATGGCCATGGCAAGGTCGTTGGTCTCGACCGTGGAGGAGCGCAACTCCTGCACAGCGTCCCGGCCTTCGGTGACGGCTTGAGCCGCCTGATCGATAGCGCTCTCGAATCTTTGTTTGGCTTCGAGCGGGCGCTCCGGGAGCAGGTTAGTAGCAGCTTGAAAGCGGAGAATCAGGCCCTGAAAGCTTTGCAGCAGCGTATCGTGCAGTTCCCGCGCGATTCGTGTCCTTTCGTTGACGCGTGCTTCCAGCCCTATCGCGAACTCGTGCTGCAGTTGCTGAATACGGAGTCGATAGATCCCCCAGAGCAATGCCAGAAAAACGGCCACGCCCGATACACGGAACCAGGTCGTCTGGTAGTAGGCCGGGGCGATGGAGAAATCCAGGGATGTGCCAGCCTCGTTCCACACGCCACTGTTGTTGCAGGCTGCCACGCGGAAGCGGTAGTTGCCGGGTGAAAGATCATTGTAGAAGGCCTGGCGGCGAGCACCGACGTTCTGCCAATCGGGATCGCGGCCTTCCAACTTGTAGCGAAAAAGTACCTTCTCCGGCGCGACGAAGCTCAGCGCTGTGTAATCAATCGTGAGATCGCGCACCAGAGGCGGCAGCCTCGGGGGCGAGGATGACGCATCGCCGGACAAGTTCTGCCAGTAAGTCTTGCGGTCGGCAGTGACTTGCTCGACGTGCACCGGCGGCGGAACTTTGTTGACGGGAATGTGATGAGGATCGATAACGCTAGCGCCATCAAAAGGTAAAAACCACAATCTCCCATCGGACGACTTGGCGACCTGTGGGCTGTAGTGGCTGGGGATGGAAAGATTCCTTACTCCATCGGAGCTATCGAAAACTTTGGCCTGGATTGTCCGCGTCGTATCTTTTTCTTTGTCGACGGCAGCAGCCCAAGCCTCCAGTTCGGAGCGAGCAATGCGTACCAGGCCGCAGGCCATGTAAAGCCACAACGAATTGTCGTCGTCTTTCATCACCCAGTGAACCGCATCGCAGGGCAATCCGTTCTTGCTGGTCAGCGTGGCCACACGATTGTTCTTCAACCGGCTAAGCCCCCCTTCGGTGGAGGCCCAGAGCGTACCGTCATGATCGAATTGAAAGCCGCCGACCCGGCCCTCGCCAAGCCCATCAGAGGCTGTGTACGATGCACGGATCTTACCGTCAGCGAAATAGGCAATACCGCCCAGAAAGAATCCAATCCACAACCCGCCCTGCGAACGATCGGCAGCTAGAACGCTGGCATGGTCCTTATGTCCAAGCACTGCCCAGGGAATTTGTCGGACCTCACCCCGCGGTGAAATACGAATGAGGCCGAGAGCCTCGTTGTCTGCCCATAGATTGCCGTCAGCATCCCGGGCGATGGAAAGGATGTTTCCGCCGGGAACACCCTTTACGGGAATAAACCGGCCGTTCTCCAAATAGCCAAGCTCGCGAGGTGTGGAAACCCAGACGCGCCCGCGACCGTCTTGAAAAAGAGAATTTGGGTTATTGCTGTCGAGCTTCCCGTCTAGCCTAGCGCTGCCGGTGCGAGGAATTGTAATTTCTCCATGGTCCCAGCGGTTCAATCCACCATAAGTGGCGAGCCAAACACTTCCATCCCTGTCCGCTAGAACGGACCCGACGAGGGCTTTCGACAAGCCGTGGTTCCCAGTAAACGTGGTGACGGCAAAGTCGCGAAAGCGATCCAGGCCGTCGATTGTGCTCACCCAAACATTTCCTTCACGATCCTCAAAGAGACTGTAAACGTCTTCCCCTGAGAGGCCATCGGTCGGCAAAAGCACATCTGTCCTCCCTTGATGTATATGCAAAAGGCCCCGGTCTAGTGTTCCGATCCACAGACCCCCATCTCGATCTCGGAGTATTTTCGTGGCCCGGAACCGAGGCGAAGAACTCCGGAGTGAATACGCATCGGTTTTTCCGTCGACGAATCGGTAGATTCCGCCCTTCCATCCGACTAGGAGTGCACCGTCAGCGTCTTCACCGAATGCTTGTATGCCGTCTGGCTCACCGGCCAGCGAATAGAATTTCGGAGGACCAGGTTTCCATTTCCATAGGCCGTCCTTCACTCCCGCCCAGAGATTGCCTTTGCCGTCTTCATACAACGCGAGCACTGCGCGGCCAAAACTGCCATCATCTCCGTGGCAATGGACACTGCCGTTATGTATTGCGCACAGTTTTCCGTTAGGAATCCCCGACCCGCCGACCCATATAGTGCCTTCACGATCCTCAAGCAGCGCAAAAACAAACTGACCGGCAAGCCCCGGATAGTCAGTAAGCTGGCCGCTCTTCCAACTTGCAAGACCTTTGTCGGCGCCGATCCACAATGTCCCGTCGCGCGCGACGAGTAGACGTCTGATCGTGCCTGGAGGGAGATGCTGATCCGGTGGCGGCTGCCACGGGACGTTCCTGACACCGTCGAAACGAAGCAAGCCGAATTCCGTACCCAGCCAGAGGTAGCCGTCAGGCGTCTGGGCAATTGAGTAAATAGCGCCTTTGCTGAAGCCTTCGCGAATCTTCCACGCAGTGTGCGCGTACTGATTGATGTCGAGAGATGGGTCTAAGGCGAAAGCACAAGCGCAGCACGCCAGCACGATGCCAAGCGCGACAACGGCTCTTGTTTGTCTGTGCCCCCTGTCCATCTAGGTCATACATTCTAGCTCGTAGCCGCTAGTTTCACAGAAATTGCCATCGGCAAGAGCATGGTGGTAGACTTGCGCGCATCATCTTGGGGCATTCTTTTTCGACATCTTAAGTCTTCTGTCTAGATGGTGATTTATGGTCCGCTTGCGGATGAGTAACCTCATCTGCGTACTGGCTCTCGCCATTGTCCTTCTGCCACCTAGCGCGGCGGCTCAGGGCACTCCCACCGGCACGATTGCGGGTTACATCATCGATCCAACACGTCTCGCCGTGCCCGGCGCTCGCGTGGTTGTGGAAAGTGCCAACACCGGCACAACGCGCGATGTCTTCTCGAACCAGCGAGGCCTGTACAGCATGCCTGCCCTGGTGCCTGGCCCTTACAATATTACGGTCGAAGCAAACGGGTTTAAGACTCTTCACCAGAATGGTGTCGTGCTCGAAGCAGAGCAAACAGCGCGACTGGATTTCGCGCTGACTATCGGTAGCAGGACAGAAAGTATCACCGTCGAGGGGAGCGCAGCACTGCTCAACACCTCAGACGCATCAGTGAGCACTCTCATCGGCAATCGCTTCGTGGAAAACCTGCCCTTGAACGGGCGGAGCTTTAGCTCCCTGATCGACTTGACGCCGGGGGTGGTGTTGGTACAGACCAACTTTTACGAGCAGGGTCAGTTCAGTGTGGATGGCCAGCGGCCGGATGCAAATTACTTCATGGTAGATGGAGTGGGCGCCAACCTAGGAACTAGCAGCTCCAATCTGGGCCAGGGTGGAGCAGGCCAGCTTCCGGCAACTAGCGCCTTCGGAGGGACCAGCAACCTGGTGTCGCTGGATGCGCTCCAAGAGTTTCGCATTCAGACTTCGACCTTTGCCCCGGAATATGGGCGTACTCCGGGCGCTCAAGTATCGGTGGTCACAAAGTCCGGAACGAACGCGATTCACGGCACCGCCTTCGAGTACTTCCGCAACGACGTTCTGGATGCTAACGATTGGTTCGCCGACCACGATCATTTGAAGAAGCCCGAACTGCGGCAAAATGATTTCGGCGGCGTGCTAGGCGGACCCATCATCAAAGATAAGCTGTTCTTCTTCGGGTCTTACGAGGGGCTAAGGGTACGCCAGCCTCTGGTTGCGAATACGTACGTGCCCACCTTGGCCACGCTCGCGAGCGCACCCGCAATCGTCCAACCGCTACTCAACGCCTTCCCAAAACCGACCCCGAACGGCCAGGACTTCGGCAACGGGACGGCGGCATTTACGGCCAGTTACTCCGATCCTTCCACATTGAATTCTTCCAGCATTCGGATTGATTATCTGCCGACACAAAGGACAACCATTTTCGGAAGGTACAGCGATGCTCCATCGAGTCTCGACCAGCGTGGCGGGGGGAGTTCGCAGACGACCTATAGCAACATTCTGAATATGAAGTACCGGACCCAAACCCTGACCCTGGGGACGAACCAAGCGATTACTCCCCGGTTTACCAATGAGTTCCGCTTCAATTACAGCCGGAGCCGGGCGAACAGCTTCTATACACTCGATAATTTCGGGGGGGCAGTGCCTCCTCCGAACTCAGTGCTATATCCATCGTTTGCTTCTCCGCAGGACTCAAGTTTCGCTTTTTTCGGCGACTTCAATCCCTTTGGGCTTAAGTTCACCACCGGCAGGCTGGGAGACAACTTGCAGCAACAGATCAACCTGACTGACAACGTTTCCCGCGTCGTTGGCGCACACCAGCTAAAGTTCGGGCTTGATTATCGTCGTCTCCGTCCGGACAGCCAACTTTTCTCTTATCAGGCGCAGTATCTCTTTCTTTCTTTGTCAAACATTGTGGCCAACACGTTGCCTGAAGCATTTGTAATTTCGAGGACCGACGCTGAATTGACCTTCTCCAATTGGAGCCTGTTCGCCCAGGACACCTGGAATATCAAGCGAAACCTAACGATTACCTATGGGCTGCGGTGGGAATACAATGACGCTCCATCATCGCCCAATGGCACACTCCCGTTTACCGTGACGCAGGCGGATAACCTCGCAACCATGACGTTGGCCCCGCCGGGCACGCCCCTGTGGAGCGCGCAAAAAGACGATTTCGCTCCCCGGCTCGGTATGGCCTGGCAACCACGCCCGAATCTAGTCCTAAGGGCAGGTGCTGGTATTTTTTACGATCTCGGGTACTCCGACGTGGCCGATGGGACTAGCGCATTCCCATACGTTCAGCAAAAGCTTATCCTTAGCACCCCGTCATTGCCGCTCTCATTCCCGCTGAGTGCCGCCAATGCCGCGTCGCCTCCTTTTACGACAAGTCCGCCTGTCCCCTACCTCGCGGTCGTAGATCCGAATCACGTACTACCCAGAACCTATGAGTGGAACGCGGCGGTGGAACAGACGCTGGGAAAAACCGATGTACTCACACTCATCTACCTCGGCGCAGGGGGCCGGAAGCTGATCCGTCAGGACCTTTACGATGCGCCGAACCCCGCCGTTTTCACCGGCGAGTTTGATTTGATGAGGAATGGTGCGACTTCCAGTTATCAGGCTCTTCAAGCCCAGTTCCGCCATCGCTTAGCGAACGGTCTCCAGACGCTCCTCTCTTATTCCTGGGCGCATTCGATCGACGATGTTTCCTCTGACGCCTATTTTCTGAGTGTGCCACCGGGTGAATCGCCTTCCTCTGCCGAGCGTGGTTCGTCCGACTACGACATCCGGCAGACATTCGCCGGAGCTATTTCCTATGACATACCGGGACCGGGCAGTGGAGTTTGGAAGTCGATCTTCGGAAGCTGGTCGACCGACTCGATCATTTACGCTAGAAGCGCTACTCCGGTGAATGTCGTGACAGGACTGAATCCCTTCCCCGGTACTTTCTTGTCAGGAAACTTCAGCGTGCAACGACCGAATGTAATACCCGCAGTACCGTTCTACCTTGACGAGTCGGGCGCACCCGGTGGAAAGATCCTCAATGCGGCAGCATTCAGCATACCCACCGGGTCAGCGCAAGGAGATCTGGGACGAAATGCCCTGCGCGGATTCGGCGCTACTCAAATCGATTTGACATTCCGGAAGCAGTTCAGACTCACAGAGCGGTTTTCTCTTCAGGCGAGAGGGGATTTGTTCAACATCTTCAATCACCCCAATTTTGGAGCCCCCCAAAACTATCTCTATTCCTCTCCAGGGGTAGCTAATCCTCTATTCGGGCAATCGACTTCGACGCTGGCCAGCTACATGGGAAGCGGCGGCCAAAGTGGAGGCCTCAATCCGCTGTATCAAATCGGCGGCCCGCGCTCGATCCAGCTGGCGATGAAACTTCAATTCTAAACCAGCTATGGCGTTTTAATGATGTGTTGCTCCAAGTGAAAGGATAGCGCAAGGTCCGGCAGCTTCCAGCGCGTGCAAGACCCTAGCGACGACTCTCGGAAAGTGCGGCCTATTTTCCGGCCCAGATTAATAAGACCGATCAAGATACGTGAGCTAACGCCGTACCCAGGAAAAGAGCGTAGGCGATTTCGGATCGGGCGGGCTAACCCGCATCGCTGCGCCGATTGAAAAGGCGCACCAGGTGCAAGTTCACCCGCCCAGTTCCTGACGTAGCAGGCTAATCCTGCTCGAACTCAAAATCCGGAGCAGTTTGCTCAGGCATGTCCAGACCAGTACCACCGGCGCCCATGACAACATCATTTGCTTGCCCGATCAACGTCAGTTCGGGAGCTTCATACTTTTTCTGCATTCGATTCACCTCCTTTCTGTTTTTATTTACAAAGTCGTTTGTTTGGCGGCTCGAAGCGCTTGCGCAAATGGCCTACCGTGCCTGCGATTGCGCAGCCACAATTCGAGCAGAACAATGTTCCGCAACTGCGACTCATTGCAGTCGAGCCCTGCGGAAAGCCGCTGCAGGCGCGAAAGGACGCTGGCGCGGTCCACAAATCCGCGCTCCACTATATTTAATTCCTTAGATCTAACGAGAACATTGGCCAGTGGCCTGAGAGCTTCCTGCCACGGGACGTTAAATAAACCCTTGGATCGCCGAGTCCGCACCTTGAGCGGCCACAGATCCGATAGTGCAGAGCGCATCAATCTCCGTGGCTCGCTCGGGCGACAGAGAACGTCCACCGGCACAGTCATCAAGAACTCGACCAACGGCCGATGGGCGTATGGGTGTGTGTAGTCCAGATGCTGCCACAGCTCAGGTACTTGCAAGCTCCGGAGTTCCAACATTCTGGATAGAGCGCGGAAATGCTTTCGGCGTTCGGGGGGAGCCTGCATCCAGGCATCCGAGAAGGAATTTCCGGAGTCGGAGAGTCCCATTCGGTCGATGAGACCAGGCACTAGAGATGTCTCAGTGCTCTTTACCATGTGCGATCCATCGCTCCCCGCGTAAATAGCAGCTGGCACGAACGTTGCTGGAAACGCTGCCGCAACTGCCTGCCAAAGGACTTGATAAATCGGAAGTCGAAGTATCTTGCTCCACGCGAGCGCTTCTTGGCATGCCCGCGCAAACCGAAAACGGTGCAAGGAGCCGGCGACCTGAAGGCTATCGTCGAACCAATTCCCCATCGTCAGGTCTCCATTCTGTCCCGTCAGAATGACCTTGGCGCCGAGCCGGTGGGCGGCAATCGCAACCGACTTGCGCAACGGCTGAAGAATCTCCGGAAACGCATTGCCTACTTGGGTTTCGGAGATAAGGGGCACTTCGTGGGTCGAAATGTGAACGCCCTCGATCCCACAGAACGATTCCATCTCGCGGATGAATGGCTCATCGATCGAGTTCCGCCAAAGATAGCTAACGCTTGCAAGATTCGTAGCGCGGACGGCCCCACTTCGCATCAGATGGTTCGCCATCGAGACTACCGATGAGGAATCAAGACCGCCGCTGAGTTCCGCGAGAACTGGCGCTTCCGTTTGCAAACGAACGGACACAGCCTCACGAAACAGCGCGCGAAGATGCTCTTCATATCGATGCTGGTTTCGGTAACGAACCTCATCGCCGATCGGCAAATTCCAGAAGCGGCTCATCTTCGTTCCGGTGGAAGACACACACACTGCATGGCCGGCGGGGACGGAATAAATCCCTTTGTAAGGAGTGCGGTTCGGGCATCCTCCATACAACAAAAATGCGCCAATATACTGCTCGTCAAGTTCGGAAATCCCGGTCGCGTCAACGACAGCTTGCAATCGGCTGGACCAGAAGACATTCCCGATTTGTACCGAATAGTAGAGTGGGCGCACGCCTGCAAAGTCGCTCGCGAGGACGGTGGTGCCGTTGGCCTGATCCCGTATGACGATGCTCCAATCGCCTATCAAATGGACAAAGCCATTGGTCCCCCAGCGTTCGTAGCCGGCTAGCGCTATCGCTGAGTTGCTGGTGTCGTCGCGCAATGAGTCTGCAAGTAATAGAAGCAAGTCGGTGCGATTGTCGAGCCGTCCATCCCAATGGAGGACACGGCTTCTCTCCACCGGGTCGTTCCATGTGTCTAGCGCCTTCAGTTCGGTTTCTGTTTTCATTAGCTTTCCCTACCCAAAATTCACGCAATCAGCAGCGATTGGAGCCGTTTCTGATACGCTGCAGAGCCATACACGACCCGGCCGTTTACCTCGACCCAGGCATGCGAGAAGAACGGAGAGGGGCGATATCCGATCGCAAGCCGTGCATAGATGCCGTACTGTCTGAGCAAACGGACCGTACATACTGATCGCTGTAAGCACAACACTGGTTTCCAGTAGAAACAGGTCGCGAGGAGGACCGCGTCGCTGATTGCCCGTTGCAGTTCCTCGGTGCACGGCTTCTGCGAAACGCGTTGCTGGCGCAACTGCTGCAAAATACATCCGATGCCACACAATGAGACAATCAGTTCGTATCGTGTGATCTCGCAAAGAGCCCTGAACACGAGGGAGCCGTATCTTGCCGTTTTCATAATTCTGCCTCTCGATGAATAAGCGTATGACGCTCCAACTCGGCCAGAAAGCGGACAACTTGTTCACGGGCCGTGGCCCGAGCAATCTGATATGCGTCGCTGATTTCGTCGGCGATCGCTTCCAATGACAGTTGTTCCTCGACCCCGCGCCAGACGCGTGCACCTGCCCCGTTGGCCGCGTACAACTGCCCGTTGCCAATGTGTAAGATCACAATTCCACTATCGTGAATAGAAGCGGCGGTTTCGGGATTTACGGTGAAACTGCAATCTCTAATTCGCTTCGTCATACTGTGCTTTTCCTTCCTTGTGAAGTTCCCCAGCATCTAGCTGATAGTGCTACAAACTATGTTCGCGGGAACATCCACGCGATTAGTGAAACTCTGTTCGTTCTTGAGCTGGAGTATGGAACGACTCCGCCATCTGGACAACCCCAGATGGAGTTCCCACACGCCGGCCCTGCGGAGATGAGTTCTGACACTACTTTGGAGGGGGTGGAGGACAACTCTGGCGAACTCAGATGTCGAGACGCTTCCTGCCAAAAAGGCGAGCGTCGATCGATAGAGCGCCAGGCCCAAGGATTGCGATGGCAATGCCCATCGCTGCAAGCAAGAGAGTGCTCCTCAAGTGATCCGTGCCGGTGAGGGCAACCCAGAGCTCGGTCAAGGCTACGAGT
>Ga0209010_1000579_pt1 | contig 11106 bp, 5 predicted proteins | sample BlaSpr_A8_OM1_O3_FD_187985 | JGI IMG/M metagenome (GOLD analysis project Ga0209010, IMG submission 187985) | Forest soil microbial communities from Thunder Bay, Ontario, Canada - Black Spruce, Ontario site 2_A8_OM1_O3 (SPAdes) (version 2) | ecosystem: Environmental > Terrestrial > Soil > Boreal... | reverse complement strand
AATGGTGCGCGACCCGCGGAGAGTTGCAGCGAGAAGGCAAACCGTCGCGTCAGAATAAGAAAGAGATTCATTTCGCGTTGCACCGCCGCGAGGGTGCAGTTTTGCTGGTGCAGCGCGCACGGGACGTATCGTTAATGCCGGAGATGTGGGAACTGCCCGAAGCGGAGCAAAAGGCGCCGGCAGAAACGCTAATTGCTTCGGCCAGCACGGCGCGGAAAGGCACGCCGCTATTGACGCTGCGTCACGCGATTACGGTAACAGATTACACGGTGAAGGTATGGCGCGGCGACCCCGCAGTTCGCGTAGCGGGGAAATGGATTGTGACAGATCGCTTGAGGCATTTGCCTTTAACGGGATTGGCACGGAAAATTCTGCGAAAAGCAACCATACTTTGACTTGCAGTCTGTGATTGGACAGAGAGATTGCTGGTTTCCCAATCCTGCAAGCTCGGGACGCTACGGGAAATTCTGGACACGGCAACCCTGCGCCGCTGTGCTACCATCTACTGTTTCTTGTTGCACGCCTTTTGCCGCTGGAGTCGCAGCGATGTTTGCGGGCAATGAAAATCAGGACCGGGCGCGGTTCGTCCGGAAGTCCGAGGCTTCCATGAAAGACACTCTCGGAGTCCTGTTGGCAGGCGGCGCCGGAGAGCGACTCTATCCGCTTACCCGCGACCGCGCCAAGCCGGCAGTGACTTTCGGCGGCATCTATCGCATCATCGACGTTACCCTTTCCAATTGCATCAATTCCGATCTGCGCCGGGTCTACATCCTCACCCAATACAAGGCGCTCTCTCTGAATCGGCATGTCCGCGAAGGCTGGAATATTGTCGGCGCGGAGATGGGCGAGTTCATTGAAGTTCTGCCGCCCATGAAGCGGGTCAGCGACCAGTGGTATCAGGGCACGGCTGACGCGGTTTACCAGAATATTTATTCCATCGGCTCCGAGCAGCCCAAGCACGTGCTGATTCTATCCGGCGATCACATCTACAAGATGGATTACCAGAAGATGATGAAGCAGCACTGCGACTCGGCCGCCGACATCACGCTGGCCACGATTCAGATCGATCCCGAGGAAACGAAGCGCTTCGGCGTGGTGGACGTGGACAAGGACGGGCGTGTTAATGGCTTTGAGGAAAAGCCGAAGAATACGGAGCTGCGTTCGCCCGGGAATCCGGTCAAAGTTGCTGGATCGATGGGCGTCTATCTATTCAACGCCGACGTACTCATTCCGGCGTTGCTGAAGGATGCCGAGGACCCCGAATCCAGCCACGACTTCGGCAAAGACATTCTGCCTAAGATGGTCGAAGACTATCGCGTCTACGCCTACGACTTTGTCGACGAAAACAAGAAGGAAGCCCTCTATTGGCGCGATGTAGGCACACTCGAGGCCTATTACGAAGCGAACATGGACATCGTTTCCGTGTCGCCGATCTTCAATCTCTACGACGAAGAGTGGCCCATCCGCACCCATCAGCGGCAGTATCCGCCGGCGAAATTCGTGTTCGCGGAAACCGGTCGCATGGGCACGGCGCTCGATTCCATCGTTTCCAACGGCTGCATTGTTTCCGGAGGAGTCGTCAAGAACAGCGTGCTCTCGCCCGATGTGCGCGTGAATTCTTATTCGGAAGTCGACAACTGCATTCTTTTCTCTCACGTCAGCGTAGGCCGCCACTGCCGCATCCAGCGCGCGATTCTCGACCGCAACGTTCACGTTCCCGAAGGCACCACTATCGGCTTCGACGCTGAGGCCGACCGGCAGCGTTACTTCGTGACCGAAAGCGGGATCACCGTCGTGACGCGGGATTATTCACTCTTCGAAAATCCGGTGACAGTGGATTACTTCACCAGCGAGTAGAGTTCGCGCTCTTGGCTTTTTGTAAGCCTTGTCGCGGCAGGTTGTCGAATAAAGAGCTTATCGAGACAGAGCCTTCGCCTGATTCGCAACCAGCAGCGCGCCCTGGGACCTGGCGTCATTTTCAAGCGATGCCAGATGCGTACGCGCCGCCCCCGAACCTGAAGCCAGTTCGATTTCCGCCAAAGCGAGGCGAGCGTTATATTCCGACAATCGATATCCATACTTGCGCGTCGAAGCAATCATAGTTTCAAGTTCCCGCCGTGCATCCGGAGCTTGCCCAAATTTTGCCTTCACGCGCGCATCGGCCAGTATCGCTTCATAGCGAGGATCGTTTTCCGGCACCTGTTGGCTAAGAGTCATGGCCTGCTGCGCTGCTTTCCGGGCCTCTGCCAGATTTCCTTCGCCAAGAAGATTGCGCGCGAGCATCGCGTGGGCGAAGGCGTTGCCTCCGACAGAATTGGCTTTTTCAAAAACCGCCATGGCTTCGCGGGCCAGTTTCTCTCCATCAGAAAATCTTTTCTCGGCCAGCGCGACGAAGGCCATTGATGCGCGGGTTTGAGCGGCCTGGTTTTCGTCTTTGTTTTCTTCGCACATGGTCAGCGCCTGTTCATATCTCTTCTCGGCCCCGGCCAGGTCTCCGCGAAACAGCAGAATGTCTCCCGTGCCGGCTATCGAATAAGGCTCGGCCGTGCGGTAATTGATCTGCTGTATCATCGCCAGCGCCTGCTCATAGTTTTTCTCGGCATCGTCGAGGCTTCCCATCTCTGTGAACAGGTTTCCGAGATTGTTCAGTGTCTCTGAGGAACCGCGGCGGTCGCCAATTTCATTAAAAGCAGCCAGCGCCTGCTGCTGCATCTTGAGACCACCCTTGAGATCGCCAAGCCCTTCGAGATCGTTGGCGATGTTTCCGTAATCGCTGGCCAGGCCAGCCGGATCGTGAATGTTTTGATCGAAGTGCAGCGCCCGGTCGTAATACTTTTCCGAATCCTGAAGTTTTCCCTGCTGGTAGAGTACGTTGCCGATCCGCTCAACCGCTCCGCGAATATATTTTCCCGCGCCAACTTCCTGGAGCACAGGGAGCGCTTCTTCAAATTTCTTTCTCGCGCCTTCGAAATTGCCCTGGTCGTACAAAACATCCCCACCCATCAACAGGGAACGCGCGGCTCCCAACCGGTAACCCGCGGCGGAAAAAAGATCGTGCGCCCGAGAGGAAAGCTGAATTGCCTTGTCCGATTCACCCATCCCGGTGCATGCATTCGCCTCTGTATGCAGCGCTTCGGCCAGCAGGAGATTCGCTCCCAGAGATATTCCAAGATTCGCGGCCTGCTCCGCCGCCGCTTGCTGCTTCTTAAAGTCACCCTGCGAATGCGCAATGTTGGCTTCCGCGAGGTCAACGCGAGCCGCGTCGGCATCGGCGAGTGGAAGCGCGCGCAAGTTCGCGAGAGTAACGGCCGCATCCGCTCCATGCCCCGCATTGACCTGCGCGTGAATCAGCAGGAGGCCATAATCCACGCGGTCAGGAAAAAATTGCCAAAGCGCGCGGAAGTTTTCGACCGCCTGCGGCTCTTCGCCGAGCAATTCATGGGACCGGCCTTCCATGAGCAATCTTTCTTCACGCGAAGAGTTCGCGGCCAAATCGAGTGCCAGCTTCGCCTGCTCTTTCGCTTTGCCGTCATAGCCTAAAGTCGACCAAGCTTGCGCCAACGCGGAGTGCGTGGGAGCGTGCGCAGGATCGAGCGCAACCGCTTTCTCCAGCAAATCGCGCGCGGCCAGGGCGTCGAACAGGCGCAATTTCTGTAACCCCTCGGAATACAAGCGGGCGGCTTCCGGATTCGCCGGCAGAGAAGCGCGCACCGCAGCGGACTGCACGTCGGAGAGAGAAGAGATGCCCAATTTTTCACGCAGCGCAGCCCCCGCCTTGCCGATGAGATCGTCGATCTCCGATTCGTTTCCTTTTTCAGAAACCGAAGCCAGAGTTTCGCCCGCAGCCGTGTCCTGCATTCGCAGATCGAGCCGCACAATCCCGTTGCCCAGCGGCAAATACGAGCCCATGATCACGTCATCGCTGCCCAGATTTTGCCGGATACGGTTCAGCGTCTGCTGGCTGAAGCTCTCTGCATCGGGAAGAGACAGGCTTGCTTTCATCTGAGCGACGCTCTCGCCCGGAATCGTGCGCAGTTGATCTCCCTGGCTGAGTTCCGTGGTCAGCATTTCCGAGAGAGCCGTCGATAGCCAGGATTTCTCCGGATTGCCGGAGAGATTTTTGAAGCCGAGCACGGCGATGGAACGGCGGCCGGGAACGGATAGAGATACCGACGAAGTCGCGTGTCGCCGTCTGCCGATTAGAAAGAATCCGCCCGTCGCAATTAACAATATCGTCGCGGCGATTCCGATACCCAAAGCAATCGGTCGCTTTTTCCGTGGCAGAAGTAACGGCGCCGAAGGGGTCAGCACCAGCCCAAGATCCGACGCGAGATCCGCCGCCGTCTGGTAGCGCTGCACTGGATCCTTGGCGAGAGCCTTGAGGATTACTTGACCCAGCGCGGCTGGAATCGACGCGTTGATCGCGCTCGGCGCTTCAGCCTGCTGATTCAAAATCGCGTTGATTAAAAGCGCCGGCGTCGATTGTTGAAACGGGCGTCTGCCCGTCGCCATTTCATAGAGCACGGCTCCCGCCGACCAGATATCGCTGCGCGCATCCGCCATCTGCCCGCCCAATTGCTCAGGCGCCATGTAGGGTAGCGTCCCCGTGACCTCCTGCGACTTGGTCATCGTCATCGTCATTCCCATTTCGCTGGCGTGGGGCATGAACTGGGCCAGACCGAAGTCAAGAATCTTCAGCCGGCCATCCGCCGTAATCCGCAGGTTGCCGGGCTTAAGGTCGCGATGCACAACGCCCTGCTGATGCGCTGCGGCTAGCCCTTCGGCCAATTGCGCACCCAGGCGCACAACTTCCGCCGGCGAAAGCGGCCCCCCAGTGAGTTTGATATCGAGGGTGACGCCGGGAATGAATTCGGTGACTAGAAAATCTGTGTCGTCCTGCGTCCCGAATTCATGCACGGTCGCGATGTTGGGATGGTTCAGGCGGGCCAGAGAAAGAGCTTCTTTGCGGAAGCGCTTACGCGCGACTTCATCGGCAAGCGAACCCGCAGGCAACACCTTGATCGCGACGTCGCGATCCAACTGTTCGTCGTGCGCGAGATAGACCACCCCCATCCCACCCGCACCGATTTTCTCGACAATCTTGTAGTGAGATAAGATCTGGCCAATCATGCCGGTTCCGCAAACGGCTATAGAGAGAGCTTACTCGATAGTGAGCAATCGTAGCGGATCGTTGCAACATTTATCGCCACTTTGCCCGAGGCTGTTAATATTTCGAGGTCCGCCCTGGAGTGTGCGCCATGTTTTTGCTCCGGCCGTTTTTCCTCTTCCTCATTTTCTTCAGCCTTTGCGCTGCGGCTGAGGAACAGCCCAAAGTTGCGCCTCTGCCCGACGATCCTCTGGAACTGGCCACCGGGCCAACTGCTGTTCCCGATACACCCGAGAAGCGCGCCGTCTTGTTGGGTCTGCTGGAGCAGGCGCGCCAGAACATGGCCATGCATGCGCCGGGCATGGCGCCATTCACTTTGAAAGCTTCGTTCAACTCGATGTACGGCGGCGGCAACTCGCGCAACAACGGTTATGGCGAGGTCGAAGAGACCTGGCTCAACGGCCAAGCGTGGCGCTGGTCGGCGCGGCTGGGCGATTATTCGCAACTCAGAATTTTCTACGAAGGTGCCGCGTATGACGACAAGCCGCGCGGATTTATGCCGCTTCGCCTGCAAATGGTACGCAATGCGGTTTTCTGGCCGGTCGTGGGCAATTTCGCCTCGTTACTGATTCGCATGGCCAGCGCCAAGTGGGAAGGCGCGGATGTCGCCTGCATTCTGAGTTCAGGCACCGTCAACGATGCCACCGCAACTCCCGGCAGGCGTTGGGAAGAAACGGAATATTGCATCGATCCCAAGACCGGCCTGCTCCGCACATATTCCGAAGCGCCGGGCATCTACACGGTTTACGACTATGATGGCGGAATTCCTTTCCACGGACGCAAGCTAGCGCGCCGCATCAGCATCGTCGAGGGTGGCGCGACTGTCCTTCAGATTCATCTCGACAGCATCGAAGACCCCAACCGCGATCCGAAACAGTTCGTTCCGACAAGTAAAATGCTCTCGCACGGGCCCGGCGCAATCATGGTCGGACCATTTCGATTTCCAGAATCCGTGCGGGCGCCAGTTGGCTACAGCGGCACAATTCAACCGGTGATTGTGCATGCAATTCTCGATCAGAAGGGAAAAGTTCTGGACGCGGAAGTAGTGCAGAGTTCAGACAGCGCGCTCGCGGACGCCGCTCTCGGAGTGGTGTGGCATTCGTCGTATCTGCCCGCGCGCCAGGATCGTCCGTTGCAGCGCGAGGCGTTTATCAACGTGAGGTTCACTCCGCCGCAATCGTCGAATTAGAACGTTACGCGATTAGAAGGTTACGCGCACCCCAATCTGCGCGGCGAACGGAATTCCTACCGTAGTGCCGGGACCAAAGAAATCTCCCAATCCTCCCTCGGGTATCTCCAATTGCTTGAGACTGGTGACGGGCGTGGTTTGCGAGCAGTCCGCAACCGTGCAAATGCTGGTGACATTCGTGATGCCTTGCGCGTTGGGCGCCATCTGCGCCGCCGGAACCGGGAGCTGCACCACGTTGACCGCAAAATTCGCCCCGGGATTATTGCGGTTGAATAGATTAAAGAACTCAATAAACGGATCGACGTGCCACCGCTCATTGATGTTGATGGGCCGCGTGACGCGCAGGTCCGATTGAATATAAGGCGTGCCGCGAAATTCGTCGAGGCTGGTGTACGCGCCATTCACATAGATGCGCGAGGTATTGTCCGCGCTCGTGATGGTGATGGGCCGTGCGCTCTCGATCTGATTGACCGTGCTCAATTCAAAACCGCCGGGAAGATGCACGATAGCGGCAATCACAGCGCGGTGGCGAACATCCTCGCCGGATGGTCCGTAATCGCCTTGTCCAAACGCATTCAGGAATCCGGCATTCGGTTGCCCCGGTTGTTGCGGGCACACGCCATCGACATAATCAAACAGCTCGCCCAGCACGCATCCCCAGGTCTGCGCCTTGGAAAGTGTGTAGTTCGCGACCAGATTGAAGCGGTGCATGTTGCCTTGCAGATGCAGCATCAACCCGTTGTAGCTGGAGCGATTGTCGGCCTCGAACACATTGACGCTCGGCACGACATTCGCCTGATCCGCAGCATATTCCTGGGCAGGCTCTGAAGTGGAGATAAGCGGAGTCAGTAGGTTCGTGCCGCCGCTGTAGGAGAATCCCCGATATCCGTGGTTGCCCTGCTCGTGAACGTAATCAGCGCTCGCCAGCCAACGATCGTTGAATGCGTGCTGCACACCGCCGGTTGTATGAATCGAGTAAGGCGTTTTATAAGGCGCGCCGATCAGATTCCCCGCAGCGCCGGCCCCGCCCTGGAGGCAGCCCGTGCCGGAAAGCGCGTAAGTTCCCGGACCTCCAACAAGGCTGCACGTTCCCGTGGTAAAGTTCGAATTGTTGACGCCCTGAAACGCCGTCGCCCATCCGTTCTGCGCAAGATCGTCGTAATAGACTCCAAATCCGGCGCGAATCACAGTTTTCCCGCTGTTGCCGGGAGAGTAGGCGAGGCCCAGCCGCGGCGCAATCTGCTTGCGGTAATCGCTCGGCACGCTCGGAACAATCGGAATCTGCAATGCTCGTAGCGTGATGTACGCGGCGTTGTCAGCCTCGCTTCGGCCAGAACCCGTGAACAATCCCCATGTCGTTTGATAACGCAATCCATAATTGAGAGTGAGTTGGTGCGAGACGCGCCACGAATCCTCGGCATAGAGTCCCAGCCGCTGCACATTCTGCGAAAAGCTGCCGTCGCCCGCCGGAGTGAAGGAACATGATGACCCGTCTGATGCGGTGAAGTTGATGCACTGCGGAGTAAAGGTTCCGAACACGCCCGGATTCTGCACGTAATACGTTGGGTTATTGACGTACGCCGCCAGCGTCTCCGCCGTGGAGGCGAACGCCCCGCTCAACACAGGCTCGTGAATGAAGTCGATCCCAAACTTGAGCGCATGCGTGCTCACCACGTGGGTCAGGTCGTAGCGGGCCTGGTATTTATCCTGATTGCGCAGATCGGGGAAAAGAGTGATGGGAGTCGCGAATTGATTGTCGCCGAAAGTTTCGAATCCGGAAATGGTCAGCGCAGTCGAACTAAACGGAAATGCCAGCGCGAAGCCCAGGTCGGAATTTCGCGTTTGCGTGAGATGCAACAAGCTGGCGTCGAGAACCAGATTGCCCAGCCATGTCGGATTAAAAGTATAAGTATTGCTCAGCGCCACATTCCAGTAATTGTTGTGCGTAGTTAAGCCGGTCGAAGGCAACGTGCCCTGCTCCACCAGCGCGTTGTGCGTAAGATAGTTGTCTTCCGATGCGCGCAGGAACCAATTCGATTTCGACGATTGCGCCCAGTCAAACCGCATCGAACCGAGATAATCGCGAAAGGGAATCGGAACGTTGGCGGGGACGGAGATTGAAGGAGCGGCGCTGATCAAGCCTTCCGAAGCCAACTGCGCCAGCGCGTCAAATTGCGTGGCGCTCGCCGGGCTATAGGCGACGCTGGCATCTTCGTGAACGCCCTCGAACGAAGTGAAGAACCAGACTTTATTTTTCGCGAGAGGACCGCCAATCGTTCCCACATAGTTCTGCCGGGAGAAAGGCTGCTTCGGATTGGGCGCAGGATTCTCGATAGGAAAGCGCGCATTCAGCGCGGCCTGGCGGTCATAGAACGACCCGCTCCCGTGCCATTCGTTAGTCCCGCGCTTGGTGGTAATCACCACCGAGCCCGCCGTGGTCCAACCCGTATCGGCGTCTTCGTTCGATGTACGCACGGCAAATTCCTGAATGCCATCCGGCGAAAAATTTTGCAGGAATCCGCCGATCCAATCATCGGAATTATCCGCGCCATCCACCGAGAGTTCGTTGTTCAGGCCCGAACTTCCACCGGTCGAAACCGCCGTGATGCGCGCCTTGGTCGGATCGGATGGCTCAACCGGCTCCGTGCCGGCAATCAGATAGGCAATGTTCGCAAAACTTCGCGCCGGCAGCGGCATAGTTTCCAGATCCTGCGTACCCACTACCCCTCCGCGCACCGCGCTCGAGGTATCGATTGTTTCCGTCGTAATCGAAGAAGAGATTCCCTGCACGTTGACGGTTTCCGAAGCTGCCGCAGGTTTCATCGTGACCGTCACGTCACGCACCGTGGCGACGGCGATCGCAACATCCGCATGTGCCGAAGCGAAGCCCGCAGCGCTTACCGTGACGCGATAATTGCCGGGCGGAAGATCATCGAGACGAAACTCGCCACGATCTTCGCCGAAGGCCTCGCGTTCTATCGATGACCCAGACAACTGCGCGACGATTTTCGCCGAGGCGATGCGGGCCCCTGAAGCATCCTGCACCGTGCCGCGCAAAGACCCACGCGGATTTTGCGCTTGCAGCGTGGCCACAAAGGCAATCACAAATACCGCGGCCAGAAAATTGTTTTTCACCAAAGTTGTTTCTCGCTTTCCACTAGGCAGGCAACGAAATTGCGCATGCAATCCCGCGCGGGAGATGAATAGTCTCGTCCGCAGCTTTTCGTCGGATAACAAAGGAGATTAGCTTGGCAAAATGGGTACTACCAGCGGTCGTAATTCCCGGCAGCAGCTCGTAAATGAAGCAATCAGCAATCAGCCTTGGCGCATCCAATCTGGCTCCCGAACCTGGCATGAACCCGTGGAGGCTGATTGCTGATTGCTAAGTGCTGAATGCTCGAATCAGCTAATCGGACCATCTCTGCGGCGTGCGGTCCCAGCGATGCTTCTTTAATTCGGCGAGCAGAGACGCATCAAGCGGCCCCGCGTCACTCACCGCAACGTTGTGCCGAACGTGCTCGGGCTTACGCATGCCCACAATAATCGTGCTCACCGCCGGATGCGAAAGAATGAAGCGTAGAGACATCTCGGGCAAGCTCATGCCAGTGGGCACGATTTCCTTCAGCTTGTCCACGCGCTTCAGCGTCTTGGCCAGATTCTCCGGCCCAAAATATCCCGAGCGCCAATCGTCTTTGGGGAAGCGGGTTTCCAGACTCATTTTCCCGCCCAAGCTACCCTCGTCCAGCGGGACACGCGCGATAACTCCAATGTTAAGTTCCTGGCACACGGGAAAGAGTTCATCCTCCGGCGCCTGATCGAAGACGTTGTAAATCACCTGCACACAATCGACCAGGCCAGTATGCAAAGCCTTGATGCCGTTTTCCGGCTGCCAGCGATTCAGGCTCAAGCCGAAATACTTGATCCAGCCGTCATGTTTGAGCTTCTCCACCGTCGACCGGAACTCGGGCTCGTTGACCCAACTGTCGTCCCACACATGAAACTGCAAAACGTCGATCGAATCGACGCGCAGCTTTTTGCGAATCATCTCCGCATATTCGAAAACATGCTGCGCAGAGAAGACATCGGCATATTTATATTCCGGAAGCGCGGGCCAGCGCAGATTGGCCGGAGGAATTTTCGACGCGGCATACAGGCGCTTGTCAGGATTCCGCGCCATTAGTTCGCCCAGCAAACCGTCGCTCTTGCCGTTGCCATAGGCCCACGCAGTGTCGAAGAAATTGCACCCGAGGTCGGTGGCCAGTTGCAGTGCGGTCATGGATCCGTCATCGCTGGAGCCACTCCAGCCACTCATGCCCCAAAGCCCATGCGCCATTTCGCTCACTTCAAACCCGGTGCGCCCCAGCTTGCGGTATTTCATGAAGAGTCGTCCTCGTGAAGATTTCAGATTTATTCAGAACATCCTAGCAGGAGAGGGGAAAGCCGGGATTCGTGTCAGGGCATCGCTCCGCAGCCTGAGTCGCCACCACAGCCTGAGTGGAAGAGCGGCGCTTCAGCGCCGCGTAAGCCGCCAGGAAAGAATGGGCTTTATGACCCCGGTGGCCATTTTTCGCGCCGCGCTACTCCAGCCATGTCCTTCCGGTACACCCAAAATTTCGATGAGACCGATCTAATTTTTGCGGTTCCGATGTGCCAGTCCAGATGTTCCAATCAATAAGAAATAACGATTGAGGAGGTTCTGTCATGCAGCCGAATTATCCTGGGTTCCAAAAACAGCAACAGCCGGAAGCAC
>Ga0209010_1000575_pt1 | contig 11166 bp, 9 predicted proteins | sample BlaSpr_A8_OM1_O3_FD_187985 | JGI IMG/M metagenome (GOLD analysis project Ga0209010, IMG submission 187985) | Forest soil microbial communities from Thunder Bay, Ontario, Canada - Black Spruce, Ontario site 2_A8_OM1_O3 (SPAdes) (version 2) | ecosystem: Environmental > Terrestrial > Soil > Boreal... | reverse complement strand
AGTCTCAGCCACCTCACCTGGTCTATGTGTGTTACATCTACTGCCTTCAGAACTTGTCATCCGACCACCTCCTTTCCGGTGTTAATCGCAGGATAGTACCAGGGAGGCTGGCTCGTCAAATCGGGGGCAGCAATCAGCGCTCAGCAGTCAGCAGTCGGTGACCTGAGGCGGCCCGGCGACTCCCTTTCTTGTGGAGATCGGCGCTTTGCGGGCATCGGGGGAAAATGATCTGTTGGTGCTGGCGGATGAGGCGAAGGAAGCGGAGCCACGCTGGAACCGTCCGCGCAAGCTGAGAATTTCGTTGCGCATCGATACGGAAGTGGTGGACTGGTTCCGGTCCAAAGGGCCGGGGTACCAGACGCGAATCAACCGGATATTGAGAAGAGTGATGATGGAGGGGAAGAAGCGGGGCGGGGGAAGATAGAGTGATGGTGGGGATCGGTCATGTGCCCTATGCACATCGGGGCGAGAGTGAGAGCGCCCACCCTTTCGCACAATACGCGAAAGGATGGGGCACCCGGCGCTGAATGTCACCATCGCGGGTGAACGGGGCGTGCTGACGCCGACTCTGACGGGCGCTCAGCCTGCTCTTTACACCCTGGACGGAAAAACCGTGCGTCCGCTGGGCCAGGAAAGCGACAAAACTCTGGCGTTGCTAAACGTGCTTGACGATGCGCAGCGTAAGCAAGCAATTCTCAGCTACCACCTAGCAGATCTTGTTCTCGGCCCCGGACAGGACGGCAAAACGATTCAGCCTGAGGGATTGAAGGCTTCCGCGATGAACGAGCGCCAACGCGCCATGCTGCTCGATGTGATCTCAGAGTGGGCGGACATCATTCACGAGAGCGCGGCCGCGGCCCGCATGGCCGAACTTAAAGCAGACATCGGCGACACCTGGTTCGCCTGGAGCGGTCCTACCACCGCCGAGCCGGGAAAAAAATCACCACCTATTACCGGATTCAGGGCCCGCATCTCATCATCGAGTACGCGCCGCAACGGCTGGGTGGCGATCCCGCCATGCACGTCCACACCATGTACCGCGATCCTACCAACGACTACGGACGGAGGCTTGCGGAAAAATGAGCAAGAAGCTGGCTGGTGGTTTATTGATTGCGGTGCTGGCAACATCCGAGTCGGCGCATCGCGTGGATGAATATCTGCAAGCCACCATTTTCTCGGTAGAGAAAGACCAGGTGCGCGCGACCATGCGTTTGGTTCCGGGTATCGCGGTATCTTCCATCGTGCTGGCGGGCATTGATACTAATGCAGACGGCGTGATTTCCGAGGCCGAGAAAAGAGCCTATGTAGAGCGTGTATTGGGCGATCTGTCACTCACAGTCGACGGCAATCGTTTGACGCCAAGGCTGGTCTCGATGGACTTTCCGGAAGTCGAGGAGATAAAAGAGGGCTGGGCGAAATTCATATTGAGTTCACCGCGTCTTTGTCCTCAGGTCGCCGCAACCGGAAACTGGTTTTCGAAAATCATCACCAAAAGAACATTGCGGCTTATTTGGTGAATTGTCTGGTTCCGCGCGACAGTGATATCCAGATCGTCAGTCAGAAGCGGAATGAGGACCAGTCGTTCTATCAATTGGATTACGTGCAGGCTGCGCGTTGATCCCTAAATTTCTGCGGGTGCTGACTAAAACAAACAGGGTGCGCTTGCGCGCACCCTGTTTGGATGAATGGTGCTGGTGAGACTACTTTTTGGGAGCGACCGTGCCCCATTGCGCTACCAGGTTGGCGGCGTTGATGGTGCCCAGGCCGGTGGCGAAATCCCAGCCGACGGTGGTGCCATAGGCTGGCTTGTACGCGGTGTTCGACGTGGAGAGCACACCGTACTTGCCCGAGGGCAGGTAGCAGTTGTGGGTTCCGGTGCAATCGGAATCCATGTCGCCCTGGGTTACGTCGTAGAAGACGCAGGTGCTGGCTACGCCGTTGCCCAGAGTTGAGTTGCAGGTGGTGCTGCCGGTGGTGCCGTACTCTTTGGCAGCCAGCTTGTAATAAGCCGGGTTCGGGTTACCCTGACGAGCTCCGTTTTTCTGATTCACCAGAGCCTGAATTCCGGCCATGATGGGTGAGGAGAACGAAGTGCCACCGGCGCCAGACCAGGTGTCTGGCGCGCCAGCGCAGGATGCGCCGCCATTGGCCACGTCGGAATCGCAGAACACATAGTAGTGTCCCCAGAGACCGTTAGCGGCAAACAGGGATAGATCGGGAACGTCACGGACGGCGTCTTTTTGGATGCCGATGACTCCCGCTTGCCATGAGGGTTTGGCGTAGCCTTTGCAGGTGCCGCCAACGATGCCCGACATGGCGGGCTTGCCGGTCGCACACTTGCTGGGGCCGCCGCTGCCACCCGCGTCGTCGAGGAACTCTTCGCCGGTGGCGGTGTTGCAGAAGCCGCTGGAACCATAGGTGACGGTCGAACCGGTTTCGAAGTTTGCGAGCAGAGTGCTGGCACAAGAATCGTTCCAGGGAATTTCCGGAATGTACGACTTCGCGGAACCAAAGGTGGTGGTGTTGGTGGAGTTCCAGTAGGTGCTGTTGGTCTTGGCGTAGGTGTCACCGAAGTCGGTGCCGCCGACGGAGACGTTGTAAACCGTTTCGCCCCAGCCGGTAACGCCGATTCCGTGAGTGGCGTCGGCAGCGTCGCGGTCGCAACCGGCAGCCGTGTCATCGCCGGAAGAAACGAAGACCGAGACGCCTTCAGTAACTGCCTGCTGGAAGGTGGTGTTGAACGATGCGTTGAGCGTGGCGCCGCCGAGGGCTTCGCACTCACCGTAGCTCATGCTGACGATCGCCGGCGGAGTGCTGCTGGCGTTGAGCAGGTTTTCGATGGCGAGCTGACCGCCGAACATGGTGGCGGTGTCGGCGCAGGAGATCAGCTCAATGGCGGCGTTCGGAGCGGCAGCGCTGGCCCATTCGGCGTCCAGAGCAGCTTCGATGTCGTCCCCGTTGGTGCCGGGATTGGTGCAGTTGTTGGTGCCGGTGGAAGCAGGGTGAACCTGAGTCAACTTGGCACCGGTATATTTGGTGACTTGCAGGCCGAACTTGTTGCGGAAGCTGGTCCAGTCGGCGGCTTTGAAGTTGGTGTCTTCGGCGACGACCACGGTCTGGCCGGTTCCGGTGGTTCCCGCGGTGAACAACGGATTCAGATTGTAGATGGTCGCGAGATCGGCGGGAACGACTGCCTGGAATGTGCCTTGAGAGGTGGTGAAGGTGTAGTTGGCCTTCGATTTGTGCATGGCGTGAGGCCGGAAGTTATTCAGCGAGATGACGCCTTCGACAGCGGGCGCCAATGCGGCGGGAATCTTCGGGTCGCTCATGTTGGCGATGTGGCTAACGCCTTTGACATCCAGGCGGTGAATTTCGGTTTGGAAGGCCTGGTGGACCTGACCGGCGGTGCCGGAGAAATCGATTACCATGCCGCTGGTGTAAACCGAGTTCACTTTAAAGCCGTGGCCGGTGAGCCAGGCGGAAATGGCCGCGATGTCTTCTTTGGCCACGCCGTATTGGCTGCCAAATTGTTCGGCGCTCAGCCACTGGTGGTAGTTCGCAGAGCTGGGCTCGTGCAGTTCTTCGATGAACTGTTGAAGAGCCTGTTCCTGCTCGGGCGCACGGCGCAGGAGCAGTTGCAGGTGCTCCAGGGCGAAATCTTCGGGAACAATGCCGCGATCATTCTGGGCATTGGCTTCCGGGCGGGTGTTGCCTTCGAGCGTTACGCGGCTGTTTTCGTCAACGGCAGAGGTGATAAGAGCGCGCGAGTGTTTCGTCTCCGCCAATGCTGAACCGGCGGTTACGCTGAGGATAAAAGCAAAAGATAGGGCAATTGCGGGAATACGCAAAGATGGAACTTTGGCCATCAGACTCCTCCTAGGTTGGGTCATTGAGTGGTTGCGACTTCGTTGTTTGTTACGGCGTTTTCTTATGCAATCTGAAAGCGCCATTGGGTTAGGAACACACTGCTCCGTGAGAAATCCGGGGAGAAATAGCAGGGATTACTGGACGCCCGCGCTGACCCACGAGGAGCAACCGGTTCAGCATGACTAGTAGGCCATTAAACCGGGGCGCGGGTCAACTGAAAAAGGGTGAATGTTGTGCCGAAATTCAGGCCGAAAGACTGGAGAGGAAGGACTAAAGTACATGTACTGACATGTCCTGATACTAGGGGAGGGCGAAGGCGTAAACCGAGCTGCCGGCGGCGATGGCGATGTATTCTTTGCCGTCTACCGCAAAGGCCATGGGGGCGGCGTAGACTGCGCCTCCCATCTGAAAGTGCCAGAGAGGCTTGCCGGAGGCGGCGTCGAGCGCGATAAAGTTGCCTTCGGCATCGCCCGTGAAGACCAGGCCGCCGGCAGTAGATAGGACGCCCGACCAAGTTGGCGTTGTGTGCTGGAACTTCCATTTGATCTCGCCGGTGGCGGGATCGATGGCTTTGAGGAATCCGAGGTAGGGCTTGGCGTCCTCGGATGGAAAGTAGGCGCTGCCGTAATAGGCGTGTCCGGCTTCGTAGGGCTGGGGAGCGGTGCTGAAGATGTCGCACTGGTCGCGGGCGGTGACGTAGAACAGGCCGGTCTGTGCGTCGTAGGCGGGAGGCATGTAGTTGGTGGTGCCGAGCGCGCCGGGGCAGACTGTGCGGCCTTGCAGCGTGGGGGAAGAGTTTTTGTTGGCGATGGGGCGGCCTTCGGCGTCTTTGGTGTCGCTCCACGTCGTCTTGCCGTAGGCGTTGGCTGAGATCAGTTTGCCGGTGGTGCGATCGAGTACGTAGAAGAATCCGTTGCGGTTGGCTTGCGCGATCAGATGCTTGCCGTTGGCATCGATCATGACCGGGATTTGCGTGGCGTCCCAGTCGTGCTCATCGTGCTTGGTGAATTGGAAATACCAGTTCAGCTTGCCGGTGGCCGCTTTCAGGGCGAGCAGGGAATTGCTGTAGAGATTGTCTCCGGCGCGTCCCTCCCCGCGATTGGATGGCGCGGGATTGCCGGTCGGCCAGAAAATCTGATCGGTTTCGGGATCGTAGGTGCCGGTGTTCCACGCGGGAGCGCCGCCAACTTTCCAGGAGTCGCCCTCCCAAGTATCGTGGCCCGGTTCCCCGGGGCCGGGCACAGTGTAGAAGCGCCACTTGCGCTCGCCGGTGACAGCGTCATAGGCATCGACGAAACCGCGTACGCCGTATTCGCCGCCGGAGATGCCGGTGATGATCAGGTTCTTCACGACTAACGGCGCGCCGGTGAAGCTGTATCCCTTTTGATAATCGGCTGAGGTAACGTCCCAGACGACGTTTCCAGTTTTCGCGTCGAGTGCGATCACGTGGGCGTCGAGCGTGCCGAGAAAAACTTTGTTGCCGAGAATGGCCAGGCCACGATTCACGTGCCCGCAGCAAGGGCGGAGATCTCCGGGGAGTTGGCGCTGGTAGAGCCAGATGGGGCGTCCGCTGTGGGCGTCAAGGGCGAAGGCGCGGTCGTCCTGGGCTGTTGCGTAGAGAACGCCATCGACGACGAGGGGAGTGGCTTCGAGCTTGCCTTCGGCTCCCGTTTGGTAGACCCATTTCGCGGTGAGGGTCCGGACGTTGGCCAGGTTGATCTGATCGAGGGCGCTGTGGCGGCGTCCGGCATAGTCGCCGGAATAGGTCAGCCAGTTCTGTGGCTCTTTGGCGGAGTTCAGGAGACGGTCGAAGGTGACCTGGGCGTGAGCGGGACATAACATCGTCGCGAAGTGAAGCAGAATAGAAATGAAAAAAAGGCCGAGTTGAACTCTGGCGAATTGTTTTTTCTTTGCGATCTTCGGGAATACTGCGCGTGCTTCGCGGCTAAAAGCTTTGAACCACGAAGGCCGCAAAGGATGGCCGCGAAGATCGCGAAGAAGATCGTTAAGAATGACGAGCGAATCGGTCATTTTGCCCCCACGCTGAATAGAAACGTCACGATGTCTTCCAGATCTTTGTCGCTCAGCGAGCTTGAGTCGTAGGGCGGCATCATTGACTGGCGGCTTTTCTGGAAGGAACGCAGCTTGTCTTTTTCCAGCAGATGGATACGTTCACTCGAGTCCATGATCTGGACGCTGAAGTAGTCTTCGTTCATGGCCACGCCGCTGATTTCCTTGCCATCGGCGGTGACCACTGTGATCGATTCATATTCCTGCGGAAATTCTTTAGTGGCTTCCGTCAATCCCCAGGCCAGATGGTGGCTGGGGTGGCGCACCGAATCGATGATTGACTCGCGAGTTCGCGATCCTCCGGCGGAAGTTAGATCGGGACCTAAGCGCCCGCCTTTGCCTTCGACCATGTGGCAGAGCGAGCAGTTGGCGTCCCCGTAAAACAGTTCTTTGCCATGCGCGGCATCGCCCAGCGGATTGGCTGGGGCTTTCACTTCCACGCTGCGAATGTAGGCGATGAGCTGCCAAATCTCGTCATCGGTCATACCCACGCCCTGACCATTGGTGCCGTTGGCGGGCATGGCGGTTCCGGCGATGCCATTGCTGATGACCTGAAACATCTCTGCGTCGGAGTGGGCATGCTTTTTCTGAGCGCGGGTCAGGTCAGGGCCGCGTCCGCCGCCGTGCGCTCCCAGGCCGTGGCAGAGAGCGCAATTGATGCGGAATTCGTATTCGCCGGCTTTGGCTGCTTTAGGATCGTTGGCGAGGGGGTTGCGGTCGTCGGCGTGGGTAACACTCGACACGAGGCACAACAATAAAAGTGAGGACGCGAAAGATCTTGCTGAGAAAGAATTCCTCACCGCGGTTCCTCCAAAACGAAAATGGGGCCAGCGCAGGCCAGCCAACGCGAAATTAACGGATAGTATCATCGGCGCTACTCAGCCAGCGCTGTGGATATCACGGCGGGATACTGCTGAGGGATATTAGGAAGGAGGATTACCCCGCTTTGTCCATTTTTACTGTTGCGCCGGGCCGGGGCTTCGCTTCGGGAGTCCTGATATGCTCGGGGCGGAAGCCTATTCCGATGATTCGCGCGCCAATCTGACGCAAACGGGGAAAGATTTGCAAGAGTTTGAAGGGGAAAGGAACGGTGATTTTTTTCTGCGCGCCCAGGATGCGGCGGATGACGCGATTTTGAATGAAGATTTGTAGACGCTGCGTGGCGCGGGCGGGAAACTCTCTACGGTGTTGTACGGCGCGCAGATCATCGCTCGATACGGTGCCATCTAAGAGTTTGCTGCCCAGAAGATTGGCTGCGGCGACCGCATCCTGAATGGCCAGATTGATGCCTACGCCGCCGACGGGCGACATGGCGTGGGCGGCATCACCAATGCACAGAAGGCCGGGTTTGGACCACTGTTGCAGATGATCGACGACCACCGTGAGCAGGCTGATATCGTCCCAACTCTTCAGCTCGTCGAGTCGATCACGCAGGAACGGCGCCAGGCTGGCCAGTTCGTCGCGGAAGCGGGGCAGGCCGCGCTGCTTGATTTCATCGATGGCGCCTTTAGGGATGAGAAAAGCGCATTGCCAATATTCGCCGCGCTCGATCATGACCAGCATTCTGCCGGCTTCGATGCGACCGAGGGTGCGTGCGGGATCGTCGGGGTGACGACTGATGCGCATCCAAAGAACGTCCATGGGCGCTCCGAGATTGATGACCCGGAGACCGGCGCACTGGCGCACGATGGAGTGGCGGCCGTCCGCGCCGATGACTAAAGTGGCGCGGATCTGTACAGGGCCGGTTGGCGTGCGAGCGATCACTCCGATGACGCGGCCGTTTTCGGAGATGAGGTCGATGGCTTCCGTTTGCCTCATCAGATGAAAGCCGGGGAATCGGCCGGCCTGCTCTGCGATGAAATCGAGGAAATCCCACTGTGGCATGAAGGCTATGAATTTGCACTGCGTGGGCAGATGGGAGAAATCGGCAAGGGTTATCCTCTCGTCGCCGATTTGTCCGGCGAGTTCGCGGGTTTCCTGGTGGGGACGCTGTAGAAATTCGCGCAGGATTCCCAGTTCGTGCATCAGTTCGAGCGTCGAGGGATGGATCGTGTCTCCGCGAAAGTCACGCAGGAAATCCTTGTGCTTCTCCAGCACGGCCACGTCAACGCCCATGCGCGCCAGCAGATATCCCAGCATCATTCCGGCGGGACCGCCGCCAACGATGCAACATTGGGTTTGAATGGCTTCGCTCACATAGTTTCTCCACGCGCGGAACGTCAGCTATGGGCAGTAGGGTGCCGCGGGCAGCCAAAATGTTTCCTTCGGTTGTCGGTCGTTCCTCCGCCGTACATGTCCAGCGGGCATCTGGGACCTAAAGTTTCGCGCCCCTACACTGTAATCCTCCCCTCGATTGCCGATCTAACAGGCAATTAACTGGCTGAAATTTCAGCCTTTCCAGCGGAAGGCCTGGGGTTGAGGCAGGCCCAGATGGGCCAGCACACGATAAGCAAATTCGCGCGCCAGTTCATCTAATGAGGCAGGCCGGTAGTAGTAGGCGGGGATTAGAGGAAAGATCGTGGCTCCCGCATCGGCGGCGCGGTAGAGGTTGCGGATGTGGATTTTGTTGAGCGGCGTTTCGCGCACGCACAGCACCAACGAGCGCTGCTCTTTGAGGCAGACATCGGCGGCGCGCTCGATCAGGTGCGAAGCGATGCCGTTGGCGATGTGGGCCAGGGTACCCATGCTGCACGGAATTATGACCATGGCGTCGGCGGGATAAGAACCGCTGGCCACGTTGGCGCCGATATCGGCGTTGGATTGCTCTTTGAACTTCCGGCTAGCGAATTTGGATTTATCAGAACCGGTTAACGCCTTGCTGCCGAGAATTTGCGAGAGCAGGTTGGCACGGCCGGAGATTTGAAGTTCTTCGGCCATCACGCGCAGGGCGGAATCGGAAGCGATGAAGTTGACGGTTTGAATTCGTGCGTCGGCGGCTGCGGCGAGGAGCAGTTCGCGCAAAAAAATAGAGCCGCTGGCTCCGGTGGTCGCGATGGTCAGATTTTTAGGCGGCGAGTTGGGCACTGCGGCTCCGACTGGGGATGTAAATGGCGACGACGTTCGAGCATAGGGAGCGCGTACGGTGGAAGTCAAGGTGAACAGACAGGCAGAGAGTTTCGTGGAGGACGGAGAGAGCCTTCGAGCTTTGCTCGAACTGGACAGCCGAGGGCGGCTGTCCCTACATCTGCATTGCAGATGAGAGCTAACTAGGACCTATGGCTACGACCGCGAATCTACGATCCCGACGCAGCGCCGCGCAACTGCACGCGTTGGCCGGAGTAGAGCGCGAAATTCGCGCGCAGGATCCCTCCAGCCGCAGAAAATATCTGCGCGAATTCAGCGAGGCTTTCCGCACCTACGATTCGCTGCTCGATCCGCAGCAACTGCGGGATGCGCTAGCTTCGGCGGACATCATCCTGGTGGGCGATTATCATGCGTTACCGGCTTGCCAACGCTATGCGGCATCAGTCATCGAGCAACTGGCGCTCATGGGACGTCCGGTAGTTTTGGGAGTGGAGACGATTTTTGCCCGTGACCAGCACATCCTTGACGAATGGTGGCGGCGCGAAATCGACGAGAATGAGCTGCGCGAACGCATTCGCTTCGATCTGGATTGGGGCTACGATTGGGCGCCGTTCCATGAATTGCTGGTTGCCGCGCGCGATCATGGGGAAGCGGTATACGGGCTGGATTGCCTTCCGCGCGAAGATTTGCGAAAGATTGGTGCGCGCGACCGCCACGCGGCCGCGAAGCTGGCGGAAATCCGCGACGCTCATCCCAATGCCGCAATCGTCGTGCTGTTTGGAGAATCCCATCTCGCTCCGGGACATCTTCCGCAGGCGGCGCGACAGGAAGTTCCCGGTGCGAACCTGCTGACTGTTCTGCAAAATGTGGATCCGCTTTACTGGCGCGCCGCGGGAGAACGCCGCGACAAGGTCGAAGCGGTGCGAGTCAGCGACGATGTGTTGTGCGTGTTCAATGCCACGCCGCTGGAGAAGTATGAAAGCTATCGCCTGTTCCTGGATCGCTGGGGGCATTTCGATGGCAACCCGGATTTCGCGCCGACTTTTTATAACCTGATCAATAGCCTGGCCGCGTTTCTCGAGATGAACCGCTATTCGCCGCATAACGGCACGCAACCTCGCTATCTGGTGGATTTACTGCCGGAAGTGCATAGCTACTCTTCCGACGCGATTTTTCACCGCCTGCTCTCGCGGCAGGGGCCGGCTCAGGAAGAATGCGAATCGCTGTTGCAGCAGGTGGAAGAACGCGGCAGCGCATACCTGCCGCAGATCAATGCCTTCTATGTGCGCGAATTTCAGATGGCCAGCGCCGCGGAAGACGCTACGCGCTTTCTACATCAAGCATGCCAGGGCCTGCCGCAACGCGTGAATGGCCGCGCTGGCAGCGGCAATAGTAACGTTACGCGTGGCAATGCCGCAATTGATCGCTTTTACGCACGGATGATTGAACAAGCCGTGGCACTTTTCGGGTCACGGGTGCTGTGCCCGTCAAGAGCTGCCGAGCACGCAGGAGAAGAATTCATTTTGTCCCGCGCGGCGTGCGAGAGAGCGGCGACGGCGGCAAATCGTGGCGACGGCGGCAAATTCGAATCTTCCGCCAGAGAGTGGGGCAATCGCATTGGCAACCAGATCTATTCGGCGTATCTTTCGGGCCGGGTGAAGAAGAGCGGGTTGCGCCGACTTTTCCTGGCACATCTGAATGAGCCGGGAACCGCGCGCAAGGTTTGCATCGCCGTAATGGCCAAGGCACGCTGCGCCGCACGCAAGGCACAGCCGTAGGGGTGCTTTTCGGCCCGCATCATGATCTCCCGCCTATTGTCATCTTCAGGTTCCGGCTCGGGCCTGCTGTTTTCCGGCCATGTTACTGTCGTGCCACGCACGTTGGAGCCATTCCCCGTGGCCCTTACCCGTCGCATACTCATATCACAGGAGAATGCCGTGGTACGAGTCTGGCGCGAATTGTGGTCGGAGGAACGAGGGCAGGACGTCGCGGAGTATGCGGTCATGCTTGCAGTGATCCTGGTGATCGCGGTGGGTACAATGCAACTCATCGGCGTCAACGCCAGTAACGTTTTCTCGCAGATTGGCAGCGCGATTCCCTAAGGGCAAAAGGCGGGACCGGTTTCCGGATGTGATTGTCTATGTTGTGACTTGATTCACGGACACCAATCCGTAGCCAAGCTTGGTCATCAGTTCGCCCCATGCC
>Ga0209010_1000574_pt1 | contig 11173 bp, 13 predicted proteins | sample BlaSpr_A8_OM1_O3_FD_187985 | JGI IMG/M metagenome (GOLD analysis project Ga0209010, IMG submission 187985) | Forest soil microbial communities from Thunder Bay, Ontario, Canada - Black Spruce, Ontario site 2_A8_OM1_O3 (SPAdes) (version 2) | ecosystem: Environmental > Terrestrial > Soil > Boreal... | reverse complement strand
GGAATGCAACGGCAAGGTTGGCTTGCTCGGCTATTGCCTCGGCGCGCTGATGGTCTTCATGACAGCCGTCCGGAACGAAGGGATCGACGCCGCGGTCTGGTATCACGGCGCCGATACTGAGAAATATCTGGGAGAGGTCGATGGGCTTCACGCGCCGCTTCTCATGCATGTAGCCGAAGAGGACGAGTTCATTTCCAAGGCTGCACAAGCGGAGATTAAAGCGGCACTTGCTAAGAAACCGAACGCAACGGTCTACAGCTATCCTGGTCAGAATCATGCCTTCTCTCGTCATAATGGGGCGCATTACAACGCCGTCGCGGCTCACCTCGCCAACGGTCGGACGAGCGAATTTCTGAACGGCAAATTGCGATGACGGCTGGACGCTTCTGGGGAGACACTCCGCGTCACATCGGCATCGGCAGGCGCTTGGGAGGCTGTATCGTTCGCGGCTTCAACCAATTGCGAAGAGGTGAGGCAGTTGCGATTCACGGGTTCGGTCCGTATCAGCGGGAAAACGGCGACGAAACGTGCCTATCTGGTGAATTCCTAACTGCCGTGGCGAACGCCCGCCCGAGATGCGCCACCCGGCAAATGCGCCTTCGCTGATTTGTTCAAGCTGATCAGCTCATCGCGAGTCCGTTGGAGAATCTCTCGTGAAAGGTTTGGGTCTGACACGGCACGAGAGAGGTTGATCGCTCCTAGCATCGCGCTAATCGTTAGAATCGCACGGGAGCGCCGATCAGAGTTGCCATTTGGAGGAACAAGGCCCGTCGAGTAAGCCAAGGTGCGTTTGAGTCGTGCGGTATATACAGCCTTCGCCGATCGACTCGCCCGAGACATGTCACCCAACAGCGCGCCCAATGCGCAGCCTGCCCCTGGCGCATCCCGGTGCTCTTCCGACAAATAGTTCTCCAAAGCTTTGGTTAGCGTGTCGGTATGTTCCTCCCAGCGGTCGAGGTCCTGGAATGCGGTGGCCAGCGCCTCAACCACCAGTTCATCGCGCGAATCGAAATGTTTGTAGAAACCGCCGACAGTAACACCGGCCTCCTTCATCACATCGGCAACGCCGATGCCTTCCAGCCCGAGTTCGCGAAACCTCTTGGCAGCAACGCTCACGATCCGAGTGTGCGTCTCCGCCTTTTCACTCTTCGAATAACCCATTTGCTATCACCATCTCTTCCCGAGTCCGCATGGATGCTCCAGGCGGGAAGTTCCCCTAGAGTATCAGCGTACTCTTCATTGATTGGATGCAAACCGCCTCATCCTTGGTGCAAGAAAGCTCATTGCATCAACAATAAATATAACCGGGCCTTCGAGCAAATGAAGCGACAACGAAATGTCCCGAAAAGATTTCATAAAATACTTTTGCAACTTATGGATTACGATCATACTCTATTGTAGTGAAGGCGCAGATCAACATGTTCCAAGCACAGGAGAAGCGATGAGCAACTCGTCCCCAGAGCAAAATAAGGCAATCGTGCTCGAAGCATTCGAGACACTGTTTAACAAGCGTGACTACCCGGCGGCGGAACGCTTCTGGTCACCAAACTACATACAGCACAGCGCACACATAGCACCAGGCCGCGAAGGTCTATTCAATCTCGTCCGCTCAGCGCCGGAGACGTTGCATTATGAGAACCAGCTCATCATCGCAGAAGACGATTACGTCGTAGCGCATGGCCGCTTCACTGGGATGGGCAGGCCCGCCGCCTGGATCGCCGCCGACCTTATCCGGTTCGAAGACGGTCTTCTCAAGGAGCATTGGGACGTTTTGCAGGATGAAGCGACCAAAGCCGAATCTGTGAGCGGCCTTCCCATGTTCGGCAACACATTTCCCAAGTGACAGCCAAAGACAACGCAATCGCCCTGAGGGTGTTCGACACGCTTTTTATAAGACCAAGGGGGTAGTAACTATGACGTCATCCGTAGTTTCGAATGAAATGTATGTGATTTTAGGAGCGAGCGGGAACACCGGCTCGATCATCGCCAATTCTCTGCTGTCAGCGGGCAAGAAGGTACGCGTCGTGGGACGCGACTCGGGGCGACTACAGCGCTTTGTGGACAAAGGCGCGGAAGCGTTCACGGCTGATCTGAGCGATGCGGCTGCTCTCACCAAAGCTTTCAGCGGTGGGCGCGCCGCATATTTGATGTTGCCGCCGGCGAAATCCCGGGAGGAGCAGGAGCGAGATAGCGATGGGATCGCGAAGGCCGTGAAAGAATCCGGCCTGCGCTACGCGGTCCATTTGAGTAGCTACGGCGCGCAGGTTGCGGAAGGCGCCGGTCCAGTCTCGGGACTGCATTCTTCGGAACAAAAACTGAATGCCATCGAAGGTCTAAACGTTCTGCATCTGCGCGCCGCGTATTTCATGGAGAACAATCTGGCAGCGATTGGCATGATCCATCAACTGGGGATCTTCGGTAATGCGCTTCTACCCGACCTGAAGATCCCCATGGCCGCGACGCGCGACGTTGGTGACTACGCCGCGCAGCGCCTCCTGCACCTGGATTTCTCCGGCAAACAAACGCGCGAACTCCTTGGGGAGCGAGACCTCTCGATGACGGAAGCTACCGCAGTGATTGCTCGCGGCATCGGTAAACCGGATCTGCGTTACCAGCAGTTCCCGTATGAACAGGTGCAGCAGGTTTTGACGGAGCTCGGTGTTCCGCCGAAGGGAGCTGCCATGTACAGCGAGATGTACAAAGCCATCAACGCAGGAGTCCTCGTTCCGTTGGAGCCGCGTACGCAGGAGAACACCACGCCTACTTCCTTCGAAAGATTTGTGCAGGATGTTTTTGTGGCTGCGTATCGCGGGAAAGCTCCCAGCGCTTAGGCTCAGCCCCCGGCGTGGAACCAGTTGCGCTAGGGACAGCTCCGGGAACTCTCTGCACAATTCTGACTAACTGAGAGAGGAATCAAATGACAACGATAAAGGCGATGCGGCTGGCTTCGGTGGTCACGGCAATCAATGTCCTGGTCGCGAGCGGCTTTTCCATCGTTGGGATCATCCGTCCGCAATACCTGGTCCCTGTGGGATCAGTTCCAACGCAGGCGTCGTTGATATTGGCGATGTACGCGGCGGCGCGCACAATTCCTCTGGCTTTGTTCGCGTTGTGGGCGATCTACAAGCAGGCGGCGCCTGCGTTGGTGCTCACGGGTGCGCTCGCCGGCGCCATGCAATTTCTGGATGCCGGAATCGGTCTGTTTGAGCATGATCTCGGGAAATGCGCTGGGCCGCTCTTTATTGCTGTCCTCCAATTCTTCGTGGTGTATCTGCTTTACAGATCCGTGTGGATCACGCCGCAAATCGAGCGCGGATAGGCTCAGCCCTAATGTAAACAATGCGGAGTAACTGACAGGTCAGAACAGGAGAATATCTATGAAAAACGCCAAGGAACTGATGCTTGAATACACCGCCTACTCGTTCAGAGATCCGAAAAAGGCGGCGGAAATATTTGCCGAAGATGGCGCTTTTGAGTTGCCATATCTCGCGACGTTCGGACTTCCTACACAGTACAGGGGCCGAGACGCGATCGCCGGCTTTTTCCAATCCGTGCTCGACATCTATCCCGGTTTCCAATTCGAGAATATCAAGGTGCTGATCGATACTCCCGACCAAGCCTTTGCAGAATTCGAGGCCACTGCTGTATCAAGCAAAACGGGGCGATCCATTCACCAACTCTTCTTTGCGCGCCTGGTTGCCGAGAATGGAAGGATCAAGCTGTTTAGAGAAGCTCTGAATACTGTCGAAGTGGCCCGAGCCAATGTACAGGATAGCGCAGGCTTGTTTTGAAAAGGACTCGTTGGGTCGTTACGGGTGCCTTCATCCCGGCGGATAGCTCAGCAACAACGGAGAAAGGCAAGGCAAGACCGCCGTCATCACCGGCGGAACAGAAGAGATTGGATTCGCTACGGCAAAACTTTTCGTCAAAGAGGGTGCCTATGTCTTCATAACGAGCCGTCGCAAGAAGGAACTCGACGAGGCTGTGAAGGCAATCGGCACCAACGTTTCTGGAGTTCAGGGCGACGTCGCCCAACTGGCCGACCTTGATCGTCTTTACCAGACCGTCTCCAGGTGAAGAGTCGAATCGGTATTATTTTCAATGTTGAAGGTATGCTCTTGATGAGATTAAACAGACCCTCGCGACCAGGTGCGATATGAGCACTATGCTGAATGTAGTCGGGCGACCAAAATCGTTCTGCGGTCGCATAGTCGCGCTTGTTGAAGAGTGTGTCGAACGCCTTCAGAACGAGGGCCTTGTTTTGTTCGGGTGTAGTCTTCGGCATGATGATTCCTTTCGCGCCTAGCTGAAGTACGTACAATCACCCTTGTACGGACAATAAGTGTAATGCGTGGTCCGAACGAGCAACGACATGTCTGCGTCGTTGCGCGGCAAGTAATAAACAGGCGGATATCCCTTCTCATCGAGCCGAAGCGCCCGTGTCGATTCGGCGACGATCCTCCCGGCGACCGTTACACGTACTTTGCCCCACAGCCGGAGAAATTGTGATGGGATGGTCCGGTCCAGGTATTCTGATCTCCTTGCCTTTGCTCGTTTCAGTCTGCATTACGCTCCTCAGTTTGTCAGTTAGAGCTTCGATCCACCATCGACGGGAATACTGGCACCGGTGATCCAGCGCGCCCCATCGGACGCCACAAAAGCGACTACGTCGGCGATGTCCTTGGGTTTGCCGATCCGCTTCAATGCCATCCCCAACGTGACCTCGCGGCCCGCTTCTGTCTTCGTAAAGTTCGACATATCCGTGTCGATTACTCCCGGTGCGACAGCATTTACGCGTATGCCACTTGGCCCAAGAATGGCGGCCCAGTGCTTGACCAGAGTCTCAATGGCTCCTTTGGTAGAGGCATAAGCAAGGATTGAAGGATTTTCCAAACCGGGTTTGCCCACCACCGTACGAGCGACAGCGGAAGAGATAAGAACGATGTTTGAGCCCTCACCAAGGATTGGCACCAGTTGCTGCACCAGGAAAAACGGACTCGGACGTTTGTCGCAAAGAGGTTGTCAAAATCCTCCACCGTGTAGTCCGCGATGCGTGCCGCTTTGCTGACTCCAGCGTTGAGTACGAGCACATCCAATCGGTCGCCGACGATTGAGCGCACCTGTCCTGCTAGCAGCGCAGCGCCGTTGGGAGTTCCCAGATCCGCCGAGATTGCATTTGCGCTTCCGCCATTCGCTTGGATCTCGGAGACGAGAGATTCCGCTTCCTGCGCCGACTAGGAAAAACAAAACGGGCACGGCCACCTTGGCCATGCCCGTGACTCTGAGGAGAAAAGATTTTGCGAAGGAAGAAAGCCTAGATCGGCCCCGCGCCGCTCATAACGGAAATCGACGGCACGGAAATGTGGATATCCGGTCGCGGAACGGAGACATGCATACGAGAACAAGCCACGGAAACTTTGGGGATATTCACCACCGGAGCAAACGCGGCAAAACGAAACCGCGCAGCCTGCACCTCAAGGCGCGCCCGGTTGGCCTCCAGCCGCTCCATCTGAGCCTTTTGCCGGTCGGACATCGCCTCAAAGCGGGCAAATTCCCGATCGGCCGGCCCGCTCTCCAGATCAGCAATCTTAGTCTCGGCAACTCTGGTGTGGGTTCGAGCGACCTTAGTCTGGAAGCGATCCACTGCATTATTCAACCGGCACGACTGCGTCTCACCCCGCGCCGAAACCATCTCGACCCGCGCCAGCAAATAGTCAGCCCGCTCGGAAGCTGTGGCCACTACTGCCTGCGACTGCGCGGAAATCCGGTCTGCCACGCGGTGCGCCAGCTCCAGCCCGCCATCGTGATAAAACCCATTCAGTCCCAGCGCCACCACCCCGGCCGCCAGCCATCCCCATCCTTGTGTGGTTTTCATCGCCATCTCTCCATCTCGCAAATTGGACGGACCCCACCCAATTCCGTTAGCAATGAAAGATACGCACCGTGACAACAAAAAGTTCCGCGGTGTAAAATTCTCCGCCAGGGGGTAGAAAAGTATGCCGTTTTCCGTAGTTCTGCTCCTAGCCCTGACTCTGCCGCAAGGTGCATCGCCCGCGCCGAAGCCTGACGCCCTGGCCCTCCTGACCCAAGTCAGCCAGCGCTACGCCGACGCCAAGTCCTACCACATCGAAGCCGTCGAAGAACGTACCTCCAGCAACGAACTGCATCGCGACTGGCAGAAAATGCTGATGACCGCCATTGTGATGCCTGACAGGCGCTATCGCTATGAGGGACGCTCGGGCTTCGGATCGGCCATCGTAGTCTCCGATGGCACCACTCAGTGGCGCTATCACATGCTAGAGAACCGGTACACGCGTGTCGCCACCGCGGAATATCCCGCGAAAAACCAAGTGCTCCTATTCGAGGAAAACGCGGCATTCTCTGCCGAGGAGCTTGCGCATAAACTTGCCGGAGAGGCCCGTCACCTCAAAGCCGCCCGCTATCTCCCCGATGAAACCATCTCTGTCGATGGCCGCTCAATTGAGTGCTACGTGATTCGATATTCGAGCGAAGATTATAAGACTCGGAACAGCGATCACCAGGAAGAGCGCACGGTCTGGATCGAGAAGACCCGCCGCCTAGTGGTTAAGACCTTTACCAGCTCCGAAGCGGAAATGATGATCAGCTCACAAGTTCAAGTTCCCATCCACGAGGAGACGACTATTACCTATCCAGTCGTGAAGCTTGATCAGAAAGACCCCGTCGATTCTTTCAAGTTCGTACCGCCTCCAGGTGCCGAATTCATTGCCGAGTTTCCCAATCCGTTCTCGAAGAAGACGCAATTTACTGGAGCCGACCTAGGGGGAAAGCCCGCCCCCGAAGTCCAATTTAAGTCTGCCGACGGAAAATCCATCCGCCTCAGCGGATTTCGCGGCAAGCCAGTTTTCTTGGACTTCTGGGCCACCTCGTGCGGCCCTTGTGTTGCCCTCTTACCGGATTTGGCGAAACTGTACGCGGAAACTCAGAACCGTGGCTTAGTGTGGATCAGCGTCGACAACGACGAAGACCCCTCTGACGTCGCCGCTTACCTCTCAAAGAAAAACCTCTCCATGCCCTGGCCCAACTACCACGACGAAGACGGTTCTCTGGGCAAAGCCTTCCATCGCTTCGGAATTCCACTTGGCGTTCTGATCGACGCAGAAGGCAAGATTACCTTTTATCAATCGGGATACGAGATCGACGATCTCCGCTCGGCCATCGCCAAACTCGGCCCGGAGTTCAACTCGGTCGCGTCAGCAAGCGTCACCTTAAAGTGACGCGCCGACCGCTTCGCGTTGACTAAGCTCTTGCAGAATCATCGGTCCCAACTGCGACACGCTGCCCGCGCCCAGCGTCAAAATCATGTCGCCGTCCCGCGCCACAGCCGCGACCGCGGTTACCGCATCGCTGAATGAACCCACATACTCCACGCCGCGTCCGCTTTTTTCTCGAATCGCCCGCGTCAGCGCTTCCCCGCTGATCCCCTCAATCGGCTGCTCGCTCGCCGCATAAATATCCAGCACAAACAGGGAATCCGCATCACCAAACGAAGTCGTAAACTCCTCCATCAAATCGCGCGTACGAGTAAAACGATGTGGCTGGAAGATCACGTGAGTCCTGCTAAACCCGCACTGCTTCGCCGCCGCCAGCGTCGCACGAATCTCCGTAGGATGGTGCCCATAATCGTCGATCACGCTCACCCCCGCCGCCCGCCCGCGCAACTGAAAACGCCGGTCCACTCCACGGAACTGATCGAGCGCCGTGCAAATGTCATCCACGTGCAAGTCCAGCCCCACGCCCACCGCAATCGCTGCAGTTGCATTCAATACGTTGTGCAGGCCCGGAACGTGCAGCGTAAACTCGCCCAGCTTCTGCTCCCGATAACGCACCTGAAACCGGCTCAGCGGACGGGCCTCGCCACCAAGCTTTTCTTCCATGGCAGCGGTCGTTGCGCCATGAATAAAAAAATCCGACCCGCGCTTGGTCCCATAGGTCACCGTCCGCCGCTGCACCTCCGGCAGCAATCGCCGCAGCAGCGGATCATCATTGCATGCCACAATCATCCCGTAAAACGGCACCCGGTCCATGAACTCAAGAAAAGTTTTCTTCACATCTCGCATGTTGCGGTAGCAATCCATATGCTCGCGGTCGATGTTCGTCACCACTGACAAAATTGGCGACAGCTTCAGAAATGACCGGTCGCTCTCATCCGCCTCCGCCACCAGATATTGCGACTTGCCGAGCCGCGCATTCGATCCCATAGCATCCACACGCCCACCGACAACGACCGTAGGGTCGAGCCCGCCCGCTGCCAGCACCGCAGCTACCATCGAAGTCGTCGTAGTCTTGCCATGCATGCCGGCAATGGCAATCCCATATTTCAGCCGCATCAACTCCGCCAGCATCTCCGCCCGCTGAATCACTGGAATGTGCAACCGCCGCGCCTCGGCGACCTCAGGATTTTTCCCGCTGATCGCCGAACTGGTCACGACAACTTCAGCACCCGAAATATTTTCCGCGCGATGCCCCTCGAATGTCGCCGCTCCCAGCCCCGCCAGCCGCTGCGTCACCGCCGACGATTTCAAATCCGATCCCGAAACCTTATAGCCGAGATTCACCAGCACCTCGGCAATCCCGCTCATGCCGATCCCGCCAATCCCCACGAAATGTATGCGCTGAATCTTGGCAAACATAAGTCAAAGTCTCGCCACGGATTACGCGGATCACACGGATAAACCCAACAACTTAGAAAACAATAAAAAGAAATATCCGTGAAAATCTGCGTTAATCAGTAGCCAAGGTTTCGATTCCAGCTACTCGCGCGGCCATCGCGGCTATATCCTGCGCCGCATTGGGATGCGCCAACTCCCGCGCTGCTGCGCTCATACTCCGCAAACGCGCAGGATCCAGCAGCAGCGCGGAAATCGTCTCCGCCAGCCAAACCCCTTCCAGCTTTGATTCCTCCACGACCACCGCAGCTCCCGCCCGCGCCAGCGCTTCCGCATTCACCCGCTGATGATCATCTGCCGCCCGCGGAAACGGCACAAACACCGCCGGCTTCCCCGCCGCGGCAATCTCCGCCACCGTACTCGCTCCGGACCGGCACACGACCAGATCCGCACGCGCGAAAGCGGCAGGCATATCCTCAATAAACCTGAATACCTCGGCAGAATCGCCCGCCGCACCGGAAGCCGCAGTGGAAAAAGATCGATACGCCGCCAGCGCGTCATTATAGTCACGCTCGCCCGTTTGATGAATGATGTGAATCCCCGGCGCCTCGCGCTGCAACACCGGCAAACAACGAATCATCGCCTCGTTAATCGCATGCGCTCCCTGGCTCCCGCCGAAAACAAGAACGGTCGGCGTCCCACCTTTTTTCCCCGTAATCTCAAAAAACGCCTGCCGCACCGGCACACCCGTCACTTCGGCATGGCGGAAATATTTCGCGGTCTCTTCAAAATGCACCGCCGCCGCTGACACAAACCGCGCCACTATGCGATTGGCAAACCCCGGCACCACATTCGGCTCAAAGGCCAGCGTCGGAATATGCTTGACCACCGCCGCCAGCATCGCTGGCCCCGAGGCATACCCTCCCACCCCAATCACCACGTCGGGCGCAAACTCATTCAACATCCGCCCGGCATCCCAAACTGCCCGCGGCAAATCGAACGCCGTCTTCGCGCGAGTCATCAAGCTAACATTCTTGAGCGCTCCCACCCGCACCAGCTTCAACTCATAGCCAGCCGCGGGCACGAGGCGGTTCTCGATCCCCCGCGCGGTGCCAATAAACAGCACCTCGGCCCCATAACTTTTCTTGAGTTGATTGGCAATGGCCAGCGCGGGAATCACATGCCCGCCCGTCCCGCCGCCCGCCAGAATGGCCCGCATGAAGTGACTATAAACTAAGCCCTAGACCCGCTGCGGATTACACGGATTCACGCGGATGAACAAAAACAACCTGAGAAAAATCCGCGTAGATCCGCGTAATCCGCGGCGCTTTTCGCTTTACTCCGCCTGCTTCGTAATATTCAGCAACACTCCCACGCACGCCAGCGTCACAAACAAAGACGACCCTCCATACGACACTAGTGGCAGCGGAATCCCCTTGGTCGGCATCATCCCCAGCACCACGCTGATGTTGATGAACGCCTGCAACACCACCATGCTGGTGATTCCCACCGCAAGATAGCGCCCGAAAATGTCATTCGTCCGCCACGAAGCGCGCATCCCGCGCCACAGAAAAATCGCGAAAAGCGTGACCACGCATATCGCCCCCACCAATCCCAACTCCTCCGCAGTCACAGCGAAAATAAAATCCGTATGCGGCTCCGGCAGATAAAACAGCTTCTGCTTCCCTTCCATCAACCCAGTGCCGGTAATGCCTCCCGTGCTCACCGCAATCAACGACTGAATAATATGAAATCCCGCTCGCTGCCTGTCCGCATACGGATTCCAAAACGCCAGGATGCGGTCCCGCCGAAAGCTCACATGAAAGATCAAAAAATAAAGCGGCACCAGCGAAGCCGCAAACGCGTAGCCGAAATACTTCATCCGCATTCCAGCCACATAAAAGATGCAGGCCGCAATTCCCGCGCAGGCAATCGCCGTCCCCAAATCCGGCTGCAACACAATCAGCCCTAGAAAAACCAGCACCGGCGCCGCGGCCGGCAGCAGCGTGTTGCGCACATCGTCCATGCTCTTGCTGCGCCCCTCCAGAAAAAATGCCAGAAACAAAATCAGCACTGGCTTAGCCAATTCCGAAGGCTGAAACGAAAACCCTCCCGCATGAATCCAGCGATGTGTGTTGTGCGAGCGATCAAGAAAGAAAACGGAAATCAACAGCAGCGTGGCCAGTCCCATCACCGAAAACACCAACGCCGGATGCTTATAGCGTTTGTAATCCACTCGCATCGCCACCACCATCGCACCCAACCCTGTTACAGCCCAGATTAACTGCTTCGACAAGAACGCATACTCCGACCCAAAGCGCTCCCGCGCCATCACCGCCGACGCCGAAAACACCATCACCAACCCCACAAACACCAGGAGCATGGTCACCGTAAACAACCAACGATCGACACTCACCCGCTTCGCCATGGGAAATTCATTTCACCACGCCGCGTGGGACGCACGAAAAGAGAATTGTCGATTGTTGATTTTTGATTGTTGATTGTCTTGGTTCTCGCGGCCGCGA
>Ga0209010_1000573_pt1 | contig 11209 bp, 12 predicted proteins | sample BlaSpr_A8_OM1_O3_FD_187985 | JGI IMG/M metagenome (GOLD analysis project Ga0209010, IMG submission 187985) | Forest soil microbial communities from Thunder Bay, Ontario, Canada - Black Spruce, Ontario site 2_A8_OM1_O3 (SPAdes) (version 2) | ecosystem: Environmental > Terrestrial > Soil > Boreal... | reverse complement strand
CGGCAGCCGCATTCGCCTGCTGGGTGTCGTCGTGGCTCGACGAGAACAGGCTGGAGAAGAAGCCGGTATGCGTTTGCGAGCTCGCGGGGCTCGTCGGAGCAGCGCTGGTGGAACCCGTGGAACTGGTGTCGGTCGCGGCGACGCGGGTGCTGTTCTTATTGAATAACCCGCCGAAGAAGCTTGAAACCCCGCCGCCGCCCGTGCCCGATGGATTGTTGGCCGCGTAGGACGAGTCCTTGGTCGAAATCTGCGGCGGCAGCCGGCCCGGCTGCAACGGCGGCACGTGCAAGTGGCCTTCGTTGTCGTAACTGTAGGTCGGATTTTCCAGCTTGCTCATGAACACGCGGTTCATGCCGCCGTCGGTGCCGGTATCGATCGGCACCGTCGCCACGTTCTGCAATTGCGCGAACTGGTAGTCGTCGTTCTTTTGTTTCGCCATCGCCTGCTCGGCGACGGCCGGATCGGTCTCATAGACCGGGCAGCGGCCGGACGGCGTGAACGCAAGCGGCTTGGTGGAGCCTGCCGGCGGCACCGCATCGAACACATAATGCTTTTCGCAGACGTCGACCTTCGGCTCCTGATGCGACACTTCGAAATGGTCGTTGCCGACCTTGATCATCTTCCAGTACGCCATGTTCGGATTGTCGCGGTGGCGCGCCATATTCGCCGGCGTCATGCGGAACGGATAGGCCTGGACCTGAAAAGCCTTCTGGCCGCCGAGAAACGCTTCCCGCGCCAGCGAATAAATCTCGCCGATCTGCTCGTCGGTCATGGCGTAGCAGCCGCGCGACGAGCAATCGCCGTGGATCATCACGAAGGCGCCGCTATAGCCGTTTGCCTTGTCGAAGGCGTTGGGGAAGCCGATGTTGATGGCGAGGTAGTAGCTGGAATTCGGATTCATCAGGCCGGGCGAGATCGGATAGAAGCCCTCAGGCGCCTGACGATCGCCTTCCTTGACCTTCGGACCAAGGCCGCCCGACCAGCGGCAGATCGGATAGACTTTCACCAATTCGTAGCGCGCCGTGGTGTCCTGCTTCCAGACTTCGAGCTCGGACTCTTCCTTGAAGATGCGGATGAGGATCGGCGATTCCTTCGGCATATTTTTCTGGTCGAGCAGCGTCAGCATCTCCGGCGACAATTCCTTCATCGCGCGGGTGGGGAGCTGATAGCCGTCGTCGCCGTAGCAGCCGGCAAGCGTCAACGCACCGGCGAGAACCGCCGACGCCGTAAGCGCGCGGACAAGGCTGGCGCGGAACAATGCAAAACTCCCCGAACCGATGGCTCAACCCCATGCCATCACTGGATAATCGTTATCCTTAAGAGGTGGCTTTCGCAAGGCAACGCAAGACCGGCGGGAAGATTGCCCGCCGCCGCGATAAAGAATGGTAAATTTGCATTGAATTTGCAGTGTTAAACCAACCAACTAGCCAGTTTGATATCGTCGGCGGATCGCGCCGGGCCGTGGTCGTGGATCAATCGCGGCAAGATTGTGGCAAAGCCGCTTGAGGCAGAGCCGATTGCGGCAACCGCCGGCCGCTCAGCCGATGGTGCGCCCGATAGCGGAGAACTTCTCGCGCCGCAGCCGGGTGATGGTCGGCCGGTCGAGACCGCGCAATTCGCCGAGCGCGCTGGCGATGGCGTCGCCGGTCGCGGCAATCGTCGCGGCCGGATCGCGATGGGCGCCGCCGGTCGGCTCATGCACGACGGTATCGACGATGCCGAACCGCACCATGTCGTGGGCGGTGATCTTCATGCTCGAAGCGGCGTCCTGGGCTTTGGCGGTATCGCGCCACAGAATCGAGGCGGCGCCTTCCGGTGAAATCACGCTGTAGATGGCGTGCTCCAGCATGATCACGCGGTTGGCGGTGGCAATCGCGATGGCGCCGCCGGAGCCGCCTTCGCCGATGATCGCCGCCACGTTGGGAACGCCGATGTCGAGGCAGGTTTCGGTCGAGCGCGCGATCGCCTCGGCCTGGCCGCGCTCTTCGGCGCCGATGCCCGGATAGGCGCCCGCGGTATCGATCAGCGCGATCACCGGCACGTCGAAGTGGTCCGCCATGCCCATCAGGCGGACCGCCTTGCGATAGCCCTCCGGCCGCGCCATGCCGAAATTGTGCTTGAGCCGGCTGTCGGTGTCGGAGCCTTTTTCGTGGCCGATGATGCAGACGCTGTCGCCGCGGAACCGGCCGAAGCCGCCGACGATGGCCGCGTCCTCGCCGTACTTGCGGTCGCCGGCGAGCGGCACGAAGTCCTCGATCAGCGTCGCCACATAATCGAGGCAATGCGGCCGCTGCGGATGCCGCGCCACTTGCGTCTTCTGCCACGGCGTTAAGCCCGCATAGAGCTCCTTGAGCGCCTGCGCCGCCCTGCCTTCGATGCGGTTGATTTCGTCGGCGATCGCATCGCCGTCGCTGTTGAGCGCGCGCAATTCCTCAATCTTGGCCTCAAGCTCGGCCACCGGCTTTTCGAAGTCGAGATAGCTACGCATCACGGGCGGCCGAGGCTGCGGCGCTTAACGCGCCTGCTCCTCGTTGTCCGGCACCAAATCCTCGATCGAAACGTCGAGCCGCCGCGCCAACTTGGCGTAAAGCACAACATCGCCGATCGCTTTGCCGCGTTCCATGTCCGAGAGGAAATTCTGCGAGACCCCGATGTCGGCGGCGAGCGCAGTTTGCGTAAGGCCGCGTTTCTTGCGCCAAAAGACGAGTGGGGTCGGCGCGTGAAGTAGCGCGTCAACCTCGTCTGACGCGAGCAACTCCTCCCGGCCCTCAGCAAGATCGCGCGCCCGCGTCGCGGCAACGGCAACATCCTGTAGTTCCTCGTACTCTTCGCGCGCCATCACGACGAGCTCTTCGCCGCCCGGCGTCCGAAAGATGTGTGGTTTGTTCATGACGATGGCCTCAATTGTAGATTCCACTACGCGGGCCGATGTCGAGGATTTCAAGTTCGACCGCGTCCTCCCGGAAGATCACGCGGAAATCGCCGACCCGAAGGCGACGATGTCCTGTGCTCATCGTGATTACCATGTTGGCGAGCGAGTCCGGGTCCTTCGCGTAGTCTTCAATCTTACCAACAATCCGGCGCGCCACGTTTCGATGCCGCCGCAAAGCGCGTGCAGCCGCTCGCGTATACCGGATCGTTTTCACAGGCAAACTATCGCAAATTTCGATAACTAGGTCAAAATAATAATCGTAAATGGCGATATTATCGTCGATCTTCCGACAGCGGGTGCAAATCGCGCACCAGGCTTTTCAGGCGTTCTTCCAGCACGTGGGTGTAGATTTGCGTGGTCGATATGTCGGCGTGGCCGAGCAGCGTCTGCACCACGCGCAGGTCGGCGCCGTTGTGCAGGAGGTGGCTGGCGAAGGCGTGGCGGAGCACGTGCGGGCTCACCTGCGCCGCACGCAGGCCGGCGGCAGCGGCGAGTGTTTTCAGGTCGCGAGCCAGGTGTTGGCGCGTGAGGTGACCGCTTTCGCCGAACGAGGGGAACAGCCATTTCGATTTGGCGTCGCGTCCGGATTGGGCGAGCAGCGCGAGATAGGCCGCCGTCGCGCGCTTGGCGGCGTCGTTGAGCGGCACGAGACGTTCTTTGTTGCCTTTGCCGCGCACGACGATGACGCGAGCGTCGTGGCGCGCGGCGGATGCCGGTAAGGCGACGAGCTCGGAGACGCGCAAGCCTGTCGCGTAAAGAGTCTCGACCAGGCAGGCGAGCCGCGCCGCACGCAGCCGCACCGGCAACGGCGCCGCCGGATCGCAGATCGTCGCCGCCCGCAGCAGGCGATCGACTTCGCCGAGCGTGAGCGTCTTGGGCAGCGCGCGCACGCGCTTGGGGCCTTCGAGCACCGCGGCGGGATCGTCCTTGCGCTGGCCTTCGGCGTAGAGGAAGCGATAGAGCTGCCGGATCGCCGAGAGGCGCCGCGCCACGGTCGCGGGCGTCATGCCACGCCGCGCCAGTTCGCCGAGATAAGCGCGTAAGTCTTCGGTCGAAGCGGTGGCGATGGAACGGCCGGCGCCGGCGAGATGCGCGGTGAAATCCGCAAGGTCGCGGCCGTAGGCGGCGAGCGTGTTCTTGCCGGCGCCGCGCTCCGCCGCCAACATGTCCAGATAAAGCGCGGCGAGCCGCTCGCTGGAATTGCGTCCGGCGCGCGCCGTGCCACGAACCGTTCCGCGGGCTATTGGTCTGGCGGGCATTGTTCTGAAGGCCATGGCGGCGCCCTCAGCGGTTCTTGAAGAACTTATCGGGCGGAATCGACACCGTGATCTCGCGCGACTTCGGCTGTACGAAATGCGACAGCGCATAGAGGCCGCCATAGACGGCGGCACCAAGGACAGCGATGACAGCGAGTAAACGGAACAGGCTCGGCATCGTCAGTTGCTCGTGCGCATCCCATTGGTGCCGGTGAACGGGACCGAGTACGATCATGTTCGGCCCAGGCTGGCAAGTCAGTTGGCAAGTCACTTGGCAAGTCACTTGGCGAGTCATTCGGAAAGGCGCTTGGCGCGCCTCCAGGATGGCTTTAGGAGTGAGCCGAACAGGCCGCATGCCGGATCGCGGATTTTGATGTAAATGTCTGATGTTGCTATACAAAATGGCTCGCCAGAGCGCGCCTCGGCGGCCGCGATTTTGGGCCTCTTGGGCGGCCGCTCGATCGTGCTGGTCGGCATGATGGGGGTGGGCAAATCGTCGATCGGCCGCCGGCTCGCGGCGCGGCTCGGCGTGCCGTTCGTCGATGCCGACACCGAGATCGAAAAGGCCGCCGGCATGAGCATCGCCGACATTTTTGCCCGCCACGGCGAGGCTGATTTCCGCAGCGGCGAGGCCCGCGTCATCGCCCGCCTGCTCGACGGCGGACCGCAAGTGCTGGCGACCGGCGGCGGCGCGGTCATGAACGCCGATACCCGCGCGGCGATCAAGGCCAAAGGCGTGTCGATCTGGCTCAGCGCCGAGTTAGACGTGCTGATGCGGCGGATCAACAAGCGAAAAAACGACCGGCCGATGCTGCAAACCGCCGACCCGGCGGCGACCTTGCGCGAATTGTTGGTCGCGCGCGAGCCGGTCTATGCCCAGGCCGACATCACCGTGCAGTCGCGGGAAGTGCCGCACGATGCGATCGTATCCGAAATCATGACGGTGCTTGCTGTGTTCCTCAATGCGCCGGAATCGCCGCAGCAAGAGGCCGGCGTATGACGGTGCTTATTCGCGACGATCCGACGGTTGTTCACGTCGCGCTCGGAGCGCGCAGCTACGACATCGTCATCGGCCGCGGCCTGCTCGATTCGCTGGGCGCCCGCATCGCCGCGTCGCGTCCGGGCGCCAAGGCCGTCATCGTCACCGACGACAATGTCGCGCGCTATCATCTCGAGCCGGCCGAAGCGGCGCTGCGCCATGCCGGCGTGGCGTCGAGCCGCGTCATCGTTCCGGCCGGCGAAGCCTCGAAGAGCTATCGGGTCTTCGAGCAGGTCTGCGAGGCCGTCATCGCCTCGCGCATCGAGCGCGGCGATCTGGCGATTGCGCTCGGCGGCGGCGTCATCGGCGATCTCACCGGCTTCGTCGCTGCGGTGGTGCGGCGCGGGCTCGATTATGTGCAGGTCCCGACCACGTTGCTGGCGGACGTGGATTCCTCGGTCGGCGGCAAGACCGCAATCGATTCCGCCCACGGCAAGAATCTGGTCGGCGCCTTCCATCAGCCGATCCTGGTGCTGGCCGACACCGCGCTGCTCGACACCTTGCCGGAGCGCGAATTCCGCGCCGGCTATGCCGAACTCGTCAAATACGGCCTGCTTGGCGATGCCGATTTCTTCGCCTGGCTGGAAAAGAACTGGCGCGAAGTCTTCACCGGCGGCAATTCTTCAGGAAGCTCTGCACGCGACCGCGCCATCGCCGAAAGTTGCCGCGCCAAGGCGGCGATCGTGGCGCGCGACGAGCGCGAGACCGGCGACCGGGCTTTGCTCAACCTCGGCCACACCTTCGGCCACGCGCTGGAAGCGGCCTGCGGCTTTTCCGACCGGCTGTTGCACGGCGAGGCGATCTCAGCCGGCATGGCGCTGGCCTTCGAATTCTCGGCGCGGCGGCAGGGCTTGCTGCCGATGGCCGAGGCCAAGCGTGCCATCCGCCATTTGGCCGAAGTCGGCCTGCCGACGCGTTTGCAGGACATTCCGGGCCCGCTACCCTCCGTTGACCAATTGATGGACTTGATCGCGCAGGACAAGAAAGTGAAGCGCGGAATGCTTACATTCATCCTGGTGCGCGGCATTGGCGCGGCCTTCATCGAGGCCGGCGTCGATACCCGCGAGGTGCGCGTATTTCTCAGCGAGAAGCTTGCGGAACGATGACTGCGATCGATTGGTTGACCGTTGCGGCGATCCTGCTTTGCCTGCTGATATCGGCGTTCTACTCCGCCAGCGAGACCGCGCTGACGGCGTCGTCGCGCGCCGCCATGCTGCGGCTGGAGAAACAGGGCAACCGCGACGCCGGCATCGTCAACCGGCTGATGGCGACGCGCGAGCGGCTGCTCGGCGCCATCCTGTTCGGCAACAATCTGACCAATATCACCGCCTCGACCTTGGCGACCGGCGTGCTTCTGGAAATCTTCGGCAAGACCGGCATCCTCTACGCCACGCTGGTGATGACGGTGCTGATCTTTGTCGTCGCCGAAGTGCTGCCGAAGACCGCCGCATTCAACGCGCCGGACCGCATGGCGTTGGCGGTGGCGAAGCCGGTTGAAAGCACGGTGCGCCTGTTCGCGCCGGTCCTGCGCACCGTCGAGTGGCTGGTGCGGATCATTCTGCGCGGGCTGGGCATGCCGGTCGGCAAGATCCAGTCGATCTTGTCGCCGGACGAGGAATTACGCGGCGCCGTCGATCTGATGCACAGCGCCGGGGTGGTGGAAAAGCTTGATCGCGACATGATGGGCGGCCTGCTCGATCTGCGCGAGCTCACCGTGTCCGACGTCATGGTCCACCGCACCAAGATGGTGATGCTCGATGCCGACGAGCCGCCGCGCGACATCATCGATGCGGTGCTGGCCGCCGGCGTGACGCGGCTGCCGCTCTGGCGCGGCTCGCCCGACAACGTCATCGGCGTGCTGCACGCCAAGGACCTCTGGCGTGCCTTGCACGCCGCCCACGGCGATGCTTCGAAGCTCGATATCGCCGCACTGGCCAAGCCGCCGTGGTACGTGCCCGACACCATGCCGCTTGCCGAGCAGCTCAAGGCGTTCCGCTACCGCAAGACGCCATTCGCGCTGGTGGTCGATGAATACGGCGAGCTGGAAGGCCTGGTGACGTTGCAAGACATCGTCGCGGAGATCGTCGGCGACATCACCGACGAGCACGACATTGCGGTGCCCGGCGTGCGGCCATTGCCGGACGGTTCGGTCAATGTCGACGGCGCCGTGCCGGTGCGCGACCTCAACCGGGCGATGGATTGGAATATTCCCGACGACGAGGCGACGACAATTGCCGGCGTGGTCATCCACGAGTCACGCTCGATCCCGGAGCCGGGCCAGAGTTTTACCTTTCACGGTTTCCGCTTTCACGTGCTGCGCAAGACCAGAAACCGCATCACTGCCTTGCGCGTCACGCCGCTGGTGCGCAAGGTGACGGCGAAGGCAAGTTAGCCGCCCCCACCCTACCCTCCCCCGCACGCGGGGGAGGGTAGGGTGGGGGCACACCATATGCACGGGGAGACGCGAACCATGGCGAACGGCACCTACGAGACGGTCAAGATCGAACGCGATACCGGCGAGAACGCAGGCCTTACCTGGGTCATCCTGAACCGGCCGGAAAAGCGCAATGCCATGAGCCCGCAACTGCACTTCGACATGGCCAACGTACTCGACGAGCTGGAAAGCGATGCGCAGACCAGACTGATCGTGCTCACCGGCGCCGGCGAGGCCTGGTGCGCCGGGCAGGATCTGAAACTTTATTTCCGCGAGCTCGACAACAAGCCGGCCGAGCGCGCCCGCGCTTCGTGGGCCAGTCACTATTGGCGCTGGCAGAAATTGTTCACCTATCCGAAGCCGACCATCGCCATGGTCAACGGTTTCTGCTTCGGCGGCGGCTTCACCCAGCTCATCGCCTGCGATTTCGCCATCGCGGCGGAGGACGCAAAATTCGGCCTGTCCGAGGTCAATTGGGGCATCCTGCCCGGCGGCTTCGTCAGCAAGGCGTTGACCGACGCGCTTGGCCTGCGCGATGCGGTCTGGCTGGCGATGACCGGAGAGACTTTCGACGGCAAAATGGCTGAGAAGATTCGGCTCATACACAAGGCCGTGCCGCGCGACAAATTGCGCGAAGAGACGATCGCGCTGGCGCGACGCCTGATGAAGCTCAATCCCGAAGTGCTCAAGGCGACAAAACTCGCCATCAAGAACGTGCGCGCCGTGCCCCATGAGCAGGCCGCCGATTATCTGCAGGCCAAGAGCCAGGAAATGCGTTTCCAGGACAAAGAGGGCGGCCGCGCCAAGGGCATGAGCCAGTTCCTCGACGACAAGAGTTATCGCCCCGGCTACGGACCGTATTCCCGCACCTAGCCGGTGCGAGGCGCGCGCGGCCGCAACGGAGAAGCACCATGGTGACGCAAACCAAGATCGCTCCCGATGCCACGACGGCCGGCGCGCCGATCAATCCGGGCGTCCGCATCGGCCATGTGCATCTGAAGGTCGCCGACGTAGACCGCGCGCTTGCGTTCTACTGCGGCGTGCTCGGCTTCGAACTGACGCAACGGATCGGGCCGCAAGCGGCGTTCATTTCCGCCGGCGGCTACCATCACCACATCGGGCTCAACACCTGGGAGAGCCGCGGCGGCCCGCCGCCGCCCCAGGGCACCACCGGCCTCTATCATCTGGCGATCCTTTATCCGACGCGCGCCGAGTTGGCCGATGCGTTGCGCCGCCTGATCGAGGCCAAAATTCCGCTCGAAGGCGCCTCCGATCACGGCGTCAGCGAGGCGCTTTATTTGCGCGATCCCGACGACAACGGCGTCGAGCTTTATTGGGACCGGCCGAAGCAAGCCTGGCCGTTCACCGCCGACGGCAAGCTCGCCATGTTCACGCGCCGGCTCGATTTGTCGAATTTGCTCGCCGAGAACGACAGGGCAACGCCGGCACAAGTCGACGCCCCGCTATTCGAGCCATCGCGTAACTCGTAACAGGCTAAACGCCTTCCCCCGGCGCCTGCGCATGAATCGCCAACGCATGCACGCCGCCCGCAAGCTCCCCCGCCAGCGCCGCGTTGATCATGCGGTGACGCTCGATCCGGCTCTTTCCGCGGAAGGCTTCCGACACGATATAGAGTCGGAAATGGGTTTCGCCCCCGGGCCGGTGTCCGGCGTGGCCTTGGTGGTGATGGGATTCATCCTCGACACGCAAGCTTTGCGGCGTGAACGCCGCAGTCAACTTTGTCGTAATAATATCGTGCATAGCCATGATGTATGGCTTAGGGCCGAGAGGGCGCCCCGGTCAATAAAGGCGTCGCCCGCTTTTGCCCCCTGTCAAGTCTTGCAGGTGCCATCGCGGCAACCGCATAATCAAAGACAATGAAACCGAATTCGCCGCTGTTTGATCGCATCAGGGTCAAGCCCGACCAGGACCGCAGGCTGCGCGCCGAGTTGCCGCCCTGCCAATGGCCGCGCTGCGAATCGCCCGCGACTCATCGCGCGCCGAAGGGCCGGCTGCAAGCCAACGAGTATTGGCGGTTCTGCCTCGAGCACGTGCGCGAATACAATAATTCCTACAATTTTTTCGCCGGCATGACCGACGATGCGGTCGCGCTATATCAAAAGGAAGCCGTCACCGGCCACCGTCCGACCTGGAAAATGGGCTCGATCGGCGGCAAGCGCGCCTCCCCCCGGCGCGCCCGCGGCGGTTTTCGCGCCGCCGAATGGGAAGCGGCCGACCCTTTCTCCATGCTCGGGGAGACGGGCGCGCAGCCCGGCCATGCGCGGCCGGCGTCGGAGGGTCGCAAGATTCTCAATGCGCAGCGCCGCGCCTTCGATGTGCTCGGCCTTGAAGCCGACGCCAAGCGGACCGATATCAAGGCTCGGTTCAAGATGCTGGTAAAACGCCATCATCCCGACGCCAATGGCGGCGACCGCGGTTCCGAGGACACGCTTCGGGAGATCATCCAGGCCTATAATTACCTGAAGTCCGCGGGCTTTTGCTGACCGCAATTCTACAAGGGATGGCCGCCGCGGTGGCTTTCGCGGCCTTAGGCCTTTCTGCTAGATGTACCGCGATATCCGACCGTTCCCCCTCCCTACCCATCCCTGCTTGCGGGGGAGGGTAGGGAGGGGGCCGCGCCTCGGATTTGCCGAGGCCTCGGAGGAGCAATGACTCTCGCAACGCATACCGAATCCGGCTTGCCGGACATGAAGGTGTCGATCCGGCAATTGTTCGGCATCGACAGCGATTTGGAAGTGCCGGCCTATTCCGAGCCGGACGAGCACGTGCCGGAAATCGACGCCGACTACCGCTTCGACAAGCCGACCACGCTCGCCATCCTCGCCGGCTTCGCCCGCAACCGCAGGGTCATCGTCACCGGCTATCACGGCACCGGCAAGTCGACCCATATCGAGCAGGTCGCGGCCCGGCTCAACTGGCCGTGCGTGCGCGTCAATCTCGACAGCCATATCAGCCGCGTCGATCTGATCGGCAAAGACGCCATCGTGATCCGCGAGGGCATGCAGGTCACCGAATTCCGTGACGGCATTTTGCCGTGGGCGTTGCAGAACAACGTGGCGCTGTGCTTCGACGAATACGATGCCGGCCGCCCCGACGTCATGTTCGTGATCCAGCGCGTGCTGGAATCATCCGGCCGGCTGACGCTGCTCGACCAGAACAAGGTGATAAAGCCGCACCCGTCGTTCCGCCTGTTCGCCACCGCCAACACGGTCGGGCTGGGCGATACATCCGGCCTCTATCACGGCACCCAGCAGATCAACCAGGGTCAGATGGACCGCTGGTCGATCGTCACCACGCTGAACTATCTGCCGCACGACAACGAGGTCGAGATCGTGCTCGCGAAGGCGCGGCACTATCGCAATGCCGAGGGCCGCGACATCGTCGGCAAGATGGTGCGCGTCGCCGACCTCACCCGCAACGCCTTCATGAACGGCGACATCTCCACCGTCATGAGCCCGCGCACCGTGATCACCTGGGCGGAGAACGCCGACATCTTCGGCGGCGACATCGGCTTCGCCTTCCGGCTG
>Ga0209010_1000572_pt1 | contig 11211 bp, 9 predicted proteins | sample BlaSpr_A8_OM1_O3_FD_187985 | JGI IMG/M metagenome (GOLD analysis project Ga0209010, IMG submission 187985) | Forest soil microbial communities from Thunder Bay, Ontario, Canada - Black Spruce, Ontario site 2_A8_OM1_O3 (SPAdes) (version 2) | ecosystem: Environmental > Terrestrial > Soil > Boreal... | reverse complement strand
TCGGGAGCAGCGATGGTGCGGCCATACGGCCCGGCCTGGCTGAATGGCACCGGCGTGCAGCAGGCCTCTGCGATTTTTCCCGGAGATTTAGTGCAGACCGGCGATAACGCAGCCCTCAAGATCAGGACTTCCGGTTCCAGCGTGACCGTGCTCTCCGATTCGCTGGTCAAGTTCGATGGCGGAGCTGTCGCAGTGGAACAGGGAAGTGTGCAGATGTTCACCTCGAAAGGTATGTTGGCCCACGCCGGTATGATTACGGCGACGCCCGCTTCGAGCGCGTGGACTGAGTTTGAGTTGACCCACGTCAACGGCATGGTTACGATCGTAGCCCTGAAGGGCGATGTTCTGGTCAGCGACGGTTCGCAAACCACAAATCTTCCCCAAGGGCAACAGGCCACGCAAAAAGATTCGGACGAAACCGCGCAGCAGTCGGTCCCCGGAGCGGTTCCTCCGGCGAAAAAGAAAAAGAAAAAGGCCATCATCATTCTCGCGTCTGCGGGCGGCGCTGCCGGAGTGGCTGCGGGTACCGCCGTGGCCCTGTCCTCGGCGAGCGCCGGAGCACCGCGGGTCATTAGCCCCATTGCACCTTAACTTCGCCTCGGCCAGATTTGCGAGTTTATTCTCCGCGTAATCCTTCAAGAATTAGGTCTCTAACTTTTTCCGGAGTCCTCAGGCGCAACCACTTTTGGAATCCACGAGCACGCTACAGCGCCGCTTCCTAAAGACAGACCTGCGCAAATCAGCATAACGACTCGAAACGCGAATACAAAGGCTTCCTGAATCGACGCGCCGATGGCAGCCTTCATGTTGGGATTTAGGTAAGAAGGAATCGGCAAGCCTGCGAGTTTAGTCTCGTTTGCTCGCAATTCACCCAGCACACCGGGCGGCAGCATCAAGTGAGCCAGACTCAAGTTCAGCTGAGAAGCGAAAGCCTTCACCATCACAATCCCAAGTATTGCAATTGCAAGCACGCTGGCCACGCGCGCGACGGCATTGTTGATGCCTGAGGCGGTGCCCACTCGATCCTCATTCACTGAATTCATAACCACGGTAGTCAGGGGCGCCACCGTGACTGCCACTCCTAAACCCAGAACAATTACGGCAGGGAAGAACTCCCTCCAATAATTACCTCCGATAGACGACGCGGCAAACAGAGCGAAGCCCAGAGCGACAATAACAGGGCCAACGATCAGAGGGCCCCGCGAACCATAGCGGGCGACGAGTCCACCCGACCAGCGAGACAGAAAAAAGTTAAGCAGGATCAACGGAAGCATCGCAGCGCCAGCCGCAGCGGGCGAGTATCCCTGAACTTGAATCAGGTTCAAGGGAAACAGGAAGAAGAAAATCCCGAGGGCGCTGTATAGAAGTAGCGTAAGCAGATTTGCACCACTAAAGCTCCGGGATTTGAGCAACGTGAGCGGGAGCGTCGGCGCAGCGCTGGCAGCCTCGACAAATACGAATGCAGTCAGACAGCCGGCCCCCAGGATCAAACTTCCGAAGACCAGTGGGCTTCCCCAACCCAGATTCAGCGATTCGATGAAGCCGATAACCAGACTCCCAAGTCCCAGGGTGGAAAGAGTGGCTCCTGGCCAATCGATCGGCCCTGGGGCTGTGCCGCGGCTCTCCGGAATTCGCCAAAGCGAAATCACCGCCACGGCCGCCGCAATCGGGAGATTGAGGAAGAACACCCACCGCCACGAAGCGTGCTCAACCAGCCAGCCTCCCAGCACCGGGCCAATGGCAGTCGTGATCGCTGTGAAACCCGACCACGTACCGATCGCCGGTCCGCGGCTCTTTTCGTCGAAGGACGTGCTGATAATTGCCAGACTGCCCGGAACAAGCAGAGCAGCTCCAACCCCTTGAATACTTCTCGCGAAGATCAGTTGATGGATGTTTGCGGCGATCCCGCAGCCTGCGGATGCCAAGGCGAAAACTAACACACCCACGATGAAGATCAGCCGGCGGCCAAAGCGATCGCCGAACGATCCGCCTACCAGAATCAGGGCGGCAAGAAAAACTCCGTAAGATTCAACCACCCATTGCAGATCCACCACCGTTGCGTGGAAGCTGGCCTGGAGAGCAGGCAGAGCGACATTGACAACCGTGCTATCGATGAACGCCATGCTCGAACCGAGGATGGTTGCCGCGAGCACCCAGGCTCTCGCTTCCTTCACACACGGAACAGTGGCTGATGTTGATTGCGCCACGATTTCATCGCAGGGAGTTCTCATGCCAGCTATGAGTGTCTTTCACGCTGTATCAGGTTGGCAAGATCAGAGACCCCGCCCGACCACTCGGCCGTCCGGCAGCGTGATCGATTCACGGAGCGTTAGTTCGACAACGCGCAGCCGCGTCACGCTCAGGTCCTCAATCTCAAGCGACTTGAATTTGGCTTTTTCGATGGCGAAGTAGCGGATTGCCAGCCGTCCGATTGCGACCGCTCCTATAGCGAATGCGCCAACTGCGACCGCCCCTATCGCAGCCGCGATTGTTGCCGTGCCGCCGACGCTCAAGGATTTGAAAGTCCTGCCTTGATTCATTGGATATCCTCCCCCTTACGCGCCGGCGGCGTTTACCAACGGAGTGATCGTCCGGAGTGATCGGCGGATCGGCAATTGCGCTGGCACAAATGTCGCTGGATCCGGCCTCCGGCGAAGCGAAGGCCGGATATTACTTATGCTGCCGCTCTTTGGCTCTGCACGATAAACGCGAGCAGATCCGCATTGATCTGGTCCGCGTGAGTTGTCGGCATGCCATGCGGAAAGCCCGGATACACCTTCAGCGTCGCGCCCTTCACCAGCTTCGCAGAATGCAGAGCCGCAGCGCCGATGGGTACGATCTGATCGTCCTCGCCATGAAGAATGAGCGTTGGCACGTCGAACTTCTTGAGATCTTCGGTGAAGTCCGTTTCGGAAAAAGCTTTGATGCAGTCGTAGCCGGCTTTCACTCCGCCCATCATTCCCTGGAGCCACCATTTCTCGCGGATGCCCTCGGAGATCTTCGCGCCCGGCCGGTTATAGCCGTAGAAGGGAAGCGTAATATCCTTGTAAAATTGCGGCCGATTTTTTATGTATTGCGCTCGCAGGTCATCGAATACCTCGATGGGCGCGCCTGCGGGATTCTTCTCTGTCTTCACCATGAGCGGCGGCACAGCGCTGATTAGAACAGCCATGCCCACGCGCTTCGAGCCGTGCCGGCCGATGTAGCGAGCAACTTCGCCGCCTCCGGTCGAGTGGCCTACGTGAATCGCGTTCTTCAGATCGAGCTTTTCTGTGAGGGCCGCGAGATCGTCGGCATAAGTATCCATATCATTGCCATCCCAAGTTTGGGTGGAACGGCCGTGGCCGCGCCGGTCATGCGCGACGACTCGATAGCCCCGCACTCCGAAAAACATCATCTGTGTGTCCCAATCGTCCGCCGTGAGTGGCCACCCGTGGCTGAACACGATGGGCTGGCCTGTTCCCCAGTCCTTGTAGAAAATCTGCGTACCATCTTTTACGGTAATCGTCGGCATAACGTTTTCTCCTCTGTGATTTTTCGCTCGAAAAAATCTTCTGCAAACACCTCGGACGGTATCAATTCAGATTCAGGCCTCCGAGAAACTGTTTCATGGCCAGCGCAATCTCATCGACATGCGTTTCAAGGGCAAAGTGGCCTGTGTCGAGAAACTGCACCGTCGCATTCGGGTTGTCACGCCGAAAGGCTTCTGCGCCCGCGGGAATGAAATACGGATCGTACTTGCCCCAGATTGCAAATAAAGGCGGCTTCCATTTTCTGAAATATTCCTGGAAGGCAGGATAGAGTTTTACATTGTTAGCATAGTCGAGAAAGAGGTCCAATTGAATGTCCACATTCCCCGGTCGTGCAAGCAAGGCAGCATCGAGCGTGTATCCCTCCGGCGCGATAACCTCTGGATTGGGAATGCCCGAGGCGTATTCCCTGCGCATGCCTTCCAGGTTTAAGACCTTGCGAATGGCATCGCGATTTGCAGCGGTTGGCTCGCTCCAGTAACGCCGGATAGGAGCCCACGCATCTCCCAGACCGTCTTCATATGCATTGCCGTTCTGCGACACGATGGCCGTAATCCGCTCGGGCCACGCCATCGCGAGGCGGAATCCGGTCGGTGCGCCATAGTCGAAGACGTAGAGCGCATAGCGTTTGAGGCTGAGTGCGTCCGTGAAGACTGAAATGCTTTGTGCCAAAGCATCGAAAGTATGTTTGTAATGGAGTCCGTTTGGGACCTCCGTAAAGCCAAAGCCTGGAAGGTCTGGCGCAATGACACGATAGCGGTCGGCCAGCCGAGGGATCAATTCACGATATTGAAACGACGATGTTGGGAAACCATGAAGCAACAGCACGACAGGAGCGTCCCTGGGACCGGCTTCTCGATAAAACATTTTGATGCCATCTGCCTGAACGCGGTGAATCGACGTCCGTGGGATTGGCAAACTCCTAGTCGCTTCCCGAGCCATGCCCACTTTCCACCTCACTGTTTCAATTTTTAAAGTTCTACAACTACCTTACCCTCGGATCCAGATCATGCACGCGGAAGCTACTAAAGCCAGGAACCATGTGTTCCTGAACATTGCATCGAAGATGCCGACGGCGCAAGCGACGGGGACCAAGCGGTACTTTCTAATGCAAGGTTGTGGCAGGTGTTCAAACTGCCACCGTGGAACCCTGGTTTCTTTTCGACGACCGCGAGCCATTTGTTGGTGGCTTGGCAGCGGTTCGAGAGACGAACGCAAGATCATTGAATTACTTACATCAAAATGCCTCATCGCAGCCCACAAGTCCAGGCACGGCGACGAAGTCAGGAAATTCTGTCGTGTGCCTGAGCGATGGAGCCTTCACACGACTGGCTAGCCGGATTGCCGAGGCGATCGTTATCTCACGCCAAGTTGGGTCCGCGTGCCTCTTCGGCAGATTCATCGATGCCAACTCTTCCATCCAGTCTTCGACAGATTGCCGGGCCTGTTCAGAGCCAAATAGTTCCTGTACAGCGTGTACGAATGCGGCCAATTCCTTCTCCGCATCCGGCAAAAGCCCGGCGGCGAGTTCAACGCAGATCCGTTCTGTTTTTTGCATGAGAATTTACCTCAACTCTATCGGCTTCGGTGAGACAAGAATATTCGTATTCCGACTCTCGAGGAACCCCAGAAACCACAGAATTCAGCCTAGATTTTTCTGTAGGTTTGTTGCGGAGGTCAGAGTGGAGGTATCCGTCGTGTGGACTCCCGACTATTCGCCTGAAGATACTCTTTATGCTTCGCACTTACTCGTCTTTCTGAATACGATTCGTCCGGGAACGACCACCGTTATCTCGGTTCCGGAATCGGGCGAAGTGGAAATCGTAAGCTGAGCACCGATGCGCGCAGCCCGCTCCCGCATTCCGGGCAGGCCGAAATGTCCTTCTTTTCCCCGGTCTCTCACCGCGGGCTCCATGCCTACACCGTTATCGCGCACGCGTACGGTGAGATCTTGCGCGTATCTAAGCTCAACCTCCAGCCGAGTCGCGTGCGCATGCAGATATGCATTTCGGATTGCTTCATACCCAATGCGATAAACCTCATCGCGGACGATTGGATGCATATCCCGGGCATCGCCGACCACAGAAAGTACGGCTTCGATGGAACCTGGAAGATGGCCGTTTTCGGCTGCCCGGCGAAAAGCGTCCGCGAGATCGTTCCTCTCCGTGGTTGATGTACGGAGGGAGTTCAGAGCCGCACGTCCTTCCTGCATCGCTTGTTCGAGCCACACGGATAACTGTTCCATAGCGCGGCGCAGGCGGGCGGGATCGGCGGACGGATCGAGTGCATCGTCGGCCACCAACTTGCTTCCCTGGATGGTCTGAAGGAACGTGTCATGAAGATCTCGCGCCATGCGAGTCCGTTCCGCCAACCGTTCATCGAAGCGGGCGCTGATCACTCTTGCAATCTGCCGCACGCGAAAACGATAGAGCGCCCACGCGACAAAGAGGCAGCTTAGTGCGCACAGAACCCGGAACCAGATCGTCTGGTACCAGGCTGGGGTGACGCTGAATTCCAGAGTCGCGCCGGCTTCGTTCCAGATGCCGTCGTTGTTGCAGGCGATGAGGCGAAATTTGTATTTTCCCGGAGGAAGGTCGCTATAGAAAGCCTGCCGTCGCGTTCCCGGTTCCTGCCATCCCGCGTCCCGCCCTTCGAGTTTGTAGCGGAAGCGCACCTTCTGCGGCGCCGCAAAGCTCAGCCCGGTATATTGAATCTCGAGATCACGCGTCAGCGGGGGAAGGCGAATATCGTTCTGAGGCGCATAACTCTTGCGGTCCGCCACGATTTCTTCGACCTGTACCGGAGGTGGTCTTAGATTCTCTTGCAGATGATCGGGATCCAGCATTTGCAGGATCTGGCCGTTCACAAACCACAGGCGTCCATCGGGAGATCTCGTGGCCTGCGGCTTCAAGGAAGTCAGACCAGGCTGAACGCCGTCAAAGGCATCGAACAGTTTGAAGTTCACCACCCGGTCCGGGTGCTCCCACCAGCTATCGAGTTCAGCCTTTTCAATAGCGACGAGCCCGCACCGGGAATACAGCCAAAGCGTGCTCCGGTTGTCCTGCACCAGCGCAAAGATTCCGTCACAAGGAAGCCCGTTGCGCGTTGTGAGATTTTTTCTCGCGCCATCTTTCCAACGGGCAAGCTCGTCGAGCGTTGTGCCCCACACCGAGCCATCCGGTTCGACTAGAAGGTCCCGGATTTGACGCCTGTTTCCCGTCTCATTCGCCGCGAAGGTTTGCGTCTGGCTGCCCCGGTACTGAACCAAATCCCCATTTACCAGGCCCAGAAAGATTCCACCGCGAGGGTTAGGCGCGAGTATGTAAGCGGTGGAGATTTGCGGAGAAGTAAATTCGTTTATCACTTTTGCATCGTGAATCTGGTCGCGAATCTCAACACGAATCTGGTCAAGGTGTGGTCCTGCCCGAACCCAAAGGTTGTGCTCAACGTCTTCAGTTATCGCAAAAACAATGCCGAGCGGGCTCCCATCCAAATGGCGAACCGCGCGAAATGTAGTGCCGTCGTAGCTCCACAGCCCACCATCCACGCCTAGCCAGAGCTGCCCAGCGTGGTCTTGAAACATCGTTGTTACGTTTCGTCCCGGCAGACCCTGTGCGGCCCGAATCGCGGATAGCTTGCCCGCGCGCAGAAAATCCAGAGCCCGGTAGTTGCCGATCCATACCGTGCCGTCCGGAGACGCCAGCACAGAACTGGCGCCGGCTGCCGACAGCCCTTCCCGGATGGAGTAGTTCACCACTTTCAAATCGCGAAGATTGTCAATCCCACCCGAAGTCACGATCCACAGAATCCCCTCGGCATCCTGATAGAACCGCAACACCGCATCGCTCGACAATCCATCCGCACTCCCAAAGTGATCGACCTTTTCGCCCCGGATGCGAAAAATCCCGTGATTGGCGGTTCCCACCCAGAGAGTTTCATCCTTGTCGACAAACAACGACGTAACATCGGAATTGTTGGTAGTGATTTCTGGAAACGCTCGAGTGATCCAGCTTCCGTGCTCAAATTGCTCCAGTTGTAAAACTCGGCGGGATCGATCGATGACCGCCCAAGCCGATCCATTTGCTCCCGAGGCGATCCCTCGTATCGAAGCGAAAGTTTCCGGACTCCGGGAGTCGTTCGCAAAGTAGCTGCTGCACGATCCGGGTTTCCAGCGGCAGAGTTCAGAATAACCGCCAACCCATAGTTCACCGGAACTGCCCTTGCTCAGTTGGATGGCCAAAGGAAAAGGAATGCCGTCGCTTACGCCATAGCACCAAAACCCCCGATCCTTAACGTGGCACAAAGGCCCTGTTTTGTCGGTCGCCTGCGTGCGAACCAGCCACACCGCGCCATCGTCGTCTTCAACAATGGATTCAATTCGCCCGCTCAGTTCCGGATAGTTGGTCAGTTCGCCGTCTTTCCATCGCGAAATGCTGAATCCCGTGCCGATCCAGAGACTGCCATCGTGTGTTCCCAACAGAGAAAAAATTCTGGAGTCGAGCAGCCGCGTGCCCGTCGGCGGGTTCCACGAAGCGAAGCGTACACCGTCGAAGCGAACCAGACCTACGTTGGTTCCAATCCACAGATATCCGTCGGCGGTCTGGGTGATGACAATCGGAGAGCCGCTAAAGGCGCCATCCTGTATCCGCCACGCGGTGTGTGCGTATTGAGAGATGAGATTGTTCGGATCAATTCCCGAGGCCGAACTTAAGATGAGGAACAGCGACACAACGGCGAGAGTGACCGATCGCGGAAGGTTCGACTTTTCGGCCCTGACGACGAAATTGATACACCACATTTCAAGGGCGCTCACGCCCAATCTAGACTTGCCGGAGAAATGCCAGAACCTCACACCGTGCTGTACTGCGCTTCCTTCCAGAGATAATCTGCACAGAGTTTCTCCAACGCTCAAACTCTACGCCGCTCGGAACCGCGGCGACACATAACGATCTACAGTCGGGCTCCCGTGGTTTTCTATAGGTAACAAAGATGAAGTCAGATTTGAAGCAGTCCGCGCCGTACCGCAATAGTTACGGCGTGCGTCCGATCGTTGGCTCCCAATTTGTCCACAAGATTCTTAATGTGGAAATTGACCGTGGTCTCCGCAATCGCAAGTTGATCGGCAATCTGCTTGTTCCTATAACCATCTCGAATGAGCCGGAGTACCTCCAGCTCGCGAACCGTCAGATCGTCATCGGCCAGATGCTCGGCCAGGCGGGCCGCTACTTCCGGTGGAACGTGCCGTTTGCCAGCGTGCACCGACCGGATCACTCCCAGCAATTCGTTTTTCGGCATGCTCTTAAGGAGGTAACCTGCCGCTCCCGCTCGCAGCGCACGGTGGATCTCCCCGTCGCTGTCAGAAGTTGTAAGCATGATGATACGGGCCTTGGGATACTCGCCGCGAATGGCGATCAGGGCATCGGTGCCATTCGTTCCCGGAAGACGAAGATCCATCAGCGTTATATCCGGCTGATGCCCTCGGAACTCCGCCATCGCTTCCGCTGCATTCGATGCCTGGGCAACCAGAAGCATATCCGGCTGCGACCCAATAATCGTGCTGAGTCCTTCGCGAAAGACGGGATGGTCTTCAACGCTCAGGATGCGAATCGGGCTGGGGGAAGCCATTGCGATTCCTCGTACTCAACGCGCTGATAATTGTACCGGATGGCTCGGTTACGATGAGTCGTTTGTCCGTTGTCCCTCCAAGACAGAAAAAGAGCGAACGCTGATGCACTCCGGTGAAACGGCACCATAAATCTGGTAGTCAGGCCCAGAGGCTCCCGGCTCGTGATCTGTTTCTAGAACTCCAATTCTAGACCTCCAAGATCTTTGGGAAAACAGCGAGGTTGTGAGGTTTAATCTAGACAGCAATTCTATCGCGGCGGGAAGATGGGATTGTGTAACCTTGTAGAGGTGCCCCCGGAAAATACCTGACGAGAATGGATATATGAAATCTCTTTCAACGAAAAAGATATTCTATGCCGTCGCCCTGCTGTTTTTTTTCCTGGGCCAGCTTCGCTCACAGGGGCTCGACCCCGCCACTATTGCAAACCCACCGGTCGATTCCTGGCCGAGCTACCACGGCGACTATTCCGGGCGGCGGCATAGTCGGCTGACCCAAATCGCTCCTCAGAACGTCGCATCTCTCGCTCTTGCGTGGACATTTCAAACCAACCAGAAGGCGCTCATCAAGTCCTCACCGCTGTTGGTTGATGGTGTGCTCTATTTCAGCGTGCCGGACAACGTCTGGGCCATCGACGCCCGTTCGGGTCATCAGATCTGGCGTTATACATACAAGCAAAACCCTGGTATGCACCTTGGGAATCGAGGAGTCGCCATGTACAAACAGTGGCTTTACTTCTCCACTCCCGACGCACATCTGATTTCGCTCGACGCCAAGAACGGTAAACTCCGGTGGGATGTAGAAGTCGGCGACGTCAATAAAGGATATTGGACAACTATGGCGCCATTGGTGGTGCGCGATCATGTGATCCTGGGCGTGGGCGGGGACCTGGACAATATCGGCGCGTACATACGGTCATTTGATCCCGAGACAGGCGAGCCGCAATGGCAGTGGGACACGACTCCTCCCGCCGGCACCCCCAATGCGACTACGGGAGGCACTGTCTGGATGACCGGAACCTATGATCCCGATCTCAATCTGCTCTATACCGGCACGGGCAATCCCACACCTGTATTGAACGGCAATCCGCGCCCTGGGGATGACCTGTATACGTGCACCATCGCAGCCCTGAACCCGGACACCGGAAAGCTTGTCTGGGCCTTCCAGCCTTCACCGCATGACACGCACGATTGGGATGCCATCGAAGTTCCAGTGATGGTCGACGCCGACTTTCACGGAAAACCTCGCAAGCTGCTGATGCAGGCCTCGCGCAACGGCTACTTCTTCGTGCTGGATCGCACCACCGGTAAAAGCCTTCTCACAGCCCCGTTCGGCCCGGTGAACTGGACGTTGGGTATCGATAAACAGGGCCGCCCGATTCCGAATCCCTACAAGGAACCCGCGCCCGACGGACGCCTCATCGCGCCCGATGAAGGCGGCATGACCAACTTCCGCTCGCCGAGTTTCGATCCCAGGACCGGATTGTTTATCGTTTCTGCGCGCGAAAGTTACTCTCTCTATTTTGCCAAACCCGCCGACGGCGCTTATGGCTGGGCTGGCGCTGACTATGACCTCTGGGGCAAAGGCATCATCAAAGCCATCGACTATCGAACTGGAAAAATTCGTTGGAGCCACGAGATTGGCGAAGGCGCTTCTGCCGGCGTGTTGACAACGGATTCAGGTGTCACGTTCACCGGTGACTCTCACGGCAACGCTCTTGCGCTCAATAGCAGCGATGGCAAAACTCTATGGCACGCCGGCACCGGCGGCGAGATCGCGAGTTCTCCGATCACGTATGAACTAGACCATCGGCAATATGTTCTGACCAGCGGCGGCGGGATTCTGTTTGCCTGGAGTCTGCCGGAGAAGTAATAAGTAAAAAGCTACTTTCCCTGACCGCCATCCAGATGGCATCCGCGTCGAGATCTTGGAATTCACAAGGCGTAACCTTCAAAGGAACGGTGAGTAAATATGCGGGGGTTGTTGGTGAATTCTCGAATGAGCTGCGTCCCCGAAGCTAGTCGAAACCACGTCCGCTGCTCCTTCGCTCCCGAACGC
>Ga0209010_1000571_pt1 | contig 11214 bp, 12 predicted proteins | sample BlaSpr_A8_OM1_O3_FD_187985 | JGI IMG/M metagenome (GOLD analysis project Ga0209010, IMG submission 187985) | Forest soil microbial communities from Thunder Bay, Ontario, Canada - Black Spruce, Ontario site 2_A8_OM1_O3 (SPAdes) (version 2) | ecosystem: Environmental > Terrestrial > Soil > Boreal... | reverse complement strand
AAGGACGGTAAGGCCCAGCGGCGGATTGCCTGGTTCGCTCGCTTGCCTATTCGAAACCAAGGTCCTTCATTTCCTGGTCGGTTAAGGGATCGAAGGCGTCAGGGGTATAAGAGATCATCCCCTTCCAAAGGCCCAAGGTTCGTTTTTTCGGAACTGGTTCGATCGGCACCAGCTTGACCACGGGCTTCTTGCCTCGCGCGATGACGATCTCCTCGCCTTGGCAGGCCTTTTCGATCAGGCGGGAAAGCTGGGTTTTGGCCTTGTGGATAGTGATCGTCTCCATAGCTCAAATATTAGCTAACTGTTCTTAGCCAAGGCAATCTGATTCATGCTGGAGAATTCAAGGGCACTAACCGTTGGCCTTGATCATCTGCTCTGCATGCTTTCGCGAGGTTTCGGTCAGCTTGGCGCCGCTTAGCATGCGGGCCACTTCTTCCGTGCGCTCGTTGCCTGTAACCGGGCGGATGCTGGTGCGGGTGCGGCCGGCGGACTCTTTTTTCTCGATGACATAGTGGTGATCGGCGAAAGTGGCGATTTGCGGGAGGTGGGTGACGCAGAGGACCTGATTGTTGTGGGCCAGGGCTTTTAGTTTTTTGCCGACGGCTTCGGCGGCGCGGCCTCCGATGCCGGTATCGATTTCATCGAAGACCAGAGTGCGCTGGCTCCGCGGGGCTGAAGCCGCGCCTAATTTTGAACCGCTTACGCGGCCCTGAAGGGCCGCTCTTCCACTTTGCTCCTTCTCACGTTGCTCTTTGGAACTTCCTGCTTCCACGCTTACTTTCAGTGCCAACATGACGCGGGAGAGTTCGCCTCCGGAGGCGATGTGTTCGAGGCGGCGCAGCGGCTCGCCGGAATTCGTGGACAGCATGTAGAGAATCTGGTCGATGCCGGATGCGGTCCAGTTCCCTTCTTCTTCTGACGTCGTGATCTCGATGCGAAAGACGGATTTCATCGCCAGATCGTTGATCTCGGCTTCGACCAGCTTTTCCAGTTTGCGGGCAGCGTCGGCTCGCTTTTTCGCGAGAGTGCGTGCCTCGTGTAGATATTTGGCCGCGGATTGAGCCAGCTCTGTCCGCAGTTGGCGCAGGATTTCGTCTTTGTTCTCGACCTCCGAGAGCTTACGCGCAACATCGGCGCCGAAGGCGATCACGTCATCTAGTGCGGGGCCGTATTTGCGCTTGAGGCGATCGAGCATGGCGAGACAGTCTTCAACTTCGGCCAGGTGTTCGGGAGAGGCGTGGATGCCGCCGGCGTAATCGCGCAGGGTTGCGCCGACATCTTCGACGCTGATGCGGGCACTTTCAAGCGCGGCCAGCGATTCCTGAAACTTGGGTTCGTAGCGGGCGAGTTCTTCGACCTGTTTTTGTGCCGCGCGCAGAGAAGACGTGGTCGATCCATTGCCTTCATAGAGCAGATCAAAGGCGTTAATCGCGGCGTTGTAGATTTTTTCGGCGTTGGCGAGGACGCGCTTCTCGGTCTCGAGTTCCTCGTCCTCCCCGGAACGAAGTTTGGCGTCTTCGATCTCGCGCTTCTGGAAGATCCAGAGATCGACCAGGCGCAGGCGATCCTGCTCGCCGCGTTCGAGATCTTCGATGCGGGCACGAATGTCCTTCCATTCGGCGAAGGCCGCCGCGACCGCTTGCATTTGGCTTCCGGCAAAAAGATCGAGCAGGGCTAAGCGAGCTGCGGCGTCGAACGATAACAGCGACTCGTTCTGCGCGTGGATCGTGGCCAATGGCGGGGCAAGCTGGCGGAGAACGGCCACGGTCGCCGGCTGATTGTTGACGAAGACACGGCCCTTGCCGCCAGGGGCAATTTCGCGGCGCAGGATCAGAGAGCCGTCGTCGGATTCGTCGAGACCATTGGCGGCGAGGACTTGCTCCGACGTTTTCAAGGCAACGCCCTCGCACTCGAATACGGCTGAAATTACGGCCCGTTCGGCTCCGGTGCGAATGACGTCGGTTGACGCTTTGTCGCCCAGCAGAAGGGCCAGAGCATCGATCAGGATGGATTTTCCCGCGCCAGTCTCGCCGGTCAACAGGTTCAGGCCGGGAGCGAACTCGACCGCGACGTTGTCGATAACCGCGTAGTTTTCCAGCCGCAACTCAACCAGCACAAGCCGTCCTGGGAGGAAAAAGTTTCAATCTCGACTCGGCGGAGGGTTCCGGCGAGTTGAGCGCAGGATAGCATGAAAAGCTCAGGAGGTTCGGCCGGTGCAAAAGAGAAAAAGCCTGACAGCTCTTCGTTGGGCAAGGCGAAGAGCATCAGGCTTTTAAGGCTTAGGTTTTCAGCGCTACCTGCCTAGACTGCCTTTCTCAACGTCCCCGCACTCTCCGTTCCGGCTTTTTCAGCCGAACCCGCACCGATTGATTCTTTGCGGCGCTCGCGCAGACGGCTTTGGAAAGTATCCCAGCGGCCACCAATGCCCACGGCGCTGTTGCTGATCACGACCGTATCAGCGCCTGCGGGAACGATGCGCCCGGTGGGGGCATCGGCTGCGGCGACATCGGCTGCCGCTTCGGCTCTGCTCTCGCCCACAACCCGCGACGAAACGCCGGAGGGCAATCCCGCAGATCGATCCGCGGCGCGCTCCGAGGCTAGATTTCCCGTCATCTGTTGCGTGGTGGGAGTGATGTTGCGGTTCGTCTCCGCGCGGTGCATCACCGGGTCGGCTTCCCACTTGGATCGATAGCGGCCTTCATAGTCGGCCCATTGCTGATCCGACTCCAGATCGGTCTCCTTATACGGCGGGAAGGCTTCGATCTGCTGCTGGTTCAAATCGACGGAGAAGTCGTCTTTGTGTTCGGACGATGCGCGGATACGCTGCGCGGGAACGATGAACTTTTTTGTGTGCAGCCATCCACCGGTGTCGACCACCGCATAGCGGATTGTTCCGGTCGCATAATCGAAGATCACATCGTCGATCTTGCCCAGTTTTTCGTCGTTCAGGCCATAAAGCTTGGAGCCGCGAATGTCATCCTCCGCCGCTTCCGAAAATCGATAGTCCCGTAATATTCCAAACTGCGCCATTGAAATTCCTCCTTGGAATGAATCTCCGTTCCCTTTTACCCAACCTTTGCGACCCGTGCTTGCGCAACGATCGGTCGAACATAACGGCTAGCAGCATTTGGATGCAGTCTTCCCGATAGGGGTATAGCCGCGAAAAATTTCATTGACCGATGCGATACGTGCCCGGAGAAGCCGCGCTTCACTCATCTATAATTCGGAGAAGCGTAATCCGGAGAGGCGTTCTCCCAAACACGATGCAAATTTTCCTTTTGCCTGCACTGTTCGTCGGCGGCGAAATTGTCGACATGCTTTCCAACACCGGCTTGATCGCCAAGCTGGTTCTCCTTATTTTGCTGGCCTTCAGCCTCATCTCCTGGGCCATTATCCTGACCAAATGGAGCCTGCTGCGGCGCGCCCGCGTGCAGAGCGGCCGCTTCATGCGCGCCTTCCGCAAGGCGCAGAGACTCCAGGATATTGGCGCAATCGCCGATCAGTTTCGACCCAGCCCGCTGGTGGGAGTGTTTGAAGGCGGGTTTGAAGAGTACAAACGTCAGATTGGCGGCAGCGGCGGCATTCGCAATCCCTTGGCCGTGCAACGCGGAATGCAGATCGGCGCCTCGGAAGAAATAACCCGGCTGGAGCGCAACGTGCCCTGGCTGGCAATTACGGCGTCCGTGACCCCATTCATAGGCTTGTTCGGAACGGTGTGGGGCATCATCGATGCCTTTCACGGATTGGGCACTGCGGGCGCGGCCACGTTGCGCGCCGTCGCTCCGGGAATTTCTGAAGCGCTTATTACCACCGCCGCCGGACTGGCCGCTGCGATTCCCGCGGTTATCGCGTATAACCTGATCGGCAGTTCCATCCGCGAGTTCGCTGCCCGCAGTGACGATTTCGCTCTGGAATTTCTGAATGCGGTTGAGCACAGCCAGGTTCAACCTGTGGCCGAAGTGAGGCGCTAATGGCCTTCACCGCTTCCAATGGCCGCACGCAAACCGCCCTTGCCGATATCAACATCACGCCTCTTGTGGATGTGGTGCTGGTACTGCTCATTATCTTCATGGTCACCGCGCCGGTGTTGCAGTCGGGGATTGACGTAAGCGTGCCGAAGACCCGCACCGTCAAGGAAATCACCGAAGAGCGGCTGGTGATCACGATCAACAAAGATCAGCGAGTCTTCCTGGGAAACGACGCGATTAACATCAACGAGATTGGAAACAAACTGCGGCAGAAGATTCGCGATCCGCGCAATCAATTTATTTTTGTCCGCGCCGACGAGAACGTTCCCTTTGGAGCTTTCGCCACTGTGATGGACGCGGTGAAACAGTCGGGCATCAGCAATGTGAGCATCGTGACCCAGCCTTTGGAACAAAATGCAGGCAAACGCTGAAATCTTTTTCGAGCACGACCGCTGGGCTCCGGCGCTGGCCTGGTCGCTGGGTCTGCACGTGGGAATTGTTGCGGGATTGCTCATTCTCAGCGCCGTCCTTGCCACGCCCACTGGCGCTGGCTGGGGCGCGGGCGGCGGTGGCGAGGCCATTGGCGCAACTTTGGTAAGCAATATTCCGCTGACCACGGCTCCGTCTCCGCAGCAGAATGTTCTGGCCAACGAATCGAAGGGCATCACTAAGTCTCAGCCCAAGCCGGAGGAAGTGAAAGAGCCGGATGCGATTCCCATTCAAGGCAAGAACGCGAAAATAAAGCCGAAGAAGCTTGAAACTGCGAGCAAAGACAAACCGCAGCCGGCTCCGGAAGAGCAGACGAACCAAGTAGCTTTCGGCGAGGGTGGTCCGGTAAGTGGGCCGTATGGCGCTTTCAGCGCTGCCGGCGCGAAAGGCGGTTTTGGCTTTACCGGCGGCGGTGGCGACTTCGGCTCGCTTTACTCGTGGTATGTGAAGGTGGTGCAGCAGAAGGTTTCCGAGAACTGGCTGAAGTACGAGGTCGATTCCGGCATCAATACGGCTCAAAGGGTGTATATCACCTTCGACATCGCCCGCGACGGCCATCCCTTCAACGTGCAAGTTGAGCAATCGAGCGGCGTTCCTTCGCTCGACATTTCTGCGGTTCGCGCCATTCAGCGCATCGATACGTTTGGGTCGCTACCGCCAGGTTATTCCGGCAACAAGGTTTCCGTCGAGTTTTGGTTCGACTACAAGAAATGAATCCGGCTCGCAGGGTAACCTCATCGGTAACCTGGGATGCATTCCCGTGTAACTCTCTGCTCCCAAGAAAGCGCACAATGCATCTTGTAGATAGTGATGGGTCTCGTGCTTTCACGACTTTAGATCTCGCTTTTGTTTATCGTCTGACTAAGTACACCAAACCGTAAGGAATAAAACTTGGCTAGAAATTCATATCGGGATACGATATTATCGTTCATAGGACGTTTCCCCCAATCAAGGATGGATCAGGACTTAAGACCCCTCGTGTCTCACTGTCTCCGAAGAACTTTCTTCCTGCTCGCATTCGGTTCCGCGATTCTTGTCTCATCTGCTTTAGCCCAGGATTGGATCAAAACCGGAACTGGCCTTGGCGTGGAAAAAGTGCGTCTCGCCGTTCCCGACTTCAAGGTCAGCGGCAGCGACCCCCAAGCTGGCAATCTGCTGCGCACCTTTAATGACACGCTGTGGAACGATCTCGACAACTCGGGGGTCGTGGAACTGGTGTCGAAGAGTTTTTATCCGTTGCAGGTTCCCGGGCAAACTTCGGAAGTGAACTTCCTCGCTTGGAGCGCGCCGCCTCCCAGCGCCGCGATGCTGGCCTTCGGAAATCTGGCGGTCGCCTCGGGCAAGGTAACGCTGCAAGGCTGGCTCTACGATGTAAAGAACACGGCCAACCCGCAAGTGCTGGGCAAGCAATACACGGATGTGGCCACCGACGACGCAACCCGGCTGATCGCGCACAAGTTCGCGGACGAAATTATTTATCGCCTGGGCGGCGGCATTCCCGGCATCGCCGAGAGCAAAATTTATTTCGTCAGCGATCGCACCGGCCACAAAGAAATCTGGGTAATGGATTACGACGGCTCGAACCAGCGCCAGGTCACGCACCTGGGCTCGATTTCGCTTTCCCCGCGCGTATCTCCCGATGGCTCGCGCCTAGCCTTTAGTTCCCTGACGAAATCGGGTTGGGAAATTATGATGTATTCGCTTGACCTGAACCGGATGGTTGGATTTGCGCGGTTTGGCGGCACCAATCTTTCCCCCGCGTGGTCGGCGGACGGAAGCAAGATTGCATTTTCTTCATCGCGCGGTGGCTCGCCACAAATTTATGTGTCCGACTCTTCGGGCGGCAATATGCAGCGCATGACCAGCAATAAGGGTCCTGATGTATCGCCAGTATGGAACCGCAAGACTGGCGCGCAGATTGCATATGTCAGCGGGCAAACCGGCCTGCCCCAGATTTACACCATGGAAGCCGATGGCACTAACCAGCAGCGCATGACGGATCAGGGTTATGCAGTTTCGCCCGCCTGGGCGCCGAATGGTCAGTTTCTTTCCTTGGCTTGGGTGCGAAAGTACGGTCCCGGCGAACCCGGATCATCCGATATTTATTTGATGGACATCGCCAGCAAGCAGTGGGTGCAGCTAACCCACGATGGCGGACGCAACGATTTTCCCTCATGGTCGCCGGATAACCGGCACATTGTTTTCCAGTCGAGCCGTACTGGCAAAGAAGAAATCTGGATGATGCTGGCCGATGGCACCAAGACGCGCCAGTTAACTTTCACCGGCCGCAACACGCAGCCGAATTGGACTTTTAAATAAAAGCACTTCGTCTGATCTTGACGCACCTAAAGTCGAGGTCCGCGGGAGGATTACAGTGAAGCAGCAACGCATGAAGTGGTTCGCACTCGTCGCCGCCTTGGGCGCTGTCATGATGCTGGGCGCCTGCCACAAAAAGGCAGCTCCACCACCACCGCCGCCACCACCACCGCCGCCATCGCCAACGGCGTCGATGTCCGTCAGTCCAGACACGATTCAGCCTGGGCAATCCGCCACATTATCGTGGCAGACGACCAACGCCACCGATGTATCTATCGATGGAATTGGCGCAGTGCAAGCCAACGGGACGCAACAAGTTTCCCCCGCCGGCTCCACCACTTACCACCTGACGGCCAAGGGCTCAGGCGGAACGCAGGAGGCTACTGCGCGCATTACCGTGACCCAGGCGCCACCTCCGCCGCCGCCCACCCCGTCGCCTTCGGATGAAGACCTGTTCTCGCAAAACGTCAAAGACGTTTACTTTGACTACGACAAGTCGGACGTTCGCGGCGATCAGCAGGCTGTTCTTCAGGCGGATGCGCAGTTCCTCTCGCAGCACAGCAACGTCAACATCGTGATCGAGGGACACTGCGACAGCCGTGGTTCTACCGAATACAACCTGGCCCTCGGCGATCAGCGCGCTTCTTCGGTGAAGAATGCATTGACCACCATGGGAATCAGTGCCAGCCGCATCAAGACCATCAGCTACGGCAAGGAGAAGCCATTCTGCTCCGAAGAGAACGAGGCCTGCTGGCAGCAGAACCGGCGTGGCCATTTCGTTTATCAGAAGTGATGAGGCAAATTGCGGAGGCGGCGGCCAATCGCCGCCGTCTCCTAATTTTTTTCGCGGAATGGCTGAGAGGGTTCGATCTTCAGCTGGGCACGTTGGTTCGCAAGCAAGCGGTCGCACTCCCTTAGAACTGATTAACCTTCGGGTCCTTCCTGATTTTGCCGCGCACCGAATTGCCACAGCCTATGGGATACTCAAAGCATCCAATTCACGTCGCAGGAAAACTCTCATGAAACTACAACACATTTCGCTTTCTCTTGCTCTGCTATCGGCGCTTTGCCTTGGAACTGCGCCCGCATGGGCCGTAAACAAAGACATGGTGCAGTTGCAGACCCAGGTGCAGCAACTTCAGGAGCAGATGACGGCCATGCAGCGCAGCTTCGACGAGCGCATGGGTGTTATGAACAATCTGGTCGAGCACGACACCGACGCAGTCAATAAGATCTCGACCGCAATCGGCAACCTGCAAAGCACGCTGGAGAAACAAAGCGGAGATTCGTCGGGCAAAGTCGATCAGCTATCGGGGCAGATTCAGGCGCTGAACGATACGCTGGACGAACTGAAAGTGCGGCTGGCGAAAGTCAGCAAGCAACTGGAAGATATGCAAGCCGCGCAGCAAAGCCTGGCCGCGAATCAGGCTCAGCAGCAGCAACAACAGCAGGCAATTGCCCAGGCCCCGCCGCCCGACGTTCTTTATAACAACGCCCTGCGTGACTACAACGGCGCGAAGAACGATATCGCGTTGCAAGAGTTTTCCGACTACGTCAAGTTTTACCCCAACACCGATCTCGCGGGAAATTGTTATTTCTATCTGGGTGAGATTCAATTCCGGCAGGGCAACTACCAGGCGGCCGCGCAGAGCTACGATCAGGTATTGCAGAATTTTCCCAGCGGCAACAAGGCCGCGTCAGCGCAGCTCAAGAAGGGGTTTTCCTTAATCGAATTGGGCAAGCAGGACGACGGCGTGGTGGAATTGCGCCACCTGATTCAACGCTATCCGAAGTCGCCCGAAGCGTTACAGGCACGCGATCGCTTGCGCAAGCTGGGCGTCTCTACGACGGCGCGACCGGGACAGTAAAGATTTAACCGCGCCCTAGGCAGCGTGGTGATGCCGCGCAGCGTGATGCCGGGTCGCTTTGTGGCCATGGTGCCGCGTCGCGTGATGAGATCTGTGCTTCACCTGATGCAACTTCGGCGTAACGGATTCCCTGCCCCACCCCAGACTGGCGAACAGTAAGCATGCAAACGAAGTTAAAATTAGCTTTTTCATACGGCTCCTTACTCAGCAATTCGCAACTTACTTTACATCGGCTCTCTGTGAAAATGATTGAGACCGATCCGGCAACTGTAGGCAAGTTTGATTCTCGGGGCCGGAACTTCCTGCGGAATCATAGGAGCAATCATGACTGAGCGCAAACGCGATCAGGACGAATCTAAAGGTGCAACCGAAGACGACGTTCAAAATCTGCCCGGCAACGCCGGATTGCAGGGGCAACTCGGGCACCGGGACCAGGATCCGGAAATCAAAGACGCGGACTCCGACTTTCCCGAGCCGGGCGGAAGTCCCGAGCATACCGGCGAACCGCAAGAGGAGGCGGCATTGCCAAAAAGCAAGACTGCTTGAAGTGCGTGCGGGTGAGATGCCGCTAGAGTCTCCCCCGTGCCGACAAGCTCCCTATCTCAACTCTTCCATCGCCGCTTCCAGCGCTTCCTTGCCCGGCCGCGTGAGCGATTCCGGCAGCGTGGCCAGCGGCTGATCCACCAGATTCAGCATGTCCAGAAAGCTGGGCGCTTCGGGGTTCACGTAAAACACGCCGGTCAACACCTCGCCCTTGTCGTGCGCTTCGGTCAGGCGCGTGATCGCCTGAATGCGGTTAGTCGGATCGTAATCTTCTTCCAGCTTGCGCAATTGCAATTGTGAGCCGTCGTGCATGGTAACTGCGACCGTTGTGCCTGGGTCATATTCCACATCGATCTCTTCGAAGTGCGGAACGAAACTAACTTCCTGCAACGTCTCTTCGTGATCTTTCACGTATTTGTAGGACTTGGTCGAACCTTCGTGGTCGTTGAAAGTGACGCAGGGCGAAACCACATCGAGCATCGCCGTGCCTTTGTGGGCAATCGCGGCTTTGAGCATGGCGAGCAACTGGCGCTTGTCGCCGGAAAAAGATCGTCCGACAAATGTCGCACCAAGTTGGATGGCCAGGGTGCAAGTGTCGATCGGTGGAAGATCATTTAGAACTCCGGATTTTAGTTTCGATCCGAGGTCAGCCGTCGCCGAGAACTGGCCCTTGGTAAGGCCATACACGCCGTTGTCTTCGATGATGTAGATGATCGGCAGATTGCGGCGCATCAAATGCACGAACTGCCCGATGCCGATGGAAGCGGTGTCACCATCGCCGCTTACGCCGAGCGCCAGCAGATGCTGATTGGCCAGCATCGCACCTTCCGCAACCGAGGGCATGCGTCCATGAACCGTGTTGAAGCTGTGCGAGCGGTTCATGAAATAGGCGGGACTCTTCGAGGAACAGCCAATCCCGCTCATCTTGATAACGCGCTCAGGCTGCACGCCCATCTCATACATGGCTTCGATGATGCGTTCCGAGATGGCGTTGTGGCCGCAACCGGCGCACAGCGTCGTCTTGCCGCCCTTGTATTCGAGGACGCTGAGGCCGATGCGGTTGGTCTTCGGTCCGGGCGCTGAGCTTGGTTCGGCGGTGGGTGTGGTGACCATGTTATTTGCCCTCCATGCTGCTGAGTTCGTCGGTGACGGAGCGCGCATCGAGCGGCAATCCGTTGAGGTGCGCCAGACTGCGCAGGCGCGTGGTAAGCTCCGGTTTCAGATCGAGTTTGAGCAGACTGAGCATTTGTGCGTCGCGGTTTTGTTCGACTACATAAATGCGGTCGTGCTGCTCAATGAAATCGTGCACCTCGCGCGTGAACGGATACGCGCGAAGGCGCAGGTAATCGGTTTCGATGTGATACTCGTCGCGCAATTGGTCGCGGCTTTCGGTGATGGCCCAGTGCGACGTGCCATAACCGAGAATTCCGATGCGTGCGTTGTTGCCCTTTGTGATCTCAGGACGCGGAACGAAGGAACGCGCGGTTTCGAATTTGCGATTCAATCGCTCCATGTTGTTGGCGTAGTCGTCGGGGCGCTCGCTGTAAGACGATTTCTCGTTGTGCCCGCTGCCGCGCGTAAAATACGATGCGGCCGGATGTGCGGTGCCCGGCAGCGTGCGATAGCCGACACCGTCTCCGTCCACATCTTTATAGCGGGCAAACGTTCCCAGCCGATCCAGATCTTCTTTGCCCAACACTTTGCCGCGATTGATGGGCGTCGTGGGATATTCGAACGGATCGGACATCCAGTTGTTCATGCCCAGATCGAGATCGGACATCACAAAGATCAGCGTCTGAAATTGCTCCGCGAGATTGAAAGCGTCCTGCGCCATGGTGAAACATTCCGAGACAGAACTGGGAATCAGCAGGATGTTCTTGGTGTCGCCATGCGAAAGAAACGCGGTCGAGAGAATATCGCCTTGCGAAGTGCGGGTGGGCAAACCGGTGGAAGGACCAACGCGCTGAATATCCCAGACGACGCCGGGAATTTCCGAATAGTAAGCGAGGCCTGCAAACTCGGCCATCAGC
>Ga0209010_1000568_pt1 | contig 11324 bp, 5 predicted proteins | sample BlaSpr_A8_OM1_O3_FD_187985 | JGI IMG/M metagenome (GOLD analysis project Ga0209010, IMG submission 187985) | Forest soil microbial communities from Thunder Bay, Ontario, Canada - Black Spruce, Ontario site 2_A8_OM1_O3 (SPAdes) (version 2) | ecosystem: Environmental > Terrestrial > Soil > Boreal... | reverse complement strand
TAATGTTCACCGTCCAACTGGTCGTAAACTTCGCACTCGTGGTCGCATCCGTGATCGTCAGGGTCAGGGTTGTCCCGTTGTAGCTGAGCTGCACGTTCATCACGTCTCCGCTCAGCAGAACGACTCCCGAACTCGTCATGTCCACGGCCGGCACCGTCGGCGTCGCTCCGTTGACGTACATCCCCGTCGAGTCCGTCCCCTCCCCCGCATTGTTGAAAATATCGAACTTCACCGCCACACTGTTCCCTATTTCTCCATACCCCAGGTACTCCCCAGCCTCACCCAGCGATGTCGCCGCTCCGTTCTGAATCACAAACGTCATCCCATCGGCATTGGCATCCGTCATCTGGAAACTGAAGTTGGTAGTGAAACTCTGCACGTTCACCGGCGTGGTGTAGAAAGCGCTACTCGCCTCCCCTCCACCACCATCGGTCAACCGCAGCCGGTTCCCGCTCAGCATCGTGCTCCCGTTCAGCTGCAGCCCGCTAGAGGTACTGAACCCGCTACCGTAGTTGATCAAGAACGACGTCGGGGTCGCGCTTACCTGGCTAGAATTCGCACTCTGTCCCGCCGCGTTCACCGCTGCGACCACGTAGTAGTAGCTCGTCCCGTTCGTCACCCCCGTGTCCGTGTAACTCATCGTCGTTGGACTGGCAATCGTCGTGTACGGTCCCCCGCTCGTCGTCGACCGCTTCACGTTGTAACTCGTCGCCCCACTCGACGCGCTCCAGCTCAACCCTACCTGCGCGTTCCCCGCCGTCGCCGCCAAGTTCGTCGGTACCGGTGGTATTGCCAGCGGCGTCGCACTTACCTGGCTGGAGTTCGCACTCTGTCCCGCCGTGTTCACCGCCGCGACCACGTAGTAGTAGGTCGTCTCGTTCGTCACTGCCGTGTCTGTGTAACTTGTCGTCGTCGGGCTCCCAATTGTTGTGTATGGCCCCCCACTCGTCGTCGACCGCTGCACGTTGTAACTCGTCGCTCCACTCGACGCACTCCAGTTCAACCCAACCTGCGCGTTCCCCGCTGTCGCTACCAGATTCGTCGGCGCCGGTGGTATTGCCAGCGGCGTCGCGGTGACTTGGCTGGAATTCCCACTCTGTCCCGCTGTGTTCACCGCTGATACTACGTAGTAGTAGGTCGTTCCGTTGGTTATCCCTGTGTCCGTGTAACTGGTCGTCGTCGGACTTCCGATTGTCGTGTACGGTCCCCCGCTCGTCGTTGACCGCTGCACGTTGTAACTCGTGGCTCCGCTCGATGCGCTCCAGTTCAATCCCACCTGGGCATTCCCCGGCGTCGCTACCAAGTTCGTCGGTGCTGGTGGAGGATTCGTGTTCGACCCTGTAGCGTAGGTCCAACTGAGAACGTCTTGAATCGACGTCGTCCCTCCCGTGCCTCCCGTGAATCCCACCAGCGCCGTCGTGCTTCCCACGGTCGTCGGAATGTTCACCGTCCAACTGGTCGTAAACTTCGCATTCGTCGTGGCGTCCGTGATCGACAGACTCAGCGTTGTCCCGTTGTAGCTGAGCTGCACGTTCATCACGTCTCCGCTCAGCAGAACGACTCCCGAACTCGTCATGTCCACGGCCGGCACTGTTGGCGTCGCTCCGTTCTCATACATCCCCGTCGAATCCGTTCCTTCCCCCGCATTGTTGTAAATATCGAATTTCACCGCCACGCTGTTCCCGATATTCTCATACCCCAGCCCGCCTCCCCCTTGGCCCAGCGATGTCGCCGCTCCGTTCTGAATCACAAACGTCATTCCGTCGGCCTGCGCATCGGTCATCTGGAAACTGAAGTTGGTGGTGAAACTCTGCACGTTCACCGGTGTGGTGTAGAAAGCGCTACTCGCCTCCCCTCCACCGCCATCGGTCAGTCGCAGTCGTGTCCCATTCAACTTGGCGAAGCCGTTCAGGGCCAGGCCTGTCGAATTGAAGCCCGAACTGTAGTTGACGATCGGATTCCCGGTATTGATGATGTAGGTCCCGCTCGCCACGGCGCTGTTGTTGTATCCGGAGGCCACGGCAATCGCTTGAATCGTCGTCGTTGTCTCCAGTGTCAGCGTTGTGCATACTGGCGAACCCGCGGTTGGCGTGCTTCCGTCCGTGGTGCAGTGAATGACGGCGCCTGTCGTGGTGTCCGACAGCGTAACCACTTGGCCTGGGTTATAAGGGCCAGGCGCCGGACTAAAAGTTGGCGTGGCCACGGTCGGAATCGTGCTGATCGCGCCATAGGCGGACACTGCCAACTGGCTGCCAAAGTACACCTTGCCGTTCGCGACGATCGGGGTGGCGAACTTGATCGCTGAACCGGGGACATCGCGGTTGTTCGCGGCCTGGCTACTGGTGTAGAGCAAGTTCGCAAGATTGGTGGCGTCATAGGCGTACAGCACCTGACAATTCGAGCCGCCACTACACGTTGATCCAAAGGCGCTGTTGTCCAATCCCCAAAGAATTCCGTCGGTATTACCGTTGGCAGAAATGGTGGGCGAAGGCCCGGGAAAAGAGAATGACTGTGCACTCTCTGATGTTGGAGAAGTCGAAATCAATCCACTGCTATTAGCATTAAACGAAAATGCCTTCAGATTTTCCGACGCGCCGCCCCAATATACACTGCCGTTCCAGTAGGCCGGCGTGCCCCAAACTCCAGCGGTTGCACCTGGAATCTCCTGCACAATATTCGGATCACTGCCGTTGCAAGGCGGGTTGTCATTGACGCAGTACTTGCCCATATTGTTGCGATCAATCAGATACATCTTGCCTTCCTTGCCCATCTGCACCAGCAGTTGCTGTCCGGAAGAAAGATTAGGCAGCAGCACCATCCCTCCGGATCCCACGTCGGTATCGCCACCTGACAAACTGCTCTGGTTATAGGGCGTGAAGTAATCCAAGACCGTGAAGCTGCCTCCGCTCGGCGGTCCGAGTTTCACGATGCTATCGCCATAGTCCGTAGTGCCATTCCAAGTGCCATTTCCGGTTGCGAAGAAGATGTTTCCGTTCGCATCCGCGGCGAGTCCTTCTCCACTCATCCAAACTCCATTGGCGCTGCCGTCGGCTGAAGCGTTAAAGGCCGCTTCCTGCGCAAGCGTGCTGGCGCTATAGGACATGATCCAGCCGTGCCATGGGCTGATGTCGCAATGCGCGGACCATCCGATGACCACATGCCCATTTTCCAGCAACAGGGCCGCACGCTGATTCTCGAAGTGAGGACTAAAGCTCACGGTTGTACCGTTGCCATCCGATGCGGTTCCGGGGACTGTCGCTTGTATGAATACCGGACCGCTGAATTTCTCAACCGCGGTACCCACGTCGATGGCATGCAAATACTGCACCAGGTTGCCATTGACTTTTGATTTCGCCACGACGTAGATCGTTCCCGTTGTGGGATCGATGACTGGGGTTCCCGTGATCCCGACCTCCGGGACTAGGTCGCCGCAACCCAGATCTGTGCTGCTGTTGACCGTGCTGCCACCGGATGGAATCAAGCTGATCTGCCAGTAAATTGTTCCACTGCCGGCGTCAATGGCGTACAGGCTGTCGTGCTCGGTGGCGACGTAAAGAACGTTATGGGTGCCACCAGCGATGGTCACGTTGGAGAGATACAAGGGCTGGGCGTACACATATCCGTCGACCGACACCGTAAATAGCTTGCCAAATTGGCTGCTGTTCACGTTAGCCGGAGTCAGGATGGTTTCTTGAGTGTTCTGCCCTGTCCTAGAGGTGTCATTGTGATATGTAGTGACGTTCACTTGCGCCTGGAGCGCTGTCGTGAGAATGCATAAAAGACTAATAATGATGATCTTGATAGGACAACTCGTCAATCTCTTCACGTCGTTTGCTCCTGAAAGCGCGACTCAGAAACCGAGCCGGCGAATCTATGACAGCGAGGCAGCCGTTCGCTCCAACCTGGGAGCAAATTGAATCACTCGTGCAATGCACATCAATGGAATAAAGGGTGAATCAAGAACATGCCTTCCGCAGCTTTGGTTGGGCTATGTTAGTTTTCGTTGTGTTGACTATTCACGGATCGCGTGACGGCACCTAAGATGCCACGCTGTGGGCAGGGGTTGCAGCTTGAATACGAACCTCGAGCGATATCGGTATCCTTTGAAGCTGAACCCATTCCTTGAAGTGCTGCGCCGCAGCCATCGCTTCCCAATCAATTTTCCGGTAGGGCCCCAGCCGCGACCGCAGGACTCAGAAACGTACCGCTCAGGACTGACTTCGCTCTACCAAGTCGAACTTTCGTCGCAATCAGCTCGCTTCGTCAGACAGCCTGATTAAAACACCGGCGAATTTTCAAAATAGGGCACAGAACCGCCGACATCAAGACACAGAAGTACATCCGCGTGGATGATCACTCACACAATAGCCCGAGCGAATCGCAGTATTCGGGCAAGAAACCGCAACAGGAAGCTTGCAGAGCTTTTCTAGGATCAGGAGGCTAGTCGGCCGTACTACATTCATCCGACCCCTTGTCCAAAACTACTTCACCCTGATGTGGAAATGACGGGTTAGCGCCTTCGAAAAGTGTTCTAGAACGCTTTGTATATGATTTCCGGGGCAGGCTGGTCGAGCAGAAGTGTGACGACAAGCGCGGTCAGTCCCAGCGCGGACGCATACACTACAAGCGCATAGCGACTGGTGAGCACCGGCCCCTCGGCGGTCTTGATCGATAGGAGCGCGGTGCGCAGACCTTCCCACATTGCCAGTCCCGCCGTCGCGCACAACCAGATTGCCAGCCACACGCCCAGCCATTCGACGATACCGATGGCTGTCGCGATCCTACCGATCTGCTTCCAGTTCGCCCAGAACCAGAACAGTGTGAAGGCAAACCAACTGAAGGTCAGGCCACGGCCAAAAGCAATATATACTCCGTTGTTCGCGAGCACCTTGTATCCCTTGCGGCCTAACCAATGAGTCAGGCCTAATTGCCAGAGCTTGTTAATCGCAACTCCGCCACCCTGCAGCACGCCGAAGATCACGAACTCCGAAGTGCGCCCGTGCCAGATACCTATAAGAAAGAAGGTTACAAAGAAGCAGAAGACGCCCAAGAACGGTTGCAGCGCCAACGACGGGATGCGACGCATCAAGGCCACTAACAGTGGATTGTAGACATAGGTCTTGAGCCAGGTTGAGAGCGTAATATGCCATCGGTTCCAGAAATCCAGAAACGAGGAGGCCGCGAACGGACGATCGAAGTTCTCCGGCAGGCGCACGCGCATCAGCCGCGCAAGTGCAATCACGATGTCGATATAGCCGGAGAAATTCGCGTAGAGAAAAAACGGGTAAACGACTGCCAGCCGGAAGGCGGAAAAAAGCTTGAGCGTGAGCGGCAAGGGCTGCGACATCTGCGCCAGTGCGTCCTCCTGCACCGCGTGGAGCAGCATTGCGAGTACGTTGACCTTAAAGAACCCACGAATGATTCGCTCCAGTTGCAGTCCGATGACGCGCGGCCCCAGGCCGATCGGTTGGTGTGCAAACTGGTCTTGGGCAAATTCGTCATAGCGCTGGATCGGACCGGAAACCAGCGTGGTGAAGTTCAGAGTGTAGAGCAGATAAGCACCTATTCCGACGTGCCGCCTATCATTTCCATCTCCTGTTTCAATCAACAAGTGCAACACGCGGAAGAAAATATACGAAAGCCCCACCGTAAAGTAGGGTGAATGCAGGAAGATGCCTTCCGGTAAAAAGGCGTATTTCTTCAGCCATACGTAAGCCAAGACGACGGCCAGAATGCTCCAGACCAGAGACTTGGACCAACCGCGCTGCAGCAGGACGAGTCCTCCGTAACCCAACAGCAGAAATTCCGTCAGCGGCAAAAATAGAAGCGGGATCGGCGCGAGCAGGCCAAGAAACACCATGCTTGCCAACAGAAGTACAGTCGAGCGCCACAGGCGCGAACTGCTGAGATTCGAGAGCAACGCTGCGGTCAGTCCGAACAGCACAAAGCGGAAAGAAGCTGTATCCATGCCTACCTGTCTGGATCCTTCGCCGCCGGAGACTGGGCGGCAACTTTAAGTGCCGGTATCGCACCGCCAGTAAGGGCCTCGGCGAGAAGTCTGGAGATTATGCGTTGCCCTTCGGCATTCGGATGGCCATCAACCGGAAAATAATAGTGCTCGGGGTTCGGTATATTGCGGAAGCCCGACAGAATGTCGATATAGATTCCGCCATGTCTCACAATCATGGCACGTAATTCATCGTCCAGTTTGAAGGGGTCGATATCGGCAGGCCACGCGCCCATGGATATCAATGCCGCCTGCGCACGGTCCGGTACCAGCACGGCCACCAAAGGCACGCCTGCGGCCGCGGCTCGCGCCTGAAGTTCCTCGGCGTAGCTGTCGGATTGCCGCAACCAAGTCTGCCATTCCGCACTCGGTTCGGTCTTCAGGAAACCATTGTTGGAGTCGGACCCAATCAGGTAAGCCCGCAGGTATTGACTCTGACTTTCATTCAAGAAGTGCTGCAACAGAAAGGCGGTTCGAGTCATCTCCCAGCGAACGCGCACTACCTTCAGCGGCACATCCGATAGATCGCGCACCATCTCCACGATCGACTTTCGGGCCAGCGCTTCCTTAACAAGACGCCTTGTCCTCCCTATCGAGGTTTCATGCCCGGCTGGCGTTTCCTCAGGCATGATGCTCGAAACGTGTGAGACATCCCAGAAAGTCAAAATCCAAAGGATCAGATCCGGCTTCGCTGCCAAAGCATCTTTGAAGCGTAGAGAAACACTGCGCGGCGAGCCCCCGCTTCCCGCCATTGCCTCGTTGAACAGCTCAGTCCTCAGTCCTGTCCTCTGCGAGAGTTCCGCCTGCAGCCGGGCGGCGAAGGTCTCTTCCACTGGCACCCGGTACCCCATCGCAAAAGATGAGCCAACCATTACGATTCTGTAGGTGCCTGGCGACTTTGGGCCGAACTCAGTCTCGGCCCGGTATCCGCTGCTATTGAACCGGTATTCCACTGGTTGGGTTTCTTCAATTTTTTCCCGGGAGACACACCCCGGAATTCCCCGCGTGCCGGTCGAAGGATCATTCAGCACGAGACAATCGTAAAGAGTGCCCGTGCGGGAAAACATCCGTCGGGCAATCAACTCCGTCGAGCCTGCGAGGAGACCAATCGTCAGCAGACTGATTAACGGCAGCAGTATCCAGTCCCGCGGCGGGAGCTTCTTTTCCTGACAGTCCTCAGGGTTCCCGGCATTGAATGGTGTCATGCGGGTTCTATCTTTTTGGTTGAAGCAAAACCGTGGGAAACAACTTTCATCGGCGCGCTCTCCGGCTGCGCGTCTTCGACCAGGAATTCCCAACGTGTCGATCCGGACTCATCTTCCTCCACTTTGGTGAAGCCAAGCTTTGCATAGTGATCGACCACCAGCTGGTTGCGTTCGGTGGGGCGATACGCTCCGATTAACTTGCGGATGCCCGCCATGCGCGCATGCTCCACAATTTCTCGCAGCACCATCTGCTCGACTTTTCGCCCAAGGACACGGCAGCTCATCACCCAGGTATCAATCTCCCACAACCCGGCTTCGCCAGACCTGCAGATGACGATGCTGATCATGCCGTTGTCGCCGAAGATGTCCGCCAGCCGGACCTGAAGCGTGAAGACGGCAGGATCGTTCTCAGCCTTGACCACCTCCGGATCGGTGTAGCGGCGCGTGGTCAGGTTGTATTGGTTGGATTTGTTGATTAACTGTACGATGCGCGCTCTTCCGGTCGCGTCGAATGGCTGAAACGTGATGGTCATATCCAGCGAGGCCAGATAAGCGTCAACGCCGCCAACCTGTTTCTGCAGGTTGGCACGTTTGGCATTTTCTTGGTAGTAACCAGCACGCTTCAGGTCTTCGTTAGCGAAGGTCACCGCCTCAAAGTAGCCAGCCGCCGCGAGCGTTCTCGCATAGTAAGCCGGATCTGCAGGCAGTTCTGGCACAGCCACCTGTGGAAGCAGGTGGCGCACCAGTCCCCGCTCGACTGGATTGTCATCGAGAAACACCATGGAGTCGAGACCCAGTGATAATTCCTCGGCGATGGCTTGGATGTTGGTGGCCTTGTCGTTCCAGTTAGCCTGAAAAACAGCAATGTGGTCCAGTTTTAGCAGCATCTCTGGATGCTTTAGAAAAGGCGCGCGTGCCACTTCATCGCTGTTCTTCGACGACACCGCCAACACGATCCCGCGTTGGCGTAGGTCCAAAGCAAATCGCTGCACCGCCAAGTATGCTTCCCCCCGGGCATCGCCTTGTGCAAGCTGGATACCTTCCAAACCATCATCCCCAATCACTCCGCCCCATACCGTGTTATCGAGGTCGAGAATCAGAGCTTTTCGACTCTTGCCGCGGACGGCTGCGACCGTCCGAGCGACGTGATCGGCGTAAAGCGGGATCAGTTCGTCCGAGAAGGAGAACTTTGCCATGTTCCACAATTGCAGATTGTGCCAGTCGCTGAGACCAACCGTTTCCGCCAGCGCAGCCACATCCAGTAGAACATCGCCTGAGCCGAGAACGAACTCAGCCAAGTCACGGTTGATGCAGTCGATCAAGCTTCTAAGAGTTCCGGGAATTGCACGATCCAGGCTGCCAAAAAGCGTTTCCACCGGCGGAGCGAAGGTTTGAAAGATGCAAACCGCGTCCGAATTGGTCTTGATGCCGTTGTGAAGCGACTGCAGGTAGCCGGTAACTCTTTGCACAGACGCGGAGGAAGCCTTCGCGTCTCCCAAGGAGAGTTGCAGCGGTAGAGCTCGATAATCGAGCGCAAGAAGCACCGCATCGGGCTTCGAGCAATTGACCTTGGAGTCAGGACTCAGAGCCTCCTGCGCGACCTGGTCGTACTCAGCCTGTATCACCTCAACGGCTATGCCATGCCGCGCCGCACTCGCCACCAGTGCGGGCACAATCATGTCGATCGTAGAGTTGCTCACCACCGCGAGCCTGAACGGCACGAGCGGATCCAACGATTTGCCGCCAGAGCGCGCCTTGCCGATAGTCTTCGCCAGCTTTGTCAACTGGTTCAGGTCCAATGCGTGCGACGCCAGAGCCCGCAGTTCGCGCCCCAGTGGACCAGCCGAATTCCCCAAGGCCCTAAGCCTTTCCGGAAACTCCTCGGGCGCACGCGGCAGCCATTGCAGTTCCGCAAAAAGTGGATTCATCGAAGAATCGTTTGTCCCTGTTTCTTCAAGCAATAAGGTAGTTGCACGCCCCGTTGCATCCCTTTACGTCCGCAGCTTGATCAGCGCAACAAGGTCACCCACATTCTGCAATTTACCGATCTCTGAGGTAGAAAACTTGATCTTGAATGCTTTTTCGATCGTCAGTATAAGGCGAATATGGGTAAGGCTGTCCCAGCCGTCTACGTTCTTGGCTGAAAGCTCAGGGGTTACTTTTATGGAATCTTCATCGAAAACGGCTTCAAATATCTTCGCCAGTCGATCATAGATCTCTGGTTCATCCATTCCCAAAAGCCTCCTCCCGGCGATTCCGCAGAACAGAATATCAACTCAACTGCGCGCTGCTCGCGAGGGGATTCCCCTGTGTAAACCCTTCGCTGGCTCACCACGCCAACTCTATCGACATTTCGAACGAAAGATTTGAGAGCGAGACGTTGCACTGGGGCTGTCCCTTGCGATGTTGATATTCATAACAAGCTGTTCCCGTACCCATCTCGAAGGGTTCGGAACGTTGCTTTGTGCAGTCCGAGCTCATCACTTCGCTAGTTCATGTGGCGCTAGCGCGAGTCTGCCCACGTCAACACAGGCTCGAAGAAAGAGCGATCACTGGGTAATAGTGCCTTCTGGACGGCCTCAACCACCTAACCCGGTCCGCATCTCTGTGGGAATTAGTCATGGCGAAATTTTCCTGCGTGATGATCCCCCAAGTGAATACTCTAGACCGCGTCGGGCTGCTGGGTCTATGGCACATCTCGGCCATCAGCATTGCGGAGCCTGCGACGAGGCTCGGGGGTTCATCTCTCATCGCGATGCCGACTGCGTCGTGGGTTCGAAACAGCGACTGGGCCAAAGAGGTTTATTTCGACCCACGAGTACCGAGTACGCGATGCTTGGGAAAGCGAGTGCGCGACTACCGGAATCTGACTCTTATACAACTTAAAAAAGTTCACAATCTCCCACGGTTGTGTTTCCCGCCCAGTCAACTCTCTCTCGACTTCTTGCTTGAACTGCTCCGCGGTCATCTCGCTAGCTTTGTGCGGTCAGATTGCACAATCGAAATGCTGCCGGTCTCTTCTCGCGATCTTTTGCTAACTCCAACCCCTTCATCCAACCCACTTCCTTCAGTTTTCCTTGCGTGTGGCGGCAGGTGCTCGTGGATCGATATCACGTAATATGCCCTCCTCCGCGACTCCGGAAAGCTTCTTCCCACTCATTACGCCGAGGATGATACGACGCAGGCCCTTACAGGTCAACCATCCGGCCGCGATCCGGGGTACGTGCCAGATCCCTTGATACTTGGCGAGTGGAGATCCCGCAAAGAACTGGTTACCGATGCCGTCGATCTCGAACGGCAACGCGGATATTTGGCGCTCACTCTTATGAACTGGCTCGCCGAGAGTGAGGGAGCCACATGTTAAAATCCAGGCTGATCCACTTTCAACTATGACGATTGAATCCATACCTGCGGTCTTGTTCTCGGAATTGAAGAGTAAGATTGAGCAGAAACAGGCGCGTGTCGCTGTCATCGGGCTCGGCTATGTAGGTCTGCCTCTGGCTCTGCTCTACACCGAGCAGAAGTTCTCGGTTACCGGCTTCGATATCGATGCCCGCAAGATTTCTACGCTCGATCAGGGAGGCTCCTATATCTTTCGCATTCCCGCGGCTGAGATTCAGACAGCAAAAAAAAGAGGCTTCAGTGCCACCGCCGAATATTCCCGTCTAATCGAGATGGACGCGATCATCATTTGCGTGCCCACGCCGCTGAACGAATATCACGAGCCTGATTTAAGTTTTATCACCGACACAGCCAAGTCCATCGCACCCCACTTGCGCGCCGGACATCTGGTGATCCTGGAAAGCACGACGTATCCAGGGACCACGGAAGAAGTGTTGATCCCCATTTTGGAGAAGGGTAACCGGCACGGACTTAAGGCTTCGCGCGGCGACGCTTCCAATGGGCAAGAGTTCTACGTCGCGTTTTCTCCCGAGCGGGAAGATCCGGGAAATCAGACGGTAGCGCGCCGCGACATTCCAAAAGTGGTGGGCGGGCTTAATGCGAAAGCGTCGGACCTGTCGGCGGCTTTGTATGGTGCGATTTTCGCTCGAGTCGTGCGAGTCTCTTCGCCCGCTGCCGCGGAGATGACCAAGCTGTTGGAGAACATTTAC
>Ga0209010_1000567_pt1 | contig 11350 bp, 19 predicted proteins | sample BlaSpr_A8_OM1_O3_FD_187985 | JGI IMG/M metagenome (GOLD analysis project Ga0209010, IMG submission 187985) | Forest soil microbial communities from Thunder Bay, Ontario, Canada - Black Spruce, Ontario site 2_A8_OM1_O3 (SPAdes) (version 2) | ecosystem: Environmental > Terrestrial > Soil > Boreal... | reverse complement strand
CGCCACGTGATTTCTTCGAACCTGACGCAAGTCGCGTTGCCCAGCGGGCTCACCGGATCGTATGCCGCCTGCCGCACCGCACCCACCGGGTCTTATGCCATCACGATTAAAAAGAATGGCGCGTCCATCGGTTCCATCAACTTCGCCGCCTCGAGCACCACGGCGACGTTCACGTTCAGCAGTTCGCAGACGCTGGTTCCCGGCGATTTAGTTGAGTTCGTCGGCGGCACCGCGGACGCAACCATCCTGGGAATCTACTTCACGATCTCGGGACTAAGGAGCTAGAGCAGATGGCTGGCATTTTTCAGAACGGCGCGTACATCAACGGCTTTGACTATGCGAACGCCCTCAGCGAGATTTTCGATTTTGTCTCCGGTTCGGGCGCAAGTCTGAGCAGCGGGACGACTCGCTTCGGCAGCGGCCAGTCGCTGCAACTCACCTCCAACAACAGCGCCGGCAAAAACCTTCTGACCCAACTGGCAACGAAATACGATGGAATCGCCTTCATCACAGCCGCGCTTCCGTCGAGCGGCTGGTTCGTGTTGTACGAGTGGTACGACTCGACTGGCAGCGGCGCCGTGCAAGTCTCTCTGCAATACAACCAGCAGGGAGCTTTGGGATTTTTCAAAGGCTCGGGAACTGGAACCCAGCTCGGCTCCAGCTCTGCCAACGGAATCATCGCCGCCGGCCGATGGGTTTTTCTCGAAGCGGAAGTCGTGTTCTCCGTCGCCAGCGGCTCCGTCACGCTCTATGCCTGGGGGCCGAATGGCAACAACGGAGCGAGCCCCGTCATCAGCGCGACCAGTGTCGACACCGCGCCTTCCGGAAACGCCTGGACTGATCGTATCTATTTCATCACCCCATCCGGCGGACCGACGCACAACTACGACGACTGGTACAACCTCGACGCCACCGGTTCCTCGCCGCTGAATACCTTTCTGGGCAACGGGCGCGTGCAGACCGATGCGCCCACCAGCGATGCCACGCCGAACCAGTTCACCTCGTCCGATTCACAGACCACCGGCAATCACTACAAAGATGTGAACCAGTTGCCGGTTTCGAGCGATTCGAAATATTTGTTCGATAACAATGTGGGCGACGAAGAGCTGTTCGGCTTCCCCAATCTGACCGCATCGCAGGTGCTGATCATCAACGAAATCATTCGCACCGAACTCGATGCGTCTGGCTCGCGCACCGTCGAGACCGTACTCTCGTCGAGCAGTGCTACCCAAAACGGCACTGCGTTTCAGCCTTCGACGACGTTCGCGTTTTACAACACGCTCTCCGCCGTCGATCCGAATACCGGCAGCCCGTGGGCTTCGGGCACAGTAGCGGCGGCCCAGAGTGCGAAGCTGGGACTGAAAATAGCGAGTTAGCATGCCGAGCGGCCCCAACGACCGTCTGGATCAGGTCTCGCGCGAGAGCCTCGTCCAGCAAAACCCGAACGATCGGCTGGACCAGGTCTCGCGCGAAGCGCTGGTTCAGCAGAATCCGAACGGCCGTCTGGATATGGTCTCGCGCGAAGCGCTGATTCTGCATACGACGGCGAATGCGCGCCTATCGATGGTGACGCGGGAATGCTGGGTGGTCGTCCCCGCCACCAGTGCGATCTATCAGCCGAACGTTTGTGTGTGCACGTGATGCCGTGCTCAGCGAGGCGGCGCTACCCCCGTATTGCTCGTGACAAACTTCTCCACGTCCGCGGTGAAATCCTTCACGAACTTGTCGTGCTTTTCGGCGCGCTCTCCGCAGCGCGAAAAGTATTCGAAGCCACCGGGAAACGGGGCGTTGATGTTGCCCTTCGGCCCGCCCCAATCGTTCGACGCGTGGGTGAGAAGATACTCGCCCTTTTTGTTGGGAGAAAAGACGGCCGCGGAGTGGTTCATCCCGCCGAATCCGTTGCGGGCATAGTAGACGTAGCACAGCGCGTCGCCATGTTTGTCGCTGTGCATGGCCCACACTTTGTCGAGCTTGAACGAGTCGGGATCGCGCAGCCCGGCGTAAAGTTCTTTCGCGCCGGCGATCGCTTTCGCAGTAAGCGGATCTTTGTTGAGCAGATCAGTATTGTCCTGACAGAAGGCCAGAGCGGCAAAGAGCAGGACGACCAGATATTTCATTCCGTTCCTCCGTTGCAGGGGCGCACGCATTATCTCACTGCTGAGAGCTGAGAGCTGAAAGCTAGGAGCTAGAAGCTAGGCGCTAGAAGCCAGGAGCTGACTTCCATGAACGATCTACAAAAACAATTCCTCGATCGCGCGACGGCCGAAGCCGTCAAAGCAAATCATCCCTTCCCGCAGATGGCGTCCTGCGAAGCCGCGCTCGAATCGACGTGGGGCCACAGCGAACTCGCGCGCGAAGCCAATAATCTTTTTGGCATGAAAAGGCACCAGCACAACATTTACGGAGTCCTCAATCTGCCCACCCGCGAGTGGAGCGCGGCGAAAGGATGGACGCAGGTTCCCGGCGTGGATTGGGAGAAATATCCGGACTGGCGCGCCTGCTTCTGCGATCGCCTGGCCACGCTGCAAAAACTCTCGAACGCCTATCCGCATTACAAGGCTGCGCTCGATGCGACGGATGCGAAGACCTACATCATTTCAGTTTCCGAGACCTGGTCGACGGATCCCGGCTGGCCGTGTTCGTGCGGCGAGAATTTCATCGCCCAGGAAGATGCGAATGTGCATGCGCATTCGCTGGGTGCAGGACACGGGATCGGCGCGGCCGTTCCCGGACTCGGGCGAGCCATGAAAGTGTGGAACGTGTATCGGGATTTTGTCCCAGCGCCTTCAGCGCCGACAGACCTGAAAGTAACCTAGTTTTTGCCCTACACGCGCGGGCCGAGCTCCGGCCGCCGGCGAGGTCCTCGATCAGCTCCGGCCGACAGGATCCCGTTGGTCAAGATTTTCGCTTGCGCCCGAGATAGAAGGTTCGCACCTGGCCGCCGTCGCGCCAGGTCAGATATTGATATTCGCCAGCTTTTACGCGGATGCTGGCCTTGGCATAGACAGAGCCCTGCCAATCATAGCGGCCTTTGATTCTGACGAAGATTTCCGGCTTTGACCTACTTTTTGCGATCGGCCGTTGCGATCGCAATTTCTTAAGTTTCACGATCGTTCCCCCTTTGTAGGACAAAAGTATATTCCCGAGGAGATTACCATGCTTCAGAAAATCCGTGACGGTTGGAATTCCCTGCCCCATCCCGTGCAGGCAGTGATCATGCTTTTTGGCGGTGCGGCGCTCGGCGTATTGAAACACAAACTCTCGCCGGCCGACGCTTGCCTGACCGGAGAGTGTTTCAAGGGCTACTTCATCGACGCCGCTCATGCGGGCGTGGCGGCGGTGATCGCGCTCTACATCCCAGCCAATTTGCCGAAGTGAGCCGGGGCGCGGCGCTGCTCGTAATCCTCTAACCACGCGAGGACTCTGGCGGTGAAACGTTCGAGCGCCGTCAGCGATTCCGGGCGAGTCGCCAGCTCGATCACAAGGGGCGGCTGAAAGTCTAGATACTCCATGCTGCATTTTGCAAGATCGCGGGTAGGCGGCGTCTGTTCACTTTTGCTCAGTGTTCCCTACTGATGAACCCTTTCGACGCACTCGCGACATTTGTTCTCGGCAAACTGAAACAGTCGGCCGAGATGCAGATCGCGAAAATCCTGTTCCAACTTTTCCTCACCGCGTGGGGCAGTTTCTTTCTCACGTGTGGCGGAGTGCTCTCAACCTACGCGTTGAATCATCTGCTGCGCGGCGCCGTGTTCGAAGCCGGGCCGGTCTGGGCGCTCGCGCTCGGCTCGGCGATGACGATCATGGTGCTGTGCGTCGTCTACTGGATTCGCACCGACCCCTCGAAAGTTTTCAAAGGCATGCGCTTCGTGTTCCCCAGCGCGGAGGCAGCCGCCGAACTCGCCCAAGATTTTGAAGTGATCCAAAAAACTGACAACAAAACTGAGAAAGACCAGGAGAAAAAACTATGAGCAGCAAATTTGTGGGATTCCTTGAAGCGGCCGGACGCGACATCAAAAAAGATCTGCCGTGGGTCGCGAAGATTGCCGAAGTCGGAGTGGCTGGATTTTTCCCTGCCGCTTCCCCGCTGTTTAACCAGGTCGCCAACCAGGTGATCGCCGCCGAGCAGAATTTTGCGGCCATTGGACAGCAGAGTGGGACGGGAAGCTCGAAGGCCGCAGCCGTCACGCAAATCTCGGGCAACCTGATTCAGCAATTCCTCACCGACTCAGGCAGTAAGCTCACCGTCGCGCAGTACATCGAGACTGTGGTGAACATGTTGAACCTCACCCCAGCGCCCGCCGCTGCTGCCTAGCTCGCCTCTCGCAGCCGTTTTACGGGCACGAGGATCTCCGGCTCGGGAAGCGCGGCGTTGAATTCGAAATCTGCGACGCGGCCTTCGCGCTCGATGATCAGCTCAAACATTTGCTGGAACGCGGCGCTCACTTCGGGGCGCTGCGTTCCCGTGAGTTTACTGATCATCTGAAAAGCGGCGTAATTAAAAAAATCAGGCTCCGGTGGCCCGGGCCGGATGGCAAGCACCATGGTGCAGGGCGGGCAGATGTAGATCACCGGCGCTGAAGCTTTGCGTCGTGGCTTCATGCCGGCCGTCTGACAGAACATAAAAACAGCGAGCGCCTTGTCGCTGACTTCAATGAGAGCCCCGCAGCGGCGGCAGGTAGTGCGATCCCGATTCGGCATGAAATCCCCTCTTTCCGCGTGCTAGCACGTGCTAGCACGGCGTCCACGGCAGTGTCTCACCGCTGGGTTGCGGTCCGATGACCTGGTTGCAATGGGCATCTAGTGAGTAAACGGCTTCAGCGACTGCGTGAGCTTGCCATCGACCTGGTTGGGATCGTGGCGATCCTGATGCTGATCGCCGTGCTGTTGCCATCGCTCGTAGTGTTTCGCGCCGCCGAGTTCCTCTGGCGCCGATTCTCTTCCTGATTTTTCCCGCCCGCTTTTTCCTGACACAGTTTCGCCCTCTGGTTCGTTTTGGAGTGGTACCCGGATTGCAGTTCACACCTCGCGGAGCTGTTTTGGGGTTGGGGGTTGCTCGTCCAAAAAATGCTTTTCTGATCCGCGCCGTGTTGCTGTTTGTGATTCCTGGAGTTCTTGAGCGCGGCTCCGCGTTTGCCCCTTCGTCCTCCTCTTCGCCTCTTCGTCGTCTTCATCTTCGTCTTCGTTGATTTTTCTTCTTCTGTTTTTTCTTCTTCGCCTTTTCGTCTTCTTCGCGGCGCGCGCGATTTTCGCCTTTTTGCACCAAAACAGTTAGCCCACTTAAAAAAGGGGCTTGACACCGTAACGGCATTCCGTTATTTTCCCAGCCATGGAACTGCGACGGATCTGCGCCGACCCCAAATGTCGAAACAAATTTTCCCCGGTAGCCGACTGGCAGGAGTTCTGTAGCGAGCGCTGTGCGACTCGCGTTCGTGCGCGCCGTTTTCGGGCACGTCAGCGTAATGGCGGCGACGATGGAGGCGGCGGCAAACGACGCAAGCTGCACACCATGCCGCTGTTCCCGGTCCCTGTGGCGAAGACGAAGCCCGCAAAGCCAGAGGCCGTCCAGGACGCGCTCTTCCCGGTCGCCGACAACGAACTGTATGCCACTTTCGGCGGATCTGTCGAGTACAACCAGGATGGGTCAGTGTCCGAAAAGAAGCGGATTTTAGGTATTATGTAAAGTCGATGGCGGCGGCCGCTGATGCCAGGTTCGCCTTCAGAAACGCTTCGGGATCACCACAACTCTATCCCGCTCGCCACTCCTCGGATCCAACAACGTCGCCAGGCCCTCGTCGAGGGTGGCCAATTTCCCCCTCTTGTGGAGAGCCAACCCAAGGAGATAGGCATCGGTGACCTGCTGGTGACCGACAAGACGGCCCTCGAAGCGCCGGACTGCGTCTCCGAATCCAAGGTCGGCTGCCCAGAAACGGTGAGCCGGATGCTTGAGGCTGATGGTCAATCCCCGAAGAGCGTCCTGCGGCGACACAGCACGTGGAGAGAAAGCTGGATTGGAGAGGATCCTGACAAACGCGGATTCTGTAAACGGGCATGTCGCCCATCCGGTCTTCGCATTGCGTGCGAACCAAGCCTGCACGCGCTCGTGAGCCTCGTGGCCGGGCCAAGCGAGGGATACCAGCACGTTCACGTCTAACAAGAACGCCGTCATTCCAATTCGGACTCGAGCTCTTTGACCCGGCTGGTTGTGATCCTCGGGGAATCCGGAGGCACGTCAAATACTTGGATTCCGTTAACGGTACGTGTGGGAGTCGGCGAAGCTAATCCTTTGCGCACCAATTCGGAAACAGCCTTGCCAAGTGCCAGAGAGCGGCTCTCAGCGTAGCGTCGCACTACCTGAAGCACATCATCATCAAGGCTCAGAGTCGTACGCATGCCATAATGATGTCACGGCTTACGTTTGATGTCAATAAGGTACCGAACGCATCACATTATGATCGTGATGCTCGATCTCACTTCACGACATCACTTGAGCAACTGTTGGAGATCCCCACGGAAACGCCTCAGCTCCTCCAGCCTTTCCGGCGTGGCCTCCACGATCTCCTGCTTGGCTTGGAAGACCTTTCTTCCATCCGTCTCAACCAGAACCCCCATCGCTTCCCCCATCAGCCATCCCGGAGTGCCAAGCATCTGCAATCCGTCCGGCGACGGCACCAGCAGCGCGATGCAATTATCGCGCACGACTCCGACGCACTTGGGAAAGCGATCAAAGACCTTCAACTCGAATCCCGCCACATAGATTTGTTGAAGCTGTTCCGCCGGATCAGGCATGAGAAGAACTGAGTCATTGAATCATCGCGTGATTGAGTCATTGAGGAACCAAAGACAACCCGAAGCCTGTAATGCGTCAATGAGTCAATGCTTCAATCACTCAATCCCTACATCTTATACCGGCCCATATCCTCGTCATTCAGCCCTTCAAGCCACTTGCGCAGCTCTTCGCTGGTGACCCGGTCGGACGCCGTAGTCGCCAATTTGGAATTCTTCAGAACCTCATCCTCGACAAAGATAGGACAATCCACCCGCAAAGCCAGCGCCAGTGCATCCGATGGCCGCGAATCAATGCTGACAATCCGCCCCTCCCGCTCCAGCCAGATCACCGCATAAAACGTGTCTTCCCGCAGCTCCGTGACCACAACTTTGTGGACGGAAGTATCCAGGCCGACTAGCACGTTTTTGATTAGATCGTGGGTCATCGGCCGCGGCGTGCTGACTTTCTCGATCTCGAGGGCAATCGCATTCGCCTCATAGATTCCAACCCAGATCGGCAGCACCGTGTCCGTCCCCGCGTCTTTAAGGATCACGATCGGCATATTTGTTACCGGGTCCATCAGCAGGCCGCGAATTTTCATTTCTACTTCCATCGTGATCTCCGAAAAGCTCCTTATATCACTATTTCGCCTAAAAGGCTGTTGGGAAAAATGGCTGTGGTCACCGCGGTCACATATTCGCCAATAGTAGGTTTTGCGTGTTCGGGGGCGGTAAAATTAAAGACTTTGTTTTGCGACGTCCGGCCGCTCCATTGGCCACGAGCATCGTTCCTGCCTTCAACCATAACTTCAAGAGTTGAGCCCAGATACCTTTCATTACGCCGCTTCTGGATCAGACGCTGCTTCTCGTTCACTTCTGCTAAACGACGCACCTTCTCTTCGTCCGGGATCGCATCTTCCAGGTTCAGCGCCGGAGTGTTCGGCCGCGGCGAATACTTGAACCCAAAGATGGCGTCGTATTCAACTTCGTCGAGCAGCGACAAAGTTTCCTCAAACTCAAGCTCGGTCTCTCCAGGAAAGCCAACGATGATGTCGCTGGTAATACTAATGTCCCTTCGCGCGGCCTTGATCCACGAGATGCGCTCCATGTAGTCGGCGCGCGTGTACAGGCGTTGCATCGCGTCGAGGACACGCGGAGATCCGCTCTGCACCGGCAGATGAACGTGATCGCACAGCGTCGGAACAGCATCGATCGCATCGATGATGTCGCGGCCAAAATCTCTGGGATGCGAAGTGGTAAACCGCACTCGCCGGATGCCCGCAGTTTCGCCGACCGCCGTGAGCAATTCCGCAAAGCTCTTTTTCCCTGCCGGGTCCTTATACGAATTCACGTTTTGCCCCAGCAACTGGATCTCGGTATAACCCAGTTCTGCCATCTGTCGAGCTTCCGCCAAAACGGATTCCGAGGTCCGGCTGCGCTCCTTGCCGCGCGTGAACGGAACCACGCAGTAGGCGCAGAACTTGTCGCAGCCTTCGATAATCGTTATGTAGCCTCGGTGCGGATTGGTGCGGGCGGTGAATTCGGTCTCGAAGCACTCGTCGGTTTCGCGGTCATCCAATCCGGTGACGCGCTGCTTCCCTACCTCGATCTGGATCAGCATCTGCGGCAGATTGCGATACGACGCCGATCCGCACACCATCGACACATAAGGCGCGCGCTCGAAAATCTTTTCGCCTTCCTGTTGCGCCACGCAGCCCAGCACGCCAAAGCGTTTGCCCTGCTTATAGAACTTCTTGTAGTCGGCCAACCGGTTGAAGACTTTCTGCTCCGCCTTATCGCGGATCGAGCAGGTGTTGTACAGCACCAGCCCGGCCTCTTCGACCGTCGACACCTGCCGGTACCCCTCGGACAGCAGCGTGCCCACAACTTTTTCGGAGTCGTGCGCATTCATCTGGCAACCGAAGGTTTCGAGGTAGAAAGTCTTTTGGGGCTCACCCGCCATATCTGAAGTCAGTATAACGCAGGGGCCGTTGGCCGCCATGCCGTAGGGATACCGCACGTTTTGACCATTGTGTCTATTTTATCTATTATAGACATTATGCGAACTGTCTCTGCCACGGATGCCAAGCAGCGCCTGGCCGCGCTCTTGGACGCCGCCCAGCGTGAACCGATCGTGATTCGACGCCAAAACCGCGACGTCGCCGTGATCATGTCTGCCGAGGAGTACGAGCGGATTCGCGACCTCAACGCCGAGGAATTCCAGCGCTTTTGTGATCGAGTCGGGGCCCAGGCCAAGGCTCGCGGCATGACGGAATCGGTCCTGAAGAAGTTGTTGAAAGACTGATGCGCGAGCGCGAGCGCATCGTCGCCGACACCAATTGCCTGGTCAGCCGACTCCTGCTGCCATCTTCAGTTCCGGGGGACGCGGTTCGCAAGGCTGTGGATTCCGGACTCTTGCTGGTGTCCGAAGCTACCATGAACGAACTGGCCGATGTTCTTGCCCGCTTCAAGTTCGACCGCTACGTCAGTCTTGCCGACCGCCAGCAGTTCCTGCGGCTGCTTGGACGAGCAGCCGAGTTCGTGCCCATTGTGTATCCCGTCCGCGAATGCCGCGATCCCGAAGACGACAAATTTCTCGAAGTCGCGTTGAATGGCAAGGCGGACCTGATCTTGACCGGAGACGCCGATCTGCTGGCTCTGCATCCGTGGCGCGGCATCGCGATTCTGCCGCCGGCGCGATATCTCAAGCGCAGAGATTAAGCGGCATTTGTCAAGGCATTTCCGCCAGGACAAAGCTTTCAGGCCGCAAACGCCCGCTTCACATCCGGTAACAAGAGATAGACGAGAATCGCCACGTCGACGGCGGCGCGCAGCACGTGAAGAGGCGTGGGAAAGTGGACGAGGCGAAGCATGGCAGACGCCAGCCAGATCACAGCGAAGATCAGGGTCAGCACGCGCGCCCAATTCTTCATCGCCCACAAGCCGAAGCCCATGACGATGTAGAGCAGGGCAAAGAGCAGCACGGCAATTCCCAGCGTCTTGCCCAGGCCAGAAACTAAACGCTGGACGAGGGTGTCTCCAGCCACACTCTCAATCATGTGCGCGCTGAGGTGTGCGAACCCGAGCAACGCGAATCCGACGCCCAGATAAAGCGCGCCGCGCAACCAATGCAGGATAGCGATCAGAGTCACGCCCACCGGACGCATTTCGCACCTCCCAAGCAAGAGTTGCGCGGAGCGTAGCAGAGTCGTGGATTGGGGTCAACAGAAGTCCGATGGTTCACGCCTCCGGCTAAACATCCCGTCGTCAGCAGTCCTTCGTTCAGACCTGAGTCCCCTACTCCGTGATCACGTGGTCCGCCCATTCGATCAGCGAAACGAAGATGGGCGGGCTACCGAATTTCGCTCCGTAGCTAGTTAGATCGGCTTCGGTGACGCCCCTCGCGCGCGCACACGCGCCGCAAGCGTAGATCTGGACGTGCTTGCCAGCCAGCTTGTTCAGGAAGTCTCCAACTGTCGGCCAGCCGACGGGCGTGACCGCGTCAGCGACGACTTTGCGCATCAGCACGACCGCCTCTCCGAGCAGATAGATCTGCACTTCGTGCCCAGCCTCGGCCAGCGCGAGCCCGTGCGAAAAAGGAAATGCGGCCTTGGTGGGATCGTCGGAGCCCCAGGCGCTCTTCATCAGAATCTTGAGTTGCTTGCGGTTGGTTTGTGCTTGCAGGGCGCCGGCAGCGGTCAGAAAGGGCAATGCCGCCAGCTGTCCCATTCGCGTGAGAAACGCTCGACGTGCCATAAACCGGAATCTCCTTCTTGACCCCAAAAATAGCTGCTATTGTCCCGCCAGTCTCTTTTCGTGTCAATGTGAAACCGGCAGCTCCGATTCAAACCTCGTGGTCCTGCTAACCAGCAGAACTCGGGTAAGTCTAAGCTGCTGAACTAAAGGTGGGCCTGGATTCATGGCGAAGCAGTCGGCCTGAGCACGATCGACAGACGAATCAAAGGAGGCAGTGATGAACGCGCTCAAACGCATTCGGACTTATCTCGTGGTGTGCAGCTTGGCTGTCGTCTTGCAGCCGCTTCAGGGACACGCGCAGCAGAATTCGAATGCTGCGAAAACTAGCGCTCCAGACACCGAACGGGACGGCCAGCACGATTTCGATGCCCTTATCGGTTCATGGAAATTTCACCTCAAGAAGCTCATGCATCCCTTAACCGGTTCTACGACCTGGGTCGAATTTGAGGGCACCGGTGTCTGCTACAAGATTTGGGATGGCCGCGCGCAGTACGACACGATCGAACTCGATAGCCCGGATGTCGGCCATATCGAGGGTCTGACCGTGCGTCTATACAATACGCAATCCCATCAATGGCGCCTTTATTGGGCGAACAGCAAAATCGGCGTCCTCGACCCACCCCAGATCGGCGAATTCAAGAATGGACGCGGCGAATTCCTCGCCCAGGATACGATTAACGGCAAGGTCGTCCTTATTCGATATGTTTGGACCAACCTGACCACAAGCACGCCCCACTTCGAACAGTCTTTCTCAAACGATGGCGGCAAGACCTGGGAAGTAAACTGGATCACCGATCAGACCCGAGTGCAATAAATCGGGGGGGGG
>Ga0209010_1000565_pt1 | contig 11357 bp, 8 predicted proteins | sample BlaSpr_A8_OM1_O3_FD_187985 | JGI IMG/M metagenome (GOLD analysis project Ga0209010, IMG submission 187985) | Forest soil microbial communities from Thunder Bay, Ontario, Canada - Black Spruce, Ontario site 2_A8_OM1_O3 (SPAdes) (version 2) | ecosystem: Environmental > Terrestrial > Soil > Boreal... | reverse complement strand
GTCCGCAAATCGTCCTCTACGATTCGCCCACCGCAGGACTCGATCCGGTAACATCGCAAACGATCATCACTCTGATTCTTCGCCTCCGCGACGTTTACGGCGTAACTGCGCTGCTCGCCACGCATCGAGTGCAGGATGGCTTCGCGCTCGCCAATTTCAAATTCGATCCTCAAACGCGGCGCGTGGTCCGCGATCCGGCCTCGTCAGCGCGCGTTCAAGCCAATCTCGACGAGCCGGTCACCCGCTTCGTCGTTTACAACGAAGGACGCATTTATTTCGACGGTACGCCCGAGGAAATCGCATCGACAAAAGACCCGTATCTCAAGCGCTATCTTGTGTGAACTTGCTGTACTCTGTCTCTCAGTAATAGTGGTTCGTGGTTGTGGCCAGTGGTAGCAGTGGATTACTCGAACTCGTAGTGGAATTCAGGATCCCGGTAGTCTTTCCGGCGGAGGAACTGCATCGATGCCGATGCGCAAACAATTGACGTGGACCGAGCTTCGCGTCGGCCTGTTCGTCTTGGTTGGCCTGTTCGTTCTTGCCGTCGGCATTTTCTATGTCACCGGCGCAGGCTTCTGGGGACCGAAGTATCGCCTCAAGACCTATCTCCCCGATGTCGATGGTCTCGCCACAGGCGCACCCGTTCGCATCGACGGCGTCGATGTCGGTAACGTCGAAACGTTGCGCCTCGTGCCGCGCAGTGCGAATCACGTTCCGGAAAAAGCGAAAAGCATCGAAATCGTCATGCGGCTCGATCGCCGATTTCAGCCCGACATTCTTACCGACAGCAATGCGAGCCTCGTCACCGAAGGCCTGCTTGGCAATCGGTACATCAACATCACGCGCGGATTCACCGGAACTCCTCTGAAGGAAGATCAGGAAGTGAAGGGTGTCACCGAAAAGGGAATCGGCGAGATTATGGCGCAGAGCTCCGACCTGCTCGACAGCCTGAAAGTCATCACCGTCGATGTGCAGACGATGGTCGCGGGAGTGAAGGCCGGCCAAGGCACCATCGGCAAACTGATTCAGGACGAACAGGCGTACAACAATCTGAATGCGACGCTCGGCAACGCCAACAAGATGATTGCCGACATTCGCGGCGGCAAAGGCACGATCGGGAAGCTCGTCACGAGCGACGAGCTCTATAACAACGTCATCACGATCGTCTCCGATCTGCGCGCGCAAAAGGGAACGCTCGGCAAGTTGCTCTACGATCCACAGCTATACGATCAGCTGAAGTCCACCGTCGATAACGCGAACGGTATGTTGGGCGACGTCCGCGCCGGAAAAGGAACTCTCGGAAAGCTCACGACCGACGACGCGCTCTACAACAAGCTGAAAGACACGAGCACGAATCTCGCAACCGCTACCGCCAAGCTCAACGACAACACCACGACGGCCGGCAAGCTTTTCTCCGATCCGCAGCTCTACGACAATCTGACCGGACTGACCGGCGACCTTCGCCTCTTGATCGGCGACTTCCGCCAAAATCCGAAGAAATTCCTGAGCTTCAAGATTTCCATCTTCTAGTTTCGTTCTGCGCCGTTTCGATATCAATCACTAGGTCACAGCGCGACGATTCGCGCACCGAACGCGAAGTCTTTCGCAGCACAATATTGGAAACAAAAATAGAAGGAGCTTTCTGCAAATGGAGCTGTATATCGTCCGCCACGGCATCGCTATCGACCGCGAGGATCCGAAATCGCCAGCCGATCCCGAGCGCTATCTGACCGAAGAAGGCATCGACAAGACCAAACAGGTCGCGAAGCGAATCGCGGGATTTAAGATCAGCCCCGACCTCTTGATTAGCAGCCCATACGTGCGGGCGATGCAAACCGCTGAGATTTTTGCGGCTGCGTTCGATTATCCGAAGCAAAGGATCCGCCGATCCGATTCGCTCCTTCCCGGCACGGAGCCTTCGCACTTTTTCAAAGAGATCGCCAGAGAGAAAAATTCGTCCGTGGTATTTTGCTTCGGCCACGCTCCTCAGCTCGATGATCTCGTCGCCGCTGCGATTGGCGCGAAACACCACGTCAGCCAACTGAAGAAAGCTGGAGTTGCTGCAATCGAACTAAAGAGGCTGACTCCGCCTAGCGGGCAGTTCCTGTGGCTCGCGACTCCCAAGCTACTTCGGAAATAGTTCGGTTCGCGTTCACCTCGAGCAAGCCCCCTTCCCGGTTCCATTTTGGGAACGATGAGGGGTATCCCCCCCATAGTTTTGCGTAAGAATATCATTCTAAATGAGTTGCAAGCGCGATCTGTGTAAGAATGTGATTCTAGGGAGTTTATTGGCGCCGGGAGTTTACGGCGTGCGCCGGTGAGCGGAGACTGGAAAGGGTTAATCGTTGATGGATGTTCGTGTTACGAGAAGTACGGCTCAGAACGAATTCTTTACTGATCGGCTTGGCGGAAGTAGAGGCGGACGTGGAATTCTTTTTCGAAGAGTTCGGCGCTGCGGTTCGCGTCTACCAAGTCCTCGGCGGCGTCGCCGTGGGCGGTCACTCGCAAACCGACCGCGCCTCGCTGAAATGATGCGCGCAGGTTCGTGACGCGTTGGCGGTGCGAATGATCGAGGGCTTCGGCAACGCGAAGCAATGCGGCTAGACGGCGCGTGATGCGCTGCTCGGCGTTGGTCAGGGACGAATACGCCACATGGTGACCGGCCGGCACCGATTTTCGATTGTGGTAGCGCACGGCCGCGGCAACGATGGATCGGCCGTGTCCATCCAGGCCCTGGATGTCGCCATTGAGCGCGAGATACTCGCCGTGCTTGTGATGCCCGCGGTGACTGACCATGTGTCCGACGTCATGCAGCATCGCTGCGGCTTCGAGCAAAACGCGCGCGTGCGGCGCCAAATGATGTACCGGCTGCAATTGATCGAAAAGCATGATGCTGAGTTCACGAACATGCTCGGCATGCTGCTGGTCGTATTTCAGGCGGCGAGCGAACGCGCGTGTGCCGACTAGAACCTGGCGCTCAGCAGCGTTGTAACGGTGCGGCTCTTTCCGCGAAAAGGCCTCGCGCGCGATTTCCTGGAGCAAACCCTCGCGAATGCCGATGCTGGGAACCGCAAGCGTTCGCAAATTCAGGTAGCGCCCGATCATGATGAAGATGATGGCGGCGATTCCCATCACATCGGCACGGTCGCGACGGACGGCATAAGCTTTCATGCGCTCGCGCACGTCGCGTTCGAGGATTCCGCCGAGGCGTTCGCGCAACAGAGAAAGTTGAAGTGTCGGAACGCCGTGCTCGCGTGGGCCTGGAGCAATCGCGGCGAGCGCTTCCGCGCTGCCGCCCAGCGCGACCGCGATGCTGTCGGCGAGATTCGGGCGATTCGGCAGCTTCGATTCCAGCAAAGCCTTTACGTAACGCCGCACTTGCTCCGAGTGCTGCGTCCGAATGACGCCCGGAATATTCAGCGTCGTGAGCAGGCGCACTGTGCCGACAGGGATCTGCGCGTTTTGCTCGACGGTGTGATCGTGGAGGATGTTGATCTCGAGGCTGCCGCCACCGAGGTCGATGATGCAGCGCGGCGGCGACTCCGGACCCATCACTGCAATTGCCGCCTCGCGTCCCAGGCGTGACTCTTCGGCGCTGCCGATCACCTCGAGCGAGATTCCGGACTTGCGTTTGATCTCGCGCACAAATGCATTGCGATTCCGCGCCTCGCGGGACGCGCTCGTTGCCACGGCGCGGTAACGCGTCACGCCGTATTCGTCCATTACTTCCTTGAAGTGACGAAACGCCTTCACACCTTTTTTGAAAAGGTCTTCGGTGAAGCGATGACGATGAAAAACGCTCTCGCCGAGGCGAAGCGAGTAGCGTTCGCTGTAGAGAGGTTCAATGTCGAGCGCGGAGTAGGCGCGGGCGACGGAAAGGCGCACTGCGTTGGAGCCGGCATCGATCGCCGCGATGTGAACTGGCTCGGGCATGCGTCAGAGTTTAACGCCAGAGGTGCTGCAATGCGGATGATGGAGCGTATTTTGTGGCGCGAATTCCGAGGCGCTCGCCGATGCGCTGCCGCAATTGCTTGTTGACCGCGGAGACGCTGGCCTCGCCATCGAGTTCGATGAAGCTGTGGCGCTTGGCCATAACCTCAAATTCGCGCTTGATCATGGTCTGGTAGCGGATGAAAGACCAATAGAGATCGTGGGAAAGCGACATGTCACGGCCGGCTTCCCAATAGCTGATAGCTTGCGCTTTTTTAAATTCGCGGGCGAAGGCAGTTTCAGGGCGCACGTTGAGCCAGAAAGTCAGGTGAGGCCGGAGCGCCATGGCGTAGAGGCCGGAGATGTAATCGCGATTGATGCCTCGCACGACGCCGCGGGCGATCAACGTGAAGATGAAGCGATCGGCGAGGACGACTGTGCCCGCCCGCAGCGCGGGCAGGATGCGGTGCTCGACCTGATCGAAAAAGTCGGTGGCGTACATCAGCGAAAGGGTCAGCCGCGTCACGGCGTTTTTGGCGAGGAGTTGGTCGATGTCGCGGCCAACGAGGTTCGAGCGGCGTAGACCGCTGGTTTGGACGGCGAAACCTTCGGACTCGAGCCACTCCTGCAACAACGCGATCTGCGTGGAGCGGCCGGAGCCGTCCATTCCTTCGATCACGATCAGCGAGCCTGTGATTTCGCTGGGATCGAATCCGACGAGTGGCTCGCCGAAGAAATATTGCGAGGCTTCTTCTTCCGCCGCGGGAACCTTCGTCGCGGGCGCGGGCTGACCTGGAGCGACCGGTTGCTCGGTCGCAGTTGGGGCCGCTGAGGCCTTCTCTTTCTCTTTGTCTTTTTCCTGCTCTGGCATTCCTGGTGCGCCTTCTTCGTGGTGTTTCTTCATTCGACTTCCGGGGCATGCGGCGCGAAGCGCTTGAGATCGATTTTGGATGCGACGATGTCGCGCATCTGCTTCTGCAATTTGTTCACGGGCAAGGTTCCGTCGAGAACGACGAAATTGTCGGAGTCGACCATCTTGTCGTACTCCTCAAGGATGCGCGCCTGGAAGAGGCGGAAACTTTCGGAGCGATCGTACGAAAGGCCGAGATCCATGCCTGCTTCGTAATATTTGAGTTTTGGGCGGCCGCTGAGAATGCGATGCACGGCAACGTCGAGAGGGGCGCGGAAATAAAAAGTGATGTCGGGAACGGGCGCGAAACGATAGAGGTTGCGCAGCCAGCGCGGAGGGCAGCCGCGAGCGGCGTCGCGCGCGAATGCAGTGTAAACGTAGCGGTCGGCGAGGACGAGGTAGTCGCCCTGAAGGAGCGGCATGATCTGGCGCTCGCAGCGATCGGCAAAATCGGCGGCATGGAGCAAAGAGAATGTCGTCGGCGTCAGCAGGCGGCGTTGCTTTCCACGGCGCGTAGCAGACTTCACGAGCGGGGACGAGTTCCACTCGGTGAAATGTAGACGGTAGCCGCCGATTTCGAGCCAGCGCTTTAGAAGATAGAGTTGCGTGCTCTTGCCCGAGCCGTCGGTGCCTTCGACGACGATGAGCGCGCCTGGGTATGCGCGGCTGGGGACGGGACGTCCCGGCTGGGGCAAAGTGGATTTGGCTGCCTCGGGGCGAGGCGCTTTTTGTGACGATTCCGGATTTTCGACGGAGCTAGTGGGCATCTGTGCGTTGGAGATTAGATGGCGTTTGTTACATGAACATTACAACACAGGGGGATGGAGCATCGCAAAGTGTGGCGACAGATTGCGACGTGAACGCAAAGTGGGCAGAGCAAACGAAGTGCGTTTGGCGAGGGCGCGTGTAGAATCGTGCGGCGAGTTTGAACGCGTGCCGACGCGAGAGGCCGCGGATCAGTTGGAGTCGTGTCTTGTGCTGAGATCCTTCGCTTCGCTCAGGATGACACGTCTCTTGGTTGGGTGCCGTAAGACAGACCCTTCGACCTCAGGGTAAACAGAGTGTCTGTGCCACAAGAGGGGATTATCGCTGCATGGTTCGCGCGATGACGATCGAATGACGGAGAGCCGAAAGATTCCTTCGCTGCGGTGGTGGATCGGTGTTGTTTTGTTCGCGTCCACGGTCATCAATTACATCGACCGGCAGACGCTGTCGATTCTTGCGCCGTTTCTGAAGCAGGATTTTCACTGGACCAATACGGATTACGCGAACATCGCGATTGCGTTTCGCGTGGCGTACTCGATCGGGCAGACGGTTTTCGGGCGGCAGATCGATCGCGTCGGGACGCGACGAGGGCTGACGATCAGCGTGACGTGGTATTCGCTGGTGTCGCTTCTGACGTCGCTGGCGAATGGATTTGCGAGCTTTGCAGGATTTCGATTTCTGCTTGGGCTAGGTGAGTCGGCGAACTGGCCGGGGGCCAGCAAAGCGGTATCGGAGTGGTTTCCGAAGCGCGAACGCGGGTTGGCGGCGGCGTTTTACGATAGCGGGTCGTCGGTAGGCGGGGCGGTGGCGCCATTCATTATTCTGCCGATTTATCTGCACTGGGGATGGCGCGTTGCATTTGTGATTCCGGGGCTTCTGGGATTTTTGTGGCTGATCGTCTGGCGAAAGATGTATTACCGGCCGCAGGAGCATCCACGGATTACGGATGCGGAGCGGCAGATGTTGCTGACCGACATCGAGAAAGAGTCGATCGACGCAGGGCGGGCTGGGACGCGAGCGTTGCCGCGGTGGGGCGATCTGTTGAAGCTGCCCCAGACCTGGGGAACGCTGATTTCGAAGGGGCTGACCGATCCAGTGTGGTTTTTTGTGACGGATTGGTTCCCGATTTTTCTGGTGGCGAAGGGAATTGCGTTGAAGACCGGACTAGTGGCCGTGTGGATTCCGTTTCTCGCGGCCGATCTGGGGAATTTCTTCGGAGGGTGGGTTTCGGGCGTGTTGATCAAGCGCGGATGGTCGGTCGGAGCGGCGCGGAAGTCGATGGTGGTGTTTGGCGGGTTTGGCGTGATGCTGCTGATCCCTACGATTTTTACCGTGAAGCTGTGGCTGATTACTTTGCTGTTTGCGTTTGCGACGTTCGCGTACGCCGCATTTTCGACGATTGCGAATGTTCTGCCGACGGATTTGTTTGAGAGCCGATCGGTGGCGACGGTCAGCGGGATGAGCGGGACGACGGCGGGGATTGGGACGATCATCGCGTTCGAGTTGATTGGACATTTTTCGGACGCGCATGCGGCGGCTGGGCCGCACGCGTTTGATCCGATCGTGGTGGTGGCGGGGTTGATTCCGTTTGTGGGGATGATTTTGGTTTTGCTGCTGGTGAGGAATACGAAGGCGACCGATGAGGGGTTGGTGAAAAGGATTTGATGCGGAGAGAAAGATAACGCTGAGACGCAGAGATCGCTGAGGTTCGCGGAGGTTGTGTGAGTGAAACGGTAGGTGGGGTTTCGGTTGGAAATGGGGCACGGGCCGGCAAGAGATTGCTGACGCTGACGGATTTGGTGTTTTTTGGGATTGTGCTGATTCAACCGATTGCGCCGGTGCCGTTGTATGGGGTGGCGCAGAAACTTTCGAACAATTATTTCACGGCGATCATTTTGTTCGCGATGTTCGCGATGATGATTACGGCGGTGAGTTACGGGCGAATGGCGGCGCTGTTTCCGTCGGCGGGGTCTGCTTACACGTACGTTGGAAAGGGAATCAATCCGCATCTGGGTTTTTTGGCTGGGTGGGCGATGTTTCTCGATTACTTGCTGCTGCCGTTGATTAATTGCGTGTGGATCGCGGCGGCGATGCACAACGTATACACGCCGAAGGTGCCGTTCGCGGTGTGGGCCGCGATTGTGGCGGCCGTGATTACGCTTTTAAATTTGCAGGGCGTGCGATCGTCGGCGCGGCAGAATCAGATTTTGTTGTTTGGCATGTTTATCGTGATCGTATTTTTTATCGTGCTGGCGATCCGCTATTTGTTTCACGCGCAGGGATGGGGCGGAATTTTTTCGACGCAGCCGTTTTACGATCCCGCGACCTGGAATATGCGGCAGTTTCTGGGAGCGACTTCGTTTGCGGCGCTGACGTATATCGGATTCGATGGCGTGACTACGCTGACGGAGGACGCGGAAAATCCTAAGCGCAATATCTTGCTTGCGACGGTGATTGTTTGCCTGTTCACCGGCATTTTTGGCGGGCTTGAGGTTTATCTTGGCCAGCGGGTCTGGCCGGATTGGCAATCGTTCAAATCGCTGGAGACGGCATTTATGGATGTTTGCGGGCGCGTTGGCGGACCGGCGTTGTTCAATGCGATGGGAGTTGTGCTGGTCGTGGCGGCTTTTGGAAGCGGGCTTGGAGGGGGATTGGGCGCGGCGAAATTGCTGTTCGGAATGGGGCGCGACAATGTTTTGCCTCGGACCTTTTTCGGGCACCTGAAGCCGGGAACGACCACGCCGACGTACAACATTGTTTTGATCGGAATTTTGAGCTTTGGCGGAGCGGTGCTGCTGAACTATTACGGCAGTGCGTACCAGCAGGCTGGCGAGCTGTTGAATTTTGGCGCGTTTTTGTCGTTTATGGGCGTGAATGCAGCGGCGCTGTATCAATTCGGAATTTTGCAGAAGGCGGGGAAGCGGAATATTTTGATCGACATTGTGCTGCCGGCGATCGGGTTTATTTTTTGTACGGTGATTTGGTGGAACTTGAATCCGTTGGCGAAGACGGCAGGTGGGGTTTGGTTTGTGATTGGGGTGGTTTATCTGGCCAGCAAGACGAGGTTTTTCCGGACGGCGCCGGCGATGATCGATTTCAGCGAAGGTTGAAGCCGGGGAAAGGCAAAAACGCCGGCAGGATGCCGGCGCTATCGGTGGTCGACGGATCAGCTTCTAGTGTGGGCGACGCCGGGCGGAGCAAGCCCCGCCCTACAAATGCGTCGCGCCCTATAAAATGTGAGACGGCTATTTCTGACTCATCAGGCTGACTTTTGAGAGAGAGTCAGTGTGGCCTTTTTCGTCCAGCGCGCCGCGGAGTGCGGCCCACGCTGCGGGGTTGGCCTTCTCGGCTTCCTCGATCGCGGCGTCGAATTTGTCGATGCCTTCCGGGCCGTTGGCAATGATCACGAGGAAGATCGTGCCGAGTGGCCCGGTGTGAATATTCTCCTTGTCGATCGTGTAACTGTGCAAGGCGCCATCGGCAACGAGTTTTTCGAGGAGAGGGACCATGGTCGCCCGGAGTATGCCGTCGGTGTCGGTGGATCCAGGGCGCGCCGCCCAGCGGCCGACGCGCAGATAACCGTTGGTGAATGTGCCCGAGTGGCCGGCGTAGTCGTGGCTTTCCACGATGAAGTCCCAATGTTTCGCGGCGGCGAGTGGAGGAGCGGTGGCGTCGGGTGCGGTGCGCAAGGTTTCGAGGAATTTGAGGATGTTTGAGATCGAGGACGCACTGAACCACGTGCCGTGAGTCGGTTCACCTTCCTGGTGCGTTAGAACCGCGAACGAACCGAAGCCTGTGATGACGCCGTCGGACAATCCTTTTTTCATGAGCTCGTTGTCGGCGGCCTCGCCTTTCAAGTAGTCGCCCCACATCGCGCGTGGGACTGTCCACTCGGAGACATAGGTGTACTGCGTAGGCTTTTCCTTCGACTGCGCGGTGGCGCGGTCGGCACTCATGGGCACAATCAGGGCACACAAGAGCGCAAGGGCACCAATCGATCGAATACGCATTTTTCTTTCTGCTTTCTCCGCTCCGTTTGGGCGGACTGCGAGTGATGAGAATCTCCGGGGTAGGGGCCGACTAGGAAACAAGCGGAATGCGAACCGACCGACGTTCCGTTGGACGAAGCGTACACCTGCGAATGGCTGCGGGCAACCAGCGGAGACTTCTCGGGAGCCGATTAGTCGGCGGAGGCTGAGGCGGCGCGCGGCGCTGGTTGCGGTTCGTTCGAATCGTGATGGCGCTGGAAGTCTTCCAACAGCGCTACGACGTTGTTTTTCGACGGTGCGGCGATTTCGGTGTCTGTTGCGGCTCGCTTTGGTGCGGGCTTCAGGAGAAGCGGCTTGCCGATGTAGGCGTCGAGCAAATGTTTTGCGGCGGCGAGGCGCGCGGCGTTTTCGGCCGAGTCGGTGAGGCCGGGGACGTGAACGATGACGGCGTCGGCGGATTTTTCGGCGCGGAGGCCTTCGCAAGAGTCGATGCCGCATTTGCGGAAGGCGCGCGCGAGGCGGAGGACTCCGGCGATGGCCTGGATATTTTTTTGTTGTTCGTCGCTAAGCGTCGCGAAAGTGCCGCGATCGGGGCTCGGTTCGGGGCCGCGATGGAAGCGGACGGCCCAGCCGAGAAGATCCCACTCTTCGTAGGTCCAGCTCGGAGGCATCGGAAGCTCGCGCAGGAAGCGTCGCGCGGCTTTGCGGCTGGATTTGCGCGCGGGCTTGGCGTGGCGGACTCCGCCGACGCGATGGAGGCGTGCGGCGGCGCGCATCACGCGGCGCATGTTTTGCTCGCCGAAAGCCGGCGCGGCGTGGGCGCGGCGTAGAGCGTCGAAGAGCGCGATCGAGAAATGCGAAATCTTCGCGGTGCGATGCGGGCGAGAGTCGGTAGCGCGGGCGGTGGCTCGCAGGCGAGCCATCGATGCGAGCGCGAGGCGCTTGCCTTGTGGCAGGCTGTGGCGCCAATCGTTCCAGAGGCTGGTTTTGCCGAGCGTAAGCTGGCGATAGGTTTCGACGCGCTCGGTGCGCTCGCGGTGGATGATTTCCTGCCAGACGTGATGCGCGTCGGTGAGCGCGTGCTTTGCGGCTTCGTCGTCGGGCGTGTCTTTTGCGACGACATCCTTCAGCAAGACCGACAAAACATCGAGATCGTGGACTTCGCCGAGAATGTCTTGGAGGCGCTTTAGATTTTTGCTCCAGAGGACGTAGTGGTTCGGGAGCAGGTTTTCGACCGTGTAACGGAAGCGCTTGATGCCGATGCGGAGTTCGTGCCACGCGGCGGAGCTGTCGGTGCGTTGCGCGCGGGCGTGCAGGTCGCGTGCTTCGTCGATGCGCTCGACCGCGAGGCACTGCGCGGCGAGGCTCGACTGTGGAACCAGGCGAACGCGGCGCCGGAGTTTTTCCTCGAGGCGCGACCAGGACTTGATGTCGAATTTTTCGACGGCGCGAAGGGCGTGGTCGCGGAGGTCGGGTTCGATCGCGGTGAAATGGGTGTGAAGCTTGGGGCGGAGCGGGTCGCCTTCGGGTGCAAGATGCTTGACCCAGTCGTCCATGACCTGGGCATCGCGGAGCACCCCGAGTCGGCGGAAGAGTTTGCGAGGGACTCGGCGCATCTCGGCCCATGCGGGGTCGGGGTCGACCTCCTGGAAAACGGCGCCGACGGAACGGCAGCGGCGGATGGCAACGCGGAGGTCGTGGACCGGGTCAGGCGCGGGATCTTTGCGAACGGTTTCTAGCTCTCTAAGGACGCGCTCCATGGA
>Ga0209010_1000563_pt1 | contig 11380 bp, 15 predicted proteins | sample BlaSpr_A8_OM1_O3_FD_187985 | JGI IMG/M metagenome (GOLD analysis project Ga0209010, IMG submission 187985) | Forest soil microbial communities from Thunder Bay, Ontario, Canada - Black Spruce, Ontario site 2_A8_OM1_O3 (SPAdes) (version 2) | ecosystem: Environmental > Terrestrial > Soil > Boreal... | reverse complement strand
CACTCCTCTGCCGGCGAGGCTGCTATCCCGCCGTCGCCGGCGCCTTATCCGTACTGCAGAACAGGCCGTTGCATGGCCGCTTGCCGGGGTGCATCATCGGCCAAATTCCATAGCCAAGGCGCGATTCACATGCGCCATCAGGGAGCGACATCCCATGCACGACATCGTCATTCGCGGCGGCACCATCGTCGACGGCACCGGCAAGGCGGCTTTCTCGGGCGACGTGGCGATCGCCGGCGGCCGCATCGCCGCGGTCGGCGGCAAGCTCGGCCCGGGCAAGCGCGAGATCGACGCCGCGGGCCTGATGGTCACGCCCGGCTGGGTCGACGTGCACACCCACTATGACGGCCAGGCGATGTGGGATCCCCTCCTCGCACCATCATGCTGGCATGGCGTCACCACGGTGATGTTCGGCAATTGCGGCGTCGGTTTTGCGCCGGTGAAGAAGGAGCACCGCGGCGCGCTGATGGATCTGATGGAAGGCGTCGAGGAGATTCCCAATCCGGTGCTGGCCGCGGGCTTGAGCTGGGAATGGGAGACGTTCCCGCAATTCATGGACGAGCTGGAGCGCCGGCCGCGCGCCATCGACATCTGCGCGCAGGCGGCGCATCTGCCGACCCGCGTTTATGTGATGGGCGACCGCGCCGTGCGCCGCGAGGCGGCAACGCCGGACGATATTGCCGAAATGCGCAAGATCACCGTCGAGGCGCTGCGCTCAGGCGCCTTCGGCTTCACCACCTCGCGCACGGATTCGCACAAGACGCCGGACGGCGAATTGGTGCCGTCGCGCGACGCCGACGATCATGAGCTCCTCGGCATCGGCCAGGCGCTCGGCATCACCGGCACCGGCGCCTTCGGCATGAATTCCGACTTCGACGACGAGGAGTTCGAGCTGCGCTGGATTCAGAAGCAGGCGCGCGCCACCGGCCGCCCGGTCTGGTTCCTGCTCACCGACCGCTATTCCGACCCGCAGCGCTGGCGCCGCCTGATCGGCGCGGTGCACGGCCTGCGCGCCCAGGGCCTGCCGGTGACGGCGCAGATGGCCGGCCGGCCGATCGGCGTGATGATGGGCATCGGCACCGCGCTCAATCCGTTCACGGTGCGGCCGAGCTACAAGAAGCTCGAGAGCCTGCCGATCGAGGAGCAGCGCAAGCGGCTGCGCGATCCGGAAGTGCGGCGCCAGATTCTCGCCGAGACGCCATCGGCGGCCGAGATCGCCAAGCTGGCGCAATTCCGCCAGGTGGTCGCCAAGGATTTCGACAAATTCTTCACCATGGGCAATCCGCCGGACTACGAGCCGGGACCGGAGAAGAGCGTGGCGGCGATCGCCAAGCGCGAAGGCAGGAGCTGCGAAGAGGTGGCCTACGACTACATCCTGGGCGAGGCGCAGTACCTTTACTTCCCGGTGGTGAACTATGTCACCGGCGACCACGCGCCGATCCTGGAAATGCTCAACGACCCGGCTTGCCTGCTCGGCTTGAGCGACGGCGGCGCGCATTGCACCTCGATCGTCGATTCCGGCGTGCCGACCTTCATGCTCACCCACTGGAGCCGCGACCGCTCGCGCGGGCCAAAACTGCCGGTGGAAATGATGATCAGGCGGCAGACCAGCGAGACCGCAGACTTCTTCGGGCTGTCGGATCGCGGCCGGCTGGCGCCGGGGCTGCGCGCCGACGTCAACCTGATCGACTACGGCCGGCTGCAGGTGCAGAAGCCGGAACTCGTTCACGACATGCCGGCCAGCGGCCGGCGTTTCGTGCAGAAGGTCGACGGCTACGAGGCGACCTTCGTCGCCGGCACGCAAATCTTCGAGCGCGGCGAGCACACTGGCGCCCTGCCCGGCCGCCTGGTGCGCGACGGCCGCGTCGGCGAAGCGCTGCACGCCGCGGAATAGGCGTGGCGGAACTTAAAATCGCGCGGCATCCGCATAATAGCGGGGATGAGTGCGGGCCGAGTCATTGTACACGCCGGAAAGGCGGCCGATTGTGATCGGGCCAACGCCGGGGGGACCGAATGTCTGTAGCACCGCTTGATTATTTCGACGCCGGGTTCCCTGGCGCCAGCCAGACCGTGCGGATCACCAGTCTCCATGACGCCAAGGTGTTTGCGCGCCGCTGGGTGATCAGAGACAAGGATCCCGCCTTGAAGGCGCTATTGCGGCACATGGAAAAGGCCAACAGTTCCGCCACAGCCGACATTGCGATCCGTCAATTGAAGCAGGCGCTGGCGTGCCGCGGCATGCTGGTCGCCGAAATTCCGCTGCGCAGTGACCTCTGAGGCGGTGCGCTCGCGCGTCGATCTATGCGGCGGCGTAGCCCGGCAGCGTTCGCAGCTCGCGAAAACTGATCAGCCGCCGCGCCGCTTCGTCCCACAGGACGAGGCGCACGCACAGAATGCTCTGAACCAGCGTGAGCCGGCCGATTTTCGCCAGTTCCGGATGCCGGCGCAGCGCCAGCGGCAACCGATAAAACGGTATCCTGCTGCACAGATGATGGACGTGATGCACGCCGATATTGGCGGTGAACCAGCGCAGCACGATCGGCAGATCGTAGTGCGAACTGCCGTGCAGCGCCGCCTCGTGCAGGTTCCATTTCTTGTCGGCCGCCCAGAACGTATCCTCGAATTGGTGCTGAACGTAGAACAGCCAGACCCCGAGCGACGCGCTGATCAGCATGACCGGGAGCTGCACCAGCAGCAACGGGCCGTAACCGAAAGCCCAAATCGTGACGGCGCCGACCAGGACGATGGACAGGTTGGTCGCCATGGCGCTCAGCCAAGGCTGCCAACCCGCGCGCATCAGCCCGACCGGCAGGCGATGCTGCAGGAAAAACAGGTAGGCCGGGCCGAGACCGAACATCACCAGCGGATGCCGGTAAACCCGGTAGCGCAGCCGGCGCCAGCGCGACAGCGACAGATATTCGCCGACTGTCAGCGTATCGACGTCGCCCATGCCGCGCCGGTCGAGATTGCCCGAGCTGGCGTGATGGACGGCGTGGGTTCGCCGCCAGAAACCGTACGGCGTCAGCGTCACAACGCCGATGACGCGGCCGACCCAGTCATTGGCGAGGCGGTACCGGAAGAACGCGCCATGACCGCAATCGTGCTGGATCATGAACAGGCGGACCATGAAACCTGCGGCGGGAACGGCCAGCAACAAATAAATCCCGTATCCGAGCTTGAGTGCGAACCCCATCGACAGCCACAACAGAACGAGCGGCACGATCGTGATCAGAAGCTCGAAGACGCTGCGTCCATGATGCGGTTCGCGATAGCCCGCGAGATCCTGCGTCAGGGCGCGCATGTCGATGCCGGCTGGATCACCGGCGGCTTTCAATCTTTCCTGCAATTCTCTCTCCGTGGCGGACAGTCCAGCGCCGCGTTCATTCTTTATGGAAAGCGGCAGTGCGACGCGCCCTTTGCCATGTCGCGCGTCAAGGAGAACAACCGGGGAAGCAGGCGTTGGTTGCGGCCTTCACAGTCGAATCGCCGCCAAACGACCGCAACGGCATCCTATAGTGTACGAAACCGTACGTCCATGACGCCAAGTCGCCCGATTTTCGCGTTTTCGCAATAATTCCCGTGGTCGGATTGGTAATGTCCCGTTTTGTGCTTATATATGGAGCAAGAGTTCACTCGACGCCTATTGAGGCGAAGTTTAATCTCGATTTTGGAAACCTGTGTGATGACCGACTTCGATTACAATGCCTCGGCTGAGCTGTATTCCACGCGCCGGCGGATGCCGAGGCGCCAGCCGCTCGGCTATCGGCGCTTTGCCCAGGCCGCGGACGCCATCCGCTTCGCTATCGAAGATCTCCAGCCGGAGCTTCTCCTCGGCGCCTACCTTGAAGTCGGCGAGGAGAGATTCGACAGCGGCGGCATCCGGCAATTGTACGAGAGCGTCGAATATCCGTTGGCGCGTCGCGTCGTCCATTCGTGACCGACAAGCCCATCGATCTCGATCAGCATCGCGGCATGTCGGCCCAGAAGGCCACCGGCCTGCGCCGGTTGTTGGCCGAGGTGGAATCCAACGAAAAGACTTTGCGGCTGCGGCAAGACGAATTGGAAACGCAGCTGCTCTCGGCGCCGGCGGCGAATTGGCATGATGCCGCCGAAAAGGCGCGCTATCTGCTCAATCTGTTCGCTGCGACACTTGGGGCTCAAGACCCGCGCCGACAGAAGCTTATCGCGGCCGTTCTGGCCGATTTCAAGCGCCTTTCCGCCGATAGCTAGCGCACGCCGCCAATAAATCCGATCGCAGACGTCGCCTCCTAACAGAAAGGTTACCAATAGCGTGGCAATGTGCCTGTCGGCGGCAGGCCGCATTCTGTGGCGCGTGCGGCGCAGTAGGCCCGGCGCAAGCTTCACGAACCGATATTTCAGCTGCTCGGCAAAAGGAATGGCGTTATGCGAAAGACTCTTCCGGAAATGATGTTCAGCGATGCCGAAAAAAGCCGCCTCACCATGCTGCGGACATGGGTGCTCGACAACGCCGTCACCGAGATCGAGATGAGCGAAAAGCAGTTCTGGAACTTCGCGCAGCTTCAACCGGCCGCGGAAAAGCCCTGGGTGACATTCATGGGCCGCATCATCTGTGTTTCCGACATGCCGATTGCCGCGCAAAAGCAGCTGGGAATTTTCGATACGCGCAACCCAGCCGCCATATGAACGAGCCGAGGCGCGCGTCAGAAATCCGCCACCGCAAGCTCATAGGACCCTTTGCGGCTACGCTTGTACGCCTTCTTCGCCGCCGCATGGATCGTGGACCGGCAGCTATCGAAGGCCGAAAGCAACGCCGCCTCGTCGCGCGTCATGGCCGGTTGCAGCTGCTTGAGCGCATCTTCGGAAACATAGAACGACCATTCCATCGCGCCGTCATGGCCCCAGAACCGCACGGCGCGCCGGGTCGGATCGAACACCCGGCTTTGATTGGGAAAATCGAGCATGATCCCTCGGGCTGCTTTTATTCTGCGCTGGAAATCCAGCATTTCCGCAGGCCTTCGGCGTCGCGCACCCACCAATAATCGCCCTCCGGATTGTGCCCGGACACATTGAATGTTTTCAGATGCTTCTTCACCGCGGCGAGCGCCTCCTCGCGCGTGGAGTAGCCGTGACCGACTTCGCTCGCCGGCGCCGACACCGCGTTCTTGAGCTCGAGAATCTTGAACATCGTCGGCCTCCTGGCCGGTGCTGTCGAGGCATGGAGCGATCCGGAGCCCATCGAGTCGGACTGGCCCTGCCGAAGTCCCGAACTCGCGTGCTTGCCGTCAGTCATCGAAATTCGACGTCGCCGAAGAGACCAGGTCGCTTTCCGAAACCACGCGCTCGTGGGACTCACTTTTGCTCTTGACGCGATACTGCGGGTCGCTGCCGCCATCGGTCGGCCGCAGGCTGATGATCTGGTAGCGGCCCGAAGCCGCGGACCGCGCCGTCGACGTAATGAGATCGACGGTCTGGCCGATCTTGAACTTGTGCATGGCGTCTGTCATCGCGGAAACTCCGTCAGCATGGGCCAGCGCGTTTCGTTACCGGCCTGAACGCCTTTGCCGAAATCGTCAGGCTTTTTTACTCAGGCGAAAGAGCTGAAAGCCTTGGCCATTGATCGCCGTTTCGATCACATCGCGCGATAAATTATACGGCGGAGCCTGGTCCGGGGCGACGGCGCCGACCACGTGCCACGGCTTGAACTGGCTCGGCAGTTGCGTGCCGGCCAGGTCGCCGCCGAACGCGCGCAGCTCGGCGTTGGTGTCGGACTTGAAGATGAAGATTCGCATCGACCGGCCTCCATTTGCCGAACCGTCATTGGCGCTTTCGAAGCTATTGGTGGCCATGTGTCACCGCCGGCGGAATTGGTTGCGTTGCGGCGGGCGGTTCACCGAACCGGCGCGTTCGTCCTTGTGACGAAAGATCAATCGTCCCTTTTCCAGGTCGTAGGGCGACACTTCGACCGTCACCCGGTCGCCGGCCAGCGTCTTGATGCGGTTCTTTTTCATCCGCCCCGCCGTGTAAGCGACGAGCTGATGGCCGTTGTCGAGCTGAATGCGGAAACGTGCGTCGGGCAAGATTTCGGTGACGAGGCCCTCGAATTCCAAAAGTTCTTCTTTCGGCACGTTATGATCCTTTCGACTGGCCGGTCCAACGCTGCGTCCGCTGCGGGCGTTCGCGCCGCGGTGGAGCATTGCGCTGCAGGAAGGCGACGGCTTCGATGCCGCCCGCGCCTGCAGCGGCGGCCTCGCTTGGTTGATGACGGCGGCCTTGCTTGTGGGAATTGGCATTACCCTTATGGGAATTGCCATTGCCGCGGTGCCAGTGCCGGTCCTTGCCATGGGATGGCGGCCGGGTGGCGGCGTGTTTTGCCGGCACCGGCTCGGAGTGCCGCGGATCGGCGCGGCGATCGCTCAGCGGAATGGACATGCGGATGAGCTTTTCGATGTCGCGCAAGAACGCGACCTCCTCGCCGTCGCACAGCGAGATCGCGATACCCGTGGCGCCGGCGCGCGCGGTGCGGCCGATGCGGTGCACATAGGTCTCCGGTACGTTCGGCAGGTCGTAGTTTACCACATGACTGATGCCGTCGACATCGATGCCGCGCGCGGCGATATCGGTCGCGACCAGCGTCCTGACCTCGCCCTTGCGAAACGCCGCCAGGACGCGCTCGCGCTGGCCTTGGGATTTGTTGCCGTGGATCGCCTCGGCGGCGATGCCGGCCCGCACCAGGCTCTTCACCACCTTGTCGGCGCCATGCTTGGTCCTGGTAAAGACCAGCGCGCGGTCGATCGTCTCCTGGCGCAACACGTCGATCAGGATCGCCGATTTGGCGGCGCGATCGACGCGAATGATGCGCTGCTCGACGCTTTCGACTGTGGTGGCCTCCGGTACGACCGCAACCTTGGCCGGGTCGCGCAGCATCTGCGCGGCGAGATCGGCGATGGCGCGCGGCATGGTCGCGGAGAACATCAGCGTCTGACGTTGCACCGGAAGTTTGGCGACGATTTTGCGGATGTCCTGGATGAAGCCCATGTCGAGCATGCGGTCGGCTTCGTCGAGCACGAAAAACTCGACCTCGCCGAGACGCAGCGCATTGCTTTGAACCAGATCGAGCAACCGGCCCGGCGTGGCGACCATGATGTCGACGCCGTTGAGCAGCGAGCGGACCTGTGCGCCCATCGAGACGCCGCCGATGGCGAGCGCCGAGCGCAGGCGCAGGTGGCGCCCATAGGCGCGGAAGCTGTCGAGGATCTGGCCGGACAATTCGCGCGTCGGGCTGAGCACCAAGACGCGGCAGCTCTTGCGCACCGGCGGCCGCGGCAAGGCGGCGAGCTGATGCAGGATCGGCAGCGCGAAGGCCGCGGTCTTGCCGGTACCGGTCTGGGCGATGCCGATGACGTCGCGGCCCGACATCACGGTTGGGATGGTCTGGGCCTGGATCGGGGTTGGCTCGAGGTACTTTTCCTCGGCGAGGGCACGGGTGATTGAGTCGTTGAGTTTGAAGTCAGCAAAGGAGGTCAATGAAGAGGCTTTCTGATATGCGCGTTTGCACGGCCGCTACGCTTTAGCGCCGCGACCGCTTTTTGCGGGTGAAAACAAGACACCCCGCGCGATCTGGGTTGCCAGTGAACTAATGAAGAGCGAGCTAGAAGCCGTTTAAAACACGAAGCGTTTAACGGGGTCCCGTACACGCGGCTCGCCGCCGGCCTATAAGGCCGCGCATAACATATGGACCATAGATGTGTTCGTTTCAAGGCCCACAGTAACGGATCACCGTCGCCGGTTAACCGTTGCGCCCCTTCTCGGCCGCCTCTTTGGCCAGGCGAAGCGCCTTCAATTGCGCCATTCTTTCGCGAATCACTTTGCCGCTGGCCTGGTATTCCGTCATGGCCTTGGCGCCTTCCTTGGCGCGCTCTTCCTTCTTGAAACTCGCCTCGGCGCGGGCGCGAGCCTCGCTGGACCGGGCATCACTGGCTTTGGTCGCCAATATCCTCTCCTGGGTTGCGAATCGGCGCGACGATTATCCTTGAGCGCCGCCAATCAATGCAAACTGAATCGACACATATATGGGCATTGATCTTGGAAAATGCAGTAGCCCGGGTTGAGCAGAGCGAAATCCGGGGTGGCATCGAAGCCGCAAAGTCGTTCCCGGGTTTCGCCGCGCTCAACCCGGGCTACATTTCATCGTGAAAACTTCTTGTATTTGACCTGCTGCGGGACGATCGAATCCGTCCCTAACCGCCCCATCTTGTCCTTCTCGTAATCCTGGAAATTGCCCTCGAACCATTCGACACGGCTGTCGCCCTCGAAAGTGGCGATGTGGATAGAGCTCCATTTGCCGCCGGCAAGACCGATGGAAAAAATGGTGGCGCACTCAGTGCATCGTCTTGGACTGTTCTTCCGGCGTTTCATTGACGGACGACGTCATCGTCGCGGCACCAGACGATGGCACATCCTCAGCGCGTGGGGATAGGGGATTGCCGTGCGCCATCTGAGCTAGTTGATTCCGGCGCTCCGCGCTCAACGCTTGCGCCCCTGGGCAGGTCACAGAATTACTGATCGCTTGAATAAAGTCGGTAATATATTGTTTGGCGGCCGTCACTCTCGAGCTGTATATAATGGCTTGAGCAATGTCGGGGCTGGAGGCCCTACATGCAAGTTCTTCCAAGTACTGCTCTATAACATGCTCTCTCGACATGTTCTGAGGGAGTTCTTGCTTATTATTTTTCTTTTCGACGTCGTCCCAATTCGTAAATGTCACCCGCTCGTACTCATCGTCTAAATCCCTGAGGCGCTTCCTGGCATTTTCCGAAAGCGTCTGAATCATCTCTTTTCGCAACTTGTTGATCGTCGTTTCATCGTATGCAATTCGAGGTTTATCCAATGATGGTCTTTGTTTAATAATATCAACATCGGACAGACTCATTGTTGGAATACCTCTCGATCCGATGACCGTCACTCCTTGCAAATCAGCGACCTGCAATTTCGTGTTCACGAGGAAAGCATCTTGAAGATCGACGTTATACATTGCAGTTGCGTAAAGAGCCGCGTCGTCCAGAAACGCCTTACGCAAGATAGTATTCGACAGAAAAGCGCCTTGCAGTTGCGCCTCGATTAGAATGGCGCCCTGAAGGTCCGTATCGGCTATTTGGGCGCCTTGAAGCTCAGCTCCTTCTAGGATAGCGCCCTGCATATGGGCTCCACTAAAGACAGCAGATACGAGATCCGCCTGATACAGAGAAGCCGCTTGCAGCCAGGTACAATCGTCATCTTGCCAAGCGACTACTACGCCGAGTCGCCTAACCGGGGGAATTACGCAGGGAAATTTCGCTCTAGAAAGCCGCGCAAAGTCGAGCCGCGCTTCATTTAAATTTGCACCAGTGAAATCTGCGCCGCGCAAATCCGCTCGCATAAGAATCGCACCGCGCAGGTCGCGGCCGCGTAGCGAAATTGTTGAGGAGTAATCCGAGTTCGCAAGCTCTTCCACCTGTTTGTCAGTGACAATTTTTTGATTTGGCACCACAAGGACATTGGAAAACCAGCTTCGCGGCTTCCCTTCGACCATATTGATAGGGCCATGAAGCACAAAATCTGAAAGCGATATCCGCTCCCAGTCGCCATCACTGATGTAAGGAAGCTCTATGAGACTTTCGACCCACTCGCCTTTGTAGGATACGACGAAGACGGACGCGAATACGACAAAGATTGCGCTGAAAAATGCCAACCGATGCTGCCTGAAGGCGCCTTTGATTGCCGACGGCAAATCAAGGATTCCGCGCCACAGCGGCTCGTCGGATGGGGCCCGCTTAAATAACTTTGCTAAGAACCATAATTCTGGAAAGCGAATCTCCCCGTCGCCTCGCCGGATCGCATACCAAAAAATCCATGCCAATCTGACATCTATCAGGATCGACAAGCGCTGCGCCCAGACTACCCCGGAGTGATGGTAGGGTAGGAAGGTGAGCTGGAATTGCAGCAGCAGCAAAATCGGCGCGATCACTAGAGAAATCGTCGCGACAGAGCGCAGTAAAACGCTTGTCGTGCCCTGCCGCTCGTCGCGCGAGCCGAACAGGAACTGGACCACGAGGAATGTGTCGAGTTGCTCGCGGTTTCTTTCCTGGTCGTCCTCGGACGGAAAGCACCGCTGCAAATGGTCTTGGAACGCCGCCATCTTGCGTACTAAGATGACGGTCTGCAACAGCAGGTAAAAATGGAACAATACGAAGAAAAAAGGAGCAATCCAAAAGAACGCAACGAGGGGAAGTTCAACGTTAAGGACGGGAAGCTTGATCGGATCTGCGCGCAACAGCGTAACATGGCTGACGGAGCCGACGGTCAATGTCAGATAGGCCATGAACGTCAGGAAGGACAGCCATAATCCCGCGACCCGCGATGACGCATCGTTGGCCGCCGACCGCAGCGCCGTCACGTCGGCATCGGATATCTGACCGTTCTTTGCCCCGGAGGGGGGTGGATTATCGGTCAGTTTTGCCTTTCTGGGCTGTTTCCTTACTGCGTTCTCGCTCACGGCTGCTTACCCCCACTCTACTTCTGGCGTGTCAGCGCCCTCCAATTTCAGATGACCCGAAGCCCGGTCGCCGCTGATGAGATACTGCGTCCTGCTGCGGACCGGCAGATGCGGGCGCCGGCAGCGGTACGCCTGCACTCCGATTGTTCAAAAATTCGATAAATGCATCCGCCGCGGTCTGAATCGAATGACGGCAAAAGTGGGTTTCGGTTATTGTCAAATCCTTTGCTTCGCAATATTTGTTGACCGGCGAACCGCCGCCGCAAATTGCGAAATACCGACAACTCGATCGGCAGGCTTCCGTGCCAGCCTTGATTTCTCTGCTGATGCGCTGAAATATTTCCGGTTCGTTGAAGCTCTCAAACGTTCCGTCCAAAATGTTGCCGAATACGAAACCACCGTATTCCGGCGCCGCAACTTCCATGAATTCCGGCGAGAACGTCGACACGCTGCCGTCGGTCGCCACGACAATGCACGCCCAGGGCTTTATCTGCTCGTTTATCGTCAACTCGCCTTCCGCCAAAATCCGGGCGATTCGCTCGATTTCGCGAATTCGCAGCGGAAAGGCATCGCGATATGCGCGCTCCATGACATGCAACAGGAAACGCGTAATCTGATCCTTATGGCGCCGGTCGTTGAAGCTCGACGCCTTGTGGACGCCATCCTGCTCGTCGATGCTGAACCCGACATCGGTAATGTGATGATCCCGATAAAATTCATAATATTCGTCGGCGCATTCCAGGCCCTCGGGGTGCAATACCGTAATGACCCTTGGACGGATGTCGCTGGCTTGTAATCTGGTCAAGCCACGCATCGCCAACGACCAAGTTGGCCTCCCATTGCGCGTCCGCCGGCGGGCATCGTGAA
>Ga0209010_1000562_pt1 | contig 11389 bp, 7 predicted proteins | sample BlaSpr_A8_OM1_O3_FD_187985 | JGI IMG/M metagenome (GOLD analysis project Ga0209010, IMG submission 187985) | Forest soil microbial communities from Thunder Bay, Ontario, Canada - Black Spruce, Ontario site 2_A8_OM1_O3 (SPAdes) (version 2) | ecosystem: Environmental > Terrestrial > Soil > Boreal... | reverse complement strand
CGAAGGCCATTTGGCAGCCGTGGGCGGCGTCTAGTTCGGGTTGGATGTGAGTGTCGGTGAAGAAGGCGAAATCGAAGGATTCCGCGGGGGGCTGCGGTTTGGCGGTCGCTGCGTCGGTGCTGGCGTTTGCGATGCCGTAATTCCCGAACGGAATTTGCGGGAATGCGGCGGCTGCGCCTGCGGCGGCGAGCGTTTTTAGAAATTTTCTGCGGTCCTGGATCCCGTGCGTCATTGCGTTAGCTCGTGGACGGCTGTTGTGAAAATGTTGCTGTGAAGATCGATGTCCGCAGCGCTGGTGGCTGGCGACATGAGCGCCATGTTGTGGAACGGAGTTAGGAGGATGCCGCGATTTAGGGCGTACAGATGCATGAAACGCTCTAGTCCGAAATCCATGGCGGCGGCTGCTTCTCCGCCGTTGCGCGGGGGCTGCGGATGGAAGAGGTACTCGGCGCGGCAGCCGAGGCGGGCAACGTGCCAGGGGAGCGCGGCTTCGGCGATAGCTTTCGAGACGCCGTCGGCGAATTTTTCTGCGAGCGGAATCATGTGGGCGAAGGCGGCAGGAGTTAGGACGTGTTCGAGCGTAGCGCGAATGGCGGCGAGGGAAAGCGCGTTGCCGGCGAGCGTGCCGCCGATGCCGCCGGTGTCGCAATCTTCCAGTTGGATGCGGCTGGTGATTTTTTGCGCGACGTCCGCGGTGCAGCCGTAGGTTGCCGCGGGAACACCGCTGGCGATGGGTTTGCCGATGACGAAGAGATCGGGCTTCAAGCCGTGGGCGTGGGTGTAACCGCCGGGGCCGGTGCAGATGGTGTGCGTTTCGTCGATGATCAAGAGTGTGCCGAATTTTCGCGCGAGCGTGGCGGCTTTTCCCCAGTAGCCAGGCTCGGGATGGACGATGCCTACGTTGGTGAGAACCGGCTCGGCAAGAATGCAGGCGACGTCCCGGTGCGCGAGTTCCCTTTCGAGCGCGGGCAGATCGTTGAATTCGACCACGCGCGTGGTTTCGGTGGGGTTCACGGGCGGGCCGATATTTCCGCGGCGCGGGCCTGCGACGCCGCCATGCAGCGAGATGTAAGTTTCGTCCACGGTGCCGTGGTAGCAGTAATTGAAGACTAGGACTTTTTGGCGCTGCGTGATTTCGCGCGCGATGCGGATGGCGAAGCGGTTGGCGTCGGTGGCCGTGAGCGTGAACTGCCAGTAGGGGAGGCCGAATCGGCGAGTGAGTTCTTCGCCGACCCATGCGGCGTCTTCGGTAGGAAGCATGAGCGTGATTCCATGGTTGGCCTGGCGCGCGATGGCCGCGGCGGCTGGCGAGGGGGAGTGGCCGGTCATGGCGCCGGTGTCGCCGAGGCAGAGATCGACGTAATCGTGGCCGTCAACATCCTGGAAATGCGCGCCGTGAGCTTCGGCGACGAAGACGGGAAATTTGCCGGCCCACTTTTTCATCCAGTTCATGGGGACGCCGCCGAGGAGGGATTTTTGGGCGCGGGCGTAGAGAGCGGCCGAGAGCGGGCGTTCGGCGACGAATTTTTCTTCTTCGCGGCGCATAAGGGTGTGGAGGCGAGAGCGGTCGATGATCGCGTGCGACTTTCGTTTCGGTGCAGTCATGGTTAGCGGCCCGTTAGCGAAGAGAAGTCAACTGCGCTCCTGTTCGAGAATTCGTGGAGAGAGTTTAGCGCAGGTGCTTGAGGATTTCGCGGGCGGCATTGTGGCCGGAGGCGCCCGTGACGCCGTTGCCGGGGTGGGTGCCGTTGCCGCAGAGGTAGAGGTGTTTCACCGGGGTGGCGTAGCGGGCCCAACCTAGCAGGGGGCGCATGGTAAAAATTTGGTCGAGGGCTAGTTCGCCGTGGAAGGGGTGGCCGCCGCTCAGGCCGTAGGTGGTTTCAAGATCGTGAGGTGTGAGGGTTTGCACCGCCAGGATTTTCGCGGGAAAATCTGGGGCGTATTGCGCGAGGGTTTTGATTACGGTGTCGCGCAGGGCGTCGCACTGCTGGGTCCAGTCTCCGGATTTTAGTTTGTAGGGGGCGAACTGCATGTAAATGGACATGACGTGTTTGCCGGCGGGGGCCAGCGAGTTATCGAGAATTGTGGGGATGGAAATATCCAGAAAAGGGGCGCGGGAAAATTCGCCGTATTTGGAATCGTCGAAGGCGTGCTCGAGATAATCGATGCCGGGGCCGATATGGATTCGTCCTGCGAGGGCGGCATTGCCGTCGCAGGAATGCTGCAGCGCGGTGAAGGAGGGGAGGCCATCGAGCGCGACGTTGATTTTTGCGGCGACGCCATTGCTGCGGAAATTGAGCATTTTTACGACGAAGCTGGGCGGCAGGTGCACCGGATCGAGCAGCCCGAGCAGGGTGCGGCGGGGGTCGGCGCCGGAAACTATGGCTTTCGCTGAGATTTCTTCACCATTGGCGAGCGCGACGCCGGTGACGGCCCCGTGCTTGACCAGAATTTGGGCGACCTCGGCGCTGGTGCGAATTTCCGCGCCGGCTTCTTTCGCCGCGCCGGCCATGGCGGCGGTGAGCGCGCCCATGCCGCCGCGCGGGTAGGCTGAGTTCCCTACCGGATGCGGGTCTGCGGCGGCGCGCAATAAGAGCAGAGCCGTTGAACCCGCGGACCAAGGGCCGAGAGACGCGCCATAGATTCCGCGGGCGGCTACGACGGCGCGCAACAGATCGGTTTCGAAAAATTCGGCGACAAAATCCGCGACGGCCATGGGGCCCCAGCGGATGAGCTGCATCATTTCTTTTTTTCCGAGGCCCCGGACTTTGCGCCCGATTTTCAGGAGCTTCCAGAGATCTTCGTGGGAGGGCTTTTCGATGACCGGCGGGGTGAGATGGAGGAGCTCTCCTGCGATTGCGGCGGCGCGAGCAATTTCCTTGGAGAGTTCAAAATATTTGGCGCCGTCTTTTTTGGAGAAATTATCAATCTGGCGGGCGGAGGCTGAAGGATCGGTGTGCAGCACCAGCGCCCGGCCGTCGGGCGAGGGCGCGAAAACGCGGACGGGCGATTCGAGTTTTTCCAGGCCGTGGCGCGCAAGCTGCATGTCTTTCACGATTTCGGCGAGCGGAGGGCCGCCGGCATGCGCGACGGTGGAGCATTTGAAGCCGGGATGAAATTCTTCGGTTACGGCGGCGCCGCCGACGACAGAGCGGCGTTCGAGAACGAGCGGCTTGTGCCCTTTTTTCGCGAGATAAAAGGCTGTGACGAGCGCGTTGTGACCGCCTCCGACAATGAGGATGTCGCGCTGCGCGGCCACGCTCAGTTTCTCCCCGTATCTTTCAGAATTTCCAGAGCTGCGAGGCGGCCGGGAGCGCCCATAATGCCGCCGCCGGGATGCGTGGCGGAGCCGCACATATACAATTTCTTGATGGGCGTGCGGTAACGCGCCCAGCCAGCGGCGGGACGCAGGAAGAAAAGCTGTTCCAGGGAAAGTTCGCCTTGAAAGATGTTGCCTTCGGTGAGGCCGGTCTGGCGTTCGATATCGAGCGGTGTGATGAATTGTTTCCCAATGATTAGATTTTTCAGATTGGGCGCGAATTGCGAAATCGTGTCGATGACCGTGTTGCCGAAGGCTTCGCGCTGCTCTTCCCATGTGCCGGACGACAATTTGTAGGGGGCGTATTGCACGAAGCAGGAAAGGATGTGTTTTCCGGGCGGCGCAACGGACGGATCGGTGAGCGAGGGAATGACCATATCGATGTAGGGGCGGCGGGAAAATTCGCCGTACTTGGCCTGGTCGTAGGCGCGCTCCATATATTCCATGGACGGCGAAATGGAGATCGCGCCGCGCAGATGATGGCCCGGGCCGGGGAGGCAGGTGAAATCGGGCAGGCCGTCGAGAGCCAGATTGACTTTGCCGGAAGAGCCGCGATATTTGTAACGGCGGACGTCTTCCAGGAAATCGCCGGGAAGTTCGCTGGCTTCGATGAATTTCAGGAACGTGAGATTGGGGTCAACGCTCGAAGAGACAATGTCGGCATAAATTTCTTCGCCGCCTTCGAGGACGACGCCCTGCGCTACGCCATTTTTAATGAGAATTTTCGATACGGCCACTTCTTTGCGGATTTCGACGCCGGCTTCCAGGGCTGCGCCGGCGATGGCATTGGAAATGGCGCCGGTGCCGCCGCGGCTGAAACCCCAGGAGCGGAAGGCGCCGTCAATTTCGCCCATGTAATGATGGAGCAAAACGTAGGCTGTGCCGGGCGAACGGATGCCGAGGAATGTGCCGATGATTCCGGAGGCGGACATGGTGGCTTTGAGGACGTCGGTTTCAAACCACTGGTCGAGGAAATCGGCGGCGCTCATAGTCATGAGCTGGACCAGATTGTATTTGTCTTCGGCGTCGAGATTCTGGAAACGCTTGGCGAGGAAGGAAAGTTTTTTCAGGTCGCGCGGATCAAAAGACGTGGGATCGGGAGGAATCATGCCCAGGATCGGTTTTACGAAGCGGCACATGGCGACCATGGATTTGCCGAATTCTTCGTAGGCTTCGGCATCGAGTTTGGAGTGACGCTCGAGTTCTCGACGCGTTTTACCGTGATCGTTCTGCCGCCAGAGGTAGTCGCCGCTCGGCATAGGGGTCAGGGTGCCATCGAGCGGGAGGATCTCCAGGCCGTGGCGCGGCAGATCCAGGTCGCGAATGATTTCGGGCCTCAGCAGAGAGACAACGTAGGAGAAGACCGAGAATTTGAATCCGGGGACGATTTCTTCGGTGACCGCGGCGCCGCCCAGGACGTAACGTTTTTCGAGGACCAGGACTTTTTTGCCGGCTTTGGCGAGGTACGCGGCGTTCACGAGGCCGTTGTGGCCGCCGCCGATTACGATGACGTCGTATTTCTTTGCCATGGATTATGCGGGTGATTCAACCGTTCGCAGGATGAATACCAGAGCCGAGGCATTTTACAGGCGCGGGAGCGGAGTCACAAGGAAGAACGGCGGGCCGGATTGACTGGAGGTCAGGGAGGTGGCCTCTGCGATTGGTCATTGGCAAGTAGTGATGAATGACGCGTGGCTCGCGGCTATAAGTTGCGACGAAGGCAGCGCGAGCACTATAATCGCGGGCTGCGCGTGTGGCGATTTTCTTTTTGAACAGGAGTGACTGTGCCGATTGGGACTGCGGTTCACGATCGAACTTTGAAATTGTGCGAGAGTATGAATTATCGCGAGTGGTCGGGGTACTACGCGGTGAGTGTGTACGAGATGCATCACGACCACGAGTACAACGCGATTCGCAATGCTTGCGCGCTGATTGATGTGACGCCGCTGTACAAATACCGGATCGAGGGCAAGGACGCGACGAAGTTTGCCAACCGGGTGATTACGCGGGACATTAATAAAGTCAAGATCGGGCAGGTGATTTATTGCTGCTGGTGCGACGAGCAGGGAAAAGTGATCGATGACGGGACGATTTCGCGGCTGGGCGAAAATTCTTATCGCTGGACGGCGGCGGACCCGAGTATTCGGTGGTTTCACCAGAATGCGCTGGGGCTGGACGTGCAGATGGAGGACATTTCGGACAAAGTGGCGGCGCTCGCGCTGCAGGGGCCGACTTCGGGACGTTTGCTGAACAAAGTGGCAGAAGCGGATATCGCGAACTTGAAATATTTCCGATTTACACGAGGGAAAATCGGCGGCGTAGAAGTGGATATTTCGCGCACGGGTTATACGGGCGATCTGGGGTATGAGATTTGGATTCCGTGGAAGGACGCGCCGCGGGTTTGGGATGCGTTGATGGAAAATGGGCGGCCGTTTGATTTGCATCCGGCGGGAATTATTGCGCTGGACGTGGCGCGGATCGAAGCAGGATTAATCATGCTGGAAGTGGATTACACCAGCAGCAAGCGGGCGTTGATTGAAGCGCAGAAATATTCGCCATACGAATTGGGGCTGGGGAAGATGGTGGATTTAAAAAAGGAATATTTTATCGGGCGCGAGGCGCTGGCGGCCGAGCATGAGCGCGGGCCGAAGCGGCTGTTGATGGGATTGGATGTGCGTTGGGAAGATGTGGAGCGGCTTTACGACGCGGTGGGATTGGGGCCGCAGGTGCAGAGTACGGCTTCGCGCGCGCACGTGCCGGTATATCGCGGGGGATTGCAGGTGGGCAAGGCGACTTCGACGACCTGGTCGCCCACGCTGAAAAAGATGATCGCGCTCGGGAGTTTGAATCGCGAGCACGCGGCGGCGGGAACTGAATTGCAGATGGAACTGACGGTGGAAGCGGTGCGTCATAAGGTACGTGCGACGGTGAGGGACTTGCCATTTTTTAATCCTCCTCGAAAGACGGCCACGCCGGCAACCTAGTGGTTGCCGCAGGCGACGGCATCATTAGCCATTCGGACTTTGCAGAGACGATGCGGGCCTGGATATCGCAGCGAGCGACTAGAGAGATCCTTGGTCGCTGCGCTCCTCAGGATGACGGCGAAAAGCGCTATCCGCAGCCCGCAATCACGACGATCACGTGGCGAATCGAGCGGGAGGAATTCATTGAAAGTTGAGCTCGCGGCGGGTGCTGGCGCCGCGCCGGGCGTTTTTTGTAGTTGGGTGCCTACTTTTCGTGGCAATTTTCTACGATCGAGCCTGCCGGGAATTTTTCTGCTTTTTCTGATTGCGAGCGTGACGACCGTGAATGCACAAGATGCGAAGGCGAAATGTCCGCCGCTGGCCCGGAGGGAGGACGTGGCCGAGACGATTCATGGAACGGTGGTGCACGATCCTTATCGCTGGCTCGAGGAGCAGGATAGCGCGGAAACACGAGCCTGGATTGACGCGGAAAATGACTGCACGCAGGCGGCCCTGGGGAAGCTCGCTGGCCGGGACGCGATTGCGAAACGGCTGGGAGAATTGATCAAGGTGGATACGATCGGGGTGCCGATCGAGCGCGGTGGGAAATATTTTTACGCAAAGCGCAGGGCGAACCAGGATTTGTTCGTCCTTTATATGCGACGCGGGGCGAAGGGCGAGGACGAAGTGCTGGTGGATCCGGAGAGATTGAGCCCAGATCACAGCACGAGCGTGAATTTTGAAGGCGTTTCGGACGACGGGAAATTGGTGGCATATGGAGTGCGCAAGGGCGGCGAGGACGAGGTGGTGCTGCATTTTCTGGACACGGAAACTGGGAAAGAGCGCAAGGATGTGCTGCCGCGGGCGCGCTACATTTCCGGGCCGACTTTCAGGAAGGATAAGAGTGGATTTTACTATTCGAAGCTGGAGGAGGAAGGGCCGCGGGCTTATTTTCACGCGATGGGAACGGATGCGGCACAGGACACCAAAGTTTTTGGAGACGGCTACACGCCGGACAAGATTCTGGCGGTGGATTTGTCGGAGGACCAACGATATTTGCTGTTTACGGTTTTCTACGGGTCGGCTTGCGACCGGTCGGAAGTGTATTTTCAGGATTTGAAGATTGCGGGGCCGATCGTGCCTGTCGTGAATACCTTGGATGGTTGTTTTCAAGGCGCGATCGCGAACGATACTTTGTATCTGCAGACGAATTGGAAAGCGCCGAAATGGCGGCTGGTGGCGGTGCCGCTGCGGACGCCTGCGCAGGAACACTGGAAGGAAATTATTCCGGAAGGCGAATCGCGGATGGAGGATTTTCGGCTGGTGGGCGGGAAGATCGTGGCGCAGTATTCGCACAAAGCTGCGTCGGAGCTGAAAATATTTCAAGCCGATGGGAGCGCGGCGGGGGCAATTGCGCTGCCGCAACTGGGAACCGTGGCGGGGGTGACGGGGAGATGGAAACAGAGCGAAGCGTTCTTTTCGTTTCAATCGTTCGCTGTACCGGCGACGGTTTATCGCTGTGATGTGGCTTCGCGCAGGGCCGAGGTGTGGGCGAAGCCGGCTGTGCCTGTTGATGCGAGCGCGTTTGAGGTGAAGCAGGTTTGGTATGAATCCAAAGACCAGACGCGCGTGCCGATGTTTTTGTTTTACAAGAAGGGATTGCAGCTGGACGGGGCGAATGCGGCGTTGATGACGGCTTATGGCGGTTTTGACGTGAGCGAGACGCCCCTGTTTCGCGATGACGCTGTGGTGTGGGTGGAGCATGGCGGCGTATTTGCGCTGCCGGGTTTGCGCGGCGGAGGAGAATTTGGGGAGGAGTGGCATCGCGCGGGGATGCTGGAGCGAAAGCAGAATGTGTTTGATGATTTCTACGCGGCGGCGGAATGGCTGATCGCGAATCGTTATACGCGGGCGGACAAGCTGGCAATTACCGGGCGCAGCAACGGCGGATTACTGATGGGCGCGGCGATGACGCAGCGGCCGGATCTTTTTGGCGCGATTGTGTGCGGATATCCGCTGCTGGACATGCTGCGTTATCAAAATTTTCTGGTGGCGAAGTATTGGGTGCCGGAGTACGGGTCGTCGGAGGATGCCGAGCAGTTCCCTGCTCTTTTTGCTTATTCGCCGTATCACCATGTGGTGCGGGGGAGGAAATATCCGGCCGTGCTTTTTCTGACGGGGGATAGCGATACGCGGGTGGCTCCTTTACACGCGCGGAAGATGACGGCGGAGATGCAGGCGGCGCAGGGCGGGGATAAACCGATTTTGCTTCTGTACGATACAAAGTTGGGGCATAGCGAAGGGCGTCCGGTCAGTAAGATAATTGAAGAGGACACACAGGTATTGGGATTCCTGATGTGGCAGGCGGGAGTGAAGGGATTTTGAGCATTGGATCATTGGAGCGTTGCAGCGTTTATATTTCGATCTTGGATATGACATTTTGGAGGCTTGGATGCGAGGGATGATGCGGCTGCTGGTGGTTGCTGGCGCGCTCGGGTTGGTGCTTGGGTGCGGCTGTGTGAATGAGGCTTGGGCGCAGACTGCGGCGAAGCCGCTACGGTTGCGCGTGGATGCTTCGCAGGCGCCGCAGAAAATTTTGCATGTGCATATGGAGATTCCAGTGCAGGGGGCGCCGGTGACTTTGTATTACCCAGAGTGGATTCCTGGGGAGCACATGCCGGATGGGCCAATCATTCAGGTGGCGGGGATGAAGTTCAGCGGCGGGGGGAAGGCGATTGCCTGGCGGCGGGATCTGGTGGAAATGTTTTCGATTCACGTGGACGTGCCGGCGGAAGTGAGCTTGCTGGCGGCGGATTTTGATTTTCTGTTGTCGGGGCCGGCGACGGGATTTTCGGCCGGGGCTTCGGCGACGGCGTCGCTGGACGTTTTAAGCTGGAACCAGGTGCTGATGTATCCCAAGGGGCTGCCTGCCAAGGATATTATTTTTGCGCCGAGTTTGCGCCTGCCAGCGGATTGGAAATTCGGGACGGCGCTGCCGATCGCGAAGCAGGATGGAGCGACGATTGAGTTTGCGCCGGTGGCTTTGAACACGCTGGTGGATTCGCCGGTGATTTCGGGGCGCTACTACCGGGCGATTCAGTTGACGCCGGGGCAGAATCCGTCTCATGAGATTGATATTGCCGCGGATAGCGCGGCGGCTTTGGCGATAACTCCGGAGACGCAAGTGGAGCTGCACAATCTGGTGACGGAAGCGTACGCGCTATTCGGCGCGCGGCATTATCGCGATTACCATTTTCTGCTGACGTTGAGTGACGACGTGGCGCATTTTGGATTGGAGCATCACGAATCGAGCGACGATCGCACAGCGGAACGGAGTTTGATTGACGACGCCGAGCGCATCGAATTCGCGACGCTGCTGCCGCACGAGTACGTGCATTCCTGGAACGGAAAATATCGGCGGCCGGCAGGATTAGCCACGCCGGACTATCAGCAGCCGATGAAAGACGATTTGCTGTGGGTGTACGAAGGGTTGACGGAATATTTGGGCGAGGTATTGACGGCGCGCAGCGGGCTGCAGACGCTGGAACAGTGGCGGGAAGATTTTGCGGGTCTGGTGGCGCAGTATGAAAACCGGCCGGGGCGCGACTGGCGTCCTTTGCAGGATACGGCCGATGCGGCGCCGTTTCTTTACGACGCGACAAATGACTGGTCGAATTGGCGCAGAGGAACGGATTTCTACGAAGAGGGCGAATTGCTGTGGATGGACGTGGATGAAACTTTGCGGACGATCACGAAAGACAAGAAATCGATTGACGATTTCTGCAAGATTTTTCACGGCGGCCCTGGCGGGCAGCCCGAGTTGAAGACGTACACGTTTGAAGATGTGGTGGCGACGTTGCATAGCGTGGCGCCGTACGATTGGGCGGGATTTTTGCGCGCGCGTCTGGACGGCGTGGCAACCAAGACTCCCAACGAGGCGCTGGAAAAGAGTGGGTGGAAACTGGTGTACAACGAACAACCCAATGAAGTGGTGGGGATTCAAGAGGCGCTGGCGCGCCGGGCGGATTTTTCGTTGACCGTGGGATTTTCGGCGTCGGAGGAGGGCCTGGTGGGCGACGTGATTCACGGCGGGCCGGCTTATAATGCGGGGATTGGTCCGGGGATGAAAATTGTGGCAGTGAATGGGGCGCAGTATTCGTCGGACGCGATGCGCGAAGCAATGGATGCGGCGAAAACCGGGACGGACCCGATTCAATTGATTGTGGCGAATGGGGCGCAGTTCCGGACTTTTTCCGTGGATTATCACGGTGGGTTGCGGTATCCGCATATTGTCAGGGACGAGGCGCGCCCGGATTATTTGGGGGAGATTACACGCGCACAGGTGCAGGGCGCGTCGGGGACATCGGGCGCGGCGAATTGAGCGCGTGGAGTTGCTGAGATGAAATTTCATCCGATTGCGATTGTTGGGATTTTGCTGGTGGCGGCGGGGATTGCGGCGGTGATCCATCCGCAAGTAGCGATGCCGGCGAAGAAACAGGAGATACAGGTCGGAGGAGGCAAGGCGATTATTGAGACGCGGAGGATTGTGACTTTTCCGCGGGGGTTTAGTGTTTTATTGATATTGGCGGGAGCGGGGCAGGCCTTTCTTACTTGCAAGGTGAGGCATCGGATTTGAAGTGTTTGTAGCGTGGTCGGGGAACCCAAAAGCACCGCTGACGAACACAGATGTGCGCTGATAATACCTACCTGAAGTAAATCCGAAAGCAAAGAAAACCGCGAAAAATTAGCGCGGAGGCTCGGAGCACGCAGAGAAAGGCGAAAGATTTGACACGGAGGATACGAAGTAGAACAGACGACATGGAGAAAGCGCGAGAGATCCTGCGGCCGGCAGGAAGCGAAGGCGCAGATTGCAGGATGACGATACTCAGCTCATCATCAGACGCAATGAGAACGCACAGACTGGCAGCGTCAACAACCCCTACCTAATGCTGGTCGCTTGAAATTCAACCATTACGGCAATGCAAGAACATAGAGCCGGCGACGGAAAATAGAACGGAAGGTGATGGTGAAGCCGAAGTCGCGACGATGAACGGTCAGTGCATCTTCCGCGGCGCCTTTTTTCGGGCGCGGCTTACAGTACTCACTG
>Ga0209010_1000559_pt1 | contig 11512 bp, 11 predicted proteins | sample BlaSpr_A8_OM1_O3_FD_187985 | JGI IMG/M metagenome (GOLD analysis project Ga0209010, IMG submission 187985) | Forest soil microbial communities from Thunder Bay, Ontario, Canada - Black Spruce, Ontario site 2_A8_OM1_O3 (SPAdes) (version 2) | ecosystem: Environmental > Terrestrial > Soil > Boreal... | reverse complement strand
GCGGTCGACGCGAATTCGCACCGAAGAGCGAACCGTCGTGACGATTCCGAACGGAACTGTTGCGACCGCGAACCTCGAAAATTTCAGATTTCGCGACAAGATTTTGTGCAGACAGTTGGTGCGCCTGCGGTATGACTTGTCGCCCGATCATGTGCGCTACGTGCTGGCGCAAATTCGCGAGGTGCTTGCGAAGAATCCGAAGGTCGAAGCGTCCACTTCGCGCGTGAGGATTTTGCGATTCGGAGATTACGCAGTCGAAGTCGAGATTTATGCGTACATCCTGGAGCGGGACTGGGGCAATTATCTCGCGGTGCAAGAGGCGCTGATTCTCGACGTGCTGGACACGCTGGATCGAACCGGCGGCGCGTTGGCGCTCCCGTCACAAGCGACAATCGTTACGCAGGATGCCTGGGTCGACCCAGAGAAGGCCGCGGCAGCAAAACAGGCGATCGAATCAGGCCGGGCTTCAGCTTCGAACGAACCGCCCAGGGACGGCACGCGCGACATTAAGTAAGGACTAGGACCCCACGTAGCACTTTTCCAAGATAGCCCTGCTCTAAAGGGTTTTCCGCCGGTCGTACTGCAAACTCTTTAGAAAATTCGCGCGGTTGAATTGCAAAAACTCCTTGCCGTACTCGCGTTTCCCCGCCTCCAAAACCACCCTCGGCTGATTCAACCTGAACGAAACACGTCGGTTAAGGCTTGGCTCAACGTTTGGCAGGTCCTTTGCATTGACTGAAGCCGTTGGTGGGACCAAGCAGTATCAAGCTGAGGCCAAGTGAGTCTTTAGTGGGAGGGGGCGGCAATGAGCGCAACCGTTTTCGAGATGGCAGCGACGTGCGAGACGCATCAGGGTCTCCTGGACGAGTGTAATGCAGCGCGAAACGAGTGGAACTCGCGGCGTGCCGAGATCAGCAAACTGGGGCTAAGGGGAAAGAAGATCGACAATGAGCTCATGCGACTCCAGGCAAGGTTTGCTAAGTCCTACGCGATGGTTCGCAGTCATTTGCGCGGTTGCGAGTGCTGTCAATCTGCACGAGGAACTTATGACATTGGTCGCTACCAAGACCGTAGTGGTGTCGTGCCTCAACTCCACATTCCGCTATTTTCCGGGACACATCAACTTCACCGGTAAGCTGACGACATCGATTTTCTCTTGAAGGTTTCTTAGCCCGCCCTATTGCAGATCGTTCGTGCCGAATGTGTTGCACGAAGCGATTTCGCCGGAATTAAATCCCGCCGTAAACCACTTCTGCCGCTCCGCAGACGTTCCGTGCGTGAAAGAATCGGGTGAGACGTGCCCGGTCGACATTTTCTGCAGGCGATCATCGCCCACTGCGGCCGCGGCACCGAGGGCCGATTGGATGTCGCCCTGTTCCAGTAGTCCGCGCTGTTGCGTTGAGTGGGCCCAGATACCTGCAAAACAATCCGCCTGAAGTTCCAGCTTCACCGAAGAAGAATTCGCGCCCTGGCGGCTGCCTTGTTCGGCTTGCCGCTCGATTCCGAGGATGTTCTGCACGTGGTGACCGATTTCATGCGCGAGCACGTAGGCTTGCGCGAATTGGCCGGGCGCTCCGAAACGTTGCTTCAGCTCATCGTAAAATCCGAGATCGATGTAAACCTTTTGATCGCCTGGGCAGTAAAACGGGCCGGTCGCGGATTCCGCTCCGCCGCATCCCGATTGCGTGTAGTTGCGAAACAAAACGAGCTTGGCGTGATGATATTGCTTGTTGGTTTGTTCGGGCAGGATTTCGGTCCAGGTTTTCTGCGTGTCGTCGAGAACGAACGAAATAAAGTCCACGAGCGGTTTCTCGGTGTTGTCGCGGGCGGTATTTGGAGGGCCCGAAGTTGCCTGGCCGGATTGAACGGCAGGGCCGCCTCCACCCAACAAGGCGAAAAAGTTTTGGTGGAAGATCAGGCTGAGGACCAGCAGGATCAGCGCGCCGCCGATGCCGATGTGAATGCCGCCAAATCCAAAGCCACCACCACCGCCGCCGGATTCATCGCGGCGATCTTCGATGTCGGAGCTTTCTCCACCGTCGGTCCAACGCATTGGGTATCTCCTCCGGGCTGGCTGGAGAGATGGTAACACCTCGAATCGGTTGAATTGAATGCGGCTGAAATGAAAAGGCGAGCGGACAGATCGTCAGCTCGCCGAAAAGTGTTGGATTGGTTCTTAGGGCTTCGTTTGAGACGGCAGAACTTTCGTGTCGGTCGGAGAGAAGTCAAATCGTACGAGCCACTCGCTCCGTACCGGCTGACCGGAAATCTTCGCGGGAGTGAAATCCCATTGCTTTGCAGCTTGAATGGCCGCATCGCTGAAGAAGCGGCTGGGCGATGAAGCAGGAACCGCCGTTTCGACCGCACCCGATGCGTCGACGCGAACCTTTAGGATCACGCGAACTGTGCCGTGAATCGTGCTGCGCGCTCTCGATGAAATTTCGGGCATCACCTGGTTCAGCGGCGCGCCTTGCGTAACCGGACCTGCGGGCAAGCTGGTCGGTGCAACGGCGGCGGTGCGCGACATTGCCGGAAGCGGTGCTATCGAAGATGCAGCGAGGGCTGCGGAAGTCTTGGGAGCTGGAGTGGACGCAGCGTTCTTCAGCGGCGTTCGTTCGCTAGCCGGAGTCGAAGTTGGCGTCGCGCTCGCAGGTGGCTTCGTCGAAGAAATCTGCGGTCCGTCGACTCCGTGGTGAGTTGGAGCAGGCGCGGGGGTCGAGGGCTTTGCAGCAGGAGTCGTGTCAGGCTTGCTGTCTGCGGGCAGCGCGGGCTGGGCTGAGGGCTGCGATGCTGGCACTGATGGAGAAGGCTGCGCGGGTTGCGCCGACGGCTGAGCAGCCGGCGAATTTGTGATCACGCTTTGGGTGAATTCGCGGACTTGCGGAACGTAGTACCAGGCGCCGGCTGCGGCTGCGATCAGCAAAAGAATCGCGATGTACCAGCCTTTGCTCGAACTTTTTCCGGCGTCGAATTTGGGCGCCACGTTGGAAAGTGGTACGGACAGCGGGTCGATGCTTTTCGTGGGCTTTGCTAGCGGCACAGCTTTTGACTCAACCGGAGCATGAGCTACGGCGACTGCCGTCGCTGTGCCCGCGCTTGCCGCTGCCGACAGGGAACCGGCGGGCTTCGATGAAGCCGGCTTCGGCGGCTCTGCGATGGCGACGGACGAAGGCGATGCGGCGGGTGCGGGCTTCGCCGCTGTTGGGGGCATTGACGTTGACGGTCCAGAGACGGCGACCGTCTCGACTGGCTCCGATGCTGCTTTCGTGTTCAGCCGATCCGAAATTTCGGCGATGGTCCAACGCGCTTTCGCGTCGCGTCGCAAAGTATTGCGCGCAATGTCGAGAAACGGCTGCTGAACGCTGTCGGGAAAGCCGGGATCGCCGGCTGTTTCTTCCGGGCGGCGCTGCGTCAAAGATTCGACGATTGTTGCGCCGAGCGACCACGAATCGCCCGCTTTCGTCGCTCTGCCGTTTGTTTCCGGCGCGACAAAAATATCTGGTTTGCCGGCGCCGATCTGCATGTCTCCTTCGCGGGAAATCGAATCGCTCGACAATTTCAGTTGATCGTCGATCGCGAGAATATTTCCGGGCTTGATGCGCCCGTGCGCGAAGCCCTTGCCATGCAGATACGAGAGCGCATCGACGAACGGCCCGAGCATGTCGTGCGTTTCGTCCGCGCTTAGAGCGCGCTGCGGCAGGAATTCGCCCAGGTTTTCTTGCGTCTGTTCCATCACGACGTATAGCAAATCGAGTCCCGCGAGCTGGCAGCGGCCGGATTCGAACACTTTGATCAAATTCGGGTGAGAAAGCTGTGCGGCATGCCTCCATCGCGCGAGTTGATCGTCGGCGTTAGAGGCATCTGCCTGAATAAACTTGATTGCGGCCTTCTCGCTTTTGTCCTTGCCGCGGAGTGTCGAAAACACAACGCTGTGGTCGGTGGCGGCCTTGAACTTCACGAGCGGAAACTTTCCGTCGATAACTTGGCCTTCGGAGTCGCGCCAGCTGTCAGACATGCGTGTATCCCCCAGGTTTTAGATGTCTAACGAACATCATACGCTCGCGAGTACTACCGCAAGTCAGTACCTCAAACATGGGTCGGCATTTGGTAAATGGGGTGTTTTTGTGATCTGGGGCGGGGAGACGTCAGTCGAACTCTGTACAAAAGATACAGGGCCGGGTTATGCGCGTAGGCGTGCGGTGCCGCTTACGAAGCGATTTCCGCGCTCGTAGAAGCGCAAGAGGCGGTGTGCGGCCTTCGTGATACCGATGCGGCGGCTGACTGCCATGCGCACCCGGCGATTGAGGTGAAGTTTCTCGGCGCCGGGATCACGCGGCGAGGCGATTTTGCCAAGCCACAACGGCCCGGGCGCACAGAGATCGATGCCGTTGACACTGCGGTCGATGTGCAGTGCTTGTGCCAGCCGGCCCGGCCCGCGAGTGAGATCGTAGAGACGATCGGTGCCGCGCATCCGCTCCATCTCGGCGATGCCCTCCAGCGGCTCCAGCGCGCGAATGAGGATGCCACCGGCAACGCCAGGCACTTCCGCACTGACATTGAGCATGAAGTGGTTGCCGTAGGAAAAGTAGATGTAGGCGTGGCCGTGCTGGAGATACATCGCTTGGTTACGCGGGGTCGGCCCGCGATAGTGATGGGCTGCCGGGTCCTTGGGGGGATACGCCTCGGTTTCGACGATGCGTCCCGCCATTCGCAGGCCGTGAAGTTCCCGGACCACGATCTTGCCGATCAGATAGCGGGCCAGAGCTACCGTCCCAACCGGAAGCTGGGACCGGCGCAATCGATGTATTGCTACCTTTTTTGGAGCGATTACCGCGGCTCCAGTGCCCGAGCTCGGCTCGCCATTCCCCTTTGACTCAGCCATACTTTGTGACTATAAGGGCAAAATACAGGTTCAAGTACCTATCTCCGTCCCCTGAACCCTGTATTTCCGGCTACCAACCCGAATGATTCAATCAAACCGCGAGTAAGTAACGGCAAGGACAGGCTTTCCCCCCAGGGCCAACATAGGGTATCTCGACTCGCGGTTGAGGCTCTTTTGCCTCAACATGCCGCAGCAAAACGGGCCTTAGTTCGATTTCCACATTCGGGAGCTGAAGTCCCCCTTCACTCCTGGGGAGAAAATATTAACGATGTCAGAACCATTCGTCTCGGATAGAATGAAGGGTACAGCGGGCTGTGCCTCCAAGCGTCCTGGTTTTCTCTCCATGCTCGGCGCAGTCAATGAGGTCGCTGAGGCAGATTTGAAAGTCGAAACGATGAACCAGAATAAACGCGCGATCGTTCGCAGGCGCACTCAACAGTTGGTGTATCTGGAGTTGGGGCGCGAGAACGGCGGCGTCATGCTGAATCTCTCCGAAGAGGGCTGCGGATTCCAGGCGATCACGCCTGTAAAGTGCGGCGAGTCTCGCTTCGGATTTCAGATCAATGGTGGACGTCGCATCGCCGGCGACGCGGAAATCACGTGGGCCGATGAGTCCGGCGTCATGGGCGGACTGCGATTCATCGATCTTCCGCCGGAAGCACGCAAAGAAATTCGGTCGTGGCTGGAAGAGACCAACGCGCCGATGGAATATGGTTTCGCTTCGGCAGCGGCAGCGTCCGCAGTAGCTGCTGGCGCGGCTGTCGGCGCGCGGCCTGCTCGCACGAACGTTGCGCCGGATCCGTATCTACAGCCGCCGCGCGAAGCGGCGCCGACCGTTAGGGTTCCCCCGCAGGAAGTGCCGCCACAGAGACCCGTGTGGGCGAATGCGAGTTCGCTTGGCTATCCCGTTGCCAATGAACCCAGGTTCAATTCACCATTTACGGAAGCGATCATTCCTTATCCGGATCCGCAGCAGCACAGGTCCACCGCGGTTTGGCGGGGCCTTGCTGTTTCGGCGATGGTGGTCGCTCTGCTCGCGCTGGGTGTCGTCTACCAGAAGGAAGTTGGGAGTTCGCTGATCTGGGTAGGCGAGACGTTAAGCGGCAAGACCAAGGCTTCGACCGTTGTTCCGTCCGACAAGTCAGTCGACGCGGTCGTCCCGTCCACGAAGCCGGATGGCGTAGCAGCCGATTCGGCGGACAAGAATTCGGGCGCCACGATTCCAGAGTCCGATCCGGTGGCCGACTCCAAGAAGGCCTACGACGACACTTCGAAGCTGCCAATGTCGAAAGCGGCGCAGGGGACCACAACTCCGAGCGCGTCGGACGTCTCCGACCGTTCCGTTTCGGCACTCGATCGGCAGAATGCGGCCGCGCAGAAGCCCGAGCCGAATTGGAGCGAGACCGATAGCGTGGAAGCTCTCTGGGGAGCGGTCCAGGGGGGCTCTGTCTCGGCGGAAGTCTCGCTGGCTGAGCGGTTTGCGCGCGGTGCAGGCGTCAACAAGAACTGCGATCAAGCTAAAGTCCTGATGAAGGCCGCTGCCGACAAAGGCAATCGAGAAGCCCGCTTGAGGCTCTACGAACTCGAAACGCAAGGCTGCCAATAGCGTACGGTAATTCCCAGGAAACTAGTTTTAACGAGAAGCCTCCGCGCTTCCTTGACTTGGCGGCAAACCGCCCCAATAATGAGAAAGCATGAGCGTCAGCGCCGGAGGCGCCGCAGACATGTTTCTTGATATCAAGGACCTTGCTGTCCGGAAACAGGTCATCCGCAAGAGTTACGCACCCGGCAGCATCGATTACCAGACCACGGAAGTGAAGCAGATCGAACCGCTGGAAGTTACGGCGACCGCGGAGTTGATCGAAGGTCAGATCCGGATCACTGGGGAGATCGAGACCAAGGTCGAGATGGTGTGCGCTCGTTGTCTCGAACCGGTCGTCGATGAAGTGCATCGTTCTTTCGATCTTTTCTACAGTCCGTTGCCGCTCGGAGAGCGCCCGGAAGAGGCGCAGTTGAAAGAAGGCGACGCAGAGATTGGGTTTTTTCAAGGGGAAGGGCTGTTTTTGGCAGACGTACTTCGTGAGCAGGTTCTTTTGGCATTGCCGATGAAGGTAATCTGCCGCAGTGACTGCCGCGGTCTTTGCCCCAATTGCGGCGCGAATCTGAATCACGAAGAGTGCCGCTGCGAGACTCATTCGACAGACCCGCGACTCGCGCCATTGGCGCGCCTGAAGCAGGACTGGCTGAAAAAACAATAGGTTTCAGGGCCAAAAGCCCATACAATCCGGCCTTATCAGGTCGGAACGAGGAGTAGTGTCATGCCTAACCCAAAACGCCGGCATTCCAAGCGCCGCACCAGCACCCGCCGGGCCCACGATTTTCTGGTCAAGCCGGCGCTCGCGAAGTGCCCCAATTGCCACGAAATGAAGCAGCCCCACCAGGTCTGCCCTCATTGCGGCTATTACAAGGGCAAAGCGGTTCAAGACATCCAGGCCTAAGAGTTCGTCTGCGGAGCCCAAACGTTCATCTGCAGAGAAAGTGGCAGCCTTTCACCGGCGCTTTTTCCGGAATTGCCTGATCGAAGCCCTACATGATCACAATTGCGGTTGATGCCATGGGCGGAGACCATGCTCCCCGTCCCGAAGTCGAAGGCAGTGTGCTGGCTGCACGTGAATTTGGCGTCCGTATTTTGCTGGTCGGGCAACCGGCGGTAATTCGCCCCGAGTTGGCCAGGCACGCCACGCCGAATCTGCCGATCGAAGTCGTTCCGGCGAGCGAAGTGATCACGATGGACGATCACCCGGCGCAGGCTTTTCGCCGAAAGAAAGACAGCTCGGTGCATGTGGCCGCGCGGCTCGTGCGAGAGACGAAGGCCGATGGATTGGTCAGCGCTGGAAACACCGGCGCGGTGATGACGGTTTCGCGGTTTCTGCTCGGCACGTTGGAATCGGTCGATCGTGTTGCATTGGCGGCGCCGTTTCCGAACGCGAAGGGCGGCGTTTCGGTTTTGCTCGATGTCGGAGCCAACGTCGACTCCAAGCCCGAGCATCTAGTTCAGTTTGCGGTGATGGGAGATATTTATTACCGCGCGACGTTCGGTCATCGCAGGCCGCGCGTCGGTTTGCTTTCCGTCGGCGAAGAAGAGATCAAAGGTAACGAGCTGACGCGCGAAGTGTACAACCGGCTGAAAAAAAGTCCGGTGCACTTTGTCGGCAACGTCGAAGGCGGCGGTTTATTTTCGGGCGAAGTTGATGTGATCGTATGCGACGGATTTGTGGGAAACATCGCGCTAAAAATTTGCGAAGGCCTGGCGCTGCAGATTTTTGAGGTTTTGAAGAAGTCGCTGAAGAGCTCGCTGGTTTCGCAGTTTGGCGCAATGTTGTCGCAGGGCGCCTTCAAGGGCCTGAAGAAAAAGATTGATTACGCCGAGTATGGCGGGGCGCCGCTTCTCGGTGTGCGCGGGGTTTGCGTGATTGGCCACGGCCGGTCCAACGCCGCCGCGGTGAAAAATGCGATTCGCGTCGCCGCCGGTCTGGCGCGCTCTCGTATGAACGAAAAGATTGAACAGGGGCTCTCAGCCGCGGGCGTGCATCCCGATCGAATCGCGATGCGCTCGTAGCAGCAGGAAAAGGAAATCAGATGGGGAAAATTGCATTCGTCTTTCCGGGGCAGGCTTCACAGTATCCCGGAATGGGTAAAGAACTCGCCGAAAAACATCCGGCTGCGAAAGCCGTTTTCGACGAGGCCGACAAAGCGCTCGGCTTTTCGATTTCGCAGATGTGCTTCGCTGGTTCCGAGGAAGACGTCAAGCAAACTGCCAACACGCAGCCTGCGATTCTCACGTGCTCCGTCGCGATCTATCGGGTGCTTGCTGAGAAGGGAATCACTCCCGATTTCGTCGCCGGCCACAGCCTTGGCGAATATTCCGCATTGGTCGCGGCCGGTTCGCTCAAATTTTCCGACGCGGTGAAGATCGTTCACAAGCGCGGCAAGTACATGCAGGAAGCGGTCCCCGCCGGCGAAGGCGCGATGGCCGCGATTATGGGTTTGTCGCCCGCAGTTGTCACGGATGCTTGCAAGCGCGCTGCTGAAGGCAAAGTCTGCTCTCCCGCGAATCTGAATTCGCCTGAACAAACCGTGATTTCCGGCAATGCCGATGCGGTCAAGCGCGCCGTTGAAATCGCATCGCAACTCGGAGCGAAACGCGCCGTGATTTTGGCTGTCTCTGCTCCATTTCACTGCGCGCTGATGATGCCTGCACAGGAGAAGCTCGAAAAAGATTTGCGCAAGACCGAATTTGCCGAGCTTAAATTCCCGCTCGTCACCAACGTTGACGCCGACACCGAAACCAGCGGTGACGAAGCCCGCGACGCTTTGATCCGCCAAGTCACAATGCCCGTGCGCTGGGAAGAGTCCGTCCGCGAACTGATTGAGGAAGGCGTGAACACGTTCGTCGAAGTCGGGCCGAGCCGCGTTTTGACTGGCTTGCTTCGCCAGATCGAGCGCTCTGTCGGCACCCTCAACGTCGAGGACGAAAAGAGCCTCGCGATCACGGTCGAAAAAATCGCCCAATCACGTGCCGACGCCGCATAATCGCAGCGCCGCAACTCCCGGCTCTGTGAACTCTGCGTTCTCTGTGGTAAAAGGCTTCTGCGCATCACGCAATACTGGCTCGTTCCATCGTGACTGAGGCAATCATCGAAATGTTTAGTCTGAAGGACAAAGTAGCTCTCATCACCGGCGCGTCTCAGGGCATCGGCCGAGACACGGCTCTCGTCCTGGCTCAGGCTGGCGCGAAAGTCGCCGTCGCCGCGCGTAATGAAGAAAAGCTCGCCTCGCTCGTCAGCGAAATTGAATCTGCCGGTGGCGCAGCCCTTGCCGTGAAAATGGATGTCGCCGATGCCGAGCAAGTCAAAGCCGGCTTCAAACAGGTGCTCGACAAGTTCGGCCGTCTCGATATTCTGGTCAATAATGCAGCCATCACGCGCGATAGCCTCTCAATGCGCATGAAAGTCGACGATTGGGAAGCAGTCCTGAAAACCAATCTCACCGGCGCCCATCTCTGCATCCAACAGGCGCTTTCAACGATGATGCGCGCCCGCGCCGGTCGAATCATCAACATCAGCAGCGTCGTCGCGCAGACTGGCAACGCCGGCCAGGCGAACTATGTCGCCGCAAAGGCCGGGCTCATCGGCCTGACGAAAGCTGTCGCCATCGAAATCGCCTCGCGCAACGTCACCGTCAACGCGGTCGCGCCCGGCTTCATCGAAACGCCGATGACCGACGTGCTCCCCGACAAGGTGAAAGAAGAGCTGAAGACGCGTATCCCGCTCGGCCGCATGGGTTCGCCGCGCGACGTCGCCGCCGCGATCGTTTTCCTTGCCAGCGACGAAGCCGCCTACATCACCGGCCACGTCCTCAACGTCAACGGCGGTATGCACCTGACGTGATGGCGATCAAACGGAGAGGGTAACAACGGACACTGCAAATTTCCCGAGCAAAAGTTGACCTTGCGTTACAGCCTAACTAGAATGTTCGGGTTACAAAAAACGGGTCGAATCATTGTGGGGTTGCGCAGTCCGAGCGTTTCGAGTACTCACACTCATTAAACCAGCACGACGATACGCAGATCGTGGAGGATACAGGAATGGCCAGCGTTGAAGAGCGCGTAAAGCAGATCATTGTCGAACAGCTCGGCGTGGACGAAGCCGAAGTTACCCCCACCGCGTCCTTTGTGGACGATCTCGGTGCCGACTCGCTGGACCAGGTCGAATTGGTCATGGCTTTCGAGGAAGCTTTTGGCATTGAGGTCCCAGACGAAGACGCCGAAAAAATGACCACTGTGAAAGACGCCGTCGATTACATCGACAAGCACTCCAAGGGAAAGTAAGGGACCGCTGAGTTTCATCACCTCATCAGGGAGCAGAATCCTGTGACTCGCCGCGTTGTTATAACGGGCGTAGGGCTGGTCTGCGCGCTGGGCATCGGGACGGAAGAGAGCTGGAAAAATCTCGTCGCCGGCCAAAGCGGCATCGGCACCATTACGCTCTTTGACACTACTGGTTTCGACTGCACTATCGCCGGCGAAGTGAAGAACTTCGATCCATTCCGCTGGATTGAAAAAAAAGAACTCAAGAAAATGGGCCGGTTCATCCAGGTCGCTCTGGCTGCTGCCGATTTCGCTGGCAAGATGGCGAACTGGTCGAAGGAAACCGAAAACGATCTCGATGAGGTCGGCGTTTACGTTTCCAGCGGTATCGGTGGATTCGACATCATCGAGCGCGAACACTGGAAGCTCGTGCAGGGTGGACCCGGGAAAATTTCGCCGTTCTTCATTCCGTCCGCGATCGTCAATCTCGCTTCAGGGCATATTTCGATTCGCTACGGGGCGCGTGGACCGAACTCTGCTACCGCAACGGCTTGCTCCGCTTCCGCTCATGCGATTGGCGACTCTTTCAAAATTATTGAGCGCGGCGCCGCGGAAATGATGATTTGCGGCGGCACCGAAGCGACGATCACGCCGATGGGCGTTGGCGGCTTCGCTTCGATGAAAGCTCTTTCGACGCGTAATGATGATCCCTCGCACGCCAGCCGTCCCTTCGACGCGCAGCGCGATGGCTTCGTCGTTGG
>Ga0209010_1000558_pt1 | contig 11558 bp, 9 predicted proteins | sample BlaSpr_A8_OM1_O3_FD_187985 | JGI IMG/M metagenome (GOLD analysis project Ga0209010, IMG submission 187985) | Forest soil microbial communities from Thunder Bay, Ontario, Canada - Black Spruce, Ontario site 2_A8_OM1_O3 (SPAdes) (version 2) | ecosystem: Environmental > Terrestrial > Soil > Boreal... | reverse complement strand
TGCACATGGGGCACGTGCGCAACTACTCCATCGGAGACGCTCTCGCGCGATACATGTGGATGAACGGGTACAACGTGTTGCATCCGATGGGATGGGATTCGTTCGGCCTGCCTGCGGAGAATGCGGCGATTCAGAACAACACGCCGCCGCGCGAGTGGACATTGCGCAATATTGCCAACATGAAGGCGCAGATGAAGCGCCTGGGCTTTGCCTACGACTGGTCGCGCGAGGTTACGACGTGCCTCCCGGAGTATTACCGCTGGAACCAGTGGTTCTTTCTTAAGCTTTATGAGAAAGGTTTGGCTTACCGGAAGAAGAGCAAAGTCAACTGGTGCCCGAAGTGTTGCACCGTGTTGGCCAACGAACAAGTGGTGAATGGCTGCTGCTGGCGGCATGAAGATACGCTCGTGGAGCAGCGCGAGTTGGAGCAGTGGTTCTTGCGCATCACCAAGTATGCCGACGAATTGTTGCGCGATCTCGAGAAGCTTGGCGGCTGGCCGGAAAAAGTGCGCACTATGCAGCGCAACTGGATTGGCCGGAGTGAGGGAACGTTAGTCGATTTCAAGCTGGAGTATGTGAAGCCCGAGGGCGGCTTTGGGCCTGCGGGTGCGACGATTACGGTCTTTACAACGCGGGTGGATACGATTTTTGGCGCGACTTCGTTGCAGCTTGCGCCGGAACATCCGATGGTCGCCGATCTGGTGGCGGAAAACGCGAGCTTGCGCGCCAAGGTTGATGAGCTGATTGGCGAGCAGCGCAAGGCCAAGGAAACGGGGAATATTGGTGAGATCGAGAAGCATGGCGTGAACACCGGTCGCTACGCGATCAATCCCTTTAACGGGGAAAAGGTACCCATCTGGGTGGCCAATTACATCCTCATGGATTACGGGACGGGCGCGATTATGAGCGTGCCCGCACACGATGATCGCGATTACGAGTTTGCGAAGAAGTACAAGATCGAAATCCGGCTGGTGATTTTGCCTGAATCTAACGATCCGGAAGAAACCATGTCTGAACCGGCGTTGCCATTCACCGCGGAAAACGGAACGCTGATTAATTCCGGGCCGTTTAGCGGACTCGATTGCGAGGACGCGATCCAGAAGATGTCGGCGTACGCCGATGAGCGGGGGTTCGGAAAGCCGACGGTCACGTATCGCTTGAAGGATTGGGGCATCTCGCGGCAGCGTTATTGGGGCACGCCGATTCCGATGCTCTATTGCGAAAAAGATGGGCTGGTTCCCGTGCCGGAAAAAGATTTGCCGGTGATCTTGCCGGAGAACGTGGCGATTAATTCGGCCGGCGGATCGCCTTTGGGAAATATTCCGGAGTTTGTGAATACGACGTGCCCAAAATGCGGTGGGCCCGCGCGGCGCGAAACCGACACCATGGACACGTTCGTCGATTCGTCCTGGTATTTCTATCGCTATACGGACGCGTGTAACGACCGCGCTCCCTTCGACGGCAAGACGGCGCAATATTGGTTTCCCATCGATCAATACATCGGTGGCGTCGAACACGCCATTTTGCATTTGATTTACTCGCGCTTCTGGACCAAGTTCATGCGCGATATGGGTTTAGTCACTAACGACGAACCTGTGGCGCGCTTGTTCACACAGGGGATGGTGATCAAAGACGGCGCCAAGATGTCGAAGAGTTTGGGGAATGTGGTTTCGCCGGACGAGATGGTTGCGCGGTACGGGGCCGACGCGGCGCGTCTCTATAGTTTGTTTGCCGCGCCGCCGGATCGCGATTTGGACTGGCAGGATTCGGGGATTGAGGGAATTCGGAAGTTTCTGGGGCGCGTGTATCGCTTCGTGATCCGTAACGCGAATCCGAACAGTGCGGATTGGAATGAGCCGGTTCCTTCGGAGTTGCAGTCAGCGGCGCGCGGTATTCAACGCAAGCTGCACCAGACCATTAAGCGCGTGACAGACGATTTTCAGGGGCGATGGCATTTCAACACCTGCATCTCGGCCATCATGGAATTGGTCAACACGCTTTATGCTGCTGAAGATGCGATCGCCCAGAACGCCGTTCCGGTGGTGCTTTTGGCTGAAGTGCAGCGCAGTTTGGTTCTGCTGCTCGCTCCTTTTGCGCCTTATCTCGCGCATGAGCTTTGGGAAACGCTAGGCGAAAAAGGGACTTTGCTCAAAGCTCCGTGGCCGAAGTACGACGCGGCGTTGGCGAAGGAAGAAGAGATTGAAATACCGGTGCAGGTCAACGGCAAGCTGCGCGGCAAGATTGTTGTGCCCGCCGATTCGGCGGAAGAATTCGTCCTCGAACATGCGCTCGCCGACGAGAAGGTGCGAGGCTTTCTCGCGGGCAAACAAATCATCAAAAAGATTTACGTACCTGGCAAGCTGGTGAATATTGTGGTGAAGTGAGGCTGGCTGTCAGGGCGCTCCTTTACGAAGCTGATATTCTGAGCACGGATGTCACGCGTCTCATATACGGCGGAAGGTTTCCGCGCGGCATTTCGGCGGCCCTCGCTGACATTCGCCGAAATCTCCTGGCGCTGGGCCGTCGGCATTACTGCCGCGGCACTCTCAATCTTCGCGCTGCTCGAATACCTTGACAGTTTGCCGGTGAGCAGCGGTCAACTTCTGCTTCTTCGCTCGAAACAGGCATTTCTTCTTGGCCCGGTGCTTGCCCACATTCTTCACGGCAGTTTGAGTCGGGTTGTCCTGGCGGGCCTAGTGGCATCGCTGGCCCTTTGCGGACTTTGGATCGCGGCGGCTTCGATTGGCCGAGCGGTTACGGTGGGCGATCTGGTGGAGTATTTTGCGGAACGGGGAAAGGGTGCGAGTGGCGTGTCTTCGGAGGCTTTTTCCAAGCGTCCCATTCGCGTATTAATCCCCCTCAATTTCTTGCGGGCTGCGGTGTCGTTGGCAGGCATTTTCGCTTTCGCTGGCGCGGCAATCGTTGCGAGCTTTGTGTCGTCCGCTTCCCATCCGCAACCGGCTCTGGCGTTTGTTGTGTTCCTGCCGCTGGCGGGATTGGTGGGTTGGGCATGGTGGGCGCTGAACTGGCTCCTTTCACTGGCCGGCGTTTTTGCTGCGCGAGATGGAGAAGATGCTATCGGCGCGATCTCGGCTGCTGTGGCTCTTTGCCGGGAGCGCACCGGCGCCGTGTTTGCTGTGAGCACCTGGACGGGCATTGCGCATGTGGCGATTTTTGCGGGCGCCGCGAGCGTAATCTCAATCGCGTTAGGAATGGCCGCGGTCGTGCCATGGCGAGTGGTGACGGCTGGGCTAGTCGTAGTGACCCTGGCGTACTTTTTTGTGGCAGACTGGCTTTACGTCGTGCGGTTGGCGGGATATGTCAGTATTCTGGAACTGCCGGATTTTGTGGTTTCCCCGACGTCGCTTCCACCGGCTCCCGTGTCCAATGAATCGAGTGGCGCGGTGCGAACTACCATCGACTTCGAAGAGCCGATCCTGAGCGATATTCCAAGCGGCATCCGAATTGTTTCCGATGGGACCTAGCCCGAGCACGGCGTAGGACGCAGTTGTTTTGGGTCCGATCACGTCTTTGCAGCGCGTTTTTCTTTACACTATTGAGCCAATCTGAGACACTCATCCGTGCAACCCCAATCCAAGCCCATCCAGCCTTTAGCTAACCAATCCATCGTCATCCTCGATTTCGGCGCGCAGTATACGCAGCTCATCGCACGCCGCATCCGCGAACAAAATGTTTTTTCTGCGGTGCTGCCGTGCACGGCTTCGCTCAATGAAGTCAAAGGGTATGCGCCGGTTGGGATTGTGCTTTCGGGAGCGCCCTGGTCGGTTTACGACAAAGATGCGCCGCCGGCCGACAAGCGGCTTTTTGAATTGGGCGTGCCTGTGCTCGGAATCTGCTATGGGTTACAGTTCATGGTGCACACACTTGGCGGCAAGGTGCGGCCCGCGGACAAAAGAGAATATGGACATGCGGAAATAGAGATCGTTGCTGAGTCGGCTTTATTCCAGGGGCTGTCGAGAAAAATGGCGGTGTGGATGTCGCATGGGGACGAGGCCCTGGAACTGCCTCCTGGCTTTGAGTTGACCGCGAAGACGGCGCACGCGGTCGCTGGAATTCAAAACGTCGAGAAGCGATGGTTTGCGGTGCAGTTCCATCCGGAGGTGCATCACACGTGGCACGGCACGGAAATCCTGAAGAACTTTGTGTTTAACATCTGCGGGGCGAAGCCGAACTGGACGCCGCAGCATTTCATCGATTCCACGGTTGAGCAGGTGAAAAGGGAAGTGGGCGCGGGGCGCGCCATTTGCGCTCTTTCCGGCGGCGTAGATTCTTCCGTGGCCGCGGTGCTGGTGGATCGGGCGATGCGCGACAAGAACGGCAAATCGCGGCTCACGTGTGTTTTTGTCAACAACGGCGTGCTACGCAAGGGTGAATTTGAAAAAGTGCAGAAGACGCTGCGCGACAAGCTGGGCCTGCACCTCGACGCGGTCGATGCTACTGCGCGCTTTCTGAAAAGACTCAAGGGCGTGAGCGATCCCGAGAAGAAACGGAAGATCATTGGCAACGAATTCATTAAGGTGTTTGAGCAGGAAGCGCGGCGGATCGAAAGAAAAGAAGGCAAGGTCAAGTGGCTGGTGCAGGGCACGCTTTATCCCGACGTGATCGAGTCGCGCTCGGTGCGCGGACCTTCGCAGGTGATCAAGTCGCATCACAACGTGGGCGGTCTGCCGGCTAAGATGAAGCTCAAGTTAATCGAGCCATTGAAAGATTTATTTAAAGACGAAGTGCGGAAGATTGGGCGCGATCTAGGCATGCCCGACGAGATTCTGCAACGCCAGCCGTTCCCTGGCCCGGGGCTTGCCGTGCGTGTGCTGGGGGAAGTCACGCCGGAGCGGCTGACTATTTTGCGCGACTGCGACGATATTGTGGTTGCAGAAATTAAAAATGCGGGACTCTATACGAAAATCTGGCAGTCGTTCGCGGTGCTGTTGCCCGTGATGTCGGTCGGGGTGATGGGGGATATGCGGACGTATGCCTATACTTGCGCGATCCGCGCGGTAAGTTCGGAAGATGGGATGACTGCCGATTGGGTGCCGCTGTCGCATGAGGTGCTGAAGAAGATTTCCACGCGCATCGTGAACGAAGTGAAGGGTGTAAACCGCGTGGTGTATGACATTACTTCCAAGCCGCCGGGGACGATTGAGTGGGAGTAGGAAAGCTTCTAGCTGTAGCTCCTAGCTGCTAGGTAAATCGAGAGCGACCTTTCGGGCTGAGTTGGGGCGCTTGCCTATGGACTCCAGGCGAATCAAAAGCGGGGACGCGAAAATTGCCTATTGGGCCATTGGCGATGGTCCGGCCGTCGTTTTGCTGCATCCCTTTCCCGCGAGTCACGAGATCTGGCTACCTGTGGCGGAAGCCTTGTCGACGCGTTATCGGATGATCTTGCCCGATCTGCGTGGTCACGGCGATTCCGGAGTCGGTGAAGGGCCGGCGACCATGGAGAAGCACGCGGGTGACGTTGCGCAGATGATGGACGACGCCGATATCGGGCGAGCGACGTTGATCGGGGCGTCCATCGGCGGATACGTGTTGTTTGAGTTCTGGCGCAGGCAGCGTGCGCGCGTGGCCGCTCTGGGGCTATTCAATACCAAGGCTCCGGCAGATTCGTCTGAAGGCCGCTCCGCGCGTCTTCAGGCTGCGGAGGACGTCTTGCGGCGCGGTACCGGGCCGTTCTTGGAGAGCATGATCCCGCGGCTGTTTGGCAGGACGAGCCGAGAGATGCGGCAGGACCTGGTTGAAGGCGTTGCGGATGATGCGAAAAATGTCTCCCGCGGGAGTGGCGCAGGTGCAGCGGGGTATGGCGGAACGTCCGGATTCGGTCACTACATTGATGACCATCGATGTTCCTGCACTGATCGTCACCGGCGAGGAGGATGTGCTTACCGGGGTCGGAGACGCGCAGTTGATGCAACAGAATATTTCAGGAAGCGAATTGCGTGTGATTCCGAAGGCGGGGCACTATTCGCCGTGGGAGCAACCGGCGGAAGCTATCAGGATATTGCGGCAGTTTCTGGATGGTGTCTAGGTGCACCACGCCAGTCGGGACTGCGTCTTCGTTGATGGCTTCGCACACAAACCAGACATCCGCGCTACAATCGAGTGCGTTATGAAAACGTTCGTCGCAGTTCTTATCTGCCTCGTTGTCTCGACTTGCGCGTATTCTCAGACTTCGGTTCCCCGGCCGCGAATTCTCGGCATCGATCACGTCTCCTTTTACACTACCGACCCTGACGCGGTGAAAAAGCTTTACAACGGCGTAATGGGACTTGCAGAAGCGGCTCCGATTGAGCCGGGCGGTGGCGAACGATTTCTGGTGGGGGCGCAATGGGTTGGGTACAGCGCGCTCGCCGATGCGGGCGGAACAAACCGCATGGACCATGTGGCGTTTGCTACGGATGATCTCACCGCTTTACGCCGATATTTTTCGTCGAAGGGTATCAAGCCTTCCGGGGTTCAGGATTTCACCAACCGGAGCCGAAGTTTTTTCGTTACCGATCCTGAGGGGAACCGCATTGAGTTTGTCGAGCGGGCCAGCGTCTATAACGACATTGGAGTGGCCTCTGCGGTATCGCGGCACATGATTCATGCCGGATTTGTTGTGCACAACCGCGATGTGGAAGACAGCTTTTACCGCGATATTCTCGGATTCCGTTTGTACTGGCACGGCGGAATGCATGACGATAAAACCGATTGGGTAGCCATGCAGGTGCCGGATGGCACGGATTGGCTGGAATACATGCTCAACCAGAAGGAGCATCCCGACCGAAAAACGCTGGGCGTGATGAATCACATCTCTCTGGGCGTGGTTGACATGAAACAGGCGCAGGCGATTCTGGAGTCTCATGGATGGAGGCCGCACGGAGACGAGCATGCGCAGATGGGCAAGGATGGCAAATGGCAGTTGAATTTATTCGACTCGGATCAGACGCGGATCGAACTGATGGAGTTCAAGCCGGCGCAGAAACCTTGCTGCTCCGAGTTCACGGGGCCGCACCCGTCGGAATGACCTTGCGCGGCCCTTACGGGCCGGCGGCGGTTTTGCTACAATCCTCCCGCCATGATTGATACGTTTCTGGTCGCCGAGAACACTGTAGTAGCAACCAAGGGCGACGGCTCTGCTATTGACGTGAGCAGCGCCGCCAGCCGCGTTTTTCTGTTGACGCTAGCTATCACGAAGATCATTGAGCAGGAATCGCTGGATGTTGCCGTGTACGGCTCCGCCGATGGCACAACATGGAGCCCGAAGCCGGTTGTAGCTTTTCCCCAGAAATTTTATTGCGAAGAATCTCCTCTTCTGCTGGATTTGAGTGCGCACCCGGACGCGAAGTTCGTGCGGGCTCACTGGGATGTGGCGCGGTGGGGCCGAGGGACAGAGACTCCGATGTTCGAGTTCAGCCTGCGGATGAAGGAAGTTCCCGCCGATATTCTGCGAGAAGCAACTACAGAAGCTAAGGCGCGGGGTTGAGGAATTATTTGATTACTGCTTGTTGATCAACAATCAAAAGTCAACCATCGACAATTCGATTCCAATTTACCTCCCTGCCAATCCTTTATATTGATCACAGAGTGAAAACTGAGTCACAGACGGTTGTGCGACCGGGCAAAGGTGTGCGGGGGAGCGTAAGTTTGCCGGGGGACAAATCGATCTCGCATCGATATGCGATGCTGGCCGGGATTGCTGAGGGAGCGTCCCGGATCGAGAACTATTCAACGGGAGCCGATTGCGCAAGCACATTGGGTTGTATGCGCGCACTGGGAGTGGTTTGGGAACGGAAGGATGCCAGCAGCGTTGTTGAAGTCCAAGGTCGCGGACTGGCTTTGGCGGCTCCGCATGTTGCACTCGATTGCGGCAATTCCGGTTCGACGATGCGAATGTTGAGCGGGATCGTCGCCGGGCAGAAATTCTCCAGTGAGATGACCGGTGACGAATCGCTTTCGCGGCGCCCGATGGCGCGGGTAATCAATCCACTGACAGCGATGGGAGCGCGAATCGAATCCGTCGAGGGCCGTCCGCCGTTGCGCATTGAGGGTGCGCCTCTGAAAGGGATTGATTACAAAATGCCGGTGGCCAGCGCGCAGGTAAAAACCTGCCTGTTGTTTGCCGGGTTGTCAGCGGAAGGCGAGACGGTGATTGAAGAATCCGTGCGCACTCGGGATCACGGGGAAGTGGCTCTGCGCGCATTCGGAGCGCATTTGGAGCGCAAGAACAATGCCGTCAAGATTCGTGGCGGTCAGACGTTGCGGGCGATCGAGGCCCGTGTTCCGGGCGATCTGTCGAGCGCGGCTTTTTTTCTTTGCGCGGCTGGCCTTTTCCCCGGGTCTCAACTCACGCTCCCGCACTTGTTGATGAATCCTACGCGGGCGCGATTGTTGGAAATGCTCCTGCAAATGGGCCTGCACATTTCCGTTGTGGAGATGGAAGAGATTCACGGCGAGACGGTGGGAACGATCCAAGTGAGCGGCGGCAAACTCAGCGGCGCCAAGATCGCGGCGTCCGATGCGGCTGCTCTGATCGACGAGATTCCTGTACTGGCAGCCATTGCGCCTTACACGGAGCAGGGAATTGACGTGCGCGATGCGAAGGAATTGCGGGTGAAGGAATCGGACCGCATCGCGGCAATTTGCACTAATCTCAAGCTCATGGGTGCGATCGTGGAAGAGCGCGAGGATGGAATGACAATTCCCGGCGGGCAGACATTGCGCGGCGCAGAACTGGATTCTTTCGGCGATCACCGCATTGCGATGGCCTTCGCAGTTGCGGCATTACGGGCTCAAGGCGAGACATTGATCCGCGGCGCCGAGGCCGCAGCGATCTCCTATCCTGCATTCTTCGAAACTCTCGAAGAACTTGTAGTCCGTTAGCAGGCGTGCCCTTCCAACCTTACCTTGCGACAATCATTACCTCCGGACAATGACCCGCGGCATCTGTCTTGATCCTCTCAGGCATTGGACAATTACATCGAATGGGCGAGTTCTAAGGATGAGACGCTGCATGACGGCGATCTCGATCTCGCTAATCGTCCTGGGGGTCCAATGCTTTCCAAGCTTTGTCTGTGCGTTGTGGCGCTGGTTGGAGTGGCGTATGCGAAAGATCCCAGGCCATACCAAACCGGCAACCTGCTACGGATGGATTCGGTGGAGTGTACGGCCAGCGGCCACGGGCGGGAAAAACATAACAAGCCTCTCTGTCAGGAGTATGTTGTTCAGGCGGAGAACGTGAATTACCGCATCCGGCCTCGCGACGAAAAACATGCGGTGTTGCTGCCGGTGGGCGCTCGGGTGCAGTTTCGTATGGAAAAGGACAAGATGGTTCTGCGAACGGAAGACTTCAGCGGTAAGGATCGCGAATACGCTGTGTTTTCCGCCGCGCCTCGCAGTGAGGGCAACGCGGCGGACGCCGCTCCAACGCGACTCAATCACTTGCAATAGCCCGGGCGACAGCCCGTTAATATTTTCGCTGCGATGGGGGGCCTAGGGCCCCGAACCAAGGCTTATTCGCGTTGCCGCAGAAGCAACTCGCCTTCTCTTGGCGGCAATTTGAAAGGAAATTCGAAGATTTTCCCGCCGATCGGTACGCGCAGAATGAATTCTTCCTGCTTCTTCCAGGAACCAATCCAGCGGCTGTCAACGCTGAATAAGACCCATCCCGTGGCTTCGCGGTTTGGGGAATCGAGGCGGGTTGGCTTTAGGGTGTTGTTGCCGAGGAACTCCAGCAGTTCGGCGGTATCTCTTTGGAAGACCCGTACGCGAGCCTGTTTCGCGTCTTTCTCCTCGGGGTGCTTCTCCACTTCGCGCGCGGTCTGCCGGTCGAATTCATCGGCGTCGTTTTGCACCTTCTGAGAAAAATCCTTGGGATCGAGCGAAGGCTGGATTACTTTGAAGTGTTTTACGAACTCCAGTGAAATGTTTTCCGCGCTCACATCGACGGCTGCCGCGCCGCGATCTTTCACCGTCAGGGAGACGCCAAAGAATAGTTCGCGCCGCCGGTGAACTTTTTCCAGCTCTTGCGAATCGACGGCCACAGTTACGCCGAGATCGTCCGACCACAATCCATAGTGGTATCGGCCATCGGGCGTGCGGGAAAACGTGCACCCGGGGGCGCCTTCATCCCAGCGTACAACCGCGAGAGCGGGTTTCTTTACGTTCGGCAAACCGCGGGCAGGAACCGGCCGCACAATCATCCACGCCAGCATCAAAGCGGGCAACCCGGCACTAAAATTTGCTCCAAGCCGGAAGCGATGGGTCAGATTCACCGAGTCTAGTTTACCGTCAGGGTCACCGTGACGCCGCTATTGCTGGCGGAAACGCCGTTGGAGTCATATGCGCCGATGGTAAAAGTGTAGGTGTTGCCGGGAGTGATGTTGCCGTTGTTCACGGTAGTGGAGCTGCACGCTGGCAGAGTAATCAATCCGGCAGCGATCGCGAGAAGACCCAATAATCCGAGCAACCTCCTGCTTCGTTTTCGCGCCCCGCCGAATCCGGCTATGGCAATGAAAGGCAGCGGAATCAAGAAGCCATAAAAGATTCGCGATTGCCTTTTGGCCACAGCCGCATTTGTGGTTTGATTGAGATTGGTGTTCGTCGTGGTGATCGTCAGCGTCGTGGTTGCAATCTCGCCATCGGTCACCGGTAAGGGCTCCGGGGCAAAAGAACAGATGGGCGAAGGCTCGACCAACGGCGTGATCGAGGTGCAGCCGAAGGTTACACTTCCGGAATAACCATCCGTCGAAGTGACGCTGATAACCGCCGTGGCCTGGCTTCCGGGAGTCAGGGTGCTGGGGCTGAGCGCGGTGGTCACGGCAGTCGTGTATTGCGGCGACACGGCAAGCACGGTGATGGGGCTCAACGTTACGGATGTGGTTTGGCCTCCGGATGTGCCAGTCACTGTGACTGTGTACTGCGTCGGAGGCAAGCCGGCGCTGGCGAAGGTGAGCGATGGGGTTGCGGGTGGCGTAGCCGTGGCAGGACTAATGGTGCACGGGTTCTTCGTTTGCGCCGGAGCGACGGAACAGGAAAGCGCGACCGGACTGTTAAATCCGTTTGTGGATTCCAGGGTGATGCTTGCTGTCGAGTTGACTCCGGGGTCGACGGCAGAGGGGCTGGGATCGGAGGCCTGGAGAGTGAAGTCGGTTGTTTGCCCGGACGCGCACGGCAACAAAGCCAGTGAGGCCAGTCCAATGAGGATTACCCAGAATTTGGCGCGGAATGAATGCGGAAATTTCAACATGAGCAGAGTTCGGTTCAAATAGCTTCGATTCATGTGGCACGGCAAAGGCTGCCCCGCCGCAGTCGGCAAGACACCGATAAAAAGCCAAAGAGGAATTCTACTGTAGTCGCGCCGATTGGAGAAATGTTGCCGATGAAAATTTCGATCGACACTGCGGCGGTGGTCTCTAAAATCGCGCAGACAGATCGGAGAACACCGCCAACTTTTAATTTACGGTCAGCGTTAGCGCTGGGGTGATGGAGTGCGTTATGGTGCCATCCGTTCCCGTGACGGTGATGGTGTAGGTTCCGGAAGGCGTTCCGGCGCTGCC
>Ga0209010_1000557_pt1 | contig 11584 bp, 4 predicted proteins | sample BlaSpr_A8_OM1_O3_FD_187985 | JGI IMG/M metagenome (GOLD analysis project Ga0209010, IMG submission 187985) | Forest soil microbial communities from Thunder Bay, Ontario, Canada - Black Spruce, Ontario site 2_A8_OM1_O3 (SPAdes) (version 2) | ecosystem: Environmental > Terrestrial > Soil > Boreal... | reverse complement strand
TGAGCACATCGTGAACGCGGCGTAGCGCCGCTCTGCTGGTCATGCCTGCGCGTATCACCAGCAGCGTGGAATCGGCCAACGCCGACAGTAGCGCGGCATCGGTCACGCTGAGCACCGGAGGAGTGTCGATGATGATGTGATCGAATTGCGGCTCGAGTCCACGAATCAGATCTCTCATGCGCGCCGAGGCCAGCATCTCCGAGGGATGAAGCGCAACCGGACCCGCCGGAAGTACCGAGAGATTCGGCACATTCGCCACCGACAAAATGGCAGCATCCGAGACGCCATTATTACTGCTCAGTATCGTGCTCAGTCCAATATCGGACTTGAGATGAAGAATCTGCGAGATGCCGCTGCGCCGCATATCTCCTTCAATCAGCAGAACGCGAGAACCATGTTGGGCCAGCACGATGGCGAGATTCACGCTGGTAGTGGTCTTGCCCTCCTGCGGCAACGCGCTGGTCACCATCAAAACTTTTGCCGACTTGCCGGTCCGCGAAAGCAGTATCGAGGTTCGCAGAGCGCGATAAGCTTCGGCAATCTCCGACTTCGGGCGGATTGCAGAAACCATCGCCGCCGCCGAACGCGGCAGCCTTTTCGACGCAGGCAGCGATTTGTTGGGACGCGACGAGAGTGGAATCACGGCCAGCGAAGGCAAAGCCGTGATCATCCGCACCTGTTCCAAAGAGTGAACCGTGGTGTCGCGCGACTCCAGAACGAAGGCCAACGACAATCCGCCCGCGAGGCCCACCATCAGCGACATCAAAAGATTGCGGGGAATGTTGGGTGAAGAAGGTCCGGTCGGAGGCGATGCCGGATCAACGATCCTCACGTTGCTTGAGCGCAAGCCAGTCATCACTCCCGCTTCTTTCAGCTTTTGCAGCAATCCCTCATAGAGTTGCCGATTGCTCTCCACGTCGCGTTTGAGCAGGCTGTATTCGATGGCACTTTCGTTTAGCCGGTTCTCTTCCGTTTTCTGATCTTCGAGAGAGGCTCGGAGCAGCTTTTCCCGGCCCAGCGCGGCCTGATAGTCCTTTTCGTATTTCGAGGCTACGCGGGCCGTTTCCGTTTGAATGTCGGCTTGCACCGCGGCCATCTGCTTGTCGAGTTCTTCCACTTTCGGATAAGTCGGCTGGAAGCGAACGCTGGCCTGCGCTATTTGTCGATGTAAATCCTCTTCCTGGCCTCGCAGCTTGGCCAGCGGACTGGAAGGATCGAGATTTGAAAGCAGGTCCGGATCTCCCGACTTCGCCAAACGATAGACCGATTCCTTTTGCATGCGATCGCCTTCGGCGGAGGTCAGCTCTTTGTTCAGCTCGTCGAGTTTGGAGGTGATAATGTTTTCCTTTTCGTCGATTCCCAGGATTCCATGTTCTTTTTGGTAACGGACCAGTTTTTCCTGAGACTCCTCGACCCGCATCTGCAACTCCGACAATTGTTGCGTCAGCCAGTCGGAGGTGCGCATCGTGGCATCCACGCGCGTTTTGTAATTCTGTTCGATGTAAGTATCGATCAGAGTATTGACCGCTTTGGCCGCCAGCACGGGGTCGGAACTGGAGAACCGAATCTCCAGCAATCGCGTCCGCGGAATCGCATTGATCTGCAACGATCCATGGAATTTTCCCACCAAGGCGGCTTCCTGATGCGGCTCAATGTACCGGTTCTGTGCCGGGGTCCCGTTGGGCGTGGCACTGGCCGGGACCGCTTTCTTGCCCACAAATGCCGGATCGGAATCCAGATTCAGGTGGCGGATGACCAGCTTGGCGATCGCGTCGCTTTGCAAAACGTGGGTCTGCGTATCCATTGCGACCATGTAATCGTCATAGGAATCGCTTCCGCCGGCATCGGAGTTTTTCAACCCAGCTGTGTCGGCGCCCTCGCGATTGATTACCACGCGCCCTACCGCGTCATAAATTGGCGTAGCCGAAAAGGAAATCACGGCTCCAAGCACCAACGCCACCAGCATCGCAGACAGAATTGTCCACTTGTGCCGAAGTACGATGGGCCAGTAATCCCACAGACTGGGAACGTGGCTCATCGTGGCGTCATAGGCCGCGGGGAAAGCTCCGCCTTGTGCGGGACGCGCTGCCTGCAAATCGCCATTGGCAGGCATCAATGTCCGAAAGGGCCGATCTGATTCCATTCACTGCTCCTAAAAGTTGGATGCTTTCTCGCGACAAGGCAGGCAAGACTGGAGCACCGGGGGGATCCGCGACCAAAAGTGAGAATCATTGTACAACGCCGCAAGGGCTACGGAGATTTTCTTAGAGAGGATATTTTCGAGACCGTGAGTCGGAGAACAAAGGCTCTACGCGGGAAAGTCTCTGGCTCAGGATCGATAAAATGCCGATTATTTCGGCTCTAATGTTTGACAATTGTTTATCCGGAGAGCGGCAGAGATCATGCTAAAATGGCGTACTTTAGTTTAACTTGAAGAGCCGTGTCCGATGCGGGTTTCCGGCTCAAAATCATCAAACAATAATGCGCATTTCATTCCTTCTGGTGGCCGCACTTCTCTGCTCTTCGAGTTTGCGGACAATTGCCCAGGAACAGCCCGCGCAAGGCGATCAGGCGAATGGCCAGCAGAACGCCAATAGCGATTCAGAAAAGAGCGACGACCAGCCGGTCTCAATCCCAGCAATCCCTCGCGACAAACAATCTTCTCTGCAACTGGGAATCGGCGACCTGGTCGAGATGACCGTCTACGATGTTCCGGAGCTCACCAGCAAGACCCGCATCTCCAGCACGGGCGATATCTACTGCGCGCTGATCGGACCGACGCATGTGGCGGGGCTGACAACCGAAGAAGCCGCGCAATTAATTCAGAAGCGGCTTTCCGCATACTTGAAAGATCCCTACGTCTCTTTGTTCGTGACGGAATATGCATCGCAGGGGGCAAGCCTGCTAGGCGAAGTGGCCAAGCCCGGCGTCTACCCTGTGCTGGGGGAGCAACATTTATTCGACCTGATTTCGGCCGCGGGCGGGCTCAGTGAAAAAGCCGGGCAAAGCCTGACGCTGACTCATCGCAGCGATCCGGACAAACAAATCACGCTACCGTTGTCGCGCAATCTCAGCGATCATCCGGAGAGCAATGTGAGGGTCTTTCCCGGCGACACGGTGGTCGTGAAGAAGGCCGATATCGTCTACGTGGTGGGCGACGTGAGCCACCCTAGCGGGTTACTCATGAACGCGAATGGCATCACCGTATTGGAAGCGGTTGCGCTCGCCGGAGGCACTACTCGAACGGCGAAATTGAATGGCGCAAAAATCCTGCACAAAGGTCCGGACGGGATGACCGAAACTCCGGTCCAGCTCAAGAAAATGTTGCGGGCGCAAGCTCCTGACTTGTCCCTGCAAGCCAACGATATTTTGGTTGTTCCTTCCAGTGCTGGAAAAATCCTGGCGGGACGCACGCTTGAAGCCGCGATGCAGGCGGCGACAATGGTCAGTGTTATTGCAGTCCCGTAGCAGAAGTGAAGTATCGATTGCGTTAAACGCTGCACCGCACGGCTCGAACTGTGCGGGTTCCGGCCGGGTTTAAGCCGTCCAACAAATCATCCCCCCCGGGAGATTCCAATGTCACAACGCCTTAGATTTGCTGTTGGCAGTTGTCTGTCATTGTTGTTCGTCCTTCTTTTCGCAGCCTCGGCTTCGGCCGGCACACCCAGGGAGACGGCGCTCTATAGCTTCTCTTACGGCGCGGATGGATCCACTCCAATCTCTAACGTCATCTTCGACAGTACAGGAAACTTGTATGGCACCACCAGCGGAGGAGGCAGCAGCACTCAATGTGAACTCGGTTCCGGCTGCGGAACAATATTCATGCTGGCCCCACCCAGCGGAGCCAATAAAACCTGGACGGAGACGGTCCTGTACAGTTTTCAAGGCCAGGCTTCGAACGATGGGTCGGCTCCAGAGACCGGCCTGGTGTTCGACAAAACCGGATCACTCTACGGCACGACCGCCTCTGGCGGAACGTTTAACGATGGCACCGTTTTTAAATTGACTCCACCGGCAACTCAGGGCGGCGCCTGGACTGAAACTGTTCTCTACAGCTTCCAGGGAGGTTCTGACGGAATCGGCCCCACCAGCGAAGTGATCTTTGACGTCAAGGGATCGCTCTACGGAACAACTCCCTATGGCGGATCGTCCGGCTACGGGACTGTGTTCAAGCTTGCCCCACCGGTGACCGGAACCGCATGGACCGAAACCATCCTTCACACTTTCGGCGGACAAACGGTGAACGATGGCTCTCTTCCCTTCGGCGGTCTAGTGATTAGAGATACCGTGCTCTATGGCACCACCGCCGGAGGAGGCCTGTCCACGGAGGGCGGCTCCGCAGGGACCGTCTTTAAGCTGACCCCTCCGGTCAAACAAGGCCAACCTTGGACTGAAACCATCCTCCACAGTTTCATCCCGGGGCACGGCGATGGCTGTGCCACTTCCCCGGGCCTGATCTTCGACAAGAGTGGGGCCCTGTATGGCACAACGCAACTATGCGGCAGTGCCAGTTTAGGAACTGCCTTTAAGCTCACACCCTCAACTGGCGGCACCTGGACCGAAAGTATTCTGTTCAACTTTATGGGGGGCGCAGGTGGCAGCTATCCCTCGAACCCTCTTATCTTCGACACCAAAGGCAACCTCTATAGCACTGCGGCAGCGGGCAGCGCGACGCCCGGCGTGGTTTACGAACTCAGCCCTCCCGCAGTATCGGGCGGCGCGTGGACCGAGACCATTCTCTGGACTTTCACCGGAGGCAACGACGGTAACTCACCCCAGGCGGGCCTGGCTATCAGAAATGGAATGTTTTACGGCACTACGTTTTCGGGTGGTACGAACGGCGACGGCACGGTATTTCGCGTCACAAACTAATTTTTTCTACCAGGAGCACTTTCAATGGCAATGCAATGCCGCACTTTTGTTCGATTTCATCTCTTGCTGACTGCGCTGTTTATCGCGCTAGCGGCAAGTTCATTCGCCGTAACAGCCGGCGAAAACGTTCTATATAGCTTTCCCGGAGCCAGCAGCGGGGCGAATCCATACGCCGGCCTAATTCTCGACACGGCCGGACATCTTTACGGCACCACAGGCGGCGGCGGAAACAGTACGCAGTGCAGCCTGGGTTCAGGTTGCGGAACAGTCTTTATGCTGACTCCGCCCACCGGAAGCAACACCAACTGGACGGAAACCGTCCTCTACAGCTTCCAGGGTGGAACGACCGACGGCTCTGGTCCGCAGAGCGGGTTGGTTCTGGATGCTAAAGGCGCGCTCTATGGCACGACCTCGAGCGGCGGAGCACATGCTCTCGGCGCGGTCTTCAAACTAACCCCACCCGCTACGCAAGGCGGTGCGTGGACGGAAAGCCTTCTCTACAGTTTCAAGGGCGCGACTGACGGCAGCAATCCTGCAAGCGCGCTGATCTTCGATACCAAAGGCGCGCTCTATGGAACGACTCCGATTGGCGGAGCGAATAATTTTGGCATCGCATTTAAGCTCACCGCTCCTACGAAAGGGACGACATGGGCCGAGACCATCCTTTATACATTCAAAGGGTTGACCGATGGCGGCAAGCCCTACGCCGCGCTGGTTTTGAAGGCAAATAATTTGTATGGCACGGTGCTGGATGGCGGCGCATCGTCGCAAGGCGCAATTTTCGAACTCACGGCTCCAGCGAAAATGGGTGGAGCCTGGGCTGAAAGCGTTATATACAGCTTTACTGGAGGCAGCGACGGCGGCAAACCCTATGCCGGCCTCATCCTCGACAAGGCTGGAAACCTGTATAGCACCACTGGCTTGGGCGGCGCGGGCGGATATGGAACCGTCTTCAAACTTACTGCGCCCAAGACCGGCAGCACTACCTGGACCGAGAGCGTGCTGTATAGCTTTGGCGGTGGTCCTGACGGATCCTACGCTCGCACTGGCTTGGTGTTCGACACCACAGGCAAGCTCTACGGCACCACCGGCGTTGGCACCGGCAACTCCGGCGTGGTCTTCGAATTAACCCCGCCGAAAACCGGCACCGCATGGGCGGAAAGCGTGCTGTGGACTTTCAGCGGAAGCGGCGATGGCGGCAATCCCGCAGCAGGCCTCGCCATCAGCGGCACGAACCTCTTCGGCACAACCAGCCTGGGCGGGGAGTATAGCAAGGGCGTCGTGTTCGAGGTGCCGTAACCTCTTCATGAGCCCCGGCGTCAATTCCGCGCCGGGGCCTCAGAATTTATTCAGCGAACTGCCATAAGTATAAGTCGGGAACGTAGCCGGCACCGTCGCCTGCTGCGGCACCGAGCTGTGCGCATTCGTAATTGCGAGGTTGGTGTTTCCAGGAACGAACGGCGTCGGCGGGGCTTGCCCGGCGGGGAACGTATAGGCGCTGGGTTGATCGCTCGATAAGCCAGATCCCGCGAACGAAGGCTGATACGTCGCGGTCGCATTCGGCGGCAAATCTTCATTCATGGTGACCGGAACGCCCGAGCCGCCGGTTTGCCAGTTCGCCGCCGTCGCGCTACTAAAATAAAGAGAAGTCAATGGGCCGGTCTTACAACTATTGTTGGAATTAAGCCCCTGAGTGGTCAGAACCTGGAACGCCTTACTGTCGGTTGAAAATTTTCCGTCCGTCCGCCAATAAGAATTTCCCTGAAAATTTTGGAACGTGTTGTATGTGTAGCCACAAGAGTCGCTACAGCCTCCGACAACGAAGAATGGCGGAGAACTGGTGCTTAGACGGTCGAAATAGAAAACATTGTTCGTGACATCCACCTGTTTGATGGGGCTGGCCGGACATCCGTTGGGCCACGGCTCAGTTGCGACGTACATCCCCAGATTGGCGAAGGCGAAAATGTTGTTGTTGAAAATGTTCTGCATTTCGGCGGAAGAAGCCAGCCCCTCCCCGATGTGGATGGCGTGACCGGAAAGGTTGTACACAACGTTATTTGCGACCTGAGTCCCAGCGGTTTGCCCGTCCAGGTATATGCCTTCCCCGCCATAGGCGGAACCCGCAACCGCCACGCCGGCGACCGATGGATTGTCGATGATGAAAGAGTCGGTAACATTATTTATTACGTTGCTGCTGATCGAATTACCCGTTCCGGTGGAACTGCCGTTGCCTACGTTGTAAAACAGCGCGCCCCCGTCGGAAGTGACTCCCTGTATGAGGTTTGAAATCAGGTTGAAGCTGCTGGCGATATTGTTCCCGCTGACGCTGACTCCACCTGTCGTGGGGCCGCATCCATCCTTGCAAATCGAGATTCCTGCGTGATAGCCGTCGGTGATGGTGTTGTAGACAAACTGGTTGTTGTTCCCGCTCCCCTCGGCGATCCCTTCGCCATCGGCAAAGACGCGGGAATAACCCTGGATCAAATTATTGTTCGCCATTACGCCCTGCACGACAGTCGCCGCTGTGTCAGTACTGGCGGGAGTGTGACCAACCCGGATTCCGCTATCGCCGATATCGTAGAAACTGGAATTTTCAATCGTCACGCACGATGGAGTGCTGCTTCCAGAACATAGCGGCGTGGCCGCGGTGGCTCCCGCAAGAATTCCGGATGCTGAGGTGTGCCTGACCGTCACCGTATTAAAGGTAACGAACTGGCAGTTTTCGCAATCGATCGCCTGCGGAAGAGGCATCTCTCCATTCACGTCGTTGTTGAACCCAACGCTGTTCGGATAGAAATTATCGACCTCGAACGCGATGCCCTGGAATGTCACATACGCCAGATTCGTCGCCGACATGAGACTTCCACCGATATAATCCGTGGCCGGGGACCCGGGAATAGCGCCTCCGAGTTGCGGGATCACGATGTTGTCCGTGTTCGGGTTCTCGCCCGCATTCGCGATGTAGTTCAGCACCCACGGCGTTGCGTGGCGATCGAGGAACCAGATACCGGTCATGCCATACTGCGATGATGTCGGCGTCAGGGTGTCATTGAAGGCATCCAACGTATTCTCGATGATGTACCGATGACCGACGGTCGGTCCGAAATAACTGTAGTTCGGATCGTTGTTCGCATTCGTGCCGCCGCCTTTGGTGGCTCCAGCAAGAAAGATGACATTGTCGACGGTATCGACACAGGCCACGCGCATGACGTCCACCGTCCAGGCGTCAATCAATGTCAGCTCCACATCTCCAGCAGGATACGAATTGGAATTGTTTGCGGTGCACGGACTTGCAGGGGTTCCCGAGTAGCTGCCATTCAGATTCGCCCAAACCTGGATCGGATCTCCACCGCTGGTGTTGGTGTAAACAAAGCGGTCCAGGCATTTTGAAACGGAGACGCCGTTCACAATGCCGGATGCGAATGGGCAGCCTTGGCCGAGCGCTACGGTCGGAGCGATCGTGTTGGTGACGCGCAGGAAGGTTCCCAGATTGCACGATGCGAGCGTAGGCGCCGCCTGCCCCGCTGGCGTGGATGGAGAAGCGAGGCATTGCCCGTTCCGCATAAAGTACCCAATGCTCGGGTACGCCGACGTTCCATTGTCATGAATGCGCGAGCGCATGCGCCGCGCTCCGTTGTAATAGAGCGATTCAAATGGCTGAAGAGCCGCGCCGTTCGATAAATTCGTCGGCAGTTGCGCCTGGTACAAATTTCCGCTGTTCGTCCATTGCAGGTGTAGGCCTAATCCGGAAATTGCATCAGCATTCGCCGGAACACCTCCGCTGATGACCGGCGTTTCACCCGGATAATTCTGCCAAACGATCTGCGCGCCGGAGGAAGTCCCCGAATCCGCGGAAGTAAATTTGAGCGTTCCAGAATAAGAATTAGCAGTTGCAGCGGTCAGCGCTGGGTAATAAGTCCCGTTCCGCACGATCACAGTCGCAGGCTTCGCCGCCTTCTCCACCGCGTATTGCGCCCGCGACAGAGAAGCAAATGGACCGTCCGAATTGTTGGCATTGGGAGCGGAAAGATCCCCATTCCATGCGTCGTTCCCGTTGGGCGCAACAAAAAAAGTGCTGCCGGGGTAGGTGACGAGCGTGTTGAAGGTGTACGCGTTACTCAGCCACACTCCACCCGCAAGAGAATACAGGGTCACATAAATCGTGGTGCCGTTAGTCGGCACTGTTGACACGGTCGTGGTCAGCACATTACCCAGATTTCCGGAGCTATAGATCGTGTTGCCGCCCGGAGCGGTTCCGATATCCAACCAATACGCGGACACGCCAGTGCCCGTACTCCAAGCGAAGGTTACGGTTCCGCTGGTCAATGTGGTTCCGGAAGCCGGTGCGGTCAACACTGCGGGAATCGCCGCCAACGTAAATGCCGTATAGCTGTAACCGTTACTGAGCCACGATCCCCCGATCAGAGAGTACAGAGTCACATAAACAGTCGTGCCATTGGTCGGCAGACCAACCACGGTGGTACTCAGCACATTGCCCAGGTTGCCCGAAGAATAGTAATCGTGAGCGCCCGCCGTCGATCCCACATCGATCCAATATCCAGACGCTCCCGCTCCGGACGTCCAGCCGAAAGTGACGCTGCTGCCGGGCAGTGTTGATCCAGGCGTTGGCGTAGTCAAAACCGCCGGCATCACAGTCCCGTTGGAGGCCGCGTACGTGTATTCGTTATTGATCCATTGTCCGTTCACCATCGAGTAAAGCGTCACATACACCGTGCTCCCATCGGTGGGCAGACTGTTGACGACCGTGGTCAGAACATTGCCGAGATTTCCTGACGAATAGTAATCGTGCGCGTTGGCCGTGGATCCTACGTCCATCCAGTACTCCGTGGCACTCGCGCCTGCGGACCAGGTAAACGCCACGCTGCTGCCGCTGAGAGTGGAACCCGGAACCGGAGTCTGCATCACGGCCGATCCGCCAGTCGACGTAAACGCGGTGTAGGTATATCCGTTGCTCTGCCACGCTCCGTTGATCATCGAGTACAGCGTCACATATACCGTGCTGCCATCGGTCGGCAGACCATTCACGGTCGTAGTCAGCACATTGCCAAGATTCCCCGAGGAGTAGTAGTCATGCGCACCCGTCGTCGACCCCACATCGACCCAGTAGGCAGACGCTCCCGAACCCGCGGACCAGGCGAAGGTCACGCTGCTCCCGCTCAAAGTCGAGCCGGGGGCAGGCGTGGTCAAAACTCCCGGCGCCAGAGTCTGGCTGAATGCCGTATATGTGTAGGCGTTACTCGGCCAGGTTCCGTTGACCAGCGAATACAGCGTTACGAAGACCGTGCTCCCATCCGCCGGTAAACTGTTAACTGTCGTGGTCAGCACGTTGCCCAGATTCCCCGACGAGTAGTAGTCGTGCGCACCCGCAGTCGAGCCAACGTCCAGCCAATATGCTGTCGCGTCCGAGCCCGCGGACCAGGTAAACGCAACGCTGCTGCCGCCGAGAGTCGAGCTAGGAACCGGCGTCTGCATCACCGCCAGTCCGCCGTTCGAGTTGAAGGCCGTGTAGGTATAGCCGTTGCTGAGCCACTGTCCGCTTTCGAGCGAATAGAGAGTGACGTAGACCGTACTGCCGTCGGTGGGCAACCCGTTCACCGTCACCGTCAGTGCGTTCCCTAAGTTTCCCGACGAATAGTAATCGTGCCCGAACTGGGTCGACCCCACATCGATCCAGTAGGCCGTGGCATTGGCGTCCGCGGTCCAGGTGAACGTTACGCTGCCGCCGGTCAGAGTAGAACTCGGAACCGGTGATGTCATCTGCGCTTGAGATTGCGCGAGAACAGAGGAAAAAACTATCGCCAGGAACCAGAGGCAGAGCCAGGGAGAAATTCGAAGCGGTGTGGCGTGGCGAAAACGCTCGACCGCGCCGGCGGTTGGAAAACAACCGGCTGACGAAGAATCAACACTGCTTACGGATAAGAACATGGTCAAACGGCTACGGCTCGCATATCGATTCTTCTGGTTTCTTGCTTCAAAGCGTTGTTATCCGAACCTGGTTATCCGACCTTGCAGGACTGGCCCACTGCCTGTGGGAGCGAAGCGCACCATTTCGCACGCACCCCAATCGACGACCTTCAACGAGTAGATTTTTCGGGAGGGAAGTTCCTATTACAACCGAATACTACCAATCACAAAAGCCGGTCTTATTGTGCCCCGCATATTCGTGCGCCCAAACAAGGCCAAAGCGCCCGACTACCGATCCGCAAGTACGATGATTAGACAAAAACAAACGAAAAGCGTCAAGACAAATTAATGCCCGCGAGAAATACACCGTACATCTGGAGACTTTTTCCTCTATGCGTTAGCTTCGCCGCTCTGTCCGCCCCGAGATATGTGCGCACTTTGGCAAAACTGAAAAGGAGCGCTGATTTCTCTGCGCCCCTATCAATCAGACTATCGCCGTAAGAGCTTCAACGTCTACGGGCCCGAGACATATGTATACGCGTTGCTCAACCACTGCCCGCCCACCAGCGAGTACAAAGTGACGTATACAGTATTCCCGTTCGCCGGCAGATTGTTGACCGTTTCCGTCGTCTGCGTGCCCAGGTTGCCCGACGAATCCAGATCGTTGCCGCCCGGACCCACCGCGCTTACATCCACCCAGTACCCGGTCGCATTCGCATCCGAGCTCCACGTGAACGTCACACTATTCCCGCTCAACACCGCATTGTTCGCCGGCGTCTGCATCACT
>Ga0209010_1000553_pt1 | contig 11704 bp, 11 predicted proteins | sample BlaSpr_A8_OM1_O3_FD_187985 | JGI IMG/M metagenome (GOLD analysis project Ga0209010, IMG submission 187985) | Forest soil microbial communities from Thunder Bay, Ontario, Canada - Black Spruce, Ontario site 2_A8_OM1_O3 (SPAdes) (version 2) | ecosystem: Environmental > Terrestrial > Soil > Boreal... | reverse complement strand
TTCCACCACCCTGCTGCGCAGGGTGGTCCCCCTTCCCCGCTATCGCGGGGCAGGAAGAAGAACGCTACTGCGCGGCGATGTGGTTGTCGCGGATCACGTCACCCCAAAGTTTGATCTCGCGCGACAGCAGCGCGGCCGCGGCCTCGGGCGTTTCCTCGTCCGCTGGATATTCTATCATGCCGCCGTCGGCAAACGTCTTTTGCACCCTGGCATCGGTCAACGCGGCGCGCAGCGCGACGTTGAGCTTGTCGACGATCGGGCGCGGCGTGCCGGTGGGCGCCAGCAGCATGTGCCAGAAATCGACATCGAGTTTCTTGTAGCCAAGCTCGCCCATGGTCGGCAGGTCAGGCAGGCCGGCGAAGCGCTTGCGGCCGATGATGGCGTAGGCCTTGAGCTTGCCGGACTGCACCAGCGGCGCGGAGACCACGGCCGCTTGCGATTCCAGATCGACTTCGCCGGACAGCAGATCGACCAGCGCCGGGCCGGCGCCGCGATACGGCACCTGCGTGACCTTGACGCCGAGCTCCTCGGCGATCAGCACGCCGGCCAGATGCGCGTAGGAGCCGACGCCGGCATGGCCGACCTTGATGCTCTGGCCGGGCTCCTTCATCCAACGCAACAGCTCGGCGAAAGTGTTGGCCGGCAAGCTCGGCCGGCCGGCCAAGGTCGAGGCGGCGGTGTTGATCAGGCCGATGGTGACGAAATTCTTCTCGGCGTCGAAATTGAGGTTTTGATAAAGCGCCATGCCGGCCGCCAGCGCCACCTGGTGGATCAGGATCGTGTAACCGTCGGGGTTGGCGCGCGCCGCCTTGTCGGCGGCGATCATGCCGCCGGCGCCGCCGATATTCTCGACCACGATCGGCTGGCCGAGCGATTTCTGCAGCGGGTCCTGGATGATGCGCGCGATGGCATCGGTGGCGCCGCCAGGCGGGAACGGCACGATGAGAGTGACGGGGTGGTCGGGATAAGTCTGCGCTGTGGCGGAAGTTGCGGCGATACCGGCGGCGAGGATCAAGGCCGCCAGAGGACAGACGACGGACGACAGACGATGGACGGGAGAAAACATTGATAACTGCTCTTTGTGTTCTGTCGTACGTCTACTCCTTCACCGGACAGACGACGGACAACGCATGGAGAATAGTACCTTATATCCGTTCTCTGTCGTCCGTCCTCCGCCGTCTATTTTACACGTGCGACATAATAAGCCAGGTCGAGAATCTGCGCGTCGGTGATCGGCGCCATCACGTCCGCCATGGAGCCGTCGTAGCCGTGGCGGGAACTGTCCTTGTAGCCGCGCATCGCCTTGACCAGGTAATCCTCGCGCTGGGCGGCGATGCGGGGAACGTTCTGCTGGCCGGCAAAGTTCGGCGTATGGCAGAAGTTGCAGCGGTTCTGCTGGACCAAAGCCTGCGCCCGCGCCATGCGGGCGTCGTCCACCGGACTGGCGGCGGGCTTTGGCGCCGGCAGTTGGGAAATGACCTCGGCAAAACCTTGCAGGTCGGTGTCGCTCAAATCCTTGGTCATGTCGTTCATCGGATCGGCGACGCGCATCTTTTCGCGGAACATCAGGAGCTGGACCGTGACGTAGAACGCCTGCTGGGCGCCGAGCGACGGCACGCCTTCGATTTGCGACTGGCCGTTCTCGCCGTGGCAGGCGAGGCAGGTCGGCAGCCGCTCCTTCACCAACTGCTGTGCCGACGCCGGCAGTGCTGCGAAGCAGCCGAGCGCCAAAACCGCGGCGAAGCTGCGCATCGATCGTCTCCTACAAAGCAGGTCGAGGGCGAACGCCGCCCTCGACTAACACGTAAACCTCACTTGCGGCAGCGCGCGCTAGCGGCCCGCGACTTTTTTGTTCGGGCCGTAGGTGACGCGATAGACCGCGCCGTTCCAGTCGTCGGAGATCAGCATCGAGCCGTCCGGCATGTTCATCACGTCGACCGGGCGCGCGACATAGTTGTTGTCGGGCTGCAAAAAGCCGGTGATGAACGGTTCCACCGATTTCACGCTGCCGTCCTTGTTGAGCTTGACCAGCGCGATGTCGCCGCCGAATTTTTTGGTCTTGTTCCACGAGCCGTGGCGGGCGACAAAAATCTGGTCGCGATATTCCGACGGGAACATGGTGCCGGTGTAGAACCGCATGCCCAGCGCCGCGGCGTGCGGGCCCATCAGGGCGATCGGCGGCACGTAGTCCTTGCAGTCGTGGCCCCAGCCCCATTCCGGATCGGGGATATTGCCCTGGTGGCAATACGGCTCGCCGAAATCCTGGCCGAGCTTGGTGATGCGGTTGAGCTCGTCGTTGGGCAGGTCTTCCGACATCCAGTCGCGGCCGTTGTCGGTGAAGTAGAGCTCGTGGGTCTTCGGATTCCAGTCGAAGCCGACCGTGTTGCGGATGCCGAAGGCGATCTTTTCCACGCCGGTGCCGTCGAGATTCATGCGACGAAGCTGCCCGTGGGCGTCATCGTGCAGCACGTTGTTGCCGGGCTGGCCGACCTCGAAATAGAGCTTGCTGTCCGGGCCGATGGCGAGGAATTTCCAGCCGTGGGCCTCGTCCTTGGGCAGGTCCTTGTAGATGACGACCGGCTTCGGCGACTTGTCGATCTGGTCTTCGACATTGTCGATCTTGGAAATCTGCGACAGCTCGGCGATGTAGAGCGTGCCGTTCTTGTAGGCGACGCCGTTCGGACGATAGAGGCCGGACACCAGCACATGGACTTGGCGTTTGCCGTCTTTGTTGGTGATGGCATAGACCTTGTCCTGCAGGCGCGAGCCGACGAACACCGTGCCCTTCTCGTCGAGCGCCATCGAACGCGCATTGGGCATGCCGGCGGCGTAGACCTCGATGTTGAAGCCCTTCGGGGCTTTGAGCTTGTCGAGCGGCAGCTTGTTCTCGGCGGTAGCGAGCGGCGGCGACGGTACCGGCGCGAGTTTTGCGGCGGCCGGATTGTTGTCGGGACGGCCGATCAGCGGCGAGCCGGGCGGCAGCGCCGGCGGAGCAGCGGCGGGTGCGGCGGCAACCGGCGCTGGTGCCGGAGCGGGTGTCGCGGCCGGAGCTGGCGCCGGTGTGGGCTCTGGAGCCGGCGTCGCAGCAGGAGCTGTGGCGGCAGGAGCGGGCGCTTGCGCGGGCGTGTCCTGCGGTTGTTGGGCCATTGCTTGTTGGGCTATGGCTGTGGTGGCCAGAAGTGCGAGTGTCGCGGCCAGCAACGTGCCGCGCGGTACGCGTCTATTCATAACGTTCCTCCCGAATGCGGAAGTCCGGTCCCTGCCGGCTTCCTTGCCGGCAGTGTCCGACATTTCGCCCCCTACGTGCAATCGGGTCGCGCACAATATTGCGAATTATTGATCGCGCTTGGTCCGCGCGTCACATGCGCCGGTAGGCGTAAGGCGCGTCGTCCCGCACTGCCGCAAGCGCTATGACCTCATCATGACGCGGCGAAAGATGGCAGACCGGATCGGTGGCGGCGGCGTCGCCGGTGAGCGCGAAGGCCTGGCAGCGGCAGCCGCCGAAATCGATGTCGCGGCGGTCGCAGCTCTTGCACGGCTCCGGCATCCAAGACGTGCCGCGGAAGGCGTTGAAGGCCGGCGAATTCTTCCAGATATCGCCGAGCGAATGTTCGCGCACCGACCAGAATTCAAGACCGGGGATCGACTCGGCGGCATGGCACGGCAGCACCTTGCCGGCGGGCGTCACATTGAGCGAGCGCCGGCCCCAGCCGCCGACGCACGGTTTCGGCAGCCGCGCGTAATAGTCCGGCACCACGGCGTCGATGACGATCTCGCCGTGATGACGCTTGCGCAAATCCTCGACCACGGCCGTGGCGCGCTCGACCTGTTCGGCGCTCGGCATCAGCGCGGTGCGGTTGCGCAAGGCCCAGCCGTAATATTGCACGTGCGCGATCTCGACCCGGCTGGCGCCGAGCTTGAGCGCCAACACGACCATCTCTTCGATGCGATCGATGTTGGCGCGGTGCACGACGACGTTGACGGTGAGCGGGATTTTCAAACTCACGACTTCGGCGGCGAGCGCGCGCTTGCGCGCGAAGGCGCCGTCATAGCCGGCGATGTGGTCGGCGCTTTTCTGCGTGCTGTCCTGGATCGAAATCTGCACATGATCGAGCCCGGCATCGGCGAGTTTTTGCAGCGTGACCGCGGTGATGCCGACCGCCGAGGTGATCAGGTTGGTGTAGAGGCCGGCGCCGTGGGCCGCCGCAGTGATCTCCACCAGATCGCGCCGCGCGCCCGGTTCGCCGCCGGAGAGATGCACCTGCAAGACGCCGAGCGACGCGGCTTCACTGAACACGCGGGCCCATGTCGCGGTATCGAGCTCGCCGTCGCGCGGATCGAGTGCGAGCGGGTTGGAACAATAAGGGCAGCCGAGCGGACAGCGGTGCGTCAGCTCGGCGAGGAGACCGAGCGGGGTGTGCAAACGCATGGTCCCATTCGCCGCCATCACAGCTCCAACAGCTTCTTGTCGGCAAGCCCGCGCAGCATCGCCGTGACGTCGGTGAGAATACGCTCGCGCGGCGCGTTGAAGGTTTTGGCCAAATCGTCGACGATCGCGTCCAACGTCGCTTCGCCGGTGCAGCGTTTGACGATCTCGACCGCAATGGTGTCGGCCTTGAACACCCGCTCCGGCGCCAACAGTACCCAGCCGCCTTGCGCCTCGCTGTGCACCAGCCGGACGCCGCGCGGCAGCCGCGGGCGGGCATCGGCCGGTATTGTGGGCGCGGCTTCGCTCACTGTGTTTCCTTCGGCACGAAAGCGCCTGGCGGAATGTGGCCCGGCGCCACATAGGCATGATAGAGCGCATCCAGCATCGCCCAAAGCACGGCGCATTTGAATTCGAGCGCGGCCAGAACCAGCTGCTGCTCGTCGGGCGTGCGCGCATGGCGCTTGACGTAGTCCAGCGCAAAGCGCGAATCGCGCTCGGCCAGCGGTGGGCGCTGCGAGAAATAAGCCAGCGTCTCCGCTGTGACGAAGTCATAGCTCTTGAGCATGCCGTCGATGCGCTCGCTGATGATTTGCGGCGAGAACAATTCGGTGAGCGACGAGGCGATGGCTTCGAGCAGCGATTTCTCGCGCACGAAATGCACATAGGCCTCGACGGCGAATTTTGTTGCGGGCAGCAAACCACGCAGCGACATCACGTAGTCGCGCTCGAGCCCGAGCCCGTCGGTGAGCTTGAGCCAGCGCGCGATGCCGCCTTCGCCGTCGCGCTCGCCATCGTGGTCGATGAGCCGGCTGCGCCATTCGCGCCGCGTCGCCTGATCCTCGCAGCGCGCGATCAGGCTCGCGTCCTTGATCGGGATCATCGCCTGGTAATAGTAGCGGTTGAGCGCCCAGGCCTGGACCTGGCCCTTGGAGCACTCGCCGCCGTGCAAGAGCTTGTGGAACGGATGCAGCCGGTGATACCGCCGCGCGCCGATGTCGCGCAGCGCGGCTTCCAGCTCCTGCGGCGTCATCAGCTTCACAATACGACCTCCAGGCCGTCTTCCGCGATCTCCCAGCCCGCTGCGATGACGCGCCCGCGTTCGGGCGAGCCCTCGACCAGGATTGGGTTGGTGTTGTTGATGTGCACGAAGATGCGCCGCGCGTGCAAGCCGGCAAGCGCCGCGAGCGTGCCGTCCGGGCCGTCGAGCGGCATGTGGCCCATGCGCCGTCCGGTTTTTGTGCCGGTGCCGCTCGCGATCATCTCGTCGTCGCGAAACAGCGTGCCGTCGAAGAAAATGACATCGGCCCGTTTCAGGCGCTGCATCACCGCGGGTGTGATCGCGGCGGCGCCCGGTACAAAAGCGAGCCGCGCGTCGCTGCTTGAAATCTCGACGCCGACATTGGCTGAGCTTTCGCTTGCGGTGTCGGGATCGTCGCCTTCGAGATAAAGCGGCACCTTGCCCGGCACGATAAAGAGCTCGGCCTCGATGCCATGGCCGAGCCCAAAGCGCTCGCCCGGAACCGCGGCGTGGCGCGCGACCACGTCGGGGGCGAGCGCGGCAAACATCGGATTGTCGGCGATTGCCGCCAAAGTCGCGGCGGTGGCGTGCAGCGTGAACGGTGAACGTTCGCGCAGGCTGAGCAGGCCCGCGGTCTGATCGATCTCGGCGCCGGTCAGCACCACGGCGGCGATCGGGCTGCCGCGCGCATTGTCGTGAGTTTGGCCGCGCGGCTGCAGGTTTTGGTTCGCCTGGATTTGCGCGCGCAGGTCGGGCGAAGCGTTCAGCAAAATCCAACGCTCGCCGTCAGCCGAAACGGCGAGGCTTGCTTGGGTGCGTGGCTTAACCCTTTTGTCGCCGGCCCAGGCCAGGCGGCAGACCGCACAGCGGCAATTCCATTGCGGAAAGCCGCCGCCTGCCGCGGCACCGAGGACGATGGCGGCAAGCCGACTCACTACTTTGCGACCCATTCACGAGGATCGCGCAGAAACGAGTGGCGGATCAGAACTCGGCCGGCAGATAGCCGTTGATCTCGAGGCCGATGCAGATTTCGACGAGGGTCGGAGTTGTCCACGCCATGGTCGTTCCCTTCCGGGCCGGTCTTTAGGCCGGCCGCACAGCACGAAAGATGGCCTAGCATAGTTCGCGGGCGGGCCCGCCGACAAGGGGGTCTTTGCCCACTGCCATTGACCCTGCGGCCGGCAAAGCAGGGCACATTGCCACGCTCTCTTTTCACAGCTGCCAAAGCAGGGCATCCTGTGCCCGACACTGTCGCGTCAGGTCCGAGACCGGAGCGGCCTGGTGCCGAAAACAGCGTTATCAATAGAAAATCCGCCTTTTGGAGGAAAAACATGATCGATCACGTTTCGCGCCGCGGCGTTGCCCGCGTCTTCGGCGCCGTACTGCTTGCGACGGGCCTGGCCGCGGCGCCGTTGCCGGCGTCGGCCCAGACCAAGGACCCGATCAAGATCGGCTTCAGCATGGCGCTGACCGGCCCGCTCGCCGCCAACGGCAAGCAGGCGCTGCTCGGCGCCAAGATCTGGGAAGAGGAAGTCAACGCCAAGGGCGGCCTGCTCGGCCGGCCGGTCCAGTTGGTCTATTACGACGATCAGTCCAGCCCGGCGACGGTGCCCGGCATCTACACAAAACTGCTCGACGTCGACAAAGTCGACCTGGTCGTCGGCCCCTATGCGACCAACATGGTGGCGCCGGCCATTCCGGTCGTCATGCAGAAGAACAAGACCTTCATCGGCCTGTTCGCGCTGGATGCCAACAGCGAATTCCAATATCCGAAATATTTCTCGATGCTGCCGTCGGGCCCGACGCCGAGGGAATCCTTTACCGAGGGCTTCTTCCAGATCGCGGCGGCGCAAAATCCGAAGCCGACGACCATCGCGCTCGCCGCCGAGGACGCCGAGTTCTCGCGCAACGCCTGCGAGGGCGCGCGCAACAACATCAAAAAATACGGCTTGAAGACCGTCTACGATAAAACCTATCCGCCGAACACCACCGACTTCTCGCCGATCATTCGCTCCATCCAGGCAGCGGATCCCGATCTCGTGATCATCTGCTCCTATCCGCTGAGCTCGGTCGGCATGCTGCTCTCCGCCAACGAGCTGGGCTTCAAGCCGAAGATGATCGGCGGCGCCATGGTCGGCCTGCAAGCCACCGTGTTCAAGGACAAGCTCAAGGGCAAGCTCAACGGCGTCATCAACTATGAGACCTGGGTGCCGTCGGAAAAATTGCTGGCGCCAGCCGCGGATTTTTACAAAAAATACCAGGACCGCGCCAAGGCCGAAGGCGTCGATGCGCTGGGCTATTATCTCGGCGGCTGGGGCTATGCCTATCTGCAGGTGCTGGGCGACGCCGTCACCGGCACGAAAAGCATCGACGACGCCAAGCTTGCCGACTACCTGCGCAGCCATGAGTTCAACACCATCATGGCGTCCGGCATCCGGTTCGGCAAAAACGGCGAGTGGACCAAGTCCGGGATGATGCAGGTCCAGTATCACGACCTCACCGACGCCGCGAACCTCGATACCTGGCGCGGCATGAGCTACCAGACGGTGCTGACGCCGGCCGACGAGAAGACCGGCAGCGTGATCTATCCTTACGAGAAGGCGCTGAAGTAACCGCCGTCATCTGATAAATACCCTCTCCGCGTCGCGGGGAGGGTGCACACTCTCTGCGGGGCAGGAACGAAGAGACCTGAAATGCTTCTGCCTACGTCCCTCGTCGGCTCCTACCCGCAACCGGACTGGCTGATCGATCGCGACAAGCTGTCGAAGCAGGTGCCCCGCGTGCGCGCCGACGATCTCTGGCTCGTTGCCCGTGACAAGCTCGAAGCGGCACAGGACGACGCCACCATCTTGGCCATTCGCGACCAGGAGCGCGCCGGGCTCGACATCGTCACCGACGGCGAGCAGCGGCGCGAAAGCTATTCCAACCGCTTCGCCACCGCGCTCGAAGGCATCGACACCGAAAAACCCGGCACCACGATCAACCGCAGCGGCCGGCCGATTCCGGTGCCGCGCGTAGTCGGCCCGATCCGGCGCAAGCATCCGGTCGAGCTGCGCGATCTCAAAGTGCTTCGCGCGAATACCGACCGCGCCATCAAGGCGACCGTGCCGGGCCCGTTCACCATGGGCAAGCAGGCGCAGGACGATTACTACAAGGACGAGGAAGCGGTGGCGCTCGCTTACGCCGACGCCGTCAATGCCGAGATCAAGGATCTGTTCGCGGCCGGCGCCGACGTGGTGCAGATCGACGAGCCGTGGATGCAGCAGCATCCGGACAAGGCCCGGCAATATGGCCTCAAAGCCCTCGACCGCGCCCTCGACGGCGTCAAGGGCACGGTCGCGGTGCATCTGTGCTTCGGCTATGCTGCGGTGGTGCACGACAAGCCGTCGGGCTATTCGTTCCTGGCCGAGCTCGAGGGCTCCAAGGCCCAGCAAATCTCCATCGAGGCGGCGCAGCCAAAACTCGATCTCGCCATCTTGCGGGAACTGCCGTCGAAAACCATTATTCTGGGCGTCATCGACTTGTCCGACATGACGGTCGAGACGCCGGCGACCGTGGCCGAGCGCATCCGGCGGGCGCTGGCCCAAGTCCCGGCAAATCGGGTGGTGGTGGCGCCGGATTGCGGTATGAAATACCTGCCGCGCGCCGTCGCCTTTGGTAAGATGAAAGCCATGGCCGAAGGCACCGCCATCGTGCGGGGCGAGATCGCTGGCAAATAAGATTTGGAATTCTGCAGGAGACGACCATGCCCTATGTGACGGAAAAGACCCTGACCGACGTTGTGCGCGAGCGCTGGAGCGATATTCCCGATCCGCGCCTCAAACAGGTGATGACGGCGCTGGTGAAGCACGCTCATGCCTTCGTGCGCGAGATCGAGCCGACGCAGGCCGAATGGGCGACCGCGATCGATTTCCTCACCCGCACCGGGCAGATGTGCGACGACAAGCGCCAGGAATTCATCCTGATGTCGGACGTCCTCGGCATCAGCATGCTGGTCGACGCCATCAATCATCGGCAGTCGAACGGCGCGACGCCGAGCACGGTCGAAGGCCCGTTCCACGTGCCCGACGCGCCGGCCGTCGCCAATGGCGGCAACATGGCGGTCAATGCGCCGGGCATTCCCTGCTTCGTCAGCGGCACAGTGCACGACGTCAAAGGCGAGCCCGTGGCCGGCGCGGTGCTCGATCTGTGGCAGACCGACGGCGACGGCCTCTACGAGGCACAGCGCCCCGAGATCGAAGGCCCATGGATGCGCGGGCTTTATCGCTCGCAGCCCGACGGCTCGTATCTCATTCGCACCGTGGCGCCGATCGCCTACACCATCCCGATGGACGGCACGATCGGCGAACTGATGAACCGCACCAATCTGAGCCACATGCGGCCGGCGCATATTCACTTTGCCCTCGACGCGCCGGGCTATCACGGCCTGGTGACGCATCTGTTCCAGTCCGGCGACAAATGGATCGAGCACGATGCGGTCTATGGCGTGAAGGAACCGCTGATCGTCGACTTCCAGAAGATGCCCGCGGGCAGCAAGGCGCCGAGCGGCGAGCTGATGAACGAGCCGTTCTACGTCGTGCATTACGACTTCGTGCTGGACAAGAAAGCGCAAGCGGCCGCGGCGGCGTGAGCGCGCGGCCGTTGCATCAAGACGCAATCGATTGCGTCTGAATTTCGACATCTCCCTCCCCGAATACGGGAGGGAGATTTTTTATGTGATTTCCGCGAACACCACGCGCTTTCACTGTGCGCCGCGGCCGGTGTAGAAGAAATATCGCCGCCGCAAAGTTCCGCGCCGATGCGTTTTTGTTTGCAACTGCATCGCGGCGCAAACGCCCGCTGCCGATAAAATGCGCAAACGTCGGCCAAAGATAACGGCCATGCGGCGCGCGTGAACTTTCAAAGACCAAAATAGCCCGCCAAGGGAAATCTTTGCATTTCAATTCTATCGACAAAAATAAAATAGCTTCATAGCGTCAGCGTCCGATTTTATGAAAGCGAGCGCGAAATGATCAGTCGCCGCGGTTTATTTGGAACAGGCGCCGCCGCCGTTGTGGTCGGATTTGCCGGCGCGCGGGCCAATGCGCAGATGCCGAAGGAAATCCGCATCGGCTACCAGAAGAACGGCGTCCTCGTCGTCGCGCGGCAGCAGACGGCGCTGGAACGGCGCTTTGCGCCGGTGGGCACCACGATCACATGGGTCGACTTCCCGTCAGGTCCGCCGATGCTAGAGGCGATGAATGCCGGCAGTATCGATTTCGGCCAGGTCGGCGACACGCCGCCCATCTTCGCGCAGGCCGCCAACGCCAAGATCGTCTACGTCGCCGGCCAGCCTTACACCAACGGCCAGGGCATTCTGGTAAAGCCCGATAGCGCGATCCGCTCGCTCGCCGATCTCAAGGGCAAGCGCATCGGCTTCACCAAAGGTTCCAGCGCGCACAATCTCGTGGTCATGGCGCTGGAAAAAGCCGATTTGCATTACGGCGACATCACGCCGATCTATCTCAGTCCGCCGGACGGCGCTGCCGCGTTCGCGAGCGACAGCATCGACGCCTGGGCGGTGTGGGACCCGTATTTTGCCATCGGCGAAGTGCGCGGTGGCGGACGCGTGCTGGTCAATGTCGGCGACATCGGCAAGACCAATTCGTTCTACATCGCCAATCGCGACTTCGCCGCGCGAGCGCCGCAGCTCGTCTCCGGCATCATCGATGTGTTGGCAAAGAGCGCCGAATGGGCGGAAGCACATCGCGATCAGGTCGGGCGCGTGCTGGCCGAGGTCACTGGCGTCGATCTCGACATCCAGACCATCGCCGCGCGGCGTTCGTCATTCGCCATCGGCAAGCTGACCGACGATATCGTGGCGACGCAGCAGGCGGTCGCCGATCGCTTCTTTCGTCTCGGCCTCATTCCGCGGCCCGTCGCGGTGCGCGAGGCCGTTTGGACGCCGTCCCAATCCTGAAACCGCTGCGCGGCAGATTAAGCCGCGGCAAATCGGAGGTCGTCATGAGAAAATCCCGGCACATCGTATTCGGCGCGGCGCTCGCTGCCGCGTTAGCGATTTCTCTGCAGGCGTTCCAATTGCCGGCGAGCGCGGCGGACCACGTCGTTCGCATCGGCTATCAGAAATACGGCAACTTCATTTTGCTCAAAGGCACCGGCGCGCTGGACAGGACGCTTAAGGCCAAGGGGTTCGCCGTCGAGTGGACCGAGTTCCCGTCCGGACCGCCGCTTCTCGAAGCCGTCAATGCCGCGGCAAT
>Ga0209010_1000551_pt1 | contig 11713 bp, 9 predicted proteins | sample BlaSpr_A8_OM1_O3_FD_187985 | JGI IMG/M metagenome (GOLD analysis project Ga0209010, IMG submission 187985) | Forest soil microbial communities from Thunder Bay, Ontario, Canada - Black Spruce, Ontario site 2_A8_OM1_O3 (SPAdes) (version 2) | ecosystem: Environmental > Terrestrial > Soil > Boreal... | reverse complement strand
CCCGCCCCGATTTCCCCAGCGCCTTCTCCGCTTCGGCCAAACCGCGCGCCACTGCCGGCAGAGATTCCAGCGGCGGTTTCGACCTGACCCGCACATTCACGATCTTCTGCGGAAAAATTTTCAGATCGGCAATCAAATCATGCAGCGGCCCGCTCAGTGAGATGATCGAAGCCAATTTCACAGCCGTCAGCATCCCATCCCCGGTCGTAGCGTCGTCCAAGAACAAAATGTGCCCGGACTGCTCGCCTCCCAGGTTCGCGCCGATGTGCAGCATTTCTTCCAGCACATAACGATCGCCCACCGCCGTGCGCGCGAGCTTCAACCCAGATTTTTCCAGCGCGCGTTCCAATCCCAAGTTCGCCATCGTGGTCCCGACGATCACATCACCTGCCAGTTTCCCCGCGGATTTCATGTAACGCCCGGCCACCAGCAGCACGCCGTCGCCATCCACCAGCTGGCCCGAAGCGCTCGCGAAAATCGCGCGGTCCGCATCGCCATCAAAGGCCACGCCGAGCGACGCGCCCGATTGCGCCATGCGCTTTTGCATCGCCTCCGGATGCAGCGACCCGCAGTCCGCATTAATGTTGCGACCGTTCGGGCTGTCGTTAATCGCGATCACGGCCGCGCCCAGCGAGCGGAATAGTCGCGGCGCCAGCTTGCTGGCCGCGCCGTTCGCGCAGTCCATCACGATTTTCATCCCCGCAAAATTCGCGCCTGGCAGCACCGCGGCGCGCAGCCCATCCAGATAATCGTCGTCAATCTTCTCGTTATCGTGCAGTTGCATTTCGCCGCGCGATTCCGGCGATTCGCTCGACGCCAAAATAAATCGCTCCAGCTCCGCTTCCACCGCGTCCGGAAATTTCATCCCCGTCGCAGAAATCAGCTTCACGCCGTTATCGTGATAAGGATTGTGCGAAGCCGAAATCACCACGCCCGCCGCGAATCCCTCGTGATGCACCAGCCAGGCCACTCCCGGAGTCGTCAACACTCCCGCTGAAATTGCTTCCACGCCCGCCGCGGCTAAACCGCGCGCGATGCGATCGGCGATATGCGGTCCCGACTCGCGCGTGTCCCGCCCGATCAGCACGCGCGCCCGCGCATCGGTCGAACGCCCGTGCGAGCTCACATATTCACCCAGCGCCAGGCCCACGCGATCCAGCGTCGCATCGTCCAGCGGAACTTCTCCGGGCACTCCGCGAATGCCATCGGTTCCGAAAAGTTGTTTGTTCATTAGAATTGGGTAGCACGCGCCAAAAAATCAGGCACGCGATTCTATCATTGCGGCGTCAGGTGAGTCCTGCCGCCACCGGAGTCCCTCCGCTAAAGCATCATCACCGCGGCGCCCGTCCGAATGGCCAGTGCACGCGCAGGCACAGCGTTATTTGCGCGGCTCTGGCTGTGTTATCTTACCGCCATGCCTTTAGAGGAAGAAAAAATCGCCTCGCCCAGCTCCGCCAGTGGAAAGATCATCGCTGCCGGAATCGTGATCGCATTCTGTTACTGGGCGTCTTCGATTCTGGTGACGCTTCTGGTCGCGGTGTTGCTCGCCTATTTCCTCGACCCGGTGGTCAACTGGCTGGAAGATTGGCATGTCCCGCGGGCTCTTGGGTCGCTCATCGTGGTTCTGTTCACCATCGCGGCAGTGCTGGTTGTCGCCTGGAGCATGATCGAGCGCGTCGACCAGTTCGGGCGCGACTGGCCTCTCTACCGCAAGCCGCTGCATCAAGTCGCCAGCGTAATCGAACAAAAGCTGGCGAACTTCGAAGAACACGTTTCGGAAATTGAGCCCGGCACGACTGCCGGCGAACGCGTCGTCTCGGTCGCCGACTCGCATCCCGTGCGCGCGGCGCTGCTCTCGCGCTTAAGTTCCCTGTACGAAGTAGTCGTCGCCGCGACCTTCGTGCCCTTCCTGCTTTTCTTCATGCTCGCCGCCAAACGCCAGGTGTGGCACGCCACCATGCAATTATTTCCCGCCACGCGCCGCACCGAAGTAAAGGAAACTCTGGCGGACGTCACCATGGTACTGCGCAGCTACGTGGTCGGTACCGCGCTCGTCGGCCTGATTCTGGTCGTCTTCAGTTGGCTTTTCTTCTGGGGCATGGGACTGGATTTTCCCTTCCTGCTCGGTTTGCTTTCCGGCCTGCTGAATCTGATTCCGTATCTGGGCGTGGTGCTTTCCTGGGTGCCGCCGATCCTGATCGGCATCAAACAGTTCCACACTCCCGGCCCCTTTATCGGCATCTTCACCATCCTCACGCTGTTTCACTTCATCGCCAACAACTTGCTGGTTCCCGCGCTGGTGGGCTGGCGCGTCCGCCTCAACGCACTGGCATTGACTGTATCCTTACTCTTCTTCGGATTCCTGTGGGGCGCGATGGGCCTGCTGCTGGCGATTCCGGTAACTGCCGTAATCAAAGTGATCTGCGATCACATCGAAGAGCTGCAACCCATCGGTCGCTGGCTCAGCGGCTAGCGCCCAGCGCGTGTAATCGCCCGATCACATCTTTCATCGCCGCTGCGTCCCGCGCCTGCTGAAACATTCGAATCGCCGCAACGCCCGCCGCCCCACTGCGAATGCAATCTCGGGCATTTCGCTCATTCACTCCGCCAATCGCCACCACCGGAATCGCAACGCTGCCGCAAACGTCCGCCAGCCGCGCGACGCCTTGCGATTCACCCATCCCCTGCTTCGAAGGCGTATCGAACACCGGCCCAAAAAAAATGTAACTCGCCCCCGCGCTCTCCGCGTCGCGCGCCTCCTGCAAACTGTGGCAGGAAACTCCCACCAGAAAACCCGCCACTGCATTCCCGGCTCGACACCAACGCAGCACATCCCGCGCGCTCAGCGACTCTCGCCCCAAGTGCACGCCCGCAGCTCCGGCGGCCAACGCCACATCCAAGCGGTCATTCACTATCACTTGCGCCGCGCCTTGCCCAGCGACGGCTTCTCTTGCCAACCCCAGCAGCTCCCGTCCGCACAAATCCTTCTCGCGTATCTGCACCCAATCCGCGCCAGCTGCAGCCGCCGCGCGCATTTTCCCAAGCACACCTCCTCCGCCCTCGCCCTCCCCGAGCGATTTCCGGTCCGTCACATAGCAAACAATCGGCGTTTTAGGTGCGGGTGACAACAGTAGAAGTCCGGCGGCGAAACGCTTCCAGCGCAAATAGTACGTTCATCACTCCCAGCCCCGAAATCATTCCCCGCAAATACGGATTCTTTACAAAGATTGCCAGGGCAGGGTACTGGTACAGGAAAAAATTAACGTCCCAAACTTCGGACCACGGCATCAGGATTAACAGCAGCCCCAGTTCCAGCCACAGCAGCAGCAGCACAACGCGCAGAATACGTGTCAGCATGATTTAGTCTACGATTATGGGAGATTATCGCCGGAGTCGCAACCGCCCCGAACATTTTTCCTGAGCAATTTGGCCGCGCAGCGAACTGCTTCCTGCGGTCTGTTGTCATTTTAGTGCCGCGCTCCGCACAAACGCTCAACCGCGCCCCGCCAAAGGCCCCGAAACCCGATAAAATTATCGCGAAATGAAAAATCGCAACTGCGAAAGAAATTCCGCCAACCCCGCAAACGCTCGCCGGAGCCACCGATCGTCGCGCGCGCGCGTCACGCTACTGGCAATCTTGTTCTACGCCATGTTCGCCTCGACGGTAAGCGCGCAACAACCATGCGCCGTAAAACCGGCAGCGATCTCGCTAGGCCAAACCGTCCGCCTCTCCTGCCAAATCCCCGCAACCAGCGCGAAACTCAATGCACGCACCGTCCGCCTCTTCCCGCAATCAAACGGGGGCTCGCAAGGCCTGATGCCCATCGCCGTTGCCGACACACCGGGCGCCTACGAAATAGACTTTCTCGCCGCCGATGGCGCAAAGCTCGCCTCCGCCAAGCTCACGATTCGCACAACCAACTTCCCAACCCAAAATGTCGTCCTGGCCCCGCAAATCGAAGCGCTGCACTCGACGCCCGAAGACATCGCGACCCTCACCGAATTCCGCAACACCGTCTCCGACGTAAAATACTGGGAAGACCCTCTCACCGCTCCCCTGCCCGGCTGCGTCCTCTCCCCCTTCGGAGTGAAACGCCTGCACAACGGAAAACCCACCGGCGAATTCCATGCCGGCATTGACCAGCGCTCTCCCGCCGGACGTCCCATTCACGCAGCGGCAGCCGGCACAGTGAAAATCGCACAACCTTTTGCAGTTCTTGGCGGCACAGTAGCCATTGACCACGGCCAAGGCCTGGAAACCATGTATCTGCATATGTCCAAATTGCTGGTCGCACCCGGCGCCCACGTAGAAAAAGGCGAAGTGATCGGCTACGTGGGCGCAACAGGCCGCGCCAACGGTCCTCATCTGCATTGGGTAGTCGATGTCAACGGCGTCCCCGTGAATCCGCAGCAATGGGTAATCCTGAAATCCTGCACCGCGGGAAAAACTCAGCCCAAGGCGAACTAGCCCGTGCAGGCGGCAAGATACTCATCGAGCGAAAACATTCACGATCAGGGTTGTGATGGCAGCCGCTATAGTTTTCGTCGGGGCCATCGGCTGGTTTGACTTAAAGAAGTACAAAGACGACCGATACCAAACAGCCGACCGACGGATCGATCAATCGAGGCGTCTACACCAATGACTAATTCACCGTCCAGGTTCCAGCTTCACGGGTCAGTCTTTCAACGAATATGAAGCGTCCACCGCACGATTCCGAATAGCACCCGCGAGACCCCGCACACGCAAATGCATGGGTGTAGTGCGCAGTCTGCAAGAAATGGGGATACCGTCAAAATGCTCCTGCGACGTCAAGTGTCCGCTCCCTCAGCATATGCGTTCGAGCCGCTTGATGCGCCTGTGTGAATGCAAATCGGAGTACACTCCAAAACCTACTCCAAAAGGGGCGCCCTTTTATAATGCGTGAAGCTACATCTCCCGTCGGACCTAGATAAGGGATTTATCCTATTTTGCAAAGAGTGTGATTCTGCCAGATTAGCGTGCGTGCGATGTACTCGCCGCAGGACTGGGTCACAATGCAACCTCCCCGCAATTTTGCATCGAGCATTAAGCCTTTAAAACCTAGTGCACGCGGAATGCAATCAGTGAGACTGTTTCTCTGGCTGCCTGCGTTGTTGCTTCTATCCGGCTCAATCTCACCCACTTTCCCGCAATCCTCTGCCCACGGGATTAAGAATGTGTTTTGGCAGCCGAACGAGTTACAGCAAGGATCCGTAGCTTTTATTACGGTGGAGTTTGGGACTGCCGCTCTCCGGATAACGGGTCAGATGGTTGGCAAGAATTTGTCGTTCTTCAAGTCAGACAATCCTAAGATCTGGTATGCGCTGGCAGGTGCCGACCTTGAGACCCAGCTTGGGACCTACGAATTGTCGGTGAGAGCAGTGCTGCCTGGAGGCAGAGTCGTACACTCATTGAAGAAGATGGACATCGCCGCCGGCGACTTCCGCAGCGGCCCGGTGAACGTACCGGAGAATTTCGTCGAGCCCGATGCGGAAAGCCAAAAGAAAATTGCCGCAGACCAGGTGCTTAAGGAAAAGGCGTTCTCGCATTTCATATCTCGACCGCAATGGTCCGGCGATTTTGTTACACCCGTGCAGGCTAAGCCCACCGACTCGTTTGGGATGACCCACATCTTCAACGAGGAACTCAGCAGCACCCACCGAGGCACGGACTTCCCCGTTGCCGAAGGTTCACGGGTTGTAGCTTCGAATTCCGGAACTGTAGTGCTGGCGAGTGAAATGTTTTACGAGGGCAACTGCGTGATCGTGGACCATGGACAGCGGCTCTTCACCATTTACATGCACTTGTCTGAGATAGATGTGAAGGTGGGAGACAAGCTCGCGAAGGATGATCGGTTGGGGCTTTCTGGGCAAACCGGACGCGCCACCGGCCCTCATCTGCATATGGGGGTGCAGTGGAACGGAACCTACCTGGACCCAACAAAGCTTCTGGCATTGACTCTTCCAAAGCTAAGCCCTCGCCAAAGGACGGTAACTCGAACGCGGCCGCAATCACCATCCAAACCGGACTAGAAAGCACTCTTCCTGCAGCGAAGACAGGATCTCATCATCGAATACAGAACCTCTGTTCATACACACCACCCCTGTGACCCGAGGGAAACGGGTGGCGCTGTCTGCGGCGCAGAGGATCGAGGTGCGGAGCCGTTGAAAGGCTGGGGCAGTCGCTGCACGTGATCAGTCGCTGCTTCGGCAAGCAACATAACTCCATTCATGGTTTTTCATCGCAGCACGGTGGGATTGTCGGATTGAACGTGTTGCCGGTGACGTTAATGCTTTTGCAGGGTGGCAATCCGATCGGCCACATCCCGGTAATCAATATTAGCGGCGTAAACCTGCCGGAAACTATCCAGCGCCGCGTCGGCTTCCCCCGCCGATTCCAGCGCCAATCCCAAATCGTAACGCAGCGCCAAGGCTGATTCCTCTTCCAATCCCGGCACTTGCAAAGCGCGCCGGTACCACAGCGAAGCCACCTTGGGCTCGCCCTTGTCCATGAACGAAAGCCCCAGCATCACCGAGCAATTCATCTCGTAACGGAACGGCTTGCCCTTCTGCACGGCCTTCGCGACTTTCTGGAATTCTCCGATGGCTTCGTCCAGCAATCCCATTTCCCGGTAGGCGATGCCCAGATTGTAGTGCGTCTCCAGGTCCTCGTCCTCTTCGCCCATCTCTCCCAGCTCGCTGCGGAATTCCTGAAACACTTCGGCCAGCTGATTCAGATTTTCCAGCGTTCCTGGAGTCGCGGCGGGCGCAAGGTTCTTATGGGTCGAGCCATTGGTCGGTGGCGGCGTGATCGCGGCCATCGGCGTGGCATTCGCTTCCGCGAACACCTGCTCCAAACTCGCATGCGTGTCTTTCGGTACAGCCACAGATCCAGACGCGATCGCCGACTCCTGGACCGGTTCGGCCGACGGCGCTTCCAGATCGTCCAGCTCCGCCACCAATTCGCTGATGAAATCTTCGGTCGTCGCGGCCCCGGCGTGCTCGCGCGGAGCAGCCGTCTCGGGCGTCAGTTCCAGCTCAAAATCCGCAGCGCCGGTGCCGCTCGCAGTAGCCGTCTCGGCCGCAATAGGCTCGTCCACCAGCTCCAGCACCGCCTCCGGAATCGCCTCCTCCGTCGGCGCTTCTTCCTCCCCGACCTCGATAAGTTCGATTTCAGGCTCCGTCGCCGCGGCTTCGGCCGGCACTTCAGGTTCAACCTCCGGCACATGCGCCGTCATTTCAGATTGCGGGGTGTTCGCTTCGATCTGGAACGGCTCTGGCTTCGCGTCCTGGTCGGGCTCTTCATCCGCCAGAGCGCTCACATCGAACACCGCCTCGAGCGCCGCAGTCGTATCGGTTGCTTCCGACGCCTCGGCCGCAACCGGCTCGGGCTCCACCACGGGATCGAGCTCAACGCTCGCCGCTTCGATTTCATTTGCAGCCGGCGCATCGGCGGTCTCTGTGGTTTCCGCCGCAATCGCCTCCCATTCATCGGAAAGATCCAGCTCTTCCCCAATCCCAGCGATCTGCGGAGCCACTGTCTCCTGCGTCGCGGACGCGGCAGCCACTTCCTCCGGCGCCAGCGAAATCGGCTCGGGCGGTGGTGTCGCTTCCGGTTCCAAGCCATCGAGCGGAATTTCAAACTCGATTGGCGCGGAAGCCGCAGCAGCAGGGACCGTTTCCGGCGCAACCTCAAACGCCGGAGGTTCGGCCGGCGCAGCAGCGGATGCCTGCTCGGGTACCGTGGTGCCGGCTCCCGCTGAAGAAGCGACCGGCGCCGGCGCAGTCGCCGCCGGTGCCACCGGCAAATCCTTCTCCGTCAGTCCCGCCACCTTCGAATATCTCTGCCGCAACTCGGCGAAGCGGTCCGCATTAACGGTATCGTTCCGCTCGCGATGAATCTGCTCCAGCTGCGCCGCCAGTTCCGCCGTGCGACGATCGTTCCCGGCGCCCAAATGCAAATCGAGCAATCGCTCAAGCGTCGCCGTGTGCCGCGGCGCGCGTTGCAGTACGTTCTCCAGCAAATGCGTGGCCTTCTGCGTCAGGCCATAACTGGAGAACAAGTCCACATCGGTCAGCGCCTGTGCAATATACTTGTGCGTCTCCTCGTCGAGCGCTTCCTCGGCAATCGTCGGAGGCGGAGGAGAAACCAGCTTGTTCTGCTCCTCGGCCGCGCTTTCGCGCAAACCCGTTTGGCTCGCTGGACCTGCCGCCGCGCTGTCCGCGCTGGTGCCACCGGCTATGGGGGCTCCGCCCGTCCGCGCACGCAGTTGATTCAGCCGGTCCACCAGCCGCTCATCGTTCTTGTTGCGATCGACCAGCTCTACCAGCAGCTCTTCCGCCCGTGGCATATTTCCCTGCGCGGCGTACGCGTCGGAAAGCTGGCCGAGGGCGGCGTTCAAGCGGAAAGGATCGCTGGTCGTCCGGCAGAAGTCCGCCAGCGCTTCCAGCGGTTCGGTCCGCCCGGGAAGCCGTTCGCAGGCGGTCGTAAGCGATTTCAAATAATGATCCTGAGCGCCTGCTTCGATCATCGGCGCTCGCAATTCGGTCAGCAGCGGTAGCGCTTGCTCCGGTTGCGCCCCTTCGATCATGTTCTCGACAACCTTGCAAAGCAGTCCATAATGCGCATGCCCGCGCGCCAGTTGACGCCGCGCGCGATCCGCGGCGCGGTCCGCATGTCCGGCCCGCAGTTCGTATTCCACCAGCAGCTTGGTTACGTCGCCTTCGGTTTCCGCTTCTGGATGCGTGCTCAGAATCGCGATGGCTTGATCGGTCTTTTCGGCGGCATTCAGCGTTTTCGCTTTCAGCAGAATCGCAGCCGCGTTGCCTGGATCCACTTCCAGCGCGCGCTCCACCAGCTTTTCCGCTTCTTCGGTTTCTCCGCGGTCAAACAGCCGGTGAGCGTAGGCCTGATACGTCAGCGCCGCTTCCTTCTTCTGCCCCATCATGCCGTACAGTTCAGCCAGCCGCATTTGCACGCGCTGATTTTCCGGCTCTACTTCCAGCAAACGGTGCAGCACCTCGACGGCTTTCTGCGAATGATTCGCTTTCAGGTGGGCTTCGGCAATCTGCAGGAATAAGGGCCGCGCCTCGCTCAATACTCCCTGCTGCACGTACAAATCCGCCAGGCGCTCCAGCGGCGCCAGCTCATTCGGCGCCAGCTTGGCGATCTTCTTGTAAATCGCGATGGCCTTGCTGTTGAACCCGTCGTTCAGATAGACCTGCGCCAGCCTCTCGAAATATTCGATGGCCTGCGTCATGTCTCCCTGGCGGGCAAACAAATCGCCCACCGTCATTAATGTCGCTTGATCCTTCGGGTCTGCGCGCAGTATTAGCTGGTATTCGCCGATGGCCTGGGCGACCTTGCCCTGGTTGAGGAATTTCAGCGCATTTTCCAGCGCTTTGCTTTTGTTAAAGGCCATGGATGATCTTTGCCCGCCGGGCCCTGCACACTCCGGCAACGTTCTTCAGCCTACAGACGGCTTAGACATGAAGGTTAGCACGCGCCAAAAACAAGGAGCAACGCGCCACAAGGGGGGAGGTGCCAAAGGCGACAACAGTGCCTCTTGGGTGTCCGGACGCCCCCCGGACCCCCGCCGAGCCCCTCGACTGGCCTCCTCACCGTTCGCCGAATCGGACAGTTACGAAGAATAGCGGTAATCCCTGGCACGGCCACTCCTCCGCGCCCGGGCTCGCATGAGGGGAACACTCGGCTCTCTCCGCTACTCACGATTCGTCCAGCCGCGTGTGCCGATTTAAGACGAGCAGTAAAAATCGAATATCAGGAAGGCACGGCTGCTTCTAGTGAGCAAGAATGTCGGTGGCAGGCTGCAATGGCAAAGGATCCTGTGTCGCGCCCGAAGCCCAGCACGCCGATTGACGCACCGGCGCGTAGGAAAACCGATGCAGGGCAGTAGGTCCGTGCCGCCGCAACGCTTCCAGATGCTCCGGCGTCCCATAGCCTTTGTGTTGCGCCAGCCCGTACTGCGGATACAAACGGTCGAATTCTTCCATGCGCCGGTCGCGCTCGGTCTTCGCCAGAATGGACGCCGCCGCGATCGAAACCGACCGCGCATCGCCGTGAATCAGCGCCTTCTGCTCAATCGGCAGATCAATCTCCATCGCATCCAGCAGCATGTAATCCGGCAGGGGACTCAGCTGCGACACTGCGGCCATCATCGCTTGCCGGCTGGCCTGATAAATGTTCCACGCATCGATCCGGCTCGAGTCAATTTCCGCCACGGCCCAGGCGAGGGCGTGTTCGCGTATGCGCGGTGCCAGCTCCGCCCGCCGCTCCGCGGTAAGTTTTTTGGAATCGTCCAGGCCAACAATCCGCCGTCGCGGATTCAAAATGACGGCCGCAGCCACCACCGGACCAAACAGCGACCCGCGCCCTGCTTCATCAATCCCCGCGACGCGCAGCCACCCGCACTGCCGCGCCTCCCGCTCATATCTCGCACAACAAAGTCTCCCCATCGGCCCGCGATTTTAGCACACAGCGTCACGACCCAACTCGTCTGCTGTGTATCCTTTCAACACGCTGTGGATATTTCGGATGAAGCTGTGATGCAACTGGCTCCGCAGCGGGCGAGGACCGTCAGCGCCTGAGGGTAAAAATAAAAAAAGCCCGCCCCGATTTCTCGAGGCGGGCCCATTCCAATCCGTAGCGTAATTTACTTCGCGGCAGCCGCTGCTGCTTCGGTCGGCGCTTCGATCCGCACGGCGCGCTTGATCCTCGCCGCCTTGCCCTTGCGCTTCCGCAAATAATTCAATTTCGCGCGCCGCACGCGCCCCGCCTGCACGATCTCGATCGAACTGATCATCGGCGAATGCACCGGAAAAATCCGCTCCACTCCAATTCCAAAACTCACGCGCCGCACCGTGAAGGATTCCCCTAGCAACTCGCCGCGCCGGCTCATCACCACGCCCTCAAACGGCTGGATGCGCTCTTTGTCGCCCTCGCCTTCCTTCAGCCGCACATTAATCTTCACCGTATCGCCCGGACGAAAATTCGGATGATCCTTGCGAATTTGGGACTGCTGCGCTTTATGCACAATCGGATTCATGACATTATTTCCAGGCAGACCCGCTCAGGTGGGGCCAGCACACAACGCACAATCTCCAATTCTAGCCTATGTACTCCAATTTTCGCCACAGCAAAGTGCACTCCCGCCGCGCCGCCACTGCGCCCCAAACGATCGACCGCGTTTACTGCGCCAAATTCAGCTCGCTGCAGGTCGCGCGCCGCGCACAATCTCATCCAACACCTCTTGATCCTCCGCGCCGAGCCCAGCCCCCTCGAGCAACTCCGGCCGGTTGCGCCAAGTCTTCTCCAGCGCGCAGCGCCGCCGCCACTTCCGTATCGCCTCATGGTTTCCGCCCAGCAAAACTTCCGGCACATCCCACCCGCGAAACGATGGCGGCCGCGTGTAATGGGGATAGTCCAAAATCCCGCGATCCACAGCGTGAATTTCGTTCGCGCTGAATGAGTCATCCGCGCGTCGTAGGGGCACGGCATGCCGTGCCCGCTCGCTCCGTCGATCATGGCCCGTCCAACTGGCGAAGTCCACAATCGTACGATTTCAAAACCCTGGGCAGGAACAAGACGCGGCGCAACATCCAGGCCACGAACGACGACCCGAGGTATCTGCTTCATCGACACCAGGCCTCAACTTTGCATCGCAAAGTACTTGAC
>Ga0209010_1000549_pt1 | contig 11718 bp, 10 predicted proteins | sample BlaSpr_A8_OM1_O3_FD_187985 | JGI IMG/M metagenome (GOLD analysis project Ga0209010, IMG submission 187985) | Forest soil microbial communities from Thunder Bay, Ontario, Canada - Black Spruce, Ontario site 2_A8_OM1_O3 (SPAdes) (version 2) | ecosystem: Environmental > Terrestrial > Soil > Boreal... | reverse complement strand
GCCATGGGCGCCAGCACCGTGTCTTCGGGTTGGTCGAACCACTTCGTCGAACTGCTAAATATCGTTCACATCAAGATGCCCCTTTGGTTGGCCTACGATTACTGGACTGCTCTGAAGACCGCGCAAAACATGGTGGCGCGGCAAATGGTGGCGGCGGCGAACCCGTCGCTGGGGAGAACCACACAGGCCTTCCTGGATAAGGTCACTGCGATCATAAGCGCGCAGTCTCCTGAATTGGTCCAGCGGGCGCACGATTTGCTGGGCGCTCCGCATCTGTTCGGAATGGAAATCGGGTTCAACCTTCCCGCCTTCCTCATCGCTCTCGTGATTACAGCGATCCTGGTTGTCGGAATCAAAGAGAGTGCGAGGTTTAACGCTGGCATCGTCGTAATCAAGGTTTCGGTCGTGCTGTTCGTGATCGCGCTCGGCACTCATTACATTAATCGGGCTAACTGGGGAACAAGTTGGAGTACATACGCTCCCAACGGCTTCGCCGGTGTCGGAGCGGGCGCGGCCTACATATTTTTCGCCTACATTGGTTTCGATGCGGTTTCGACCACGGCGCAGGAGGCGAAAAATCCGCAGCGCGATTTGCCGATCGGCATGATCGCCTCGCTCGCCATCTGCACGGTCTTGTACATCGCCGTAGCCGGTGTGCTGACCGGTATGGTGCCCTGGCAACAAATCAACATTGAAGCGCCGGTCGCGGCCGCATTCCTGGACCGAGGTGCGACCACGGCGGCGAACATCATTACGTTGGGAGCTCTTGCCGGCCTGACAAGCGTGATGCTGGTGATGTTGCTGGGCCAGACACGCGTTCTCTACTCGATGGCCAACGACGGACTTCTGCCTAAGAAATTTTTCGCCGCTATCCATCCCAAATTCCGCACGCCGTGGAAGAATACGATTCTGGTGGGCCTGCTGGCCGCGGTCGTGGGCAGCGTGACGCCGATCGACCAGATCGGAAAGATGGTGAATATCGGAACGCTGCTTGCCTTTGTGATTGTGTCGATCTCGGTCTTGGTGTTGCGGTACACGAATCCCAGCCAGCCGCGGCCTTTCCGGACACCATGGGTGCCGTTGGTCCCAGTCCTGGGCGTGATCACAAACGGATACATGATGGCCAAGCTGGGGATGTGGAACTGGATCCGGCTTATCGGCTGGCTGGCGATTGGATTGGTGGTGTACTTCACCTACAGCCGGAAGCACAGCCGGGTGCAGGCGATGCAGAAGGGCAGTGGTCAGTGATCAGTGGCTAGTGGTTAGTGACTTTGACAGGCCCTTCGCTACGCGAGGGGCCTTTTTGTTTTATAGTCAGTCGAAGAAAGTGATTTGTGGCTGCGAACTGCCGACGCGGTCGAAAGTTAAGGAGTGATCCGCGAAAGCAAAGGGATCGCTGCGTATTTTGACGCTACTCGCCACTGAACACTGCCTTTTATGAAAATCGTGACTTTTGAAGAAATGCGAGCCATTGACCGCGCCACCAGCGAGCGCTTCGGCGTGCCATCGCTCACGCTCATGGAAAATGCAGGCGCTGCGGTGGCTGACTATGTTTTGGCGCATCACAACGAAGCGCGGCGCGTAGTGATTTTTTGCGGCAAGGGTAACAACGGAGGCGATGGTTTTGTGGCCGCGCGCCGCTTGCATCAGCAGGGGAAAAAAATACAGGTGATTCTGCTGGCGGATCCCGTCGAGTTGCGTGGCGATGCCACAGTGATGTTCGGCAAACTTCCTGCAGCGGCGATTGCCCTTCATTCCGGAGAAGAGTTGAAGAGCGAGCGCGTCAAGCTTTCTCTAACCGCCGATCTATATCTCGACGCCGTGTTGGGCACAGGATTCAAGCCTCCGGTCAGCGGATTGTATGCCGAGGCGATAGCGATCATGAATGCAAGTCACGTGCCCGTGATTGCGGTGGACATTCCTTCCGGCGCGGACGCGAACGGCATGGCTCCGCAGACCGGAACTATCGCGCGCGCCGATGCGGTTGTGACTTTCACCGCGGCGCGTCCTGTCCATGTTTTTGGGCAGCTAACAAAAGGGCCGACATACGTTGCTGACATTGGCTCGCCGGATGAGGCGGTTGTTTCCTCGCTGCATCTGAACGTGATCACCGCGCGTGACATCGCATCGCTGGTTGCGCCGCGCGTAGCTGACTCCAACAAAGGCAACTACGGGCACGTGCTGGTGATCGGCGGGGCGGTGGGGAAGGCAGGTTCGGTTGCCATGGCTGGCATGTCCGTGCTGCGCGTGGGCGCGGGACTTTCCACCGTGGCGACGGCGCAGTCTGCGCTACCCACGGTCGCAGGATTTCATGCGGAGTTGATGACAGAACCGTTGCCCGAAACTTCCGCGGGAACAATCGCGACCGGAGCCAGCGAAAAAATCGGCGAACTGGCGAAAGGGAAGACCGTGGTAGCGATCGGCCCAGGTATCTCTCGCGATTCGCAGACGGCGGAGCTGGTGCGAATGCTGGTAGCGACTTGCCGCATGCCGATGGTTGTGGATGCCGACGGTTTGAATGCATTTCAAGACCGCACTCAGGAACTGAATGGCAACGGCCGGGTGCTGGTGATCACGCCGCATCCAGGCGAAATGGCTCGCCTTGCCGGGTGCACTATTGCTGAAGTGCAGCAGGACCGTCTGGTCACCGCGCGCAAATTCGCCCGCGAGCATGAACTGATCGTGGTGCTCAAAGGCCATCGCACGCTGGTGGTGCAACCCGATGGCGAAGCATGGGTGAACACGACAGGCAATCCTGGAATGTCCACCGGAGGCACGGGGGATATTTTGACGGGGATGGTGGCTGGGATGATTGCGCAGCATCCGAAAGAAGCAATGTCCGCGGTGATCGCCGCGGTGCATCTGCACGGACTGGCGGGCGATGTCATGTGCGAGAGCATGGGAGAACATTCGCTGGTTGCGACCGATCTTCTCCAAGGATTGCCCGAAGCCTTCCGCCGCACGCGCGTACTTGCTCTTGAGAAACTCGTCCGTTGGGATGGGTGACACGCAGTTAAATTCGCTTGCTCATCTCGAAGCCGGCAATCGGATGGTTTTGCCTGATTCCGCTGAACGCCGCGCCGCATCGAGAATCTCAACAACTGTGACGTTTGTTTCGAGCGATGACAGCGCATCGGGTTTCGCTCCCTCTAGCATCACCGCGCGAAAGTAAGACAACGGATTGTCGTTGGGCGGCAGCAGCGGATCGGTCGCGACTTGATCTTCGACTGTGTCTTCGCGTTTTCCTTTTCCCGCGCGACGCACCAGAAGATTGTCGCGTTGGATCGTCATCACGTAGCCGTTCTCGCCGTAAACTTCCATATCTTTGCGGCCAAAAGGCCAGTTCCACGAGGCTTGCACGATGGCCTGCGCTTTAGGGTAAGTCAGAATGATCGTGGCTTCGTCGTCAACGCGCGGGTAAATTTCCGGCTTGATGTGCTGCGTGACGGCGGTGACGGTTTCCGGCCGCTCTCCATCCATCAGCCAGGTCATCAGGTCGGCGCCGTAGCATCCGAAATCGAACAACGCGCCGCCGCCGTCGAGCTTGGGGTCGGTGAGCCACGCAAGAAATTCAGGTTGAACGTCAATCTCTTTGGGGCCGTTGTGGCCGTCGTGAATCACAACTTTGCGAATCTCGCCGATGGCCCTTTGATGGACGAGATCGTAGGCAGCCCAGTTGCTCGAGTACCAACTGGTTTCATAATTCACAAGAACCTGAATCTTGGATTGCTGCGCCGCCTTCTGAATCGCCAGCGCGTCTTCCAGGCTGACGGCGAGTGGTTTTTCCATCATGACTGAAACGCCGTGGCGCGCGCATATTTCCACAACGCGCCGGTGGTCGAAAGTATTGGTGTAGACCAGAACGGCCTGCGGATGCGTCTTCAACAACATTTTTTCAAGGTCGGTATACAGCAGGTTTGGGTTGAGCCCGTATTGTTCCGCGTAGCGTGCGGAGACTTTCTGGTCGGGTTCGGCAATTCCCACAATTTCGATTTCCTGGCTATCCAGCGATTGCTCCAAAAATCCTTTCACGTGGCCGTGAACCAAGCCTACAATGCCCACTCGCAGGGGTGGCTCAGGGGCAATTTGGGCCTGGGCGTGCGTAGCCGCAAACCAGACGGAGAGCAAGATGAACGGCAAAATACGGCGCATACACAACATGGTACGCTGCCAGTCAAAAATGAGAACAGGCTTGTAGCACCTGTCCTAAGGGACAGTATCGTAGTAGTAAACTCCGTTTATGTGACAGCGGCACAGGGACTTATCGTTCGTCGAAACAGGCGTCCAGAGCGGAATTTGGCCGATGGGCTTCAGTGACCTGTTATGAACGCCGCGGGGGTGCGAAAGTGTAGTTGCTTATGACCCACTTCCCCCAACCGCACCCTACGCGGCGCGCGGCCCGGGTCCAGCTAGGCGATTCTGTCCTGGCTGCGATTCGTTTAGAAGACGGCCGGCGCACTCGAGCCAAACTTCAAAGTGTTTCCGTAACAGGTGGTCTCCTGCATTTAGCGCAATCTTTGGCGCAGGGCGATTTTGCCGAAGTCGCATTTCAAACGCAATCCGGACCCGTGCGCGGAATGGCGGAGATCCTCAGTCCGACGCGAAAGACCACGACGGGAGTCTTGCAGGCGTTCCGTTTTGTCGCGCTGGAAGATGACGATCATCGCCGCTTGCGGACGTCGCTCGATCATGTGGCCGACCGCAAATTGCTCGGGCTCAAGTCCAGCGTTTTCACTCTGCCCAACAGCATGTGAGGCGGATTCCGGCTCTCAGGTTACGGCTAGTTCTCGCTATACTGATCGTCACGCGCGCCGCGCGTGAGTTTGGTCATGATGCGAGAAGCCAAGCCAGAGACGGTCCGGGAAACGATCACCGACTCGCCTGAGGAAACGATTGCCCTGGGGCGCGAGCTGGTTACACTGCTCGCGCCGCCGAAGCTTGTGCTGCTGCGCGGCGACCTTGGCGCGGGCAAGACCACGCTGGTCAAAGGGATTGCCGCGGGCTTCGATGCCGCCGCAGAAGAAGATGTGACCAGTCCCACCTTCACGCTGATCCATGAATACCGCGGACCGCGGGCAAATCTCTTCCACATCGATCTTTACCGCATCGACACGCAGCGGGAATTGGAAACGCTGGCGCTGGACGATTTGCGCTCCAATGACAGCGTGTTGCTGATCGAGTGGGGCGAGAAATTTCCGCGTCTGTTGGAGGAGCGGGATTTGGAAATTTCGCTGGAGCGGGACGGGGAAAGCCGGCGCAAAATTAAGGCGGTCCGTTGAGGGGCCCACTTCTGATTCGTGCCGACGCTACAACCGCCATAGGAACCGGTCATGCCATGCGATGTCTTGCGCTGGCGCAGGCGTGGCAGGACGCTGGAGGGCAAGCCGTCTTTGCTTTCGCTGCGATGCCCTCGATGCTGGAGCATCGGTTCTTGTCTGAGGGGTTTGCCGTTGTGCGGATGCCGGTTTCAGCGGCAACCTCAGAGGACGCAGAATCGACAATCGAGATTGCACGCCAGCGAGGTGCTACGTGGGTGATAGTCGACGGCGATCATTTTGATTCTTCTTTTCTTCATCGCGTACGATCGGCGGGATTGCACCTGTTTCTGGTCGACGATTTTGCGGCGCGCGATTCGTACCCGGCGGATCTGATACTTAACCCGAATTCTGGGGCGGAGGAAGCGAGCTACAGAAAACGGGCAGCGACCGCTCGCCTGTGTTTGGGCGAATCTTATGTCTTGCTGCGGCGGGAATTCTCATCGCGGCCAGCGAGTCGAGCTTTTCCGGAAGAAGGGCTAAGAGTTCTGGTGACTCTGGGCGGCAGCGACCCGGAGAATCTCTCGGTCGAGATCGTTCAGGCTCTCAAAAAGGTGCCAGGCTGCAAAGTCACAGCAGTCGCGGGACCTGGTCATAAGCATCCAGCGGAACTCCAACAGCTCGGTTCGGCAAGTGTCCGCGTCTTGGTGAACCCAAGCGACATGCGCGCAGTGATGGAAGATGCGGACCTGGCGATCATCGCCGCCGGGGGAACGCTGTGGGAGTTACTCTACATGGAGTGCGTAGTCCTGAGCTATGCTAGAAATCCGGTACAGGCCCGGGCGGTTGTGCACCTGGCGGAACGGGGCGCGGTGCGAAATATGGGCTCTACCCAGGATTTAGATGAAGGCGAGCTGGTTGCCGCGGTGACTGAGTTGGGGCAATCGAGAGCTTTGCGGGAACAGATGGCGAAGATGGGCCGCCAAACCGTCGATGGTCAGGGTTGCTTGCGGGTCCTGGAGATTTTGCGCGAGCAGGGAGTATGCGAGTGAGCGGCGTCAGCATGATTCCGGTTTCCCCCTCGCAACGCGACAGTTTTCTGCGCATGGCGGTGGCGCATTTTTCTGAACTGAATCCCTCTTTTGTTCCGCACAGCGACTGGCGACAGCATTACTTCGAAACCATTCATAAGGATTCGCGATATTCGCTGCGCTGGATTTTGTCCGAGGAACAATGCGCTGGATTCATTCTCTTCGGCATCGAAAATCACCGCTTTCTTCCGCGCAAAACCGGCGTCATCTACGAACTTTATGTGGTTCCGGCGTTCCGCAGACAGGGCGTGGCGCGCCGCTGCGCGCAGCAGGTCATGAAGGAACTCTGGTCGCTGGGTCTATCTAAGATTCAACTCGAAGTGGTTGAAGGAAATACCGGCGCGGCAGCGTTTTGGAGATCGCTGGATTTTCGTCGAATGAGTGAGCATTACGAGCTGACCACTGGTGCGCCATGAAAGTCGCTATTTCGCAACCTACATATCTCCCGTGGCTCGGTTACTTTGACCTGATCGATCAGGTTGATTCCTTTGTCTTGCTCGACGATGTCCAGTTCGACAAACGATCATGGCAGCAGCGCAACCGTATTAAAGGCCCGGGAGGGCTGCAGTGGTTGACCGTGCCGGTTGTCTCAAGCGGGCGGTTTACACAGCATATCTCGCAAGTCGAAATCGGGCAGTCAGACTTTTGGAAGAGCCATCTGCGCGCGATAGAACTGAGCTACCGCCGCGCTCCTTACTTCGATGCGTACTTCCCGCACTTGACGAAGATCCTTGCGGGGCACGGCGGTTTCTTGGCCGAACTGAACTGCTGCCTAATAGAGTGGCTCTGCGGATCCCTGGGCGTTTCGACGCAGAAAGTCCGTTCTTCTAAGCTGGAGGAAGGTGGCAAGCGCTCCGAGCTTTTGGTGAATCTGTGTCGCCGACTTCAGGCTGAGTCTTATCTCTCGCCGATCGGATCCGCAGTATATCTTCTGGACGAGTTGCGGTCATTTTCCAACTCCGGGATCGAAGTGGTTTTTCAGCACTACGAACATCCCGAGTACCGACAACTCTTTCCGCCGTTCTGCCCTTATGCTTCGGTATTGGACCTGATCTTTAACGAGGGCGACCACTCGATGGAAATTCTGCGCGCCGGAAGGCGGACCTCCTTCACTCCCGATGAGTTAATTGTTGCCGCCGCGTCGCAAGGCCACGTATGACGGCTCGCGTGCTCCGAATCGGTAGGCGAGTCGTGGGCGAGTTGCAGCCGGCGTACATCGTGGCGGAGATGTCCGCGAACCACCAGCAGAGTTTTGAGCAGGCGATTGCCGTGATTTGGGCTGCCAAGGAAGCGGGTGCGGACGCCATCAAACTCCAGACGTATACAGCCGACACGATTACCATTTCCAGCGATCGCATTGAATTTCGAGTTGGCGGTGGAACGCTGTGGGACGGGCGCACTCTGGACGATCTTTACCGCGAAGCCTACACTCCGTGGGAATGGCAGCCGAAGCTGAAGCAGGTGGCGAACGATGCCGGCCTCGATCTATTCTCGTCGCCATTCGACGATACTGCAGTCGACTTTTTGGAGCAGATGAATGTGCCCGCGTATAAAGTAGCCTCATGTGAGCTGGTAGATATGGGGCTGATAAAAAAAATCGCGGGCACCGGTAAGCCGCTGATTATGTCGACGGGAATGGCGACCTGCGCCGAGATTGAAGAGGCGATGGCGGCGGCGCGCAACGCGGGAGCGGTGGAAATCGCATTGCTCAGATGCAGTAGCGCGTATCCCGCGCGGCCCGAAGAGATGAATTTGCGAACGATTCCGGAGCTGTCGCGCCGGTTCAATGTGCCAGTGGGGCTGTCCGACCACACCATGGGAATTGCGGCGCCGGTGGCGGCCGTCGCGCTGGGGGCGTGCATTATCGAAAAGCACATTACCCTTTCGCGATCGGCGCCCGGGCCCGATAGTGCTTTTTCCCTGGAGCCGCACGAATTTAAAGCGATGGTGGATGCGGTGCGCGTAGCTGAAAGAGCTCTCGGTGAGGTTCACTTTGGACCGGTTGGCAAAGAAACCGCGAGCCTGGCCTTCCGGCGCTCGCTCTTTGTAGTTCAAGATATAAGAGCAGGTGAAACCTTCACGGCCGAAAATGTTCGCTCGATTCGTCCCGGCCAGGGAATGCATACGCGCCATTTGCCGGAGATATTGGGCCGCCGCGCCCTTCGCAATGTCGAGCGAGGAACGCCCCTGAGTTGGGATTTGGTGGCTCCGCAATGAGGGGTGTAACGCCGCTGTTGAAGCGAATTGTCTATCCCTCGCTGGCAAGTACTGGATTCTTCCGGCGAACCTGTGGGAGTGGATTGGCGGTGCTCACCTACCACGGAATTCTTCCGCAGGGTTATCAGCCGATCGATGCAGGGTTCGACGGCAACCTGATTGACGGCGAGACCTTTCGCAAGCACCTGATCTTGCTGAAAAAGAATTACACCGTCATCTCCCCGGGCGATTTTCTTGCCTGGTGCGAGGAGCGGGATAAACTGCCGACGAGAGCGGTGCTGCTCACCTGCGACGACGGACTGCTCAACTGCATGACCAATATGTTGCCTGTGTTACAACAGGAAAACTTGAAGTGCCTTTTTTTCGTCACCGGTGCTTCAGTGGGCGAGTGCCGCAGCACGCTCTGGTATGAAGATCTGTTTCTGGTTTTCTTTCGCGCACGATCCGGGTCGTTCGAGATCTCTTGCGGAAATCTGACGATCAACGGCGATCTGACGACCGCGGAGAAACGACGGTCGCTGTGGTGGGGGGCGGTAAAGCGGCTGTCACAAGTCGATGCTGAAACCCGCTTCACTTTCTTGCGGAAGGCACGGCTAGTCCTCAGCACAGGACAACTCCAGGGAAACAATGATCCGGTCGACGAGCGCCGTTTCGGACTCCTGAAGCGCGACGAACTGCGCGCGCTCATGACGGCTGGCATGACCATTGGCGCTCACACTCTAACTCACCCCATGCTTTCGCAATGTCCTCCGAAGTTGGCCTGTGTGGAAATTGCCGAGAGTCGTTCCCGCCTGGAAGCCGCGTTGAAGATGCCGGTGTGGTCCATGGCTTATCCGTTTGGAGATCGCGAATCGGTGACGCCACAGGTTGTAAATATGGCGCGAGATTCGGGCTACAAAGCTGCGTTCATAAATTTCGGCGGAGGCCTGGGTGCGGAATTACCGACGCATGCGGTGCCACGCATTCACGTGACGGCGGAGATGAGTCTGGCGGAACTCGAAGCGAACGTGGCCGGATTCTACGCGAGCCTGCAACGCCGCGCCGGACGCGGGCCCAATGGCTTCAAGGCGGCGTGAGCCTCACCCAAGGCGAATCCCACAGTTTCTAGTCATCACGGCTGTTTCGCGGACGTTCAAGTGAGAGCGGGCGAACTTCCACAGCCGGGAGTACGACTCATTGGTAATATTGCGTATTCACAAAGCTGACCATCGGTGAGTGGGGAACTTGCGCCTAGTCGTGCTCAGAGAAATTCCGGAAGATGAAAGCCTGCGCCGCGACTGGAATGCATTGGTCGAGCGAACGCCTCAGCCACAGGTTTTTTATACCTACGAATGGGCGTTCGCGGTGCAGCGCTCTTACGGTGAAACGCTGCGTCCGTTGATTTTCCTGGCATATGATGAAGGCGACAGCCTGTGCGGGGTAGCGGCGCTGGCCACAAGCCGACCGGGCGAAAGTGTCTCTTTCCTCTGCGCCACGACTGGTGACTACTGCGATTTTCTCAGTTTGCGTGAGAATCGCGAAGCATTCGTGGCAGCGGTAGTGGGCGAGCTTCGTCACGAAAATATGAGCGGCGCGACGCTGACGAATCTGCCGGCCGATTCGGCAACCGTCGCGGCTCTTCGTCATGCCGCCCGCTCGCGTGGCTACCAATATTTTGCGCGGACCGCTTATATCTGCGCTCAAGTCTCTTTGGCATCGCTCCAGCGCCGCGGCGAGAATAAGCCCGTGTTGCCGCGCAAGAAAATGCTGCGGAGATTCCTGAATGCCATGGGCCGCGAAGCTCCAGTGCGTCTAGAACATGCCCGCTCCTGGTCGCAGGCCGAGCCAGTCTTGCCGGGATTCATCGAGGCCCACATTGCAAGGTTCCTGGTAACCGGCCGGATCAGCAACATGGTGCGCGAACAGCGGCGGCTCTTTCTTGCGCAGTTGGCAAAGCTGTTAGCGGAGCGCGGATGGTTTGCCCTGACCATCTTCGTTGCCGGGCAGCAGGTGTTCGCCTGGAACTACGGATTTCAATTCCTGGACACATGGTTTTGGTACCAGCCAACTTTCGACAGTGATTTTGAAAAATATTCGCCCGGCTTTTGTCTGCTGGCCAAACTGATCGAAGAAGCCGCGGACAGACCGGAACTCCGGACCGTCGATTTGGGATTGGGAGCGGAAGAGTACAAAGAACGTTTTGCCAACCAGACAAGAGAAACCCTGTACATAACTCTCAACCGGTCGTATCCGAAGCATGTTCGCGAGATTGCCCACTACTACGCAGCGGCCGCACTGAAGGTACTTCCGTACGCGGAACGCGTCGTTCGTTCTGTGTTAGCGAAGTGCGGAACGCTGCGGCAAAGGCTGCGGAAATCTGGAATATGGGAAACCTTTCGCTGGGCTGCCCGGCGTATGCGGTACTCGGTCGCGGGGCGAGACGAAGTTTTCTTTTACGAACTTACCCATCCCGATCCATCTTTTCTGGCGTTGGACGGAGTATGCCTCAAACCACTCGACCTCAACGCCCTGGCCAGGGCCGCGATGCAAAATGAAAACGACGAGGGCACGCTCGCATACCTTTTGCGTTGTGCGGAGCATTTGCGAAACAAGGATTGGGAGGGATTTGGCCTGGTAAATCATGGCGGCGAATTCCTGCACTTTACCTGGGCGGGACCGTTCGAGGGTTTCCATTGGTCGGAGCTAAACTCCACTCTCGAGCCGCCGGCTCCGCAGTCTCTGATACTCTTCGACTCATGGACTCCGGTTTCGCAGCGCGGACGAGGGTACTATGCGCCAACGATCGCTATGGTTGCCGACAAAGCACGCGCCGAAGGAAAGCGAGCATGGGGGTTTAGCGCTTCCACCAACACCACATCCGTACGCGGATTGGAGAAAGCGGGGTTCAAACGGCAGTTCTCCGTGATCCGATACCGCGTGCTATGGTGGCAGCGGGTCATACAGGAAAAGCCCGGGTCGTGAATCCTCTGTCGCGCGATTGCGAATTTAGAAATCAATCTGCTCTGGATCGCCGTAATGCGAGTTCTCCTTCTTCATCCCGAAGATTCACCGCGCTGCGGGCCATGGTCCCAGCAGCGATGGGATCTGATTGTTGATTTGGGGAAGTCCTCGCCGGGCGCGGCGGCGGCGTGGCAGGAGCGGATGCGCTGCCCGAT
>Ga0209010_1000547_pt1 | contig 11763 bp, 14 predicted proteins | sample BlaSpr_A8_OM1_O3_FD_187985 | JGI IMG/M metagenome (GOLD analysis project Ga0209010, IMG submission 187985) | Forest soil microbial communities from Thunder Bay, Ontario, Canada - Black Spruce, Ontario site 2_A8_OM1_O3 (SPAdes) (version 2) | ecosystem: Environmental > Terrestrial > Soil > Boreal... | reverse complement strand
CTGATAAAAGATGTAGAACCGCACAGTATTGTGGAGTTCCGTCCCCGGCAGGAAGGGAACACGCTGCACGCGATCTTAGCGCCGAAGAAGTCGGAAAAAGATCGCGAGAAAGAACGGGCGACGGCGGAAAAAGAAAAGGCCCGCGCCGAGAAGAAAGAAAGAAACGCCGTCGAGATGAATGTAGAAAAGGCGAAGGCTGCCGCGCAAAGCGCTCCAGCGGCGACTGCCGAAGTTGTGGCCAAGCCGGCCTCATAACAAGCCGCCTCTTGGCAAATCAGATCAAGTTCAGGGGAATTTATGCCGAAATTAAAGACACATACAGGCGCGGCTAAGCGCTTCAAGAAGACAGGGACGGGGAAAGTGAAGCGCGGACGTTCGCACTTGCGTCACATCCTGACGTCGAAGGATACGAAACGGAAACGAGGTCTGCGGTCCAGCGCTCTGGTAAGTGACGGAGATCTGGCCAAGGTTCTGCGGATGATTCCGTATCAGTAGAGCAATGATCAGTGGTTAGTGAGCAGTGGCCAGTGCGGATCAAGTGATTTGCCGGACACTAGCCACTGAACACTGAACCCTGAACCCTGGACACTGCCCCAGGCGCGTGAAGAGGTCAGAGATATTCCTTACCTCCAGCCGCCGTTAAATCGAAAGCAAAAAGGAGAACAGCATGCCTCGCGTAAAACGCGGCACGAAACGTCGTGCCAAGCGGAAAAAAATATTAGACCGCGCCAGCGGTTATTTCCTAACTAAATCAAAACTCTACCGCTCGGCGAAAGAAGCTGTCGAACGCGGGCTGAAGTTTGCCTACTCGGGCCGCAAACAGCGCAAGCGGCAGTATCGTTCGCTGTGGATTGTGCGCATTGGCGCCGCCGCCAAGCTCAATGGGATGAGCTATAACCAGTTCATTCACGGGTTGAAAGTCGCAGGCGTGGAACTGGACCGCAAGATTCTGGCTGATTTGGCGGTGAAAGATCCCGAGGGCTTCGCGAACCTGGCGACGCAGGCCAAGGCGGCCATCGCGGCGTAGCGTTTCAGCAATCAGCTAGCACTCAGCAGTTAGCACTCAGCCACATAGTTGTCATTCCGAGTCGCTGTGCGAAGCGCGGCGGCGAGGAACCTGCTTTTTTGCCGATGGCGGGAGAACTGTACTTCTCTTCGCTGGAGTACGCGATGGCACAGGCGAAAGTTCGGAAAAAGAAAGTCGCCACGAAGATGGCTTATAGCGTTTCTACACTGACGGACTATTCGGCGGAGGCGCTCGAACGCACTTCCGCCGAATTGCTTTCTGCGCTGAAACACGAAGCCGCCGCGGTGAAGAGCGATGCTGACAGGAAAGTCTTCCGCGACCGGTGGATGGCGCGCAAGAATGGAATTTTGACGCAGATCAACGATCTGTGGCTGAAGAAGGCTCCGAAGGAAAGCAAACGCGAAGCCGGCCGGATGGTGAACGAAGTCAAGCGCGCAGTTGAAGACATCATTGAGAAGGCCGACCGCGTTGAGTCAGCCACGCCCGTTGTCAGCGGGATCGTTGATATTACGCTGCCAGGCGTTCAGCGGTCGATCGGCGCGGAACATCCCGTCATCCGCACCACAAATGAAATTGTTTCTGTCTTTCAGAAGCTGGGATATTCCGTCGCTGAGGGTCCTGTCGTCGAGACCGACTACTACAACTTCGAGGCGCTGAATTTTCCGCCGAACCATCCCGCGCGGGATACGCAGGATACTTTATTTATCGCCGGGCAGCAATCGAGGGCCGCGCGCGAGCGACTGCTGCTGCGCACGCATACTTCGCCGGTACAGATTCGCACCATGGAGACCATGCGGCCTCCGCTGCGCATTGTGATTCCGGGAACGGTTCACCGCAACGATCCACCCGATGCCAGCCATTCGCCGATGTTTCATCAGGTCGAAGGTCTGGCGGTCGATACGAACATTACCTTCGGCGATCTGAAAGGCACGCTCGACCACGCGATGAAGGCGCTGTTCGGCTCGTCGGTAAAGACGCATTTCCGGCCATCGTTTTTTCCTTTCACCGAGCCGAGCGCGGAGATGTTCGTTTCCTGCTTCATCTGCGGCGGCAGCGGGAAGCGCGGAAGCGACCCCTGCCGTCCGTGCAAGCAGACGGGATGGATCGAGATTCTGGGTTGCGGCATGGTCGATCCCAACGTCTTCGAGTTCGTGAAGGATAACGGATACGATCCTAAGAAAGTTTCCGGATTCGCCTTTGGCATGGGCTCGGATCGCATCGCGCTGCTGAAGTATGGCGTCGATGATATTCAATTGTTTTTTCAGGGGGATGTAAGGTTTTTGCAGCAGTGGGGGTAAAAGCTTCTAGCTCCTAGCTTCTAGCTACTTCGGGTCGGAGGAGCTAGGAACTAGGAGCTAAAAGCTAAAAGCTAGAAGCTTTTTATGAAACTTTTTCCACAATGGATTCGCGACTTCGTCGATCTCTCCGTCGATGACCATCGGCTCGCCGAAGATTTGACGGCGGTTGGCATTGCCGTCGAAGGAATTGGCGGAACCGGCGCCGACACCGTCTTCGAGATGGAGATCGGCACCAACCGTCCCGATGCGATGAATCATTATGGAGTCGCGCGAGAGGCGGCGGCGATTTACGGAGTGGAGTTGAGAGAGTTTTCAGCTCTCAGCTCTCAGGATTCAGCTAAAACTCGCGGAGGTGATGCACCGTTTCCGATTCTTATCGAGGATCCGCAAAGCTGTCCGCGGTTTTCTGCTCGCGTCATTCGCGGCGCGTCAATTAAGCCATCGCACGAGAAAGTCGCGCACCGGCTGTCGTTGCTCGGGCAGCGGGCCATCAGCAATGCTGTTGACGCGACGAATTACGTCCTGTGGGAGATGGGCAAACCCACGCATGTGTTCGATCTCGACTTGCTCGAAGGTGGGAAGTTGATCATTCGCCGGGCGAAAGAAGGCGAGAAGCTGAAGACGCTCGATGGCGTGGAACGCTCCCTGAGCGCGGAAGATGTGGTCGTGGCCGATGCGAACCGGGCGGTGTCGCTGGCCGGAGTAATGGGTGGCTACGACACCATGATTACCGACAAGACCCGCAACATTCTGATCGAATCCGCGTGGTGGGATCCGGTGGTCATTCGCAAGACTTCGCGGCGGCACGGAATTCATACCGACGCATCGCATCGATTCGAGCGCGGCGCGGATTTTGAATCTACGATCATTTCCTGCGACCTGGTCGCGAAGCTAATTGTCGATTCCGGCGGTGGAGAAATGGCCGGCGACGTGGTCGATGTAATTGCGCGCAAGATTGACCAGGCTCCAGTGGTGCTGCGGGTTTCCGAGGTGCAACGGATTCTGGGCGGCAAGATCGATGCGGGAGAGATTTTTCGCATCCTGAAAAAGTTGGGATTCGGCGTGATTCCCGAGGGCCAGGCGGACCAGCAATTCCGCGTGCATATTCCCAGTTGGCGTTTGGATGTGGAACGCGAGATCGATCTCATCGAAGAGATCGCGCGCCTGCACGGATACGACCGCTTCGAAAATACTTTGCCAGCGTATAGCGGCGAGGTCGTCGAGTTGCCTCATGCGCGGGCGCAGGCTGAGGTGCGAAAACGGGCACTGGCCTTGGGTTACAACGAGACGGTGTCGCTGACATTTATTTCGCATGAAGACGCGGAAAAGTTCGCGCCAGAGACACGAGTTCTCGAACTGGAGAATCCGCTGAGCGAAGAAGCGTCCATGATGCGCACGTCACTCGCGCCGGGAATGCTGGATATGCTCGCCTGGAATCTAAATCGCGACTCCGGTGACGTTCGCCTGTTTGAGATGGGCAGCGTGTATGAAGCGTCGGATGGCGAGCGGACTGAGCCACGCCGCATGTGTTTGGGCGCGACCCTGGGAGCATTGAAACATTCGCAGCCCGTGGGCGCGGTTCTCGATGTGAGCAAAGGTGAGCAGGCGGATGCGGCCGAGGCGTTTCGCGGATTGAAGGGCGATGTGGAGACGCTGCTGGGCCCGTTCGCGGTGGGCACTCTTACCTGGGACCGCGAGACGGCGGAATATTTCCATCGCGGACGTTCTGCGCGAGCGCTTGTGGACGGGGCAGTGGTGGCGCAGTTAGGACAAGTAGCGCAGGAAGTAGCCGCGGGCCGCAAATTGCGTGACGGTGTATTTCTCGCCGAGATCGATGTGGAGGCGCTGTTCCGTCGCGGATTGCGGCAGGTGCGGTTTGAGTCGCTGGGAAAATATCCGACGGTGGAGCGGGACTTTTCTTTTGTCTTTGCCGATACGGTGGCGTTCGGAGAGATGGGGAAAGCTGTCACTGATTTGCGCTTGCGCGAACTGCGGGAATTTCGCCCGGTCGAGATTTTTCGCGGTGGAGCGATCGGGGCGGGCAAGTATTCGATTCTTCTGCGGGCCAAGTTTCAATCACAGGAGCGGACGCTGCGCGAAGATGAAGTGGCGGAGTGGTCGGGCCGGGTGGTAGGGGCGTTGGTTGGTCTGGGCGGAGTGCAAAGGTAACGGCGTTAACCTCCCCGTTTCTACTGTGTCGGGTGCGGCTCCGCGGTCTACGGCAGTTCGCTTAGTATTTTCTTCTCTCCGAAGCTGACTTATCGAAGCTGACTTCCCCAGCTGACTTACCCCAGCGCATCGTCCCTCCAAGCCTTCCGCATCGCCTTCCCGCCAACAACTTAAGTTTCCCGGTTTCTGGCCGATGGAGTAGGAATGAAGACTACGTCGGTTAAGCCCGCGCCGGAACGGGCGCCTCTCCCTGTTCGACAATTGCGCTACGTGGCGCGGCAACCCATATTCGACCGCGAAAAAAGAGTGTTCGGATACGAGCTTTTGTTTCGCAACGGTGTAGAGAACGCTTTCGTGAGCGGCGATTTGGACATGGCTTCGCGCGCTACACTGGACCGCTCAGTTCTGATGGGACTCGATATGTTGTGCGATGGCAAGCGGGCATTCGTGAACTGCACCCGGGATACGCTGATCAAGGGACTGGTCACGCTGTTGCCACCGACTTCGACGGTAGTGGAAATTCTGGAAGGCGTGCCTGCGGACCCGGATGTGATGGCGGCGGTACAGCGCTTGAAAGAGGCGGGATACTTGATCGCACTCGACGATTTCGTGACCGACGATGCGCGGGAGCCCCTGGCCGAACTGGCGGACATCATCAAGGTGGATTTGAAATTGACGAATCCTGAACAGCGGACCGCCATGGTGAAGCGCTATGGCCCCTGGAAGCGGCGCATGCTGGCGGAAAAAGTGGAGACGCTGGAGGAATTTAACGCCGCAAAGGATCAGGAGTTCGTTTATTTCCAGGGATATTTTTTCCGGAAGCCGGAGATGGTGAGCACGCATGAGATGCCGGCGAATCGAATCAACTATCTGCGCATGTTGCAGGCGGTATCGAGTCCGGACCTGGATATGGCCGGGCTGGAGCAATTAATCCGCGGCGAAGCTTCGATCTGTTACCGCCTGTTGCGCTATCTGAATTCGGCGATGTTCGGCTTCCGCAACGAAATCCATTCGGTGAAGCACGCGCTGGCGATTTTGGGTGAGCGGGAGATGAGGCGCTGGGTGCGCCTCGTGGCGGCGGTGGGCGCGGGGCAGGACAGCAGCAGCGATTTGTTGCTGTCGTCGCTGGTGCGAGCCAGATTCGCTGAATTGCTGACGCCCAAAGTGCCGCACGGGGAGTCGGATTTATTTCTGATGGGATTGCTGTCTTTGATCGATGCCATGCTGGAAATGCCAATGGAGAAAGTGCTGGAGATGATTCCTCTGGATAAGGAAACCAAGGCCGTGCTGCTGGGGCAGCCGAGCCTTCTGCGTCCCGTGCATCAGTTGATGCTTGCTCATGAGAGCGGGGAGTGGGAGGCGGCGGCGCGGGTTGCGGAAAGCATGCATCTGGATAAAGAAGAAACGGCGAGTATGTATCTGGAGGCGCAGCAGTGGGCACGAGATATTTCCGCGGGGATGTGAGTCCCGGCCTCTTCTTCCGGCTTTATTGCGCCGAGACCAAGCGCAATTAGTCGGTCAGCACTTCCGCCGGTCCGGTAGCCGAAGCCGGAAGCCATTTCCACCAGCCATGTCCTCCTGTGCAAAAGTCCACCGCGATGGCCCTTGCGCCGGGCGGCTGGTGCGAGTAGGATAAGGGTGTTCTCATTTGGCCTCGTTCCCGCGCAGGCCTTCCACGCCAGCCCTTCTCGAGGCGGCGCGACAGATCCGAAATCGGAAAATCGATACGCAAATAGATCGGTTTGGTTTGCACAAAAGAGAGTGGTTTCGAGAGTGGGAGATTGTGCCCAGATGTGCGCCCGGCACTTGTGCGTCCGCACTGCGTAAGGCACCCGGTTTCGCAAGCGGGCGCCTGGCAACGGTCCTAGTGCTGCGGCGGAGGCAGGGCATGAAGATTCGCCCAAGGCGCAATTTGAATCCGGCAGGAATTGATACGAATCGAAGTCAGGCAATAAGAATTTTGAGAGGACTATGAACGCAGGACCGGGAAGACCCTCCGGAGGCGGAGGACGCAACAGGAGGCGCCGGGGACGGCGGCCGCCAAATCCGCGGGGCCAACGCCCCGGACAGGGGCAAGGACAGGGACAGAGCCGGCACAATGCCGATGGCATCTATACCGCGCCCATGGATCACAGCTATCGCGCTGTGCTGAATGGCAACAATGGGCACAAACCGGGGCGGCAGCGGCCAGGGTTTGCCGCGCAGTATCCGCAGGGCGAGCCGGAACCTTTGCCGGCGCGGGAAGACGCGAACTCGCGCATCTTTGCCTTTGTTGAGGACCTGTTTTTCGCGGCCAAGATTCAGGAGACGGCGCGCAAACTGAATGTCAAAGTCGAGTTCGTCAAGAACGACAAAGACCTGGCGGAGCGCCTGCACCAGAATGGGGAAGAAAAGCCGTCGCTGTTGATTTTCGACTTGAATAACGCAAACGCCAAACCGCTGACCCTGATTCCGAAACTGAAAAGCAAACTGAAGAAGGGCACTTCGATCATCGGATTCCTGTCGCACGTGCAGGGAGACTTAAAGCAGAAGGCGCACGAAGTGGGATGCGACATGGTGTTGCCGCGGTCGGCGTTTTCGCAAAACCTGCCGCAGTTGCTGCGCCGGCATGGGGCGCCGGAAGAAGAAAGCCCGACGGTTCAATAAAGGCCGGTGTCGAGCCGACGATAGTCGCATGTGTTATTAATCACGGTGGCTCCTTCGATACCGGTGCTACAATTCCCCATTCGCCAAATCAGAGGTGCCTGTGTTCAGAACTGCACTGGTACTCCCAGCTTTACTTTCCTTAGGCATTACACTCTTCGCGCGACAGGTTCCGGAAACACCGAAAGCACCGGCAACGTCCACCACTCCGGCTGACGCTGCGACGCGACCCAATCCCGTGAAATCCTCTTCCGAGTCGCTGGCTCGCGCCAGAAAATGGTGGGGAATGGATTGCGCCATGTGCCATGGTAAAGATGGCAACGGCAAAGGCGAGACGGCGAGCGACATGAAGCTGGCCATGGCCGATTTCACCGATCCAACAACGCTAAAAGGGCGGACTGACGGCGAGCTTTTTTACGTCATAAAGAACGGAAACAATGACATGCCGCCGGAGGGCGATCGCGTTAAGGTCCAGGAAAACTGGGATTTGGTGAACTATGTGCGCTCGCTGGCCAAGAAGAAGCCGGAGGGCGAGAGTAAAGCTCAGTGATCGCCGGGGATGATTGTGCTCTTGTTCAACGGACAAACATTTCCAGTGATGAGCCCGCTTCTCCCTATGCAGGGGGGAGATTACCATGTCCACTCCTCGCCGTCGAACGCATTGGGCGATGAAAGCTCGATCAGATATCGCGCTTGCTCGGACCGGCTTCGGCAAAGGTTTGTCTCCAACTGCGACGCGGAGTGACCCTCGCCCAGCCTTTACGGCGCAACCAGCAGCTAGGGATCAGGATGCCGCGCGAGTTTCCAGTGCTGGTAAGCCCCCGTCCCATGCAGAATCCTTTCTCAGTCCGTTTGAAAATTACATGCACTATCCCGGAGGCCAGTTAAGCGGACGCCCACCCAAAAGATGTACATGAAGATGAAACACGGACTGGCCGGCGCCCGGACCGACGTTGAGCACGGTGCGGTATCCGTTTTCGATGTTGCGCTGGCGCGCGATGTGGGCAGCGGCGAGGTGGCAGCGTCCGATAAGTTCGGCGTGATCCGCTTCCGCTTCTCTTAATCCGGCGAAATGTTTCTTGGGAATGATGAGCACATGAGTCGGAGCTTGCGGCTGGATGTCTTCGAATGCGAAGACATGGTCGTCTTCGTAAATTTTTTTCGCGGGAATCTCGCCGCTAAGAATGCGGCAGAAAAGGCAGCTGGCATTTGGGTCGGTCATGGCTGCGCTGAGAATAGCATCGGGCGGGGAGCGTGCTCAAGAATTCCGCCCTGCTGTTGGTCCGGCCTTCACTAATCCAGCCTCACCAGGAAAATAGAGCCCTCGGGTGTGCGAGTCTCCGCAGCGAGCTGCTGCGCCCGATCATGATCGTCGCCGAGGACGCGCACCCGGATCCACCAATCTCCGGCTGGACTGGCGAAGCTCAGGACCTTAGCGGTGTGGTAGCGGCGTGTGAGCCTTCCAGCCAATTCGCTGGCGGCGTCCTGGTGGGGAAATCCGCCGATCTGCACCGCCCATTTACCACCGGAGTTGAGCGCGGCCGGGGTTTGCATGACTTCCACGCGAACCTCGGCGACACCGGGCTGATAGATATCGACTTTGCGCGCTGCGGCGAGCGACAGATCGATGATGCGTCCGGGAATGAACGGGCCGCGATCGGTGATGCGCACCAGCGCCGAATGATTGGTCTTCAAATTCGTGACACGCACAATCGAGCCCAGCGGCAGCGTGCGGTGCGCAGCGGTCATGGCGTGCATGTTGTAGATTTCGCCATTCGATCCGCGACGCGCGTGATAAGGAGGGCCATACCAACTGGCGAGTCCGGTTTCCGAAGAGAGAGGAACGAGGCCCGCGGGAATGATGGGTTCGGCCAGCGTGGGGGTGACACTTGTAGCGGGAAACGCGGGCGAATGCTGTTCTGTAGGAGTGCCCGCCGGAACAGTGGAATCCGCAACCGTGGATTGCGTGGGCGGCGGCGAGGGTACGCTTACGCGAGCTTGCTTCGGGTGCGAGCAGCCGTTGGAGAAAATCAAAGCAAAGGCGAGAGAAGTCAAGCCGATGCCAGCCAGCCGATCTCGCGGTGGTGTGGTTGATTCCGGTCGGTTAAAACGCCGGAGTTGCGCCGCTATGGCTTTCGCGAACGTTCGGCTTGCTCCATGTAGTCGGCGAATTCGGCGAGCTTTTCCGAGGCGGTGCGCAGGGCTTTCGTGGAGTGCTGGCGCACGGCGGGAACGACTTCGTCGTTAATGTATTTGACGAACTCCGGAATCTCTTTTTCCAGGCGCTCGGCGGCATCGGCGACGGTCTTGCCGACGCGCGCGGAAGCGTCTTCGACTTTGCGATTAAAGTTGTCCATGGCAGTGGATGTATTATTCCCCGGCGCGCGAGCCGGGTCAATGGCTGCGGCGGTAACTGAAGGGATGGTTGCGTGACGGCCGAGACGCAGATTTCTATCCGTCTCGGAAAATCTGTCTTGGAAGTTCCGCCCATAAGGAATTTCGGTAGTGCCTCAGTTTGAAATCTCATAGGGTAGAACGGCGGAAATCGTGCTCATGGCCGATAGCTACATGCCGAAACCCAGCAAGCGCGGGCCCTACAAGAAGACGGTATAAATCTAACCGGTTTTGGGGAGTTCTTGGTTTGCTGCTTTGAGACATTCTTCGTGCGCGAAAAACCCAAATGAATCCCTGAGGGTTTCTGCCGGAACAGGCTTGTGACATACCCAGCAGACCCTTGGAGATTCGTTCAGCACAACTCAACCGTAGGAGTCTATAGCACCGATTGTCCATACAGGATCGCGGAGTCCTACATCGAACATTGTTTTGTACGGTATATAGCATTGGTGGTAAACTGATTTCCCGTAAGGGGAAATCAGGCATATGTGAAAACCGACCGATTTAGCAAAAAGCAATTCACCTGCCCGATTTGCAAGAAGCCCGTCAACTTGGATACCGACGAAACAACCGACGAAAACGGCCAAGTGATGCACGAAAAATGCTACCTCAGCCGCGTAGCCGGGCACGGCAACGATCCGCCCGACCCACACCACGCCGAATAGATTTCAAACTGAGGCACTACCGGAATTTCGTTGCAGTAAGGATTCCATCCTTGATAAAGTAAGGATATGCCCAAGGTCACCAGCAAACTGCAATTGACCGTTCCCAAGGCAATCGCCGACCAGTACGGCATTCGGCCCGGAGATGAGTTGGAGTGGATTCCAGCCGGGGAAAGCATTCGGGTGGAACTGATGCGAAAGGCGAAATCCGGTCGCGAGCTTTCCGCAAAAGAGCGGTTGGCCCTGTTTGATGCCAACACGAAATGGCTGGATGAACTCCAGGCACACGAACTGCGAGAAGCACGGGCTAAGGGCACACGTGTAACTCGCGAGACGCGCGGCTGGACACGCGAAGACCTTTACGAGGACCGTGGCTTCCCTCGTTGACACCAATATTTTGGTTTACCGATGCGACCCGCGAGATCCAATCAAACGCGACGCCGCCCGTGCCGTGTTGCGTGACGGTGAAGCGACTGGAGAGTTTCGTATTGCACACCAGTCGCTAATGGAGTTTGTAAACTCAGTGACTAGGGCTCGGGGCGGATTTGCCTTGATGAATCGCGAAGATGCCACGCGTCAAGTTGAACTGTTTATGGCGCAGTTTCCCGTACTGTATCCTAATGAACATGTTTTTCGGACGGCTCTGCGTGGCATGGCGACGTACCGGCTTCCGTGGTTTGACGCGCACCTATGGGCTTATGCCGACCACTTCGGCATCCCGGAAATAATTTCCGAAGATTTTGAGCACGGACGTCTTTATGGCACGGTGCGGGTGCAGAATCCCTTCGTGTCGCCGGTCTGATGCTGCGCTCCGGAACAGGCAGTCGAGCTAAAGCGCCAATCCTTTTGAGCAAACCCATCAAGTCGCGTTTAACCGTTAACTTTCCCCACGAACAATTCCGAAGGCAACTGCTGGCCTGGTACGACCGCCAGGCCCGCAACCTGCCTTGGCGAGAAACACGCGATCCCTATCGCGTCTGGCTCTCCGAGATCATGTTGCAACAGACTCGAGTGGCGGCCGTGATTGAGCATTACCGCGAATTCCTGCGGCGTTTCCCCAAGGTCGAAAAACTGGCTAAAGCCCGCGAACCCTCCGTTTTGGCCGCATGGAGCGGTTTGGGATATTACCGCCGGGCACGCATGTTGCATGCGGCGGCGAAGCAAATTGTACGCGAGGGCAAATTTCCGCAGACTTCGACAGCCTTGCGGGATCTGCCCGGGATTGGCCGCTATACGGCCGCAGCCGTGGCCAGCATCGCGTTCGATGAACCGGTCGCGGTGGTCGATGGAAACGTCGAGCGAGTGTTGCAGCGGCTTACCGGGAAGCGGCTGGCTGCGGAAGATTGTTGGAGGACCGCGACTGAATTGCTGGAATTCGTGCGTCCGGGGGATTTCAATCAGGCGATGATGGAATTGGGCGCAGTGGTCTGCACGCCGCGCACGCCAGTGTGTCTGACCTGTCCGGTGATCGAATGGTGCGCGACCCGCGGAGAGTTGCAGCGAGAAGGCAAACCGTCGCGTCAGAATAAGAAAGAGATTCATTTCGCGTTGCACCGCCGCGAGGGTGCAG
>Ga0209010_1000545_pt1 | contig 11768 bp, 9 predicted proteins | sample BlaSpr_A8_OM1_O3_FD_187985 | JGI IMG/M metagenome (GOLD analysis project Ga0209010, IMG submission 187985) | Forest soil microbial communities from Thunder Bay, Ontario, Canada - Black Spruce, Ontario site 2_A8_OM1_O3 (SPAdes) (version 2) | ecosystem: Environmental > Terrestrial > Soil > Boreal... | reverse complement strand
CAGCACGGATCTGATACGGGTGATGACGCGCGTGAAGGCGATCTACCGCAGTTGGGGGATTCCCTGCAGAGGAAAACAGGTTTACGCAGAACGCTATCGCGCGGAGTGGCTGGGCAAGATCCAAGAAGCCGGCGTGCGCCGCCGGGCGGAGTTCTACTACCAGCAATTCGATGCGTTGCGGGCACTGCGCCAGGAAGTGCGGCGCCAGTTGCTCGGCGAAGCTCAGAAGCACGACGCCTGGAAATTGTTACGCGCGATTCCGTTCATCGGCCCGATCCGGGCGGCTCTGCTGATCGCTTTGATTCAAACACCGCATCGTTTCCGTACCAAGCGACAGCTCTGGACCTACAGCGGATTTGGGATCGAAACGCACAGCAGTGCCGAACAACGTTTCGTCCAGGGAGAACTGCAGCGCGCGAAGAAACCGGCCTCGGTTCGTGGACTGAATCGCAACCACAATCACGATCTGAAGAACCTGTTCAAGAGTGCCGCCAGGGTATGGGCCACGAGTCCCCCATGGAACCATGGTTGGCACCTGGCAACCGTGCTGCTTTGTTGGTCTCAGAACGGACTGGCTTCGTCGTGCAGAGGCGATGAAAACCGCTGGTAGAGAAAACCAAAAGCGCTACACATCTGTCGTAGCGTCCCGAGCTCCCGGAACGGAAGGCCAGAACAAACCTGCTCGATGGGACGGGCTGGACGGCAAGAAAAACTCCGGCCACAGGAGAAGTGTTTTTTCCTTGACTCCTTTTACGGAACTTACCAGGCAAGTGGAATTACTTCCGGAAAGCCCGTCATTCGTTCTGCAGTCGCCAGAGCCCAAGGTGACGCTGACGCCCTTGTTCGTCGGACCGCGTTCTGAGCAATTGCAGTGAGCAACTGTGATGGGTTCCGCGGGCGTAAAGGCTGGGATCTTTTCATGTGCCTATTGTCCCTATGAGCGTCAAGGCACCGGTGACACCATCTATGCTGAAGATCGAGACATCGTTCGAAACGGAGTTCGTTACATAGGCGAACTTTCCGGCCGGATGGATGGTGATCGAGGTGGGATTCGATCCTGCGGCTATTGTTCCGATGGACGTTAAGGCCCCTGTGGTCGCGCTGATGGTGTACATCGAGACGTCGTTCGAGCCGATATTCGTTACATAAGCGAACTTGCCGGTAGGATCCACGGCCACGGATATAGGAGTTGTTCCTGCATCTATCAACCCGCCTGACGTCAAGACCCCTGTGGTGCCATTGATGCTGTACATCGATACGCTGTTCGAGCCGGAATTCGTCACATAGGCGAACGCACCGGTGGGATCCACGGCTATGGAGTTAGAGCTTGACTCTGCAATCATTGTTCCTGTGGCTATCGTTCCAATGGACGTTAAGGCCCCGGTCGTGGGGTTGATCGCATACATGGACACGCTGCCCGGTCCCGGCGTGCCGGAGTCTGTCTCCGCCGCCACATAAACGAACTGTCCAGACGGATCCACGACCACCGAGGTCGGAAAGCCTTCTGCGGCGATGGTCCCAAAGTACGTTAAGGCCCCGTTAGCGCCGTTGATGGTGTACATCGAGACGCTGCGTGGAAAGGAGTCTCCATTCGCCACATAAGCGAACTTGTCAGATGGATGCACCGCCACCGCAGTGAAACAGCAAAAACCCGGACTGTTTCCGCTTATCCCGCCTGACGTCGACGTTAGGGCTCCGGTCGTTGGCTCGATGCTGTACGCCGAGACGCTCCCATCAGTGTCATACAGCCCCTCATTGGCTACGTAAGCGAACTTGCCAAAAGGATCTATGGTGACGGAGTCGGTTCCTACGTCGTTTGTGGACACCGGTGGCCCGATGGACGCCAGGACACCGGTGGTGGGGTTGATCGTGTACATGGACACGTAGCCACCAATGCCACCACTGCAGCCCTGACTCGCCACATAGGCGAACTTTCCGGCAGGGTCCACCGCGATTGATTGCGGATCAACTGCTCCCGTCGTTATGGTGAAGGTCAACGAGTTCGAGCTACCCCCGCCGGGTACAGGATTGAAGACCGTGACCGCGGCTGTCCCGGCTGCGGCAATGTCACTCGCTGAAATCTGAGCAACCAGTCCGTTAACGCTGCCATTACTAGTCGTCGGCCGGTCGCTACCGTTCCAGCGCACTACTGAACTGGGATCAAAATTAGTCCCAACTACCGTCAACAGATTGTCTGTCGAATCAACCAACTGTTCTCCTGCGGGAGCGCAGCTTGGAAAGAGGGCACTGATCGTCGGGACGGAGCTAGAGCCGGCGCTGGTGACGGTGAAGTTTATCGGATTGGAGGTGCCGCCGCCGGGCGCGGGGTTGGTCACTGTCACAGCTGACGCGCCGCTTGAGGCGACGCTGGCGGCAGGGATGGCCGCAGTCAATTGCGTCGAGTTCACGAATGTGGTGGCGGGCGCCGACCCACCGAAGTTGACCATCGAAGCTGCGACGAAATTGGTCCCATTGATTGTAAGCGTGAACGCCGCACCACCAGCCACAGCGCTGCTTGGCGAAATCGCGGTGATCGTTGGAGTGACCGGCGGGGGCTGATTGCCGACTGACTCACCCGCGCCGCCTCCACAAGCACTGAGGGCGCACAGAGCACACATTGAAACTGCCGTCGTCACAACGAGCGGAATTTTGGCCAACGCGTTCGATCTCATGACACACCTCCCGAACAACTGCCCTTTCGAACCGTGCGCGACTTCAAATTTCGCGGCTTCTATTTATGAAATCGCAAACGGCGAGCAAAAGACGACAAGAGGGCCAAGAAATAAACGGGGGAAGTCCCCGGCAAACTGCTGGTCCGGGACCTGCGATGGCCCTAGCGCAGGCTGCTCTAATGCCCAGCTGCTGAGTTGAAGACGGGGCGAGATGCGATTTGGACCAACGATTGGCGAAGCAGAAATTGAGCATTTGGGAGCTTGCTCTGCCAGTGGTTCCAGAGCTCTGTTCGCTGGGCCTCGAGGCGGTTGGCTTCGTCGGACCGCCCGGCGCGGCGCTGGAGGCTGGCGAGCGCTGTCCAGGTTCGCGAAACGCAGGTCGTATCTCGTAGATCATTTTGCACATCGGACGGCCACGCCATCATCTTGTCCAACAGTTGGTGATAAGCATCGATTGCTTTAGCCGATTCGCCGCTTTCGGCGTAGTCGTCGGCCTGAGCTCGAAGAGCATCGTAGATATCGCTCATGGGTTCGACCTTGTCCGCGGGGTATAGCTCAGCCGCGTGCAACAGTTCAAAAGCGCGAGTCAGACTCCGCTTCGCATCGTTTTCGCGATCGAGCCAGCGGAGCACATAAGACGAACCCACCAGTAGTGCAGCCTCATCCCGTTGGGAGCTGGCGTTGGGCTTGGCTTCTCGTATGCGCACAAGGGAGTGCTCGTAAACTGCCAAAGCTTTTTCCGGATCGTTGTGCCGGAGAATATTGCCCATTTCCAATCCGGACCCCGCGATGTAATGCCGGCCCAGGTAATCGGCCGAATCCTTACTTGCGAGATCTTCGGCAATGTCGAAGGCTTTTTGGAAGTCGGCGAGCGCGTTGCGCCTGCGGCCGAGGCTTGGCTCTGCATCCTGCCGACCGAGGATCTTGCCTTCCAGATCGTATCCATCCGCCAAATTGAGGAGAAGAGCCGGGTGTCCGCTTGCTGCTTCGGCCTGTTGAAAACCCAGCGACTCATGCGAGGTCTTCACGGCGCCATCCAAATCCCCGGTCTGCCACTGCGCAGCTGCCAAATTCTCAAGGATCGCTCCGCGTAACGCGTTCGCCCGCGATCCGGGCACGGGAATGTCCAAACCTCGCTGGTTGTAAAGTATTACCTGATCAAATTTCCTCCCTTCGTAAAAAGCTCCGGCGATATTTACGTAGAAGTACCTCATGCTGTAGAGGTCGTGCTGCTCAACCGGATGAGTACTCATAAACCGCTCGATCAGCGAAGCAGCATCCGCGGCATGCTTCATTTCCCCGGCTTTATCGCCTCGGTTGTCAGCCAAGGTCAAGCGATCGTGGGCAATCGTGGTGGCAATGAACAGGGCCCGGGGATTGGTGGGGTCTTGTGCGAGGATGGGATCCACGAATCCTGATGCCCTGGTCAGATTGGCCTCGGCTTCGCCAAATTGGCCCAGGTTAGGAGATGTCGGATCTCCTTGCGCATGGGCCACGCGCACGTACGCATAGGCGATTTCGAGCGCCAGATCTTTATCGCCGTGAACGTCGGTGCTGAGGGAAGTCAGATACTGCAGGGAATCGGAAACCAGCTGCATTCTGACTTTGGTGGAACCGGGCAGGCCGCGAATGTCCTGATCGAGGGCGATAAACTTATTGGCCATTTGCCGCACCTGGGCGAAGCGGCGTTCGGCGATTTTCCGCTCGCGATTCGCAACTAGCAGCCCGGTTGATAGGCTTCCGATCACGAGCACAACGGCGATGGTGCTCAATGCCACCGGTGTCCGGTTGCGCCGCAGAAACTTAGTGGTGCGATACGCGAATGTATCCGGCCTCACGCTAATTGTTTCATGTTTGAGATAGCGCCGAAGATCGTCTGCGAACGCTGTGACCGACGCGTACCGCTCCTGCGGATTCTTCTTCAGCGCTTTGACGAGGATGGTGTCCAGGTCTCCGCGGAGCATGCGGCGGAGCTTGTCGGGCGTGGTGGCGCGCTTTTCTGCTACGCTCTCGGCATTAGCCGATAACATTGTGTCGGATGGCCGCAACGGTTCGGTCTCTGTGATGGCCTTGACGAGACGCGCTGGCGAGTGCGGGCCTGGGCCTGCGGGGTGCTGTCCGGTCAAGAGCAAGTACAGCAGCACCGCCAGGGCATATACGTCGGTTGCCGTCGTGACTGGCTGGCCGGTAAGTTGCTCTGGCGCCGCGTACTGGGGAGTGAGAACAGAACCGCCTTCGTGTGTGAGCAAGGTCGAGGCACCCGTCTGGCCTTCGCCTTCCAGGAGTTTGGCAATTCCGAAGTCCAGCAGCTTAACTTCACCGCTGGTGGTGACCAGCACGTTGGAGGGCTTGATGTCGCGATGGACAATCAGATTGGCATGGGCGTGCGCCACTGCGGCCAGCACATCCAGAAAGAGGCGGACGCGCGACTCCACATCGAGCTTGTGCTCGTCGCAATACCGATCGATCGCTGCGCCATCAACGTATTCGAGGATGAGATACGGCTGGCCATCGGAGGAAATGCCGGCATCGAGGAGGTCGGCAATGTGCGGATGCGTAAGGCGGCCAAGGATGCTGCCTTCGCGTTTGAATCGTTCTTCAGTGGCGCGGCCGGCGAGCCCACTGTTCACGAACTTCACCGCAGCTTGCCGCTCGAACCGGCCGTCACTGCGACGGGCGAGCCAGACGCTGCCCATTCCGCCTTGGCCAATCTGCGCTATCAGAGTGTAGGGACCAAATGTCTGGCCCGCAAGTTCTGTGGCGTTCGGCAACGCGAATCGCCTATTCTCCAGAAAACCTTCCTGCGCCAGCAGCCGGTGTTCACTGAGAAGTGCCGCCAACTGCGTAGCCAGTGCGGGATCTTGCTCGCCTAGCGAGGACAACCACGCACCACGCTCATCGTCCGTCATTGCAAGCGCCTGATCCAGATATGGACTTACTGCCTGCCACTGATCGGGGCTGAGTGTGGACATCGCGATTCCTCAGAGCGACAATTCCGTGTGAAGTTTTCGGTGCAAATAAATGCGGGCTTTCTCCCAGTTCCGCTGCACCGTACGCTCCGACACGGCGCGCATGGCGGCGATTTCAGCGAAAGAGAACCCGCAGAAGAATTTCAAGTCCACTATCTCGGCGAGAGCAGGGTCCACCCGAGCAAGCTCTTCGAGCGTCTCACCGATGCTCTTAAGCTCCTGGTAATCAACGCAGCCTTCGAGGACGTCCGTGCGGAGTGAGGTGATCTCGAATTGACCACCGCGCTTCTGGGCTCGGCGGTTTCGAGCATGATCGATAATCAGCCCGCGCATCACCCGAGCTGCATAACCCATGAAGCGCGCGCGGTCGGGGAATGACGGGCCCTCGCGTTCGGCCATACCGAGATAGGCTAGGTGCAGCAGAGTGGTGGCGCTCAGGGTTACCGGGAGACTTTGGCTTGCCAGCTCGCGTTTGGCCAGCCGGTGCAACTCGGAGTAGAGTGTGGAGAAAAGAGCGTCCGCGGCCGAGCGGTCACCTCGGTCGGCAGCGCCAATGAGCAACGTGACCGTGGAGAAATTCGCGCCCGACATACATTAGACATCCGTGGTAAATATGGGGTCCGTTGCGCCACAGCCTCTAACACTTCGTTTGAATAGTCAAGCTGAAAGCTGATCAAGCCAATCGATGCGCATTCTCTTGAGTTTTCACATCACACGAATCAAGAATCAGGGCAAAACCACTTGTACGGTAACGCGAACTTACCAGGACTTGCGCCGACCAGGGCTCATACTCGCAATCTGTTGCGGTATTCTGACATATTCTCTGCGTTGAATTTCTAAAATTGCGTTGATTTATTCAACGCCCTTTTTGGGCTTACCCAGCTGCGTCGAAGTGACCCGGCCATCGAATTGTCCACATTTCCAAGGGATATAAGTTGGGGATTCTTCGATCAGGACAGTCAGTCCCCGATTTGCGTTTAGCTGCGTGGCCCTCCACTGGAGGCAAGGCGATGACGCGGTGTTCGAGTGGTTGTGCACAGCGGCTGTCGCCTTTTGCCTGCCGTTTCCGATATACAGAGTAGAAGGCAATAACAAAGGCCGGGAAGTTGAGCGCGTAGCTCGAAACCAAATCGGATTCAAGGAGGTAACTTATGGAAACGAAGCTAGGCAGCAAACCAGCCAAGCCGACCCAGAACCGCTCCAAGCGCATACCCAGCGTCAAGCGCCTCGAATCCGTGCGTACTCTGCATAAGGGAGGTACCACGCTCTAGATGCAGTGCGACTTTAGGAACACCGGGGGACCATCTAATTTTGAAGGGGTCAGCGAGGAAGCCAAGCCCACCCGCTGATTGCGTGTTTCGTGGCGTGCGTTCTGAGGACCCGAGTTTAAGCCGAAAAAAAAGGAGAATCAAAAATGAGCAAGTTCGGAAAGTATTTTCTTCTCGTGACAGGTCTCGCCCTCCTTGCGACTTTTGCTCGCATTCCAGGGCCCATCATCAACGTTCATGCCGCCAATCGCGGCTGTAGCGTTGCCAGCCTCAAAGGGACGTATGCCATCCTCAGGACGGGCGTGAACAATGTCGTGGGTGGCCCTATCGCCTCGATCGGCATCCAACCCTATAACGGAGACGGGACGATCGGCCTTACTCGCTTGACCAGAAGCAACAACGGTGACATCCAAGACTGGACCTATGCGCCGCGGAGCGTGGACGCAAGCTACACGGTCGATGCGGATTGTACCGGGTCGCTCTTCACTGCGGATGGTACAAAAACCAACAACCTCGTCGTCCTTGACGGAGGCAAGAGATTCTTCTTGCTCAGCGTGGCGCCGGGAACGATTGTCACGCAAGATGGGACGAGGATCGAGGAGGAGAAGGACTAACGGTGCGCTGACTAAGTTGGATGCACACTTCTCCATTTGAAGCGATTGTGTGGGACGAGTGTCGGTCAACTGCTGAAAAATCGCAGTTACGCTCAAAACTCCGGCATCGGCTCGTCACTGGACGGGTGGTCGGCAACCCGGAAACAATCCTGAAAGTCACAAATTAAGCGGTCAAGCCCTGGTTAAAGCCGTAACCGGACATTGACGTTCCGAAAGGTATTGATAACAGGGATTATCATCACCTCTCCAATCGGCGTGGGAACGGAATTCCCTGACAACGCAACAGCTCTTCCGGCATCATTCTTCGACTCCATCCCACAGCTTACGCCAGTAGCGGCGCATCTTGTCTTTGACCTGCTTTTCTGTCTGACCCTGATCGTAAGCGGGCGAGATCACGGGCAGTGCGCGCTCGACACGAATCAGGACCACGGCTTGAATTTCACTGGTCAGTCCCATGTCCCGGTACATCTGGCACACGCGCTGGAAAATCTCATCCGAGCGATGAACAATTCCCCGCCCCTTGAATCGGTATCCTTTCCGAACGAGCGGATCGACGACATTGATTTCAACGGAGGTGTTGTGCTCGATGTTCTTAACCGATTGCGGTGACCGAATATGGGCGAACACCAGATGATCGTCGTCCCAAACGGCAGTGGTTCCCTTAGGCGACAAATTGGGTGTTCCATCGGGGCATACAGTTGCAATGAAGCCCAGTCGCTGCTCACGCACGATGCGTTTCATGTCGTCAGTGAGAATTCCCATGCGATTGGCTCCCGCGAGCAATGATGCCTGATTTACACACGAATCGGAAAGTTGAGTGCTTCCAGATTACTGTCGAGAACTGGGATTATCACAACCTGCTCGGCCAGCGCCCGATTAACGCGGTGATCTCAATGGGTCGGCGCAACGCTAAGCTAGAGGCCGCCTGGCATTGAAAACAATAGGTAAAATCGGTTGCTAGGGTTAGACCGGCCGGAAGGCTGCCTTCGCTAGGTCTTGACCGAGTGCGACTAAGTAGACGGTTCTCCCGCGCAAGCATTGTCGAATCAATGCACTGGATGGTGTTGCAACGACCGGTTGAGCTGGCAGCGTTAATCAGGCACATACTCGGATTTCCACGCAATTCGGAGTATGAATGGTCGCGTTTTGGTCGAAACTCGACCCTCTCCTGCAAGTTGCGGTTGCCGGTGCAGCTCCAAGCTAATTTGATATGCTCGCTTGCGCGTAGGTCGTAACAGTTCCCCCAGCGGAGGTTTTTATGTCGCGCACAGTCGCGGTTCTTACATGTCTCATCATGATGCTTTGCGTGACGAATGTTCCGGCGTTTCCGCAGGATACTGCAGCGGCGACAACCGCAGCGGGGCATTATCTGTTCGCCTGGACCGGCGACGCAGATAAAAAGAGCATGGACTTTCTCGCGGTGATCGATGCGGATCCTGCTTCGCCGACCTACGGCAAGTTGATCACGACGCTTGTTACCGACCAGCCGACGATGCGTGTCCATCACACGGAATACGTGATGCCTGCGAGCGGGATGCTGTTTGCGAACGATCACGACGCCGGCCGTACTTTCATTTTCGATGTGCGCGATGCGCTGCACCCCAAGGTTGCAACCTCGTTCACGGACATGGACGGCTACATGCACCCGCACTCGTACCTGCGTCTGCCAAACGGACACGTGCTCGCGACATTCCAGCACAAGCATCCCGGAAATAGTGAAGATCAGATGGGACAAAGCGGCGGACTGGTGGAGGTCGATGACCATGGCATAGTGATTCGCTCGGCGAGTTCGGCGGACTCGGCGTTTCCGGACGCGCTGCTGACTCCATACAGCCTGGTCGTGATCCCGGACATCGACCGCGTGGTGTCCACGAATTCTTCGATGCACAACGAATATATTTTCAGCGGCGTCACCTATCAGATTTGGCGCTTGTCTGATCTGAAGCTGCTGAAGACGCAAAATCTCGATGTGGGCGCGAACCACTACGGCCAGGTAAGCCCGGAAGAGCCGCGCCTGGGTGCCGACGGTGCGGTTTACGTGCAGACGCTGGGCTGCGGAATTGAACGCATCACGGACATCGCGACCGACGAGCCAAAATCGAAACTCGTCTGGACGTTTCCCGGATCGTTCTGCGGCGTGCCCACCATCGTCGGACACTTTCTGATTCAGAGTGTTCCGGCGATGCGCGGCTTGATCGTTTTGGACATTTCGAATGGCGCCAAGCCGGTGGAAGTTTCGCGGCTTCAGCTGAGCGACAAGTTTTTTTCGCACTGGACGAGCTGGGACGAAAAGACGCGCCGTCTGGCGGTAACCGGCTCGGAAAATCGGTTGTACCTGCTGAAACTCGATGAGGCAACGGGCGCACTGGCCATCGACACGGCCTTCCATGACGCGAACGGCAAGCCCGGATTCGACTTCGCGAATCGAGAGTGGCCGCAAGGCTGGAAGGGCTCCGGCGTACCCCACGGCGTGGTTTTTTCCCGCTAAGGTTTATAAGCGGGCCGAATCATTTTCTGCGCTTACGTGATTGGTTACAGCAAACACATCCGAGCGGATCGCGTACTTCGCGATTCGAGGTCGCGTGCTTAGGGAGACTTTAGCGAGCGCTAGTCATGCAATGCTGCGCGCCCTGGCAGAACGCGGCCGGGAAATACATCGGGAACGATCTTGCCCTCATTGACTACCACGGTTCCTGCGACCAACAGGTAGTGCACTCCTACACTCGGCTCCATCGGTTTCTCGAATGTGGCGTGATCGCTGATGGTCGCCGCGTCGAACACAACAATGTCGGCGTCGGCGCCCTCCTGTAGCCTGCCTTTCTGGCGTGCCACGGGCGTGGAACGCTCGAGCATCTCCGCCGGCATGACTCATCTTTCGCAGCGCATCCATCAGCGTGATTGTCCCTTTTTCCCGTACGTATTGGGCCAGCACGCGCGAATAGGTTCCGGCGTTGCGAGGATGGCCTCGGAAGCCATCGCTGGCGATCATCACCAATGGGTGAGGGATCACTTTGTCCAGCACCTCTTGAGTGTTCGCGAAGACCAGCACGGTCTGGGGGTTACTTGAATTGTGGAGTTCGTCGAAGCGCTCTTTAGTGAGGTGCTCGCCAGTGTTGGGAAGGACTAGGTCGCCATAGCTGATGCCCCCCTCCTTTTCCTGCCAGCCCGGATTGAAGAGCGCAGAGTTGATATAGGTCATACCCGCGATGTAGGGATAAGCTTCGGTAGTGACATCGAGGCCGCGGGAGCGCGCTCCTTCGACCATGGAGAGGCACTCCGGGGCATCGCGCAAGCAAGAGCTGTTGATGTGCACGATGTGCAGCGAAGCGCCGGTGATGGCACACGCTGCGATCACTTCACTCACGGATTCGATCGAGGACCCGGGATCGACGCGGCTCGAACTGCGCACATGCGTGTAAACCGGCACCCTGCGCTCGGCGGCCAGACGGAACATATCAATGACTTCCAGCCGGGTGGCTCCGGGGATGTACTGAATTCCCATGCCGAGGGCCAGTCCGCCCGCGTCCAGTTCCGACCGCAGGCGCTGTTCGATCCGCATGATTTGCTCTGGCGTCGCGGGCTGATCGGTCGCGGGGCCGCTCTTCGGCAGGATTTCTCCGGGCGGCAGCGGCGCTCCGAATACCAGAGCCCGTGCCGCAGCATGGCTGGCCGAGGTGCCGTAGTGAATGAGCGAGTGGCCCTCTTTCGTTTTCAGGAACTGAGCGACGTCGGGCGCGCCGATTTCCAGTTCGAGCGCCGTGGTTACGCCGTCGAGCGCTTTCACGCGCTGGCTCTCCATCTCCTGGCCGTGCTGGTGAAGGTCAATGAATCCGGGAGCGACCACCAGCCCGGCGGCATGGATAACCCGGCGTCCGCTCAGCGCTTCGGACGAGATGCGGACAATCTTTCCGTCACGGATGCCAACGTTGCGCACAGCATCCAGGCCGGTTTCGGGATCCATGACACGTCCGCCTTCGAGCACCAGATCGTACTGCTGTGCGGACACAATGGGGGTTGATAACACCAGAAAAAACAGAAAGAAAATCAGCTTGCGCATGGATGCTCCGTTTGACGGACGATCATACCAGGAGGAACTCCTTTTGCAGCCTGCCTCCGATTGCGGCGATTGCGGGCGGATTACGGCAACCCGGAAGTTATCGGCTCGCCCGTCGGGTTAGTACCGACAAACGCGCTTGTGGTCATTAATTGACCCACTCCCGGGATTGTCAGCAACTCGGAAGTATT
>Ga0209010_1000542_pt1 | contig 11807 bp, 9 predicted proteins | sample BlaSpr_A8_OM1_O3_FD_187985 | JGI IMG/M metagenome (GOLD analysis project Ga0209010, IMG submission 187985) | Forest soil microbial communities from Thunder Bay, Ontario, Canada - Black Spruce, Ontario site 2_A8_OM1_O3 (SPAdes) (version 2) | ecosystem: Environmental > Terrestrial > Soil > Boreal... | reverse complement strand
CGAACTTTCCCATTTAATCGCAGAACGGCGCGGCTGTACATGTTCAACGCCCTCCCCTGCAGGGGGAGGGCTGGCCGCGCAAGCGGCCGGCGTGGGGAAGTATTGCCGCGATACGGTGATACGTCGCGCTGCCCCACCTGCCGGCCTTCGGCCGGCGGCCTCCCCCTGCAGGGGAGGCTCGGGATCAATACCCCGAATTGTACTTCACGAGATCCGCCCTGAAATCCTTCAGGATCGCGTCGGGATCGTTGCCGGTCTTCTTCACCGCGTCGGACCACGTCTTCACCACGGGGACGGCCGCCGCTTTCCACAGATCGAGTTGCGCGTCCGAGATCGGATAGACCTCCTGGCCCGGCTCGGCCTTGAGCTTGGCGATGCCGTCATGCTCGAAATCGGCCCACGGCGAAGCGACCCTCTCGGCCCATTCCCTGTTGCAGTGATTGTCGATCACCTTTTGCTGCGACGGCGACATCGCCGCATAAGTGTCCTTGTTCATCACCCAGACGAAGCCCGTGGTGTAGAGCGCGGCCTCCATGTGGTACTTCGTCACCTTGTCGATGCCGAACAACAGGATCGAGCCCCACGGGAAGGTGACTGCGTCGGCGACGCCCTTCTCCAAAATGTCGCGCACTTCCGGCGCCGAGGCCTGCACATTGGTGCCGCCGAGCGCGGTCACCAGCGCCGCCATGCTGGCATGGGCGGGCCGGATCTTCATGTCCTTGATATCGGCCGGCTCCATGATCTTCTTGGTGCGGGAATGGAAACTGCCGGGATCGTGGGTGAAGGCGAAGCAGAACTTGACGTCCTTCATCTCGGTCGCGGCGTATTTGCGGTACCAATCGTCGAGCGCTTCGGTGCCGCCTTTCGCATTAGCAAGCATGAACGGCAAATTGGCGGCGTCGAAGATCGGGAAGCGTCCGGGCTGGTAGCCGGGGCTGACATAGGTGACGTCGGCGATGCCGTCGCGCGCCATGTCGTAATGATCGAACGCCTTGCCGAGCTGCTGCGCCGGATAGACCTTGTATTTGATGGTGCCGCCGGAATCCTTTTCGATCGAGGCGCCCCACTCCTCCATGGATTTTTGCAATGGATGCGACGGCGGCACCCAGTGCGAGAGTTTCAGCTCGAAGGTCTTGTCCTGCGCGGAGGCGGTGCCGAGACCGAGAGCGAGGCCGAGCGCAACGAAGCTGCAAAATTTCAAATGGCGTATTCGACGCATGAGGCTCCTCCCACAGACGGCTCGTCGCGAACCTGATTGTTCACATTTAATCGCAGATGGGTTTGGCTGTACATCGCGCCCCTCCCCCGCTTGCGGGGATAGGGAGGGGGCCTGCGGCAGTAACGCTTGCTCAGGCGTCGAAGACTGGCCGCCTCTGCCTTCGCGGAGCCTATCATCGGGCCGGCCACTTCGGGCCGGACCCGTTGGCTCGGCGCCTCCCCCGCAAGCGGGGGAGGAAGCTCTACTTCGATTCCGCCTCGTAAACGCCGTCCCAATCCGCCGGCGGTGGCTCAGCGCGATAGCTCGCGATGCGCTCGACATACATGTCGTAAAGTCCTGCGACATTGAAGCTGTTGGCGGGCTCGCGGCAGCGATTGATGAGATCGAGCGCCTTGTCCCACTCCTGCTTGCGATAGCTGACGATCATGCTCGCATTGAGCTCGCACAGCTCCCGGTAGCGCGGATCCTGCTCGACTTCCGCGCGCCCGATCACCGCGTACACCGCTTCCGGCTCTTTTTTGCCCTTCACCTGGATAAGGTCGATCTCCATCGTGGCGAACTTTTGCTTGGCCTTTTCCGCGGTACGTGAGCCGATCACCAGCGGCAAGCGATAGTCTTTGGTCCGCGCCTCGAGCCGGGCCGCGACGTTGACGGTGTCGCCGAGCACCGAATAGTTGAAACGGAAATCGGAGCCCATATTGCCGACCACGCAGGGCCCGGTGTTGAGCCCGATGCCGATGCGCAGCGGCATGTAGACGCCGCCGTTGGCATCGGCCTCCTGCTTGAGCTCGACGTTGAGCGCGGCGGCGCGCTCCTGCATCGCCAGCGCCGCGTCGCAGGCATTGGCCTCCTGCTCGTCGTCGTCCACCGGCGCGTTCCAGAACGCCATGATGGCGTCGCCGATATATTTGTCGATGGTGCCCTTGCGCTCGATGATGGCGTTGGTCAGCGGCGTGAGGAAGCGGTTCATCAGGCGGGTGAGGCCCTGCGGATCGTCCTTGTAGTGCTCGGAGATGGTGGTGAAGCCGCGCACGTCGGAAAACAGGATGGTCATACGGCGCTCTTCGCCGCCGAGCACCAGCTTTTCCGGCGAGCGGGCGAGCTGCTCGACCATATGCGGCGACAGGTAGAAGCCGAACGCGGAGCGGATCTGCTGGCGCTGCTTCTGCTCGCGGAAGTAATTGACGAAGGTGAGCGCCAGATAAATCAGCCAGCTCGATATCAGCGGATAGGTGAGATCGATCAGCAGATTTTGGGCGGCGAACAAATACCACGACAGCCCGATGAGGCCGGCGATCAGACAGGCGCCGAGCACCACGACGATGGTAGCCGACAACATCGGCGCGGCGACGATGATGGCGAGCCCGAGCAGCATCGCGACGATGAGCTCGGCGCCAATCGCATAGGCCGGGTTGACCAGAAGCGACTTGGTCAAAACACTTTCGAGGATCTGGGCGTGCACTTCGACGCCCGGCATGACCGCCTCGACCGGCGTGGTCTTGAGGTCGAGGAGGCCGATGGCCGACGTGCCGATGAGAACGAGCTTGCCGCGAAGCCGGTCCCTGGACAGCTTTCCTTGCAAGACGTCCTTGGCGGACACGTATCGCGCCGGATCGCTTTTGTTGAAATGGACGAAGATTTGGCCGCGCTCGTCGGTCGGTATGTCGAGGCCGCGTATGGCCACCGACTGCACGCCGTCGCCGGCCGGGTCGACATGCACGATGATGGCGCCGCTCTGACTGACGACCCGCAGCATTTCCAGGCTCAGCGAGGGCACCAGTACGCCCTGAGCTTCCATGACGAGTGGCACGCGGCGGACGATGCCGTCGCGCTCCGGATTGATGGAGAACAAGCCGCGTCCGGCGGCGGCCTGCTCGATCGGCAGCACGTTGCGCAGCAATCCGGGAAATTTCACCAGGAACGGCGACGGATCGGGTCCTTTGAAGGCGAAGCCGGTTTGCAACGCCATTTCCGCATCCGAGCGCGGCTGCGGCGTCGCCGCACCGGCCTGGCCGACGACGACGCGCGCGTGCTTGATGGCGTCAGCCAGCACCTCGTCATTGCTGGGCAGGCTGCCCAATTTGGCGCGGGTCTCGTCGTCGAGGCCGCGGAAGCTTTCCGCAGCGACCGCCGGCGACATGCGATCGGGCTCGGCAAAGATGATGTCGAAGCCGATCACCAGCGCGCCCTGCTCCTTGAGCCGCGTGATCAGGTCTGCCACCACGGTCCGCGGCCACGGCCATTGGCCGATTTCTTTCAGGCTCGCTTCATCGATATCGACGATGGCGACCGGGCGGATCGTCTGCTCGCGCGGACGCAACACCTGAAACAGGTCGAAGGTGCGCAGCCGCAGTTCCTGCAGCGGCGGCGGGTCGAGCACGCGCAGCGGCACCAGCGCAAGCAACAGCACCGTGCACACCGCCCGCGCCAGACCGATCTGTCGCGCCCAGCGCGTTAGCGTCTTCATGATCGAACGGCCCCGGAATGACGGCGTGATGTTATATTATTTTTCGCGGAACGACCGCATCAGCTGGTCGCGCAGCGGCTTGACCAGGTAGGCCACCAGCGTGCGGTCGCCGGTCTGGATGAAGGCTTCGACCGGCATGCCCGGCGTCAGCTTGACGGCGCCAAGACGCTCGACCTCGTCGGCGGTGATCGCGATGCGCACGAGGTAATAGCTCTGGCCGGTGCGCTGGTCGACATTGGTGTCCGCGGCAACGCGCTGGATGGTGCCGTTGAGCTCCGGCGTGGTGCGCTGATTGAAGGCGGAGAAGCGCAACACCACCGGCTGGTTGAACGCCACCAGATCGATGTCCTTGGGCTCGACCTTGACCTCGACCGACAGCGTGTCGGATTCCGGCACGATCAGCATGATCTGGTCGCCGGCGGCGATCACACCGCCGACCGTATTCGCGGTCGACTGGAACACGGTGCCGTCCTGCGGCGCGCGGATGTCGATGCGGCGCAGCTGATCTTCCGCCGTCACCTTGCGCTCGACGGCTTCGCCGATCTTGCTGTCGGTCTCGCGCAATTCCTTGGCGACGTCGCTGGTGAATTGCTGATCGATCTGGAGGATCTGCAGCTGGATCTCGGCGATCCTGCCCTTGGCCTCCGCGGCATTGGCGATGAGCGCGCCGCGTTCGCCCTGGATCTTGGCCTCGTCGCGCTCGAGCGAGGTGAGCCGATTGAGCTGGACAAGGTTCTTCTGCCAAAGGTCGCGCACGCCGGCGAGCTCCTGGTCGATGAAGCCGAGCTCCTTGGCCTTGGCGTCCTGCTGCGCGACCAGCCCGGTGATCTGTTCCTGCAATTGCTTGACGCGCTCCTGCAGCTGATTTTTCTGCCCGAGCCGGGCATCGCGCCGCAAGTCGAACAGTTTGCGCTCGGAATCCATCGCGTCCTTGACGTCGGGATCGTCGATGCTGTCGGCCAGCTCGCGCGGCACCGCCATGGCGTCGGCGCCGTCGCGTTCGGCGCCGAGGCGGGCCTTGCGCGCATAAAGCTCGTTGAGGCCCTTGGTGACGATGGCAAGATTGGCGCGCGTCACGGTCTCGTCGAGCCGGATCAGAATATCGCCGGCCTTGACCCGGTCGCCGTCGCGCACGCGCACCTCGCCGACGACGCCGCCGGTCGGATGCTGCACCTTCTTGATGTTGGAATCGACGACGACGGTGCCCTGGGCAATGAGGGCGCCGGAGATTTCCGCGGTCGAAGCCCAGCCGCCCAGCCCCAGCGCCAGCACCGCCACCAGCACGCTGCCGATGACGATGTGCTTGCGGATCGAAACCTCGGAGCTCGAAGACGGATCGCCGAGCTTGAGAGCGCCGATTTTCAGATTGGGGAATTTCAGGTTGCGGAGCTTGTCGATCATGCCGGCCCACCCTTTTCCGGCACCACCTTCAACGCCCGCGGCGCCGGTGTCGGCTGGATCACACGGTTAAGGATCTCCTCCTTCGGCCCGAACTGCTGCTGGCGGCCCTTGGCCATGACCAGGATGTAGTCGACACCGGCAATGGCGCTAGGCCGGTGCGCCACCACCACGGCGATGGCGCCGCGGGCGCGGATGCCGAGAATGGCGCGGGTGAGCGCTTCGTCGCCTTCGGCGTCGAGATTGGAGTTCGGCTCGTCGAGCACGACCAGGAACGGGTCGCGATAGAGCGCGCGCGCCAGCGCGACGCGCTGCGCCTGGCCGGCCGAAAGCGCCTTGCCGTTTTCGCCGACACTGGTCTCGTAACCTTGCGGCAGATTGACGATGAGGTCGTGGACGCCGGCTGCTTGCGCCGCGGCAAGCACGGCTTCGGCGTCCGGCGGATCCTCGAAGCGGGCGATGTTCTGCGCCACGTTGCCGGGAAACAATTCGACGTCCTGCGGCAGATAGCCGATGTGGCGGCCGAGCGCTTCCGGCGCCCATTGGTCGATGCTGGCGCCGTCGAGCCGGATGCTGCCGCGCACCGGCGTCCACACCCCGACCAGCATGCGCGCCAGCGACGATTTGCCGGACGCCGTCGGCCCGATCACGCCGAGCGCCTTGCCGCCGGTCAGCGAGAAATTGACATCCTGGCAGACGATCGTCGGCCCGCCCGGCACCGCGACCGCCGCGCCCTGCACGACAAGCGTGCGCGCCGGCGGCTGCAACGCCATCGGCGCATTCTGCACGGGAAGATGCGCCAGCAAATTCGACAGCCGCGCCCAGCTTTGCCGCGCGGCGACGAAGCCGCGCCAATTGGCGATCGCAAGATCGATCGGCGCCAGCGCGCGGCCGCCCAGGATCGAGCCGGCGATGATGATGCCCGGCGTCGATTGCTGATTGATCACCAGCCAGGCGCCGACCGCGAGGATGGCGGACTGCAGCAAGAGGCGCAGCACCTTCGACATCGCGCCGAGGCCGCCGGCAACGTCGCTGGCGCTCTGGCTCGACGCCACGTATTTGCGATTGAGGTCGCCCCAGCGTTGGGCAATGCGGCCGACCATGCCCATGGCGGTGATCGCTTCGGCGTTGCGCCGGCTCGCCTCCATCAGAGCGTTGCGCGCCGCCGCGAACTGGGTGGCGGTGCGGGTCGGCCGCCGCGTCTTCAATTCGGTGAGCACCGTGAGCGTGACCAGAATGATCGCGCCGGTCAGCGCGGTGAGCCCGATATAGGTGTGAAACATGAAGCAGACGATCAGGTAGACCGGCATCCACGGCAGATCGCACAACGCCACCGGGCCGACGCCGGACAAGAAGCCGCGCACCGTGTCGAGGTCGCGGATTGGCTGCGCGCCTTCGGCCCTGCTGCCGGATTTCAGCGGCAGCCGCACCACGGCGTCATAGACGCGCATGCTCATCGCCTCGTCGAGGCTGTTGCCGACGCGTACCAGGATACGGCTGCGGATCGTGTCGATGGCGCCCTGCGCCGCGTAGAGGCTAGTGACCAGGATCACCAGCGCGATCAGCGTCGGCACACTACGGCTCGGCAGCACGCGATCGTAGACTTCCAGCATGAACAGCGCGCCGGAGAGCATCAGCAAATTGCTCACGCCGCTGAACACGCCGATAGCGATGAAGGCCTGCCGGCACGCAATGAGCGCTGCGGCAAGTTCGGAACCTGCCGGCGCCTGGCGAAGCGGACCGAGGGATGGAGCCATCAGGGCTGCGTACCACCGTTAAGGGGCTCAAGACCACGTCCGGGCCTGCAAAAGCTGGGCCGCGGCTGCACAAGGCGCGACAATGCGATGGGCCCCGAACCAAGAGTGCCGGGATCATCATACCCTTAGTTAACGGACCGGTGGGACCGGTTCACCGCCATTAGTTAACGGCGGCGGGCATGGTCGTGGCAGACTTGGCCACGGTCAGCAGGAACCGGCGCGGGATCGCGTACCAGGCAGCCGGAAATATTCCTATGACGCCGGCGACGGCCGACGACGACCGGCGCTCGCCGCCATCGCGTAGCGCTGGCAACGCCGGTCCGCGCAACTCATCGCTGCGAAAGAAGTATTACGACACCGCCCGAGGCCTAAAGACCCCGGTCGGTGCCGCTACAACGAAGCTCGAATTGCTGTTGTTAGATCAGGAACGGGAATCGAGAGAGAGCCCGATGCTGAATGCCTTCTGCCGCGTCGCGCCTTCGGACCGGCGCAGCTTCTTGGCAATTCTGCCCGCTGGCGTCTTCTTGCGCGCCATCGTTTTCAGATCACGGAGCTCGCCTGCAGTCCACGCGCGCCGCTTTTTTGGTCTCTTGGCCATAAAACCTCCCTTTCAACAAAGGTAGTTTGTATCCCTTACGGGAGTGGATGAAAAGTGAACAGATAGAGGATGTGATCATGATGGATAGTCATCACGATGATTGTTGTCGAGCCATAACTTGCCGACAGGCCGCACCTAAGGCAAGTCAAGTTAAGAAACCGTTTGTTAGATTGTTCTTAGCGCGCCGCTGACGCGGACGCAATTGCAACTTTCACGACTGTCCAGGCCGTTCTTGACATATCGCGATCATGCGTGCAGCCGGTTCCGCGATTATGACAAACAACAAAGACTTGGACCGCCGCGGCACTTAGCGGAGCAAATCTCCGCTCCCGACGTTATTCCCGACATTATTTGGACCCATTGATCGGCAGGATGGCCGTGGAACAAGCTTCAAGTCGGCCGAGCGCCAATTGGCGGCGATCGGGACATCCGGGAGATCGAAATGACAAAATTTGCGCGGGCGGCAGCCCTGTGGCTGCTCGTCATCCTGGCGTCGACGTTGGGTGGACACGCGAGCCAAGCGGCGGAGCAACGCTTCGCGCTGGTGATCGGCAACGACGAATACAAAGCGGCGAAACTTGCCACGTCCGCCAACGACGCCGGCCTCGTCGCCGACGCGCTGCAGTCCGCCGGCTTCACGGTCACTGGCGCGCGCAATCTCGATCAAGCGACGTTGCGGGAATCGTTCCGTGAATTCATCGGCCAGGTGTCGGCGGCCGGACCGGATGCGGTGGCTCTGGTCTATCTCGCCGGCATCGGTCTGCAATTCAACGGCGAGAATTATTTCGTTCCGGTCGACGCCGATATCCAGCGCGATGTCGACGTTCCGCTGCAGGCGATCCGGGTTTCGGATTTCACCCAGCCGCTGGCGTCGCTGCCGGGCCGCGTCAAGATCGTCATCCTCGACGCCGCACGACAGAATCCGTTTGCCGGCGGCAATCAGCCGCTGGCCGGCGGCTTGGCGCTGGTCGAGCCGATGCCCAGCATGGCGATCGCGTTCAATGCCGCACCGGGCACGGTGGCGGCGGACGAGCAAGGTCCTTACGGCGCTTACGCAACGTCATTGACGGAAATGATCGCGGCCGGTGGGCTCGGCCTCGACGATCTGTTCGCGCGGCTACGGCTACGCGTCAGCGACCTCACCCAGGGCGCCGAAGTTCCCTGGTACGCGTCGCAGATCGACGGCCCATTTTTCATGACCGAGCTCGCCGCCGGCGCGCCGCCACCGCCCAACGTCATGCCGATCGCCGACGTGCGCGCCAAACCGATTCGCGATTTTCCGAGCGTCGACGACGCCTACGCGGCCGCGCTCGATCGCGACACCATCGACGGCTACCAACAATTCCTCGCCGTCTATCCGAACAGCCCGTACTCCGAGCGCATCGCCGGAATGCTGGCGGTGCGCCGCGAGGCGATCATTTGGCGCCGCGCCGTGATGGCCGACACGCCACCGGCCTATTGGTCGTATCTGCGCCGCTATCCGAACGGCCCCCATGTCTGGGATGCGCGAAGGCGTTTGGCGATGCTCGCCGCGGCCTACGACCCGCCGCCCGATTTCGCCTATTACGATTTTGGCGTACCGCCACCCCCGCCGGACGAACTCGGCTTTGTCGACCTGCCGGTCATCATATTCGCCGGTCCGCATTATGGACCGCCGCCGCGGCCGCCGCTGTTCTTCCTGCCGCCGCGGCCGCGCGAATTCGCAGGTTTGCCGCCGCCGCCGCCGCCGGGCGGACGTTTCGGCTTGCCGGGTCCGGCGCGCCCTATCATTCCGGCATTCGTCAGACCGCCGCCGACGGTAGCGCTGCGGCCGCCACCGGTAGGCACAGCGCCCGGCGGGCGACAGGTCTCGCTGCCGACCGCGGTGACGCACGCGCCGCCGCCCGGCGCACCGCCTGGAGCCGCAATCCGTCCGGCACCGGGCGCCCCCTCGACCTTGGCGCCGCTTCCGACTCCACCGCGGGCCGGACCGGGCGGACCTCCGCCGCCGCCACCACCACCGTCGAATGCCTTCGTGAAACCGGGCTCACCGCCACCACCGCCGCCACAGAACGGTCCAGGACCGGCAGCGGTGAAACCAGGACCGCTGCCGCCGCCTGGCGGTCAGCCGCAGCCGAGCGCGATAAAGCCGTCGCCACCACCGCCTCCGCCGCCGCGCAATACCTTAGCGCCGGCGCCGACTACGGTGCATCCGGCACCACCGCCGCCGCCACCGCCACCACCTGCTTTCCATCCGCCGCCGCCGCCGGCACCAGTAACGGTGCACCCGGCGCCGCCGCCGCCCCCACCACCACCGCCGCCGCATCCAGCGGCTCCGGCGCCTGTGACTGTGCATCCCGCGCCGCCACCGCCGCCTCCGCCACCACCTCCGGTCCAGCAACGACCGGCAGCGGCTCCGCCTGCCGCCGCCAGGCCGGCACCATGCCCGCCCGGCAAACGGCCGACGCCCGAGGGCTGCAAATAGCCCGCGGATAATAATGACGATGGTTGCGGGCCGGCTGACGCTCTTGGCGTCACCGGCCCGCGCCATTTCCGGCGCCATGCGCGCATTGCGACGGCTCGCCGCCGCGCCAAAGTCCTAACGATTGCGAAAGGTCCTCGGGCTATTTTGCCATGCGATCCCGGAGGGATTGACGTTGATGCAAACCATTATCCTGAGCTGCGTGTTCGGCGCCGTGTGCACCATGGTCCTCTGGGTCGTTGGCTCGGCCGCCGCAAAGCGCGACATGATGATCCGGCGCGGCGGCAGGCTGCTTCCGCCCGAGGAGTTTTAATCAAGCCCGGCGAGTTGTTGCTTCGATGCGCATCGCCTGCCTTGCCGCCTTCGGCTTCACCCTCGTCACTGCGACAGCAACCGGCGCCGGCGCGCAAACCGCGATGCCGTCGTGCCACGGCACGCAACAGCCCAAGATGATCGCCGAACTGATGTTCGGGCGCGACATCGGACATGGCGTCGGCGTCAGCGAATCCGCGTGGCAGCTTTTCGTCGCGCGCGAACTGGTATCGCGCTTTCCCGACGGCTTGACCATCATCGACGCCATCGGACAGTGGCGCGATCGCGACAGCGGCAGGATCGTGCGTGAGCCGTCGAAGCACGTCGAGATCGTGCTGCCCGGCAATAAAGACGACGACGCGCGCCTCGATGCCGTCGTCGCCGCCTATAAGCGCGAATTCCGCCAGCACTCGGTGGGCGTCATCGTGCGGCCGGCCTGCGTGGCGTTTTAGTCTATCCGCAAGCGCGAAGCCTGAAATTAGGCCGAAGGGGCTTGCGGCCTGCAGCGCACCTTCCTAACTTCTAATCACAGGAACGCCGCAAGTAAGGAAGCGAGTCCGCATGAGCGTTTGCCCCGAAGAACTCAAGCTGGTCGCGCTCGACCGCGATGACATCGAGGTGGTGTCGGCCCATGTTCAGGACGCGCTGGTGCGGGTCGGCGACATGCTTTGGCTGCCGCGCGAACATCGCTTCGTCATGGCGCTCAACCGTTTCGACTGGATGGCGGTGGTCGACGCCAAGCATGCCGCGGAATATCGGCGCTGCCGCACCGCGCTACGCTTCGAGCGCGTGCTCGGCTGCAAGTGCCGCGGTCTCGATCAGTCCGACAAGGAGGCGCGGCTCAATCTGCTCGCCGTCGAATTCGCCGAGCACGACGCACCGGCGGGGGTTATCTCGCTGATTTTCTCCGGCGGCGGCGCCATTCGTCTCGACGTCGAGTGCCTGGAAGCCGAGCTCGCCGATCTCGGCGAAGTCACCACGGCGGCCATCTGCCCGGATCACTTTGCCGGCGGCTCGGTCACGGCCTGAACCATCACTCCGCGGCGGCAACGTGCGGCCGCTGCGCCGCCGGCGACGCGAACAGCTTCATCAGCACAACGATCACGGCCAGCGTCGCCGCGTAGACGATGAGCTGCATGGCGGTCGGCTGATCGACATAGCCGATCAATGTGTGCAGCGCGCGGCCGAGATAGCTTGAATCGCTCAACAGCCACGACGTGTCCCACACCGTCTGGTCGAGCGCGGTGAGGATATTGGCCTGTTCGAGGAAGGCAATGGCCTGCGCCGCCATGCCGGCGGCCAGAAGCGCGATCAGGGCGCTGGTGACACCGAACAAATAGCGCGTCGGGATGGTGACCAGACCCAGATAGGTCGCCAGACATACCAGCGAGCCGAGCACGAGCCCGATGAGGCCGCCGAACACCATGGCGAGGCTGGCGCCGCCTTGCGCCGCCGCCACGCCGTAGAGGAACAGCACCACTTCGGAGCCCTCGCGCAGCACCGCGATCGCCACCACGGCGCCGAGCGCGGCCAGTGATTTCGAGCCGGCCGCCACCGCCTCGCCCGCCGCGCGCAGTTCGGCGGCCATCTCGCGG
>Ga0209010_1000540_pt1 | contig 11862 bp, 10 predicted proteins | sample BlaSpr_A8_OM1_O3_FD_187985 | JGI IMG/M metagenome (GOLD analysis project Ga0209010, IMG submission 187985) | Forest soil microbial communities from Thunder Bay, Ontario, Canada - Black Spruce, Ontario site 2_A8_OM1_O3 (SPAdes) (version 2) | ecosystem: Environmental > Terrestrial > Soil > Boreal... | reverse complement strand
AACGTGAATGAAGTTGGCCCGCGCATCGCCGAGAGCATTGCGGAGTTCTTCGGTGTGGCCGCCAACCGCGACCTGGTCGAGCGATTGCGAAAAGCGAAACTAACTTTGAGCGGCGAGAAGAAACAGCGCGGAACGAAGCTGGCGGGCAAGACGTTTGTTCTTACGGGAACGCTGGCGAAGTATACGCGCGATGAGGCGAAGAAGTTGATCGAAGATGCCGGAGGGAAGGTGACGGGATCGGTCAGCAAGAAAACGGATTATGTAGTGGCGGGGGCGGATGCGGGATCGAAGTTGGATAAAGCGAAAGATCTGGGCGTGGCGGTGATTGATGAGAAGGAGTTGGAGCGACTGGCGGGCTGAGAAGTTCGGCCGAAGCAGCTCCGGCCTCAGTAAAATGCACCATGCAAATCCCGCACACGATGCGGGAATTTCCTAGTGCAAGACCCAGCAAAATTATCCCAGCGCCGCCGTCATCCGCTTCCACGTTTCGTCCAGCGTCTCCGGCAGAATGCGCGTCTCACCCACCACAGACATGAAGTTCGCATCGGCGACCCAGCGTGGTAGCACGTGCATGTGAATATGTCCCGCGATGCCCGCGCCCGCGGCCTTGCCGATGTTCATCCCCAGATTCACGCCATCAGGATGGTAGAGTTCGCGCAGCACCGTCTCCATTCGCTGTGAAAGGGCGATCATTTCGTTGACCGCTTCGGTGGGCAGCTTTTGCAGTTCGTCCAAGTGCGCGTACGGCACGACCATCACGTGGCCCGGCGTGTAGGGATATGCATTCAGGATGATGAAGCAGTGCTGGCCGCGATGCACGATCAACGTCGTGCGATCATCCTCGGCTTTCACCGCGTTGCAGAAGACGCAGCCAACCGCCTTTTCCGCTGTCGTAACGTAGGCATAACGCCACGGAGTCCAAAGATAATCCATCACACGGCAGGGTAGCAGATGGCGGGCAACGGGGGGTACCGGGTACGAACCATAGGCTTTGAACCTTCATTTGGGCGGGGCTTACTCCTCCTTAATCCTTATCCCTCTAAATCGAGCCTTATGAGAACGACGATGGTTCGACGTATTGGCTCGCTTGCCCTTGGTTTCCCGGCGAAGACCACAATACGATGCAGATCTTCAACCAAAAAAAGAGCTCGATTTTTACGAATTCCGGACAGAAACGGCGTTATCTGTGAATAGCAGGTTAAATGCGTCCCCGCACAGAGCGCCGCGTGCGATTTAGGTTTGACACTGTTTGTAAGCGGTTGTTATAGTCAAAGTGTTCCCTTTGGACGCGGGTTTCTGTAAAACGTCCGGCAGCTGGAATTGTCCAAGCTCACTCGCCAGGGTGAGCCCACCACAACCAACGACTCACTCCAGCAGTCCGCCACCAGGCCCCGCATCCCCCCGCACCGAGTGCGAGGTTCACCAGAGAGGCTTAACCTTGTTCGACGAAACCACGTTCAACGAAACCAACGTCCACCATTCTGGCTCCAACACCGCCGTCGTTTCCGAAGCTGAACCCACGGCATCCGAACATAACGTAGCTGAACCGCGCGAGCACCACGAGGAACCCACCGCAGTGACCGGGTCCCACGGCATCGCCGCCGATCTCTCATCCGACGGTTCGTCTTCGGTAGAAACGCCGAATACGCCTCCGACTTCCGACGAAAAATCGATGACCTCGATGGACGACTTCGCTTCGGCGCTCGAGACCTTCACCAGCGAGGCCGAGGAAGCTGTCAGCGAAGACCGCGTGATCAAGGGAACGGTCTTGAAGCTGACGTCGACCCACGTGGTCGTCGATATCGGGGCCAAGTCGGAAGGCATGCTGCCTCTGTCCGAGGTTCTCGACCACGAAGGCAAGCCACGGTTCAAGCCGGGCGATGAAATCGACGTAATGCGCGACAAGGGCGAGACCGAGGAAGGCTACATCAACCTCTCGCACCAGAAGGCGCAGCGCATCCACGCGTGGGACGAAATCGAGAAGGCGCACAACGAGAAAAAGCCGATTCAGGCTGTCGTGATCGACCGCATCAAAGGTGGATTGACGGTCGACATTCTGGGCGCACGCGCCTTCCTGCCCGGTTCGCAGGTGGACCTTCGTCCGATCCGTAATCTCGATGGAATGAAGGGCCAGACGCTGGAAGTTGCCGTCATCAAGCTGAATAAGAAGCGCGGCAACATCGTTGTCTCGCGCAAGGAACTGCTCGAAGGCGAGCAGACTGAAAAGCGGTCGAAGACGTTAGAGCATTTGGAAGAAGGCACGATTCTGACGGGCGTGGTGAAGAACCTGACCGAATACGGCGCCTTCGTTGACCTTGGCGGACTCGATGGCTTGCTGCACGTCACCGACATGTCGTGGGGGCGGCTGACACATCCGAAAGATCTGGTGAACGTCGGCGATCAAATTCAAGTTAAGGTTCTGAAATATGACAAGGATAAGCAGAGGGTCTCGCTGGGCTTCAAGCAACTCACGCCCGACCCTTGGCTTGATGCCGAGCATCGTTATCCCGTGGGCGCGCACGTTGGTGGACGCGTGATCAGCGTCACCGACTACGGCGCGTTCGTCGAGTTGGAACAGGGCATTGAAGGCCTGGTTCACGTCAGCGAGATGACTTGGTCCAAGCGCATGAAGCATCCCTCGAAGCTGGTCAATGTCGGCGATCAGGTGGAATGCGTAGTGCTCAACGTGAATCCGACCGAGCGGCGAATCTCCCTGGGTATGCGGCAACTGGCTTCCAATCCCTGGGATTTGTTGCACGAAAAATTCCCGGTAGGAATGACCGTGGAAGGTCGCGTCCGCAACCTGACCGACTTCGGCGCGTTCATCGAAATCGAAGATGGCATCGACGGACTGGTCCACGTCAGCAACCTGAGTTGGACCAAACGCGTGAAGCATCCTTCCGAAGTTCTGAAAAAGGGCGACCGCGTGAAGGCTATTGTCCTGGCAATCGAACCTGACAAGCGGCGTCTGTCTTTAGGCGTGAAGCAGCTTCAGCCTGACGTGTGGGAGTCGTTCTTCGCGACCCATCACATCGGCGACGTCGTGCACGGTAAAGTCTTGCGGGTAGCGGCTTTTGGGGCATTCGTTGAAATTGCCGAAGGCGTCGAGGGATTGTGCCACAAGTCGGAAGCGGTCGACGAACACGGTCAACCGCTGCATCTGGAACCCGGAGTGGAGCACGACTTCAAGATCATCAAGATGACTCCGGAAGAAAAGAAAGTTGGCCTCAGCATTCGCGCGGTGGGCGAAGAAGCCTCGCGCTCGGAAGTGGAAGCCTACAAGCAACCGGTTTCGAGCACGAGTTCGACCATCGGCGAACTCATCAACTGGAAGCGCGCCAGCAACGAAGGGAATTAACGAGCACTCGGCAATTAGCAATCAGCATTCAGCCCATTAAGAGCGCAATGGCTGAATGCTGATTTTTCTTTTTGGCACGGAGAAGCTGTCCGTTTGGCTGAATGCTGACCGCTATTGCTGAGTGCTTTGCTAGAATCAAACGTTTGCCCTGGATCATCTGTTCCTATTGAGGAGCTTCCCTTTGCCTGAAACTATTTATGACCTAGCCATCATCGGCAGCGGCCCTGCCGGATACACGGCCGCCATTCGCGCCGGCCAATGGGGCCTGAAAACCGCACTAATTGAAAAAGATAATGTTCTCGGCGGCACTTGCCTGCACGTCGGCTGCATCCCGACGAAAGCATTGCTGTTTAACGCCGAGCTTTGGGATCACTTGAAAGAAGCGAAGGAATTCGGCATTGAAGGCGTGGATGCCCGCAAGCTAAACTGGGCGGCGATTCAGGATCGCAAGAACAAAATCGTCGCCAAACACACCAAGGGTCTCGACTTCCTGATGAAGAAAAATAAAGTCGATACCATCCGCGGCTACGGTAAACTCATCGGCGGCGCGCAAAATGGAGTCTTTACCGTCGAAGTTGTCAACGACAACAAGGCCAGCCATCTCAAAGCGAAGAACGTGATTATCTCGACAGGTTCCGAGGCCCGCATGATTCCCGGCCTTGACGTCAGCGACAGAATTCTCACCAACATTGAAATCCTGAGCTTGAAAGAGATTCCCAAGTCGCTGGTGATCGTTGGCGCCGGCGCAGTGGGCGTGGAGTTTGCTTCGATTTACCGGTCTTTCGATTGTGAAGTGACGATCGTTGAAATGCTGCCGCGGCTCGTTCCTGTCGAAGACGAAGAAGTTTCCAAGGAGCTTGCCCGCGTCTTCCGCAAGCGCGGCATCAACTTCCACACCAGCGCGAGAGTCGACAAAGTAGAAAAGACGAAGTCCGGAGTCGCCGTCACCATCACAGTCGAAGGAAAACAGCAGACCATCGAAGCGGAGAAGATCCTAATCGCGATCGGCCGCAAGCCTCGCACGCAAAACATCGGCCTGGAACGCACCAAAATCAAGCCCGACCGGGAATTCATCAAAACCGATTCCTGGATGCAGACGGCCGAACCGGGAATCTATGCTATCGGCGACATCGTGCTGGGCACGCCGCAACTGGCCCACGTGGGAGCGATGGAAGCAATCGTCGCCGTCGCCAAGATCGCGGGCAAGCCGGGCAAGCCCATAAACCCAGAACACATTCCCGGCGCGACCTATTGCCATCCGGAAATTGGTAGCGTCGGCCTCACCGAAACTAAAGCCCGCGAAGCCGGATACAACGTGAAGATCGGCAAGTTTCCCTTCTCTGCGAATTCGCGCGCCAGCATCGTTGGCCAGCACGAAGGCTTCATCAAAATCGTCAGCGATGCTGACTACGGCGAGATTCTCGGCGTCCACATCATCGGCCCGCAAGCGACAGAACTGATCGCCGAAGCTGTAACGGCGATGGAACTCGAAGCGACTGTCGAAGACTTGATGTGGACCATACACGCGCATCCCACGCTAGCCGAAGCCATGCTGGACGCGGCGAATAGTGTGTATGGAATTGCGATTAACGCGTGATTTCTCGGCGCTCTTTGCAATCTCGGCGTTAAAGTTGTTGTTAATCCGCGTGAATCCGCGAAATTCACGGCGAGAAGATTTTGATCTCAATAATCCAACTCGGAACGCTTGACTACGCCACCGGCCTCCGCCTACAACAGCAACTGGTCGCGCTGCGAAAAGAAGAAAAAATTGGCGACGTACTTTTGCTGCTTGAACATAGTCTTGTAATAACGCTGGGCCGCAACGCGAAAGCCTCCAACGTAATCGCTTCCGAGGAACTGCTGGCCCAGCGTGGCGTCGAACTCCACGATTGCGACCGCGGCGGCGACGTCACCTTTCACGGCCCCGGTCAAATCGTCGGCTATCCCATCTTCGATCTGCGCGGCCACGCAACGCCAGATGGCAAACGCAAAACGCTGGGCGCGGTAGAATTCGTCCGCCACCTGGAAGAAGTTCTGATCCGCACCTGCGCCGACTTCGCCATCCCCACCAAGCGCATCTGTGGTTTGACCGGCGTCTGGACCGATTTCCCGGACGATTTGAAAGGGCGCGACTTTAGTCGCGCCGAAAGAGCCCTAGACGAAGAAGCGGCTTCAGCCGCTGAGGTTCACTTAGAAGCCAAACTCGCCGCCATCGGCGTCCACATCTCCCGCTCTGTCACCTCTCACGGTTTCGCCCTCAACGTCAACACCGACCTGAGCTACTTCAACCTCATCATCCCCTGCGGCATCACGGCAAAGCCGGTCACCTCAATGCAGCAGCAACTCGGCAAAGAACTCAATTTGAACGCAGTCGCCGAATCCATCTCCCGCAACTTTGGCGTCGTATTTCAGAGCCAGATTCTCTGGATCGACACGCTGGATGCGCTCCTCGGTCGCTCAGTCGGCGTTCCCCTGCGAACGCCGGACGAACTCCGCAAGCTTCCCCCACAAGACGACACCACTTGGGCGTGAACTCGACGGCGGGGCGGTGTATATTGCAGTTTTTTTCAGCTCCGTCCCCGCAACGAATGCGTTCGAGGAAAGATCACTATGGCGACAGCCCGAAAAATCATCACCTCCATCGCCACGAGCGCCGACGGGTATATCGCTCGTCCGGATGGCGATGTCCAGTGGCTCAACCGGCTGCCGCCCGGGGCTGACTACGGAATGAGCAAGTTCTATCGCATGATCGACACCATCTTGTGGGGGCGCAAAACTTACGACTGGGCGCTGGCCTATCAAAAAAAGAGCGGGAGCAAAGAGAGCGTCTTTGACAAAAGTGTCGCTAACTATATCTTTTCGCGCAGGCCTCCGGAAAAACAGGCTCCGGGCGTGGTGTTTGTCTCCGAACCTGTAAAGACCTTCGCGCGCAAGCTGCGCAACGGGCCCGGCAAACATATCTGGATGATGGGCGGCGGAGAACTGATCGCCTCATTCCTTGATGCCGGGGAGATCGACGAATTCGATATTCACGTCATTCCCGTCTTCATCGGCGAAGGCATTCCGCTGATCGCACCGCGGCACCGCGATGTCCCGCTTGGGCTGCTTTCCACGCGAAAGTATTCCGACGGGTCGGTTCGCCTGCGCTACCAGGTTAAACGGTGAAGCAAGAGTGGCCCAACTCTCATCACTCGCGATACCATCAATAGACACGTAGATCCTATGGCGATCAAGAAGAAGAGATCGAATGGCAGGTCCAGTCCGAATGGGCATCGCGCTCGAAATGGCGTTTCGCCCTCGACGGCGAAATCGGCAGCAAACAGCTGCCTCCGCACCTACTCCATCCCCGACCTGCGCCTCGAGCATCCCGATCTCTCCGTCCGCCAGCGAATAGAAAAAGACAAAGACGGCGCTGAGCACGTCCGCTACGAAGTCAGCGGCAATCTCGAGGCGCCCGTCCCACCGATCCGCGACTCGAAGTATCTCGACAAGAATCAATGCATCGAGATCTACCGCTTCATGCTGCTCAACCGCAAAATGGAGATCGCGCTCGAGAACCTCTACAAGCAAGGCAAGGTCGTCGGCGGAGTTTATTTCGGCCTTGGCCAGGAAGCCTGCTCCTGCGCCTCCGCCTATGCGCTCGATAAAGACGACTGGTTCGCGCCCATGATCCGCAACCAGGGCTCGCTGCTCGTGCGCGGTTTCGCCGCCAGTGACACCATGATGCAATACATGGCCAAAGCCAACTCGCCCACCAAAGGCCGCGACGGCACCAGCCATTTCGGCGACATCGAAAAACGCAACATGGTCTCGCCCATCTCCATGCTCGGCGATTTAATTCCCGTGCTCTCTGGCGTCGCACTAGGCGCGCGCCTGCAAGGCCGCAACGTCGCCGTCATGACCTACATCGGCGACGGCGGCCAGTCCACCGGCGTCACCTATGAAGGCATCAACTTCGCCGCCGTACAGAATCTCGGCCTCGTGCTCTTCGTCGAATCGAATCTCTGGGCCTACTCCACGCCGTCAGAGATGCAATACCGATGCAAAGACCTCGCAGAACGCGCCATCGGATATGGCATCCCCGGCATAATCGTCGACGGCACCGACGCCTGCCAGGTCTACGATGCGGCCCGCGACGCCGTCGAGCGCGCCCACCGCGGCGAAGGTCCCACCATGATCGAAGCCAAAATGATGCGCATGAAAGGCCACGCCATCCACGATGCCGCCACGTACGTGCCGAAACCCATGTTCGACTTCTGGAAGAAACGTGACCCAATCGCCCGCTTCGAAAATTATCTGGTCAAAGAAAAGAAGTGGCTGACCGTAAAAGAGAATGCGGACTTGATCTCAGAAGTCGAGCGCGTGATCGAGGCCGAGCGCGAGGTCGCCGTGAACTCCCCGATGCCAACGCCAGAATCGGCTGAAGGCGGGGTTTACTGCGAAGATGGGTGCCACGAAATCAAGCCGAAGTATGGAATGCCGAAAGTGAAGAAGGGAGCGGGCAGTTTCAAACAGACCGAAGCGGCCGTGCATTTGAAATGAAGGGATATGAACTAGGGTCGCCGTATCATGTCTGATGGGCAACAGACCACTGATGAGATCTACGCATTGATTCGCTATGCGATCAGCAACAAAAATGTTGTCATTGCCAGCTATCACGGCTACGTTCGCGAAATGTGTCCTCATGTGATTGGAAAGAAGAATGGTCAGGCACACGTATTCCTTTATCAGTTTGCGGGCGGGAGCAGCGGCGGTTTGGAACCTGACGGATCGCCAGCCAATTGGCGATGCTTACGCATGAACGAACTTTCGCAGGTTTCGGTCGAGGAATTAGCAGGAAACTGGCACACCGCTTCCAACTATTCGGAAGTGCAATCATGTGTGGACGAGATCGACATCAAGGTCGACCTTAGGTGAAGAAATATTAATTTGCGGTTTGATTTATCCGCGAAGATCCGCGTAAATCCGCGGCGAAAGAATTTGACCCTATGCAACTTACCTACCTCGAAGCCATCCGCCAGGGAATCTGGGAAGAAATGGACCGCGACCCTTCCGTCTTCTGCCTCGGCGAAGACATCGGCATTTACGGCGGCGCCTTCAAAATCACCGACGGATTCATCGACCGCTTCGGTCCCGAGCGCGTCATCGACACGCCCATCGCCGAGTCCGCCATTGTGGGCGCGGCCTTCGGAGCCTCGCTCACTGGCATGCGCCCCGTCGCCGAATTTCAGTTCATGGATTTCATCGGCTGCGCTTTCAATCAAATTTCCAACATGGTTGCTAAAACACATTACCTCTGGGGTGCGCCCGCGCCGCTCGTTCTACGCGGACCCAGCGGCGGATACGTCCACGGCGGTCCTTTCCACTCGCAGAATCCCGAGATGTGGTTCGTCCACAATCCCGGCCTCAAAGTCATCTGCCCCGCCACGCCCTACGATGCCAAGGGCCTGATCAAAGCCGCCATTCGCGACAACAATCCCTGCATCTTCTTCGAGCACAAATATCTCTACCGCCGCATCAAGGGCGAAGTTCCCGCGGAAGATTATGTCGTTCCAATCGGCAAAGCAAACATCGTCCGCGAAGGCCGCGATCTCAGCGTCATCACCTACGCTGCGATGGTCCACACGGCGCTCGAAGCCGCAGAGACTCTGAGCAAAGAAGGAATTGATTTAGAAATCCTCGATCTGCGCACCGTCTCCCCGCTCGACCGCGAAGCCATAACGCAGACGGTGAAGAAGACGAACAAAGTCATCATCCTGCACGAGCACTCCCGCACCGGAGGCCTCGCCGGTGAAATCGCCGCCATTATCAACGAAGAAGCCTTCGACGATCTCGACGGCCCCATCGTCCGCATCGCCGGTCTGGATTCGGCGATCCCATTCTCGCCGCCGCAAGAGGAGCATTATCTGCCGAAGGTCAGCGATGTCGTCCGCGAGGCGCGAAAGCTGGAAGCGTATTGACCGTATGCCTCCATGGCTCAGCACCTTGCTGAGCCAAGGGTCGTTGGCCGCAGGCGAAAACTAGCGTCTCAGCCCACTCATCTGCCACAATGGTCGCTCCCGGAGGCCTCATGGGCAAATTTATTCTTGGTGTGATCGTTACCTTGATCGTTATCATCCTCGGCGGACTCGGCGTTGCCACTCTCGGCTTTCTGCCCACCAAAGCCAATGTCCCACCCCCTCACATCGAAACCCATCTCGCCATGGGCGCGGTCGACGCCTCTATGGACCGGCACGCGCCGCACCTCTCCAATCCTCTGCCCCCCTCGGATCAAAACCTCGAAGACGGCATGAAGCTCTACACCATGAACTGCGCTCTGTGCCACGGGAGCCTCGACCAGAAACCTTCACCCCTCGCACACTCGTTCTATCCGCCGCCTCCCAATCTCGTCTCCGATTCGCTTGACGATCCCGAGTGGCACACGTTCTATACGATTCGCACGGGCATTCGCTACACCGGGATGCCGGCGTGGGAAAAGACTCTAAGCGACGAAGACATGTGGAAGATTACGTCTCTGCTTTCGCATCTTGGCAAACTTCCGCCGACGGTGCAGGAATATTACAAAACGTCGTTCGGCGTGGCTGCGCCCGGCGCCGGCGGCGAAGAAAAGAAAGACGCCGACAAGTAGAACGTGCAGCAACCGTGGCCGAGTGATGATTAAGCCTTCAGCGCTTTGCCGTCCGTATCTTGCTATTCCCGAAGGTCAAGTTGCCTGGAAACCCATCATCAGCTTCGCGTTTGTCTGTGATCATCGCAGTCGGTCTCGGCCTCATTTATCTGTTGCAGTGCATCGCTTTCATTCAGACACAGTCCTTCACCTTTGACGAGCCCGTGCACATCGCAGAAGGCTTGAATGCATGGCGCAATCATAGTTTCACCATGTGGAACGATCATCCTCCTCTGGCGCGCCTGTGGTCCACCTTGCCACTCCTCAACCGGCGATGGCAGATGGATGTGGCGCCTCTATCAAACGGAGGCTGGCAGGTCGCCCGAATCGAGCCCGATCCCGAACGAATTGCGCATCGCGCGCGTTACATGAATGTAGTGCTCGGTTTGATTCTCGCTTGGCTTGTCTGGACAGCGGCGCGGCGCATGTTTTCCGAAGGTGCGGCAAACCTCGCACTGGCTTTCTTTGTGTTCTCGCCCGCGCTCATTGCCCATTTTTCCGTCGCAACCACAGACGGCGCCGCAACTCTCTTCATTTTTCTTACCGCCGCCTATTTGGTCCGATGGAGGCAAAGCCCTGGTGCCCTGCGTACCACAGCCATGGGAACGATACTAGGCTTGCTGCTGCTCGCCAAATTTTCCACTCCGGTCATCTTCCTCCTGGCCATACTCTGGATGCTGGTACTGAAACCCGGCAGCTTCGCCACGAATCCAGTGCGCTTCCATTGGGGAAAAACAACTGCGGCCGTCGTGGTTGCAATCCTGGTCGTCTGGGCCGGGTACTGCTTCCACGTGTCACATTTGACTCTGCACGATCACCAACTGGTTGCGACTTTCCCCAATCGTTCTCCGGTCGTGTTCAACAACGTCCGAAGCAATCTGGATTTCAATTTGTTCATCCCGGCGGGAGAGTATCTTGAAGGCTTCAGAAATGTCGTTCGCCGCAACCGCCTGGGACAGCCGTCTTATTTCCTCGGTCAGGCTTCTCAGAGAGGAGGTTTCAGATCCTACTATCCGGTGGCGATCTTGCTGAAGTGGCCCGCAATTACATTGCTCGCGTTCGCCGCAGGGTTGTTCCTCGCGATTCGGCAGGGGCGCAACGCACCCTCCGGCTTGTGGGTAATGGCCACTTTTCCTGCGGTCTACTTTGCCTTTGCCGTCTTTGCCCGCTTCAACATTGGGGATCGCCACGTGCTGCCTGTGTATCCCTTCATGCTGCTCTTTGCTGCCGGAATCTGGGAAGTCGCCCGCCCACACCGGGCGCTGGCAGCGGTTGTAGTTTTGGCGGTGGTTCTCCAATGCGCGGACACTCTGCGCTACGCGCCCGATTATGTTTCGTATTTCAACATCTATGTCCCGTCGCGCGAAGCCTACAGGTCCCTGTCAGACAGCAATCTCGATTGGGGCGAAGGTCTGTTGGCTCTTAGGAAATACGAACGCCTCCATCCGCACGAGAAAATATCGCTGGCTTATTTCGGTTCCATCGACCCGCGCTTTTACGGAATCCACGCCCGGCCATTGGCGGAAAATGAAACGGCCACGGGAACCGTTATAGTAAGCGCCACTCATCTCTCTGGTCAGTACCTGAAACAGCCTGACAGCTACCGCTGGCTGCTTTCCTATCCCATCACGCAGATTCTGAATCACTCGCTCTATGTGTTTCGCATGTCGCCGCCACTCGAATGGAATAAGAAAGCAGAGGCACGGCCGTTAGACGAGGGAGGCCCCATCCCCGCAATTCAGCTTGGATATAATAAATAGGCGCGGCTCGCTGATTTCGACGGTGGGATCGCGCGGAAGGAAATCATGCCGACTGACATCATCATGCCCCAGATGGG
>Ga0209010_1000538_pt1 | contig 11901 bp, 10 predicted proteins | sample BlaSpr_A8_OM1_O3_FD_187985 | JGI IMG/M metagenome (GOLD analysis project Ga0209010, IMG submission 187985) | Forest soil microbial communities from Thunder Bay, Ontario, Canada - Black Spruce, Ontario site 2_A8_OM1_O3 (SPAdes) (version 2) | ecosystem: Environmental > Terrestrial > Soil > Boreal... | reverse complement strand
ATGGCCAGTTCGTATACGACATGGCTGAGCTTGGACCCTTTCTCCACCGATGTTTGTTCCTGCAATCGATTCTCGCACCCTGAAAGTAAAGCCTCTTGCGCCGTCGCGTCATCGAGCCGGTGTCCGGATCAGCGCGCTGGCGGCGGTGTTGTGTTGCATCTCCGACGCGTTGATGCCGACCAGCCGGATCAACGCGGGGCCTGACCGGTTTCACTTTGCGAAGGTGCGCCAGCCGGCTTGCGCAATTCGTCTTGCGCGGCGTCGATAAAGGGACGCCACCGCGACACGATCGCACGCACGTCACTCAACAGCTTTTGCTTTTCTTCCGGCGGCAAGTCGGAGGAAGGAGCGGCGGCATTGTCCAGTTGGTCTTTGAGTTTTATCCAGAACTGTCGGCCTCCGACCGTCGGCGAGAGTTGCTCTCGGACCGTGCTGATCGTGTTCGCCGTAGAGGCCTCTACGCTCTTGATGATCCAATCCGCGGCGAAAATTGCGCAAGCGGATACGACGATCGCAACAATGCAGGTCTTGACCGCAAACTGTAAGATGTCTTCTTGACGCATGACCGACCCCGCCTGGTTATTCATTTCGATTCGCGCCCGATTTTGGGGCGATGCGACTGGTGTTTGCCGTTCAACGGCGATCCCGGACACCGCTTCTTCGTCGACAAAAGCATCTCGCGTGAGTGCCCGCCCCGACGCGCTGATCAACATCATGGGCAGAAAAAACGAAGACCACAGCTGGTCTGCGGTCGCAAACGCGGCCGGGTACGCCCAAATGACAGGAAACAGCGAGACAAGCCAGATAACCGCGCAGCAAACCAATATCTCCTTGAGCCTGGCTGCCAATCCGCCCAGCGCAAAGCACATGGCCGCGAGCGAAAGCGAGCAGAAAGTCAGAAGCCAGCTTATGAAGGGAATCGTCACCACAGCGCGCACGACGATGTCGAACATAGCCTTTGGCTTGTAGTACAGAAAGAGCTTGACCGCGAATGCCGGATTTTGCGCCAGGAAATTAACGTATTCGTGCCGAATGAATGCCTCATACGGCCGCGCGCGGAGATAATTGAGCAGATAGCCGTCCGTAAAGGCAGGCCTGCCCTGTTCCTTCATCGCGTGGGTGAACAGATCGAAGCCGACGCTATCCCCGTTCGGATTAACATCGGCATAGTGCGGCCGTAGCGAGTCCCAGTCCGGATTCCAGCGCAGCCCGAGATAGGCAGAGTGCCACACCAAGTGATGGGGATAATTGTAATCCCGATAATACAGCTCGTCGATCCTGACGGTTCGGATCAGCAATACTGCAGCGAACACCGTCGCGACGATAGCGCCGGTGGCGACGACGCGGCTGGCGTACGGCGACGCAAAGCGCGCCATCAGGCGGGTCATCGTTCCGTCGGCCGTTTCCCGTTTGGTCGCCGGTCTGCGTCGAACCACAATGACGGCACAGGCGCAGGCGACGGCCGCCATAACGCACCAAACGCCTGCGGCGCGGGTCACTATTGCAAAGCTCATGATCAGGGTTTGTGCCGCGAGTACAATGATTTCTCGCCATGTGAGCGGAGCCTGACGCAAGCTGGTGTGGACGCTGTGCAACAGCGGCACGATTGCCAAAGTCGTGAGAAATCTGTTGTCGGCGAAAGAAGGCGTTTCGTTGAGGAGAAAATACCCGGAAGACGAGATTAGAAACAGCGCGGTAATCGACAAGGTAAGCGAGCCGACCGCCAGGTTGTCTTTGAAAAAAACGGAGACAAACAAAATGCACGCGGTCAGCAACACGCTAAAGTAAAGCCAGTGGGTGCTGAACGCATTGAATCCGAACAATCGGAAGGCGAGCTCGTAGAAATCTGCGTAGCCGACGTCCTCGGCCCAATTCGTCAGATAGCCTTTCTTGTTGGCCGGGATGGTGATATTCGCCCTTTGCACTGCGGCGCCGGCCTGCAGGCCGCGCGTGACCGCAGCTGGGTCGTTATCCAGCTCGCGCGTCGCGTCGTCCATGATGTCAAGAGCGTTTTTGGTCGAAGTGACCTCGTTGGCGATGGCCTGTGCGACCTCTTTGTAAGCCAACTCGCCCGTGAGGTGGAATTTGATATGCGAGATGGCGATGGCTGCCGACCAGATGTCGTGCGTTGGCCCCCACGAGATCGAACCTATACGAGCTGTCGATAATGTACCCGTGGCCATCAAGCCAATCAGGACCGCCGACCAAGCGAGGCTGAGCAATCGAACGGCGGTTCCGGTTCTCATTGCACTCGTTTTGAACGCAGTTGAAAAGTGGCAAGTTTCTATCACCCCCCCGATTTGGCGGTCAATCGTTCGAAATCTTCCGGACTGGGAGCGACAGTCTCAAGTTTTTTTAGAAGACCGCACCGGCGCTGCAATCGGCCGTCGCCCCAGGCGCGCGAGTGGTAGCGCGGCACAGAAATGGCTGCGATAGCTATGGCGCGATTAGCGCTGGCCTGTCGCCGCGGCGAAGATCTGATCTGTCTGGATCAGAACGGCTCTGGCGCGGCGAGAATTTGTAGCGGCTGCGCACCGTGCCAAATCAACCACGGCTCGACCGTGAAATAGACGAACTGGCCGTCGACCTGCGCCGGCGGGTTCAGCGTAATCGACAATTCCTTCGAACCAGCCTCGACCTGGACGCTCGCTGCGCCGGTGGTTTCGGCCGGCAGCGCGCCGAAGCCGCGCAACACGACTTGTGCCGTGAGCCGTCCCGGTTGCGGCGGCGGCACGAGTTGAAGGCGCAGGCCGATGACTTTGTGGGAATTCCAGCGGATGCGCCCGAAGTTGAGCGGCCGTTCGCCGACGCCGCGCGTGACAGGTGCGCGCAGAACCATGAAATCAGTGTCGATGATCGTCGAGCGGCGGTGGTCAAAGGCCTTGTCCCGGTCGTAATCGGTTGCCGCGGTGCCAAGCTCGCACCAATCCGGATTGGCCGCGAGGAAGTCGCGCGCCGCAAAGAACGGCCCGGGCTGGGCGACATTGTCGACGACAATATAGCCGCCCGGCACGATGGCGCGGGCGCCGCAGGCGATATCGAAGGCGGCAAATTCGTAGTCGTGGTTGCCGTCGACGAACACCAGCGCAGGGTGAATGTTATGCCGTTCCATATCGCCAAAGAACGCCATGGAATCCTTGGCGTGGAGCTGGACGTGACGAAATAATTCCGGCGGCCAAAGCTTGAGCACCGCGGCGATATACTCGCCGCGAAACGGGTCGACCGCGCGAGCGATGCCTTTGCCGTTGGCGTAAAGCGCACGGCAGATAGCCTCGGTGGTCCCTGCCTTATAGGTGCCGATTTCGAACACGTGATCGGGACGAAGGTTGCGGATGAGGCTGTACAGCAGGGCTTGCGATTGAGACGATACCAGCGAGCGGGGACCCGCCGGATTGTCGAAGAAATATGCCTTGGTCGCCTCGAACTCCGGCGCCGCCATGATCTCTTTGACCGGATTGCTGCTGGCGGCCAGATCCATCCGGGGAAAAGCGATGTCCGAGATCGGCTTGACGTCGAGCCCCTTATGCAAGCCGTCCAGGCGAATTTCGAGTTCTCGTGCTTTGCGCCGCAGGGCGTCGGCGGCCATGGCACCGCCGCGCGCGGCGGCGAGCTGCGCCAGGCGAAGTCCCCGTGCAGCAAGCCGTCGCGTCTTGTCGACGATGTCGTTTGACTGCGGCACGGGATTGTCGGAGCTCATTCTCAACGCCTCGTGCGGTCGCCGCGGCGAACGATCCGCGGCACCGCTCAGGCCCCGCCGATCCGCAACAGCACGCGGCCGGCGGTGCCGCTGCGCACCACGTCGAGCGCCGCGTTAATATCGTCGAGCGGGAATTCGTGGGTGATCAGGCCTTCGAACGACAGCCGCCCGGCTTCGATCAGCCTGATCAGCCGCGGGATGTCGACATGCGGCACCGCGTCGCCGCCGTGCGAGCCGGTGAGCACTTTGTTGAAATGGATTGGCAGCGTGTAGATCGAGACCTTCTCGCTCGGCACGCCGACCAGGACGCAGGTGCCGTCGGCATGGGTGAGATTATAGGCAAGCTCGATCACCGATTTCGCGCCTGTGGTCTCGATCACCTTGTCGGGACCTTTGGCGCCGACGATTTTGCGGATCTCCGCGTCCATATCCGACACCGCGTTGCCATTGAGGCAGTGCGTGGCGCCGCGGCTCTTTGCCATGTCGAGCTTGGCGTCGACCAGATCGACGGCGACAATCGGGTTGGCGCCGGCGAGTTGTGCGAACTGCACGACGTTGAGGCCTACGCCACCGACACCGAAGATCACCACGGATTCGCCGATCTTGACGTTGGCGTCGTTGTTGATCACGCCGGCGGCGGTGGTCACGGCGCAGCCCAACAGCGGCGCGTCGCGCAGATTATAGTCAGGTGGAATAACCGTCATCCGGTTCTCCGACACCACGGCATAGTCGCTGAACGTCGTCACCCAGCCGGCGTTGAGCTTGTTGCCGCGCCATTGATAGGCGGGCGGCTGGCATTGGATGCCCTGGCTCGGCCGCCAGTGCAGCACCACGGTGTCGCCGGGCTTCACCGTGGTCACGCCCAGGCCGATCTCGATCACCTGCGCCGACGCCTCGTGGCCGAGCAGGTGCGGCAGGAACTTGTCCGGCCCCTTGGCGGCGGCGATCTCATTGAGCTGGGCGCCGCAGATCGTCGAATAGAGCACCTTGACCAGAACCTGGCCGACGCCAAGCGTCTCCGGCAGCGTGATCTCGTCGACGACAAGCGGCTCGCGCGACTGCGCCAGGATCGCCGCCTTGGCTGTCTTGACCTGCATGCGCAAAAACCTATTCGAAATAGATGAATTCGTAGTCGCCGGTATAGCCGAAATGGTTATAGAGCCAGATCCATTCCGACGTGTGCAGAATCGATTCCGCGGTCAGCGCCCAGCATTCGAGATTGAACTGCTCCAGCTCGTTCCGGTAACCCTCGAGCATGATGTATTTGTTCTTGCCGACGCGGTTGATCTCCGAAACCGCGGTCTCGAGCTCGAACAGGCGCAGATTGTGCAGGCAGCCGAGCGAGATCACCAGATCGAATGCGCCGTCGCCGTACGGGTAGCGATCCTGGGCGCGATAGCGGAACAGATACGGCTTGATATCGTCGCGGGCCTCGGCGAGGCCGTGTTTCGAAATGTCGAAACCCGCGATCTTGAGCCCCGGCAGAATCTTCTTCATTTCATAGAGCAGGAACGCCTTGCCGCAGCCGACGTCGAGCACGCTCGATCCGTCCTTGAGCCCGTAGATGTCGATCAAGGCCTGAGCCACGGGCTTCCAGCGGCCTTCGATGAACTTGTAGCCGCCATAGCCGTAACGGCGGTCGCCGTCCCAGTAATCGAACTCGTATTCCTTGGCCTTCATCATGCAATGCACTTTGTCGTCGTTCATGCGCGCGAGGTAATCGCGCTTCGTCGCCTTGTGCAGCGGGGTGACGATATCGAGCAGGCGTCCCATTACTCATGTCCTTACTGAAAATGTGCCGGCGCGACGGCCGGCAAGCGATGCTGGAACCCGGCAATATGGGCGATCGAGGGTCGTCGATCGGCGATCTTGACCGATCGCGCGGCGTTGTAACCAGCCCTTGGCAGTTTGACAAGCGCGCGTGTAGAATCGTTGCCGCGGCGTCGATCACAGCGGGCTAGAGCGAAATCGCTTCAGATTGAAGCGATTTCGCTCTAGCATTTCGATGGCGCATGACTTTTCGGAAAACCGGTTTCCATCACCGGATCAAGTCCGGTGACGAGCTTTTTCCGGATCATGCTCTAAAAGGAGAAAAATCGGCCATGCGGTCGTCGATCGGGCGGGTCCTGCTCATGGTGATCGGCGGCTTTGCGGTCGTGGCGATATCGTTTTTTGCCACCATGCAAATTCTCGACTACTGGTTGACTCCGCCGGATCCGGACGCAAGCGTGATCCATGTCGTGGACGCAACCTACGGCCTGGCCTGCAAGGACTTCGCGTCGCCGTCCGGCAAGCCCAACCTGGTGAAGCTCGGCAATGTCACGGCGGCGCTGACAAGCGCTTGCGACAAAGCCAAGACGACCTGCTTGTTCGCCGTCGACGCGGTGCAGATCGGCGACCCGGCCAACGGCTGCAGCAAGGATTTCGTCGCCAATTGGCGCTGCGGCAGCGAGCAGTCGGTCCATCAGTTCTATCTGCCGCCGGAAGCGAGCGGCCGGTCGGCCATGCTCAGCTGTCCGGCGCCGTAAGTACCGGCACGCGCCGCGGCGCGCTTGCAAGCAATGCCATGGCGCGGCAATCGATGCCCGGAGCCCTTGAGGCCTGTCGGCAAAGCTGCCAAAAGTGCCGCCTCTTTCGCGCTACGCCAGACATCGGGCCAAGGCACGTTCCTTTGTCAATTCAGGACTCGACATCGCGCCGGCAGTCGCATCGCCATTGGCTGGCGCTGGGGTTTTCCTTCGCGCTTACCGCCGTCACGCTATTTTTCGTGTTTCGCGGCATCGACCGCCAGGCGTTTGCGCGCTTGCTGGCAACGCAGGACCGCGGCTGGCTCGCCGTTGCCGCGGCTGTCCTGCTCACCCAAATCTTTCTTGGCGGCGAGCGCTGGCGCTCGATCCTCTGCGCTTTGATGCGCGGCCCGCCGCCATCCGTGGCGAGCGTGCAGTCGGTGTTCTACGCCAGCATTTTCTTCAATTGCCTGCCGCTCGGCACTGTCGGCGGCGACGTCGCCCGGGTCTGGCTGGCGCGGCGGTTTGCGCTGTCGCTGAGCCAGATCGTACTGTCGATTCTGGTCGACCGCGTGCTGACGGTTGCCGCCTTGATCATGCTGGCGCTCGTGACCTTGCCGACGATCTCCAGTCCGCTTGCCGTCACCGCGTGGTTCGGCGGCGCCGCGTTTCTTGTCGCCGGCGCGCTCGGCATTCTGCTGCTCGGCGTCATCGAACGCCTGCTCGGGCGGTGGCGGAAGCAGCGCCTCATCCATCATGTCTTGCGCATGGCAGAGGAACTGCGCCAGATGAGGACGCGCGCAGGCTTGGTGGCGCTTTGCTTCGCGCTGGCATCGGGCGCCTGTTCCGCGTTTGGCGCCTACTGCATCGCGCGCAGTCTCGGCATCGGCGTCGGGCCGGTTCCGATGATCGCCGTCATCTCGATCATGACGCTGATCGTCGCCTTGCCGATTTCGGTCGCCGGATGGGGCGTGCGCGAAATATCGCTGGTGGCGCTGCTCGGCCTGCTCGGCGTCGACCGCGAGGCGGCCCTTGCGCTGTCGGTGGAATTGGGCCTGATCACCACCTTGCTGAGCCTGCCGGGGGGCGTGGTCTGGCTGACGCTGCGGAACCATCGCAATGCCGCCTCACCGGCGAAATAATACGGCAGTTGGCATGCGTTGGATTTCCTGGCAGGCAATGCCGGCGCGGCCCGGGCTTCAGCAGCAGGGGTTGCGGCGGCACGGGCTTGGGAGAGGCAGACCATGACCGGCAATCAGGCCCACAGCAAACTCGATGGTTACTGGGACCGGGCGGGTGAGCAGGGCTATGGCCAGGCCATGTATCGAAGCTCCGACGTCGAAGCCCATGTCCGCGGCCGGCTTTGGCACATCGCCGTCGATATCGCCGGCGCGCTAGGCGTTCCGGAGGACGGTCACGTACTCGATCTCGGTTGCGGCGACGGCGCCTTTGCCAATCAGATGCTGGCCGGCCGCTACGCCGTGGTCGACGGCATCGACAAGTCGGAGGCGGCCATCAAGCGCGCCAACGCCGAGTCGCGCGGTCTCGTGAATTACCGCGCCGTCGACCTGGTGACACTCGATTACGATACGCTGCCGCGTTACGACGCCGCGTTCCTGATCGGCATCTTGCATCACGTCAAGCAAGCCACGCCCGACATCGTCCGCGCCTTGGCGCTACGCACCGACAAGATGATCGTGCTCGAGCCGAACGGCAGTCATCTGCTGCGCAAGGTGATGGAATATGCGCCCTCCTACCGCGCCGCCGGCGAGGATGGTTTCCGCAGCAAGGATTTGATGGCGATCTTCGCGGTCGCTGGCTGGCGCACCGAAATCTGGCGGCGGCTGAACATTTTTCCCAATTTCACGCCCGGCTCGATCTACCGGTGGCTGAGGCCGCTTGAAACGCGAATCGAAGACAGCCGTCTCTTGAAAGCGCTCTGCACCGTCGACATGTACGGCTTGACCCTCGCACGATGAGTGAACTCGAGCGACGGGCACCGGCTGCGACGTTCACCAAGGCGGACACGCTCGCGGTTGCCGCACTACTCGGCGGCTTCATCGGTGTCGTGCTGTGGTTCGACAAGATCGACTTTTACCACAAACATTTTTTCGACACCGGCGCGATTGTCTTCGCCGACAATATGTTGCGCATCGTCTTTGTCGGAATTTTCTCGTGGTTGATCTACGCCCCTGGCGCGGCGATCGCGGCTCTGGTCACCACGCCGGACCAGCGCGCCGCGCTGTCGCCTGCCGAGCGCGCCGTGCTCGGTTTCGGCATCGGCGTCGGCATCTGGCACGTCGTGATGCTGATTCTCGGTGTCCTCGATTTGTACTACCGCTCCGTGCTGGCTGGACTGTGCCTCGTAGTTCTGATCGCATCCAGCCGGCATTTTGCCCATGTCGCTGTCGCCGGCTGTCGCGCATTCGCCGGCCTTTTCAGCGCGTTGCGGCGACGCCGCGCATCGCCGCAGGAGATCGGCGCGATCTTGATCGTCGTTGTCGCCGCGTGGCTGCTGCTGTCGCGCGGACTTTATCCCGGCGGCAGCGGCGACTACTACACGCATTATTTTTACTATTACCTCGCCGTGATGAAAAATCACGGGCTGACGCCCAATGACGTCTGGTATCACTATTATTACTCGAAGGGGAACGGACTGGCCTTCCTCGGCATGCTGCTGACCGATCCGGAAGCGCCGGCTTTAGCCACGTACTGCTGTGTCGCATTCGCCACGGTCGCGATGATGACGCTGTTGCAGCGCTTGGCGCCGCAATCGCTATGGCCGACGGCAGGCGCTCTGATCTATTTGTTATATTATCTGCTCAGCTATATTGGATCCGGCGAAAGCGAATTTCAGAAAGACCACGAAGAGACCACGGCGCTGATCGTGCTTACCGTTTGGGCCCTGTGCATGGAGCGCTGCGGTCCGCCGCGGGTGTTTCGGGTCATGGCCGCCGCAAGCGGGATTGCCGCGGCTATCCTCACTCAAGTGATCGGCATCCTGCTTAGCATTTATGTCGGCATGTTGTGGGCTTGGTCGGTGGCGCGGCGCCAATGGCGCGATGTTTTGGGATATACCGTTGTCAGCGCTGCAATCGGCAGCACGGTACTCGCCATTTACGTCTTGAGTTACCTGCAGACCGGACTACCGGGCGACCAGCCGATCGGCCTGATGCTGTACTTCACCGACGCGTCCCGCCTCGATCGGTGGGGGATAATCCCCATGGTCGTCTTCACGGCTTGGCAACGGGACAATTACCAAGCTTTGGTGGCGCCATTCGGATTGTCTGCGTTCAAGGCCCTCAAGCATTTCATGCGGGCGGACGCCCTCTGGCCGTTCCTCCTCGGCCCCGTCATCGCCGCGATCATTCTGAAGGTCTCGGACAAGTTTGAGAACGGCAAGATGACGTTGAGCCCGGACGCATCTGCAGCCTCGCTGACCGCTGCGGTCGCGGGACGCTTCGCCGCCCTGTTGGGCCTGTTCGTCGTCATCGCCCTGACGATCGGGCGCTTGCAGTCCATCTCGTTTTATCGGATCAGCAGTTTCTTCGTTCCCGTCGGAGTCATGTTCGGGATCGCCGCGACTGTGTGGGTTCTCACCCGACAGTACGGCCGGCGTCGCGACTCATGGGCGTGGCTGACACTGCCGGTGGCTCTATTGATCGTCGTCATCGTCGAATGGCAGCTGACGGAGCATTGGAGCCGACGTGTCCCAGCCGAGACAGCAAAAGTGGCACGCTTCATGACGGGCCATTGGAGCCTTGGGCAAGCGTATCAGCATGTCGAGGGCCCGTTTGCATTCGGTGCCATCAACCCGGGTGCGTTCGCCGCCGCGCAATTGCTGCCGCCCGATACACCGATCTGGAGCACCAACGTCGACTCCTATTGTATGGTGCCCGGTTGCCTGATCGAAAGCTCCATCTCCTTCAAAATGTCCGGCCGGCTTGACGAAATCCTAGGCGACGATCCGGATTTGGCGAAACGCCGGCTGCAGGAGGCCGGGTTGAATTATTTTCTGTTCAGCAAGGATTCGCGCATCATCGATCCGACACCGTATGGCAAATTGTTCGCGCCGGACACGATCGGGCGCTACCTCGGCGTCAAATGGAGCGACGGCTCGACCTATCTGTTGACCTGGATCGGGTCGGAAACGCGCCCGCTCGGTTCGGACTTCCTTGAGGCTTATTTCCGTCGGCGCAGCGAACCGGACCCGCTTGGCTGGTTCCGATTCGACGCGTTTGCCCCGCTGCTCGTCAGCATCGCGCCGCGATTGAGGGAGGCAAAGGGATGGGGCGCGATCCGCAAGGTGTTGACGCGGGAGCAGCATGAATAATGCCGCGAAAAGATCGCCGGCAATGACTTGCGATCTCCATCGCGGTCGAGCGACGCAAATTCCCATCCGATAGGTTTCTGCAACAGGCTAAGCCGCTGGACTATTGAGTCACCATGATGCAACCTGCAAATTGTGGTTCACGCAGTTTTAGATCGACAGCACCATGCGGACCGCTCTGCTCATCCTCCTCCTTACGGTTGGTATCATCGTCAACCACGTATCGGAAATTGCCACACTCGTTCTACCGGACCGTTTCTTGTTCGACTGCTCCACACTTCCACCCAAGCAGCAAGAGATCGTGCGCAACGGCGGCCTGCCCGCCATCGGCATTTGGAAAAAATGCAAGTAGACTTTGGCTTTGCCTTCACGTCAGGCGCCGCGCCCGCACGCTAGCCATAGCTTGACGATCTGCCGCATTTGCGGCCAGTCGGTCAACTTCAGCATGATTGTAGAACATCGCCATTTGTCACATGATAGGGCATGGGTGACCAAAAATCAAAGCTCGATGCTCTAACCGGTCTGCGCGGCGTTGCCGCGTTCTCAGTGCTGTTCGGCCACGCCATAATCAACACGTTTTCCTACGAGCCGATCGTTTGGCCTTTTTCAGCGCGCTTCGACTATTTCGGCATGTCGCTGTTTTTCGTGCTCAGCGGATTTGTCATTCACTACAACTACGCGGACCTCTTTCGGGCCGAGTCGCTCAAGGCCGCCACCCGCTAGTTCTTCGTCGCTCGCTTCGCGCGGCTTTATCCGCTCTACGTCGTCGCGATCTTCTGCTCGCTGCAGATGATTCCAATACCGTTTTCCAAATGGGTCGTGCTGTCCTATCTGACTATGACGCAGTCGTGGTTTAATGTGGAATATGCGGTCTTCCCCCCAACTTGGTCTATCAGCACGGAATGGTTTTTCTATCTTGCGTTCATTCCTTTGACGGCGATCGTCGTCAGGCTTCACAAAACGGTGTCCATCTTCATTGCCTTAAGCATCGCCGTCCTGGGTGGCCTCACTCTTATGAATGCGCTTTGGCGCGATCAAGCTATCGCGCTCGCGACAACTTGCTGCTGGCACGGCAATCAGCTGAGCGGCGGCCCGGTTTGGGGATGGTTGACCTACTTCGCCCCCTATCTGCAAGTGACAGACTTTGTCGCCGGCATGCTGATGGCGCAAGCCTATCGCGTACGCGAAACCGACTGGATGCCGCCCTGGCTTCTTCCCTGCGGCCTTCTGTGGATCGTCTTTGTCCTGATGACTTCGTGGTTGCCGCGATGGGAGCCTCTGGAAACGCTCGTGCCGAACTTCCTCTACGTTCTGGCAATCGCTCCGCTCATGCTGCATGTGAGCGCACGCAAGAGTTGGCTAAGCCG
>Ga0209010_1000537_pt1 | contig 11906 bp, 6 predicted proteins | sample BlaSpr_A8_OM1_O3_FD_187985 | JGI IMG/M metagenome (GOLD analysis project Ga0209010, IMG submission 187985) | Forest soil microbial communities from Thunder Bay, Ontario, Canada - Black Spruce, Ontario site 2_A8_OM1_O3 (SPAdes) (version 2) | ecosystem: Environmental > Terrestrial > Soil > Boreal... | reverse complement strand
ACCGGTGAAGATCGAAACGTCGCTGGACAAATCTAACGGAGGCTACGCGGTAACATTGCGATCGCCCGCGCTGGCCCGCAGCGTCTTCGTTTCTTTCGGCGATCTGGACGTCAAGACGGAGGACAACTATTTCGATCTGCTGCCGGGAGAAGCGGTGACCGTAAAACTAAAGACGCCGGCGGCCGTGACCCTGGATCAACTGAAGAGCGGAATCCAGGTGATATCGCTGACCGACGCTTTTCCGGCGTCAGAAACGATGCACTAGAAATTCCGCTTCGACTTGCTGCGAATTATTTATTGGAAGCCGACGTCGCTGCACCAGCCGGCAGATTCACGGTGCCGCGCAGTTGGATGTCCTGGCTCGAACGACCCACCAGGATTTGGTATTCGTCCGGATCCGCGCGCCACTGCTTGCCGTCAACGTCGTAGTAGGAGAACGCGCGGTCATCGAGCACGACCATCACGGTCTTCGTTTCGCCTGGTTTCAGGTTGACCCGAGAAAAACCCTTCAGCTCTTTTGCGGGTCGGGCAACTTGTGAGTGCGGATCGCCCACGTAGACTTGAGCAACGTCCGCGCCTTCCCGGCTTCCAGTGTTCGTTACATCGAAAGTGACCTGGTAGAGCGGCGCAGAAAGTTCCTCACTCTTGGTGCTGCTGTCTGCGGGCTTGATGGCCAAATTGGCGTACTTGAACGTAGTGTAAGAAAGCCCATAACCGAAGGGGAAGAGAGGCTTGGTGCTGTTTTTCTCGTAGCCACGGTAGCCGACAAATAGACCTTCTTTGTAGATGACCTTGGTCGTTCCGGCTGGCGGGTAATAAGTATCGTGAACTGGATTGTCTTCCCAGCGCCGTTCGAAAGTTACTGGCAGGCGTCCCGATGGATTCACGTCGCCAAAGAGAATTTCCGCGGTAGCTTTGCCGCCTTCCTGACCCGGATACCAGCTGTGGAGCAGCGCAGAAACGCTGTCGATCCAGGGGTTCATGTCGACGTTGCCGCCGGCATTCAACACGACGACGGTATTTTTGTTGGCGGCGACCATGTCTCGAATCAATTCGTCCTGGCCCGGCGGCAAGCGGAAAGTGCGATCCGCGCCTTCGCTCTCCGATTCGGGATCGAATCCCGCCGCAACGATGACGACGTTGGCCTTTGCCGCCATGGTCTTGGCGTCGGCCAAAACATAATTGCCCTGGCGGTTGATGCCGAGATGGAAATGGGCGCCAAGCCATATGGAATGGCCGTGATGCTCGAGCACGATTTTGTGAGGCGTGGCGTCGAGTTCCAGCGTCGCAATACCGAGTAGTTCCTTGGCCGTGGTCCAATCGTCGAGGACGATTTTGTCGTCAACGTACAGGCGGTAGTAGCCACCGTCTTCCCCGGTGGAGGAAACGAAAAGATCGTGCTTCCCGGCAGAAGCCGGCGTGTAGTAGGCCGACCATCGGGAGGAAAGAGCGAGAGCCGGCAAATTTTCTTCAGCGTGCGGACCCAGGTTCACGTGAGCTTCGGTGCGGGTCAGATACGCTTTGCCACGCAGCTCTTCGTTCTCGAAATGTTCAGCCTTTAGTCCTTTGGCGTCACCGTGCGCAGTGGTGAAAAACGGAGTGGCCTCCGACATTTCCTCGATCGTGGGCAGGCCGGGGCTATAAAAAACTTTGCCGCTATCGGCCAAATAGTCGCTTATGCCCTGAATCAAGCTAACGGCTTCGAACGGAACCGATCGGGCGCTGCCTCCGCCGACCGAAACCGCGGGATAGGCGTTAGGCCCGACGACGAGGACGGACATTGCCGATTCTTTCTTCAGCGGCAACATGTTGTTTTCGTTCTTCAGCAGGACCGCGCTTTCGCGCGCGGCCTGGAGGGCCACGGCATCGCCCTCGCGGTTGTAGCGTGAAATGGCCAGATCTTTTTGTTCGCGATCCAGCCAGCCCAGCACGATCGCAGTGCGAATGATGCGGCGAACTTTGTCGTCGATGGTGGCCACCGAAACTTTTCCTTCTTTAATCAGCGGCAAAAGTTTCGCGCGGTTCAGATGGACGCCCTCGGGCATCTCTAGATCCATGCCGCCATTCGCCACGCCGAGCGTGTCGTAGGTCGAGGTCCAATCGGACATGAGCAGTCCGGGAAAACCCCACTCTTTTTTCAGGATGTCGATGTTCAGATGCGCGTTTTGCGTGGCGTGACTGCCGTTGATCACGTTGTAGGAATCCATAACCGAGCCGACGTGGCCTTCTTTCACCGCCGCTTCAAAGGCGGGGAGATAGATTTCGCGCAGGGTGCGTTCGTCAACGATGGCATCGGTGTTGTGGCGATCGAATTCGGAATTGTTCGCGGCGAAATGCTTGACCGTGGCGCTGACACCCTGGCTTTGCATGCCCTGGATGTAACCCACGGCAATTTTCCCGGCGAGGTACGGATCTTCGCCCAGGTATTCGAAGTTGCGTCCATTCATCGGCGCGCGGTAAATGTTCACGGCGGGACCGAGCATGAAATGAACGCCCTTGGCGCGCGCGTCTCTGCCGATTTCTACTCCTTCGCGAGCCGCGAGCGCCGGATCCCAGGTCGCCGCCAGCGCGATCCCTCCGGCCATGGTGGTGGCCGGTCCACCGTGGCGGACGCCAATCGGCCCATCGGCCATGCGCAAGCGCGGCCAGCCGAGTTCCGGATAAGCTCGGATGTAGAAATCATCCTGGCCGCCGATGAGATCGATCTTTTGATCGAGGGTCATCTTGCTGAGAATGGCTTCGACGCGCTGGTCGACGCCATCGGGCGCGGAGATGGCCGAGGGAACGATCGCCAAGGTCAGCGCGACGAAAGCGAAAGCCAATACGATTACGGAATTGCGCATCCATTTCGCGTTCTTCAGCCGCACTGTGGTCATTAAGCTCTCCCTCGTGGCGTGGCGAATCCGAACCGGAGTTCTGAATTTCGAGATTATTTCGACGGCTCCGCCGCGGGGTTGGCGTTGGCCTGCAGCTGACGGAACAATTCCATCTCCCGAACCGCGTCGGCGGTTTTACCTTGCTTACGATAGATTCCCGCCAAGCCGAAATGGGTTTGGGCCACGAGCGGCGTGTCTTTTTCAATGGTCAAAAGATGTAACCATGCTTTCTGCGCGAGGGCATCGTCGCCATCCTGGCTCGCGGCCTTGCCGAGCATGTAGAGAGTTTCGGGCATGTCCTGGCGCAGCTTGTCGGAGTGGGCGAACGAAAGACGTGCCTCATGGAATTTCCCGAGCTGCATCTGGGCTTCGCCCAGGCGATAGGCGGCCTCGGCATTGCCGGGTTGCATTTCAGTTTCGAGCCGAAACTGCTCCTCCGCCTTGTCCCATTGTTGCGCGCGGGCGTACAGATATCCAAAGTCGAGATGGAGGCCAGGGGTCTGTGGCCGCAAGCGAATCGCTTCGTTGAATTCGCGCTCGGCGCTGGGAACTTCGCGCAGGGCGGCGTAATCCTGCGCCATCATTTGGTGGGCGCGTGCGGAGTCCGGAAAACGAGCTTCGAGGGTATCGAACATCTGCTTGGAAAGGAGGCCGGAAGCACGGCCGTAGTAATAGAGCAGATCGGGATCATCGGGATGACTCGCCAAGGCTTTCTGCAGCAGGATCACCGCTTCTGACAATCTGCCAGCATCGAGCAGCGCGATGCCGAGCCCGTCGTCGTCGTGCGCCTTTTCCAGGTGGGGAATGGCTTCGACGGAGTATCCCTGGGCGAGCAGCGCGTAGCCGAGGAGCCGGTCGGCGCCTTCGACATTGGGGTCTAGTTCAAGGGCGTGTTTGAGCGGCGGAACGGCGGAGGCGTACTCGCGCTTCTGAATATAGACCCCGCCGAGATCGACAAACGCCAAAGCTAGCTTTGGATCCAGATCGATGGCTTTCTGGAATTCGGCGAGTGCTGAATCGAATTGTCCATTTTTGTCCGCCTCGACGCCGGCGTGGAGGTGGTCCGCGGCAGACGAGGCAGCGGCCTGAAACAAGAGCGCGAAGGATAGAAAGGTGGCGGCCATTATTTATTTCGCCGGCTCTTTGATTTCGAGAAACTGATTGGCTTTGACGCCTTCCAAAGTTTGATGCGCGCCCGAGGGCCAATAGACTTCCACTTTCGCGGTTTCCGCCGGGCCGAGGCCGAAGTGCAGGCGCTTGTCGCTGGCCGAAACGTAGCTGCCGGAGGTGGTCGCGATGCGGGTTTGACCGTTGACCACGACGCGGGATCCGAGGCCGTCTCGGTTGCTGCGCGTGCCACGCAAGGTGATGTTCAGCCAGTGCCCCGCGCCGCCACGGTTCATTAGAACCATCGGCTCGCCGCCCAGCGTGCTGACCACGACATCCTGCCAGCCATCGTTGTTCAGATCGCCGAAAGCGACTCCGCGCCCGGCGATGGGAGTGGTGACGCCGGAATCGGCCCGCTCGAAGCGGCCGTTGTGATTGAGCGCGAGGAGCGGCGTCTCTTTGTAGTGCAGCATGTGGTCGATGGTTTCGACGTTATCGAGGACGTGGCTCTGGGCGACGAAGATGTCTTTCCAGCCATCGTTGTCGAAGTCCTCCAGACCCACACCCCAGCCGGAGCTGGCTGCCGTAAGCAGCCCCAGGCCAACCTGCAAGCTGCGATAGCTGAACAGGCCGTTGCCGTCGTTGTGGAAGAGCGCGTAGACCTCGCGGGGCAGCACGGTCACCAGGATATCCGGACGACCGTCGTTATCGTAGTCCTGGAAAACCGTGCCCATGCCGGAGATGGGCTTGCCGGCGTCGGTGAGCCCAGCACCAGCTTCCAACGCGAGTTCGGTAAAGGTGCCGTTGCCATTGTTGTGGAAGAGAAACTGGCGCATGCCATCGTTGGCGACAAAGATGTCGGTGAAGCCGTCGCCGTCGTAATCGGCAAAGGAGACGCCGAGAGAGCGGCCTTTTAGCGCGCTGATGCCGGAGTGTTGGCTGACGTCCTCAAAGGTGCCGTCGCCGCGGTTACGGTAAAGAATATTGGTGGTCGGCGGGAATTCGCCGGGAGGGCAGTAGGTCTGCCATTCCTGGCCGCAGATCTTGCTGGTTTGGGTGTCCCACAGCATGTAGCGGGTAACGAACAGATCCAGGTGGCCATCGTTGTCGTAGTCGAAGAACCCCGCTGAACTGGACCAGCCACCGGCCGCTACGCTGGCTTTGGCAGTGACGTCGGTAAAGGTGCCATCGCCGTTGTTGTGATACAGGACGTTTTTTCCGTAGCTGGTGACGTAGAGATCGGGAAAGCCGTCGTTATCGTAGTCGCCGACCGCGACGCCGATGCCGTAATTGCCATCGCCAGCGTCGGCCAGGCCCGCTTCCTTGGTGACGTCGGTGAAGCTGCCGTCCGCGTTCTGGCGGTATAGACGATTCCAGTTTTTAGGGTCGTGGCGATTGAATTTTTCGGGCGGATGCATCGGGTTGGTCAGGTCGCCGCTATTCACCAGGAATATGTCCAGCAGCCCGTCGTTGTTGTAATCGAGCAGCGCCACCCCGCCGCCCATGGTTTCGATCAGGTACTTCTGGGGCGTTGGCGAATTGACATGTTTGAAATCCAGGCCGCGTGGGTGCTTGACGTCAAAGACCGGCGCGGACGACGGTGCTGGCGAGGTGGCGGCCTGGAATAGTGGCATGGGCAAGACCAGGCCCATCGCGGCTAGAGATTCAAGAAAGTCGCGGCGTGTGACGTTGCGATTCATCCGATTCTGAAGTTTAGATCGCAATATTAAGAAAAGGTAACGGAAGCTCAGCGGGTAAAGGCGAACGGGCGAGAAGGCCGGACAATCGTTTTAAGGAAGTGAAGGCGGATGCCGGGGGGCGGCATCCGCCTTCGTTCCCCTGTTGCACTAGAACGCGAACTTCAAACCAAACTGAATCAAACGCGGATTGTTCAATTGGCTCGTAATCAAGCCAAACGAGTTACCAGTCGGAGTGCCGTTGTAAGAAGTGCCGGGGAACCCAAACTGAGTCCGGTTGAAGGTATTGAAGAACTCGGTCCGGAATTCCAAGCCGAGTTTATTGTCCGGTCCGAACTGGGTCCGCTTGAAGATTGCCAGGTCCCAGTTATTGATACCATCTGCACGGAGCGTGGGATCAACACGAGCTTCCGTTCCATATCCGTAGTCCGGAGGAGGAGCAAAGCAAGCCGTATTGAACGCCTCGCCGAGTTTCGCGATGGTGCCCGACGCAGGGGTGGACTTGTTGCATCCGGCAATGACATCGGGTCGGACGTTGGAGATACCCAACCCGAGTCCTTCCAGCGGGGTGGTGTTGGCGTAAGAGAACTTCAGTGGGAAGCCCTTCTGGAAGGTCGTAATACCGTCGACGCCCCATCCAGAGACCAGCTTATCGGCTACGCCTGACGCGTCGCCCATGTACTTCTGCCCGTGACCGAAGGGCAAGTCGTACACGTAGCTGATGACCAAGCGCTGCGAAACGTCCTGAGAGGAGAGCGACCGCTCGCCCTTCAGATTGTTGTAGTCCTGAACCTGACCGACGCCACCGGTGGAGCTTTCCAGCCAACTGGTCAGAGTATCTGTGTTGCTGATCAGCTTAGCGTTGGTGTACGCGGCGAGAAGCGTACCGCCACCCTGGAAGCGCTTGGTAACGGTAGCCTGCAGCGAATTGTAGTTGCTGCCGTAGCCACCCTGACCAGCGAGGTTCAGGGCCTGATATTGCGGATAGGGGCGGTCCAGCTGCCCGGCAAAGATCATCGGCGCGCTGATACCAGCATTCGTGCTGCCTGACAGTGGGTTCAGAATCGGTACAGCGATGCTCGGCGTCGAACCAGGATTTGCTGCTACCTGCGCGGCCGCCTGAGCCACGAACGAATCGGGAATCTGATCGATGTTGGTGCTGTATTGAGCCAGATTCACGCCGTGGGAACCGGCATAAGCGACGTCCGCGAACAGGCCCCAAGGCAGCTGGCGTTGAACATCCAAGTTGTACTGTTCAACGTAGGCGTACTTGGGATCGAAATACGGTGCCACCGTCGGGTTGCCATTGGCAGCCACAAAAGCTGAGACGCTCGGTTGGGCATTACGTCCTGGGGCCAAAACGATGCCATTGGCACCAAATGGGCCAGAGAAAGCGCAGGACGCGGTAAATGCCGCGAAGCCGCCGCCGGCGGGAAGCGTACAGCCACTCTGATCGAGTGTGCTTACCGGGCTAGCAAACGCGTTGGTGGTGGCGGTGAATGGGGTGGTGGCCAACGACAGCACGTCGTTGTCCGGGTTCAGACCGAACGAGACGAAATTGGGGACATAGAACATCCCGAAGCCGGCACGAATGACCGTCTTCTGATCGAAGCTGTACGCGGCGCCGATGCGGGGTGAAAACTCCTTCTTATCCAACGGTAGATTGTTGCGGGTGTGATTGCGACCGGTCAGGACCGCAAATACGTCGCCAGGGCAAGTGGAACCAGAAACGCCACTGCAACCAAAAACGGTAGCGTTGGTCGCCGTCGGATCCCAGTAGCTCAGACCGTTGAAGCGCTCAGACCAAGTGCCTTGCAGTTCGTAGCGGAGGCCCAAGTTTAGAGTCAACTTGGGAGTGATACGCCAAGTATCGGCAACATAGAAGGCCCGGTAATCCTGCTTTCCAGCGGTTTGGGCCGGAACCTGGGCAACACCTTCCGTCTGGTTAACGAAATGGCCTTGGTTGTCAGCCAATCCGAGGACGAAGTCGGCAAAAGCAAAACCAGTGCCGTTGTTGAAGCCAGGCACCGTGGATGTCGGATTCAACTGGGTCCAAGTCCCATTGAATGCGAAGCCGCCGGTTCCGATGTTGGTCTGGAAGTAGTTGTCGTAGCCGACTTCCACCTGAGCACCAAACTGAATGGTGTGCTTGCCCCGAATCAAAGTCATCGAGGGCGAGAAGTTGTACTGAGAATTGTGGTCGCCGATCGCGCTGCCGGCGCCTTGCGAAATACCAACGTCACCCGGGAACGTGAATGCCGGCGTCGGAGGAGTCCGGAGCGCAGCAGGTACGTCGTTGTAGCTGGACGGCCAGCCCAGCTGGGTCAAGTCGTAGCCGGAATTGATTGGAGCGCGAGCGTACACGAAGCGGCTGGCGGCTACGTTCAGGTCGAAGATAGTCGTCGCCGAGAACTGGTGATTCAAATCGATCGCCAGAACTTTGCTGTGGTAGAGCTCAGAGCAACGATCCAAACAAAAACCGGTGCCGTACGGATCGGTCGGCAAATCCGTCAGTCCGTAGTAGCCGTAGCGACCGAACAAACGAGTTGTGCTGTTAATGTTCTGGTCGATTCTGGTGATGAACTGATTCGTATTTCCACCGGTCGAGGGTGAAACCACGAAATTGTTTTCGGTGCCATTGTTCGTTCCGGCCGCATTCGGAGCCGGATAGAGTTTGGCAGCAAGCACGCTTGCGGCGTGGCTGAGTTCGGCGGTGGGAATCTGGTTACCAAGGTACGCTGTGGCTCGGAGACCGGTTGCCGGGTTCGACGAGAACGGGTCATACAGCTGGATACCAGTTCCCGCAGCAACTTCGGCCGCCGGGCAAACGGTGGTGGGCGTGATGCCCGGGCATAGCGCTGAGAAGTCTCCGGTCAGTTCCGCAGGAGTCGGAATGCTGGAAGTCAGAGGGTTGCCGCCCTGACGAAGGCGGAACTGTTCCCAGCTCACGAAGAAAAAGGTTTTGTCCTTGATGATGTGACCGCCAAAGTTTGCGCCGTACTGGTTCTGTACGTAAGGCGGATTTGTTCCGGGAGTCGGATCGGGCGACAGGGTGCCGCCTGAGAGCGCGCCGAAGTTGTACGGCGAAGCGTTTAATACCTTGTTGCGAAGATATTCGTATGCTTCCCCGTGGTAATCGTTCGAACCGCCCTTGGTGCTGAAGTTCACGATACCGCCGGAGAACTTGCCCCATTCGGCGCCGAGGTTGTTGTACTGCACTTTGAATTCGGCGATGGAGTCCTGGGTCGGAATGATGATCGGAAGGTTGATGTAGCCAATGTTGAGCGGCTGACCGTCGAGGTATTCAGCGCTCTGATTGCCGAACGAACCGGCTACCTGATAGTTGCCCCAGCTGAAGGGGTTCTGGCCTACGGGAGTGCCGCCCGCACCGCCCTGGGCAATTGCGCCGGGCGACAGGGTGATCAAGTTGAATACGTTGCGGCCGTTGAGCGGGATTTCATTGGTGGCGCGCTCTTCAATAACCTGACCGAGAGTCGAGGTGGTCGGAGTGAGGAGCGGTGTTTCGCCGGTCACTTCAACGGTCTGGGTGACCGCGCCGACCTCGAGGGCCGGGTCGATGCGGAACGACTGCTGAACCTGAACGGTCACGGGTTCGCGCCGGTAGTGCTTGAAACCATCCTTTTGCACTTCCAGGCGATAATCACCGGGGTTCAAGTTCACGAAGGTGTACAAGCCGTCGCCGCCGGTCGTCAAAGTCTGGCTAGCGCCAGTGGCGAGGCTGGTCAATACGACCTGCGCATCGGGAATTGCCGAACCCGAGGAGTCCGTGACGGTTCCCGAAAGAGAACCGAAGGTGGACTGCGCTGAAACGGGCGAGCCGGTCAGCATCGCGACCAGACACAGGCAAAGCCCCAAAGCGAGAGCAACGAAAGACCGTTCAAACGACTTGTTCATGACTTAACTCCTCCCCCGAAAGAAACACGATACGCACAATCGCCCACGCAGGCGAATTGAACGCCACAGCTAATACTGGAACTTTTGCAAGGGGTCGCAGGTCGATGGGGCAGAAGATTTCGGACACCAACGTGAAAACTCAGTCCGCGAAGTCAATCCTCAATAGGCCGCCTTGTAGATACAATCCATCGATATTTTAGATGCCACCCCGGCTGGGAAGCATTTAGCTTCAAGTGCCGATTCCTGTCAAGATAAAAATATCGATTTTCTAAAGACCTTTGCCTAGATTAGACAGATGTGCTATGACTCGTGCCCTGGGTAACGGAAGTAAGCCGTGGGGCAGACGTGTCCCACGATGGGGCGCAACGAATGACTTCGGATTATTCGCAATCCGAATAAAGCTGACTCGAAATTTGAATTCAGATACCAAGAGATAGCCAAATGCAGAGCCATGGAAAGAAGCAGGACGGCCAAAAACTTCGGGTGGTGACCCTGAGGTCGGTGGCGGACCATGTCGGGCTTACGCCCAGCACGGTTTCGGCGGTGCTGAATAACTCCGCGGCAGCGCGGTCCGTCCCCGAACACACCAAGGCCAGAATCCTGGCTGCCTCCCGCGAGCTGAACTACCGGCCCAATTACCTGGCGCGCTCTTTGCGCGTGCAGCGAACCTATACCATCGGCGTGATCGCCCGCGACCTGGGCGATGCTTATGCCGCCATGATCATCAGCGGAGTCGAGCGCTATTTGCGACAGCAGAATTTTTTCTTCCTTACCGTCGCGCATCACAACGACAAAAAGTTGCTGGATACTTACTCGCAGATCCTGTTGCAACGGGGCGTGGAAGGGCTGATATCGGTCGACACGATGCTGGGCGAATCGATGTCCTTGCCGACTATCGCCATTGCCGGCCACCGTCCGGTCGAAGGCGTTACCAATATTTTGCTGGATCATCGGCGCGCCGCGTCGCTGGCGCTGCAACATCTATTCGACCTGGGCCACCGCGAAATTGTGTTCATGAAAGGCCCTGAATACAGCGCGGATTCCACAGATCGCTGGCATGCCATTTTGGCGGTGGCGCGCGACTTGGGCCTCGCGGTGCATCCGGATTTGACTATTCACCTGGAAGGCGATTTGTCCACGCCGGAAGTGGCCTACCCGGCGACCAAGGAATTTTTAGCCAAGAGCAAGAAACCGTTCACGGCGCTTTTCGCGTTCAACGATAACTCGGCTTTGGGAGCGATCAGCGCGTTCCAGGAGGCTGGATTGCACGTGCCGCAGCAGGTGTCGGTGGTCGGGTTCGACGACATCAAGATGGCGCCGTACATCAATCCGAGCCTTACGACCGTGCGCCAACCGTTGCTGAAGATGGGCGAAATCGCGGCGCGGTCGCTGCTGAACCAGATCAAGAACGGTGAAGAATATGTGCCGGAGATTCTGGTCGAACCGGAATTGGTCATCCGAAAGTCCACCGCCAAGTGCGCAAAAACAGCGAATCTATAAAGTCCTGGGCCTTCCGGCGAGCGAATGCTCGCGTTGCTGCTACTCGATTCAGATGTAGTGTTTCATGTCGCGAGCTCACCATGCGGCGAGTGAATCCGTTCGAAAAAGGGGATATTTCGACTTGGGACTGATGAATATGCGGCGGGGTCGGGGATGACCGCCGCCCGTTATTCGATCGGAGTGGATTTCGGAGGGACCAATCTCCGGATCGCCGCGTACTCTCCTTCTTCTGGTTTTCTCGAAACAATCCAAATTCCGGCACGCGTGCAGGCTGGTCGGGACGCGGTAGTCGGAGACATGTGCTCCGGCATTCGCAAACTCGTCGACTTGCACTCTTCCAAATTTGAATTGCGCGGCATCGCGATTGGCTCGCCTGGTCCGCTGGAATTGCCCGAAGGTCGGTTGCTCGACGCGAGCTTTAACGGCCCGGCGTGGCTGACCGGCGGCGTGCTCGGCACCGAAGCCAGTTTCCTGATGTATCCCGTCATCGCTTTGCTGTGGCTGTACGTCTGGTGGCGCTACCGCGACAACGCGCCGCTTCAGCCGCAATAAAGCCGCAGCGCATTCGTCACGCCGGGGAGTGACTTTCTTTAACCCAACGACCGCGCACCACAATTCGCGCCGTTTTCGGAGTCAAAAAAGGATTCCGACGAATTACCAAGCACAATTTCCGGGTGAACCCAAGCAGTCCTTTCTGAAGGAGATCATGAAAGTTTTTGCTCATACCGCCGCTGCGATAATTCTGTTTACTGCGGTTCTGCCAATTTTTGCTGCGGCTTACGCTCAAGATTCTGCGGAGACGATCCTGAAT
>Ga0209010_1000536_pt1 | contig 11926 bp, 8 predicted proteins | sample BlaSpr_A8_OM1_O3_FD_187985 | JGI IMG/M metagenome (GOLD analysis project Ga0209010, IMG submission 187985) | Forest soil microbial communities from Thunder Bay, Ontario, Canada - Black Spruce, Ontario site 2_A8_OM1_O3 (SPAdes) (version 2) | ecosystem: Environmental > Terrestrial > Soil > Boreal... | reverse complement strand
CTTGGCGGAGGACAACAATCCTTCGCCGGAGGATCTGGCCCATGCCGGGCCGGCCGGCGACATCATGATCGGGTCCGACAAGGCGCCGGTGACCATCATCGAATATGCCTCGATGACCTGCCCGCACTGCGCGCATTTCGAGGAGACGACGCTGCCGGAGCTGAAGAAGCGCTACATCGATACCGGCAAGGTGCGCTACGTGATGCGCGAGTTCCCGCTCGACGCGCTGGCCGCGGCCGGCTTCATGCTGGCGCGCTGCGCCGGCCCGGACAAATACGAGTCGGTGGTCGAAACGCTGTTCGCCAAGCAGCCCGATTGGGTGGTGCAGAAGCCGATCGAGCCGCTGATGGCGATCGCCAAGCAGTTCGGCTTTACCGAGGAATCCTTCAATGCGTGCCTGGCGAATCAGAAGGTGCTCGACGACATCCAGGCGGTGCGCGACCACGCCGTGAAAACGCTCAGCGTCAATTCCACGCCGACCTTTTTCATCAACGGCAAGCGCCTGGTCGGCGACCTTTCGATCGAGGCCATGGCCAAGGAAATCGACCCCTATCTCAAGGAAGGATAAGGGTTTTTTGCCATTGGGCGGAGTCCCGGGCCGGCCGTCGCGGCGCCGCCGGCTGGGCCCTGGCGACGGCGAAGGTCTGGATAACACCACCGCGCTGTTGCGCTTGGAACGACGACGATTCATTCTCCGCGCCGAGGCGGCAGGATTCCACGCGCCACGACGGCGTGAGCCCATAACGATTCCCTTCGCGGCCGCACCTAGGGGATGGAAATAACACCCGCAATGAAGCTCACGCGGCTGCGCCTGATCGGATTCAAGTCCTTCGTCGAACCGACCGACTTTGTGATCGAACCCGGGCTGACCGGGGTCGTCGGTCCGAACGGCTGCGGCAAATCCAATCTGGTCGAGGCGGTGCGCTGGGTCATGGGAGAAGCCTCCTACAAGGCCATGCGCGCCTCCGAGATGGACGACGTGATCTTTTCCGGCAACACCGGGCGGCCGGCGCGCAACCACGCCGAAGTGGCGGTGTCGATCGACAACAGCGAGCGCAAGGCGCCCTCGGCCTTCAACGATTCCGAAACGCTGGAAGTGTCGCGCCGCATCATGCGCGAGCAGGGCTCGACCTTCCGCGTCAACGGCCGCGAAGTCCGCGCCCGCGATGTGACGGTGCTGTTTGCCGACGCCTCGACCGGCTCGCGCTCGCCGGCGCTCGTTCATCAGGGCCGCATCGGCGAGATCATCCAGGCGCGGCCCGACCAGCGCCGCCGCGTGCTGGAAGAGGCCGCCGGCATTTCCGGCCTGCATGCGCGCCGCCACGAGGCGGAGCTGCGCCTCAAGGCCGCCGAGCACAATCTGACCCGGGTCGAAGACGTCATCGGCCAGCTCGCGGCGCAGGTCGCTTCGCTGAAAACCCAGGCCCGCCAGGCGGTGCGCTACCGCAATATTTCCGGCCAGGTGCGCCGCACCGAGGCGCTGTTGTTTCACCTGCGCTGGCTCGCCGCCCAGACCGAAGTCGGCGAAGCCGAGCACACCAGGGACGAGGCCGTCCGCGTCGTCGCCGCCCGCACCGGCGAGCAGGTCATAGCCAATACGCGCCAGACCGAGGTCGCGGCCGGACTGCCGGCGCTGCGCGACGCCGAGGCCAGGGCGGCGGCGGCGTTGCAGCGGCTCATCATCGCGCGCGAGACGCTCGAGCGCGAGGAAGCCCGCGCCAAGGAGCGCATCGAGGAGCTCGACCGCCGGCTCGAGCAATTTGCCGCCGACCTCGCGCGCGAGCGCAAACTCGCAGCCGACGCCGAAGCGGCGCTGCACCGGCTCGATCTCGAAGAAACCGCGCTGACCGCCGAAGCCCATGCCAGCGCCGAGCGCCTGACCGGGGTCAACACCCGCGTCGCCCAGGCGGATGCCGCACTTTCGGCGTCGGAAAAATCCTTTGCCGAACTGACCGGCGCGCTGGCCGATCTCGCGGCGCGGCGCAATCAACTGCAAGCAGCGCTGGCCGATCACGAGCAGCGCAGTGCGCGGCTGCAAGCCGAGCTTGCCAATATCGAAGCCGGCCTTGTCGCGACCGGCAGCGGCGAGCCTGATCTGGCAACGCTGGGCCAGGCGCTCGCCGCCGCGCAGGCCACGCTCGCCGAGGCCGAAGCCGCCGCGCGCGGCGCCGAAGTCGCGCATACCCAGGCCCGCACCGAGATCGACGCCGCGCGCGAGCCGCTCGCCACCGCAGAGCGCGGCGTGCAGCGGCTGGAAACCGAGGCAAAAACCATCGGCAAGCTGTTCGCGGTCCAGAGCCAGAATCTGTGGCCGCCGGTCGCGGACTCGCTCATCGTCGACAATGGATTCGAGAAGGCGCTGGGCGCCGTGCTCGGCGACGATCTCGATGCGCCGCTCGATGACTCAGCACCGATGCATTGGGCCGGCGCGACCGTCGATCCGACCGATCCAACACTCCCCGACGGCGTCACGGCGCTGGCGCAATACGTCAAGGCGCCGCCGCAACTCGCCCGCCGCCTGGCGCAGATCGGCGTCGTCGACCGCGCCGCCGGAGCGCAGCTTGCGGCGCTGTTAAAACCCGGCCAGCGGTTGGTGTCGCGCGAAGGCGACTATTGGCGCTGGGACGGATTCGCCGCCGCGGCGCACGCGCCGACCGGCGCGGCGCGGCGATTGGCCGAACGCGGCCGGCTCCAGGCCATCGAAGGCGAGCTCGAGACCGCCCGTGCCGACGTCGCGACAAAACGCCAGGCGCTCGACATCGCCGAGGCCACAGTCACGGCCGCCGCCGCAGCCGAAGTGCAAGCGCGCACGCAGTGGCGCGACGCGCAGCGTCTGACCGATAACGCCCGCGAAGAGCACACCGCGGCCGAGCGCGAGATCGCCCGCAACGCGGCGCGCATTTCGGCGCTCAAGGAAGCCCGCGTGCGGATCAGCGCCGGCTGCGACGAAGCGCTCGCCGGCCAGCACGAAGCGACGGCGGCGCTCGCCGCCTTGCCGGTAACCGCCAATCTCGAAGCAAAACTTGCCGCCATCAACGACGTCATCGCCACGGACCGCGGCGCGCTTGCCGAAGTCCGCGTCGAGGCTCAAGCGATCATGCGCGAAGCCGAGCTTGCAAGCCGCCGGCTCCAGGCCATTACCGAGGAACGGCAAGCCTGGAACGAACGCAGCGACAACGCCGCGACCCAGATCGCGACCATTGGCCAGCGGGTCGAGGAAGCCTCGCACGAGCGCGCCGAACTACAGAGCGCGCCGGAAAAATTCGCCGGCCAGCGCCAGGCGCTGATCGGCGAGATCGAAACCGCCACCGCCGCGCGCCGCGCCGATGCCGACAGGTTAGCCGCCGCCGAGAACGACCTTGCCGAGGCCGACAAGGTCGCACGCGCGGCGCTCGAAGCAGTCGGCGAAGCGCGCGCCGAAGCCGCCCGCGGCGAGGAACGCTGCGACGCCGCCAAGCGTAGGCTCGCCGACCTCGCCCACGAAGTCCGCGAGCGGCTCGAAGTCGAGCCGGACGGCGCCGCCGAGCTTGCCGAGATCAAACCCGGCGCCGAGCTGCCGTCGGTCGCCGATGTCGAAGGCCGGCTCGAGCGCATCCACCGCGAGCGCGAGCGCCTCGGCGCGGTCAACCTGCTCGCCGAGCAGGAATTGCGCGAGGTCGAGGAGCAGCACGTCAAGCTCGCCAGCGAGCGCGACGATCTGGTCGAAGCGATCCGCCGCCTGCGCCAGGGCGTGCTCAGCCTCAACCACGAGGCGCGCGAGCGCCTGCTCTCGTCGTTCACGATCGTCAACGAGAACTTCAAAAAGCTGTTCGGCGAATTGTTCGGCGGCGGCAATGCCGAATTGCAGCTCATCGAAAGCGAAGACCCGCTCGAAGCCGGCCTCGAAATCATGGCCAAGCCGCCGGGCAAGAAGCCGACCACGCTGTCGCTCCTCTCCGGCGGCGAGCAGGCGCTCACCGCGCTGGCGCTGATCTTCGCCGTGTTCCTGACCAATCCGGCGCCGATCTGCGTCCTCGACGAGGTCGACGCCCCGCTCGACGACTACAACGTCGAGCGCTTCTGCGACCTGCTCGACGAAATGACGCGCTCGACCGACACCCGCTTCATCATCATCACCCACAATCCGATCACCATGGCGCGCATGAACCGCCTCTACGGCGTCACCATGGCGGAGCGCGGCGTGTCGCAGCTGGTCTCGGTGGATCTGGAAGGCGCGGTGAAGCTGCGGGAAGCGAGCTAGGGCTAGGCCCCATAAACGCGCCGGCGACTCTTTACAGCCGCGCCGCGCTCACGCATCGGCATCCAGCGTAAACAGCTCCTGCGGGTGCGCGACGCCGCGCAGCGCGTAGCGGCCCACCGAAACCAAGCGGCGCTTGATGTCGCCGACAGCCGCGAACGCCGCCGACATCAGGACCGGCTGATCGAGCGAACGGCACATCGCCGCTATACGGCTGGCCTCGTTAACGGCCGGACCGATGACGGTGAAGTCAAGGCGCTCGCGGCTTCCGACATTGCCATAGAAGAGCTTGCCGACATGCAACCCGAGATACATGTCGGTGACCGGCTGGCCGTCTGCCGTCCGCCGCATTTTCAGTTCGGCGATGCCTTGGCGCGCGTCGATCGCGGCGGATAATGCGGCGCTGCAGGCGTGCAGGCGGTCTTCGGCGGTAAAGATGGCAAGCGTGCCGTCGCCGATCAGCTTGAGAACGTCGCCGCCATGCTGTTGGATCGCCAGGAAGATCGCGTCGGAATAGTCGTTCAGCAAAGGGATGGCTTGCTTCGGCTCGGTGTCGGTGATCTGCGTAAACCCACGCAAATCGCTGAACCAGACGACGGCGTCGATATGCTCGGCAATACCGCGCATGATGCGGCCGCCGAGCACGCGCTGGCCGGCGTCGCGGCCGAGATAGGTTTGCATCAGCGTTGCGGTCATGCGCGCCAGCGATACCGATTTGATGGCGAGCGCGAGGTAGGGCGCGATGCGCTCAAGCGCCGCGATATGGCCGTCACTGAACCCCTCGGGTGCCCTTGTCGACCATGATGAGTAGACGCCATCCATCTCGCCTATGACGCTCTCAGCGGCAAAGCGCGTGATCATCCCAACGTAGTCGGTCATTCCCACCGCGAGCAGGTCCGGTAGGAACGCGAATTCATCCTTGGCCGCTCCGTTCAGCCGGCGGCGCAGCAGCGAGTCGCCGGTTTGCAGCATCCGGTAGAATGGGCTGCGCCGCCAGCGTTCCGCCGCCTCGACATCCTTCGGATCGGCGCCGGATGCCGCGAGCGCGTCTGGGCTGGTGCGGCCATATTCGAGCAGAGGAGGTTCGCTAGGGCCAAGTCCCCAGCGGAACAGGCGACCCTCGTGGACCGGGTGGAGCGTGTCGATAAACACCTGAGCGCGACCCAGCGGAAGTCCAGCCGCAACGCAACGCTCGCAGAATCCGGACACGATGTCGGTCTCGGAGGTGCCGGCAAGGCCCGCCTGGGTCAGCCATGCCGCCAATGCGTTGAAGGAGGCTTCGTTCATTCCGCCATTATATAGACTTTCATATAGACCTTCGCGGCAAAGCCGCCGCGCATTCTCCCGCCCGATCTTCACCCCGATCATTCTCGCTGACCGGGTAGGCATCGAGGTAGGACGCGATGGGAACCCGCGGGAACCTTGCGTGATTACCAGATGACAGCGGTGCTTAATCCGAGGGACGCTACGTGTTCAAAGAGACGGCTATAAGTTGGTCCAGCCACAGATGCTCAATGATGGGCGCCGCGTTGGCCTATTATTCGATCTTCTCCTTCGGGCCGCTCCTCGTCATCAGCACCGCCATTGCCGGCTTGGTGTTCGGACCCGATGCGGTCCATGGCGAGATCGCGGCGCAAGTCGCAGGCTTGCTCGGCAGTGCCGGAGCCCAAGCGCTGGAAACGCTGCTGGCGGCGGCGAACCGTCCATACCAAGGCGCGCTGGCGACGATTTTCGGCATTGGCACGTTGCTGTTCGCCGCCGTTGGCGTCGTGGCCCAGCTCAAGGAGGCGTTGAATACGGTCTGGGGCGTCGAAACTTCCAACAGCAGCGGCCTTTTGCAATTGATCCGCACCTACGTCATCTCGCTCGCAGGCGTGCTGTCGCTCGGATTTTTGCTGTTGGTGTCGCTGATCTTCACGGCGGTGCTTGCGGCCATCGGCAAATTCGTCGCGCCCTATTTTCCGGAAGCCGCGTTCCAAATCACCGGATCGATCGTATCCTTCGGTTTCGTTACAATCCTGTTTGCCATGATGTTCAAATGGCTGCCCGACACGCAGGTCGAATGGCGCGACGTCTGGCTCGGCGCCGCACTGACCGCGGCGCTGTTCGAAATTGGAAAATTCCTGATCGGCTTCTATGTTGGGAAACAGGCACTGGAATCGACCTATGGCGCGGCCACTTCGCTCGTCATGCTTTTGATTTGGGTCTATTATTCGGCTCAAATCGTTCTGTTCGGCGCGGAATTCACCCACGTCTATGCCGGGCGGCGCGGCGTGGGGCCTCTCTCCCGTGTCAACGCATGAGTCCGGCGACGGCGACCTGGGATCTTTGGAACAATCGCGGTTGACGGCGGGCCCGCTGAACGGCGCTTCCCTTAACAGTCAGGTCGCCTTCCTGCCAGGGTGCCCCTTGGCGCGCGTTCGCGGCTTTTTTCCCGCTTTTATCTCTTTCAACTTTATGCACACGACCGTCAGCCAAGTAATGTCAAAGGCGTTGCCAAGCGCTTCGTCGTCTTGATGCTTCATACTGCTATAGGTGTCGTCGATACCTACGGCCCATATCTCTTCGCCGGCCTGTCGTAATGCCAAGACAATATCGGCACCGTTCATGCCGGATGCTTGTTCGCTGAAGAGGTCCCATAATTTGTCCCGAAAAGGCGTAACCGCATCACGCTTCATCTTCGCCCGCTTTGCCATCGTCATGCTCCCTTTGCCTCTGTCTGTCGCGCCCGGGGCATCCTCGTTGCCGCCGTCAGGACTGGGTCGCTCGCAACCCGATAGTGTCGCCAAGTCTTATTAGGGTTTCGATGCTTTGCGCCGTATGTTCGAGGATATCGTCAGCGGGGCGCCATTTTCCAGGTTCGCCGAACAGCACAACCGCCGAGCCGCCAAATTTGAAAACGGATTTTTCCTCGCCGCGCTGAAAGGCGGTTTCGCGCGGGTGGACCTGAACGATACGACCGACCGACATTGCGCCTACTTCAACAAACGCGAGCCGTCCGAAATTTTTCGTTTCGAGAATGTCTATCTGCCGCTCATTGCGGAGCAGAATATCCGGTTGATTTTGCAGCGCGTGCCAGTTGACCGTCCATAGGCTTCGCCCGAGCCGGGCGTTATCCAGGGTCCAGCCATCGTCGGGATAATGCACGTGGTGGTAATCCATCGGCGACAAACGCGCGAGCAATATGGGGCCGCCGACGAATGGAGCCGCGCGGGTTTCATTGCCGAGAATTTGCGCGGCGCTCAGCGAGTGTCCCTTGACGGGGAATTGCTGGTCGGCTTCCAGCCTATTCCAGCCGAAATATCGTGCTTCGGCGAAAGCGGCCATCTCGTTCGACGCCGCCACGAACGTTCGGGCACCCGGCCGAAACTCCCGGTCAAAAAACTCGGCGAATGAGCGATAGATGACCGGCTTAAACTCGCGCATTTCGATTTTGTGATTGCGGATGAACGGTTCAATCTGGCGGGCGCTACGGCGCGTATTCTGGTAAGCCGCAAGCAGCCAGTCGTAGAGCGGCTCCGATTCGAGCCATTGGCTTAACGAACGGCGCGGTCGACTCTCGTAGGTGGATGGGTGGTCGTCCATAAATTCTTCGATGAGCTTTCCAGCCTGGCGATCCCACACGGCTAATGGCAGAGGTTTGGCCATATTCGGCTTCCAGCTGAATACTTGACACACTTCTATTTGAGGGCCTGTCTAATCGAGGCCTTGTCTAATTGAGGCCTTGTCTAATTCAGGTCCTGACCGTCTTCGGTCTTCCCTAATTCTTTGCGGACCGCGGCGGCGGAATTGCCGACTTTATCGACGGCTCGTTGCAGTACTTCCCGGGTGACGCCGAGGTGTTTGGTCCAGTATTTCACCTCTAATTCCTTGTTCATCGCGATGTGATTGCGAAGCGGCGGCGTTTTAGTTGTCAGAGTACCAGCCATTGAGACGCTCGGTAGTGGGTGTGAACGCAGGCAGTTGCTGTTAGTTGCTTCTATGTGCGCAGCGAAAAATATGCCGTCATAATGACCACGAGCAAAAGCATGGCACCTATCGCCCGAAGAAAAAAACCGAAGGACGGCTCGGGAATTACAGCTCTACCGCTTTTGCTCGCTTTTGCCATAGGATCGGAACCGCAGGTGGGCAGATTAGTTCCAAAGCAGTCATGGCGGAAAAGCAAAAAAGCTGCGAATGCTCCCCACTGTTGGGCGATAGAGCGACGGTCGCGGCTTGCTATTATTGCAACGGCACCTCGCGAAAACGATGAAAAGAACTACGGGGCCTCTGTTGAGGTAGTGCGCAAGTGTGAATCGGGAACAAATGTTTGATGTGGCGAGTTATCACACCACGATCCAGATGGATCCAAAAATGGAGGCTACCATGCCAGTTCTTCTGTGGCTTTTAGGCGTTCCGCTCGTTGTAGTGGTCGCCTTGATGTTAACTCACGTCATCTAAAGGGCAGATCTGCCACTTTCTCAGCAACAGCCCGGCCCGAAGAAAAACCACGCGTGCCAACTCTATGACGTTGCGCGGGCGTGAAAAAAAGGGCGGTGCAGACGTCCCATAACTCTTCCAACCGCCGCCGTTCGGGCGGCTCTTTTTTGGCCACAGGCTAAACTGCGGGCGCAGGCGCCAAAGACGCTGGGCTCACGCTCATAGTCGGCGAAAGATGCCGCTTGCGCATATGCAATCCGAAAGGGCGGCATAGCTCACCAAGTGGTCGCGGCTATTTTGACTTTTTCGCCGCCTCTCGCGCCACGTCCCGCAAGTCGGCTTCATCGTTGTGCGAAGACCCCAACGGCTTATCAAAATCTAACTCTGGCTGCTTCCCGCCGACGCCTTTGGCGCCTTTAGCGCCTTTAGCGTTCTCAGCAACCGCTTTCACTTTATGGTCCAAAGGGTGCTCCTTCGCCGCAACTCCTATGAGCACAACTCAAGTGAGGGGTCCGCAGTTCCTCAGACAAAGACAACCGTCAAGCCGCCGCACTCGCTTTATGAGGACCCGTCCGAGTTCAATTCCCCAGCCGGAACAGCCGCCGCGCATTCTCCCGGCCGATCTTCACGCGATCGTTCTCGCTGATCGGGCAGGCATCGAACCAGACCGCGGCGTGGTCGATGTTCTCGAACGGCCAGTCGGTCGAGAACATGATGCGGTCAGCGCCGATTTCGAGCATGGTGTTGTAGAGCGCAGGCGTGTGGAAATTGCCCGACGTGGTGACGTAGAAATTCTCGCGGAAGTAATCGCTCAGCCGCTTCTTGGCCGGCCAATTGTGCCGTTTCTCGATCCAGGCATTGGCATTGTCGACCCGCCACATCGCGAACGGCAAATTCTCGCCCATGTGGCCGAGGATGATTTGGAGCCCCGGATGGGCATCGAATAGCCCTGACGCCATCAGGCGCAGCGCATGCACCGCGGTCTCGTGACCGAACGCCCAGATCGGGCCGAGCAGCCACGGATGGCCTTCATAGATTTTCGCGTCGCGCGGCAGCGGATTGCGCGGATGCAGGTAGAACGGCACGTCGAGTTTTTCCGCCATGGCCCAAAACGGCCGGTATTGCGGCAGGTCGTAGTAGGCCGTGGTCTCGGCATTGCCGACTTGCGAGAAGCCGTTAACCAGCGCGCCGCGAAAGCCGAGCTCTTTCACGCAGCGTTCGAGCTCGCGCGTCGCGCCATCGGGATCCTGCATGGCGAGCGCCGCCAGGCCCTGGAAGCGGTCCGGCCGCTTGTGCACCTGTTCGGCGAGATAGTCGTTAGACCGGCGCGCGATTGCCGCGGCCTGTGCCGGATCGGGAATGGCCTGCACCGCCGGCGCGTTGAGCGACAACAGCATCATCTCGATGCCGTGGCGGTCCATCTCGGCGATGCGCCGCTCCTGGATGTCCATGACCCTGTGCTTGACCTCCTGCCAGACGCGCTCGGGAAAGTAGCCGTGGGAATCCTCCAGCGTTTCAGGAATGGCGAAATGCTCTTCGAGCGCGATCTTGCCTTGCACGGTTTTCCTCCCACGGCACGCCGACTGCCGGCGGCATTAATCTTAACGCGGCGTCCGGCGTCAACTTTTGCCCGCCGTTGCGCGCTTACCCCTGTTGGCATGGTTCTGGCGACACAGCGGCGTGACCGCCGCCGTTGTCTCAATTCGGGGCAATGCCGGGATTCGGTTCCGCAAGACCGCGACCAAGACCGCGACAGAGGCAATGAACACGCACCCGAGCTATACGCTGGGATCCCGGCCGCAGACCGGCCGGTACTTGCGCGCGCGGGCGGTGCTGTTGCGCGGCACCTTTGCCGCCGCGATCTTCCTCACCGATGTCGCCTTCATCGTCGCCATGGCCTGCCTGACCGGCATCGCCTATCACCTCTTAGCCTACGGCAAGCCCGGCAACATCTCCCTGTTCATGCAGGTCGGCGCTCTGGCGGCCAGCATCTTTGCCGTGTCCAACATGTATCGCGGCGAATACCGGCTGCCGAATTTCTGCAGCTTCAAGCCGCACGTCGGCCGCACCATTGCGGTGTGGAACGTCACGCTGATCTGCCTCTTGATGGTCGGCTTCCTGGCGCAGACCAGCGTCGAATATTCGCGCGCCTGGATCGTGCTGTTCTATGTCACGACGCTGGCCGGCCTCGTCGGCTTGCGCTTTTTCATCGTGCGGGTCACCGCAGTCGCGCGCGCCTCTGGGCTGATCTCGGCGCAGCGCATTTTCCTGATCGGCAGCGGCGCCAACGTCAACGGCTTCGTCAACCGCTATGAGCCGTGGACACACGGCATCAACATCGTCGGCTGCCGCTTCCTGACCCCGGTTGCCGCCACCGCCTCGGCCGAGACGCGGCACGCCATGCTCGATCGCGATTTCGCCGAGGCCGTCGCCGGCGTGCGCAGCCTCGAGCCCGACGCCATCTTTCTGCTGTTGCCGTGGTCGCAGACCGAAACCATCGAACGCTGCGCCGAGACCTTCATGACGCTGCCGGTCGAGATCCACATCGGCCCCGAGCAGATCCTGCACAAGTTCGAAGAGGTCAAGCTCTCGAAGCTCGGCCCGGTGACCAGCCTGCAGCTGACGCGCCGGCCGCTGACGCGCACCGAGATCGCGCGCAAACGGCTGTTCGACCTGGTCGTTGCGGCGGTCGCGCTGATCGCGCTCACCCCGCTTCTGATCGTGGTCGCCGCGCTGGTGTGGCTCGACAGTCCCGGCCCGGTGTTCTTCGTGCAGCGCCGCTTTGGCTTCAATCAGCAGCCGTTCCGCATCATAAAATTTCGCACCATGCGCACCCTCGACGATGGCCCGGTGATCGCGCAGGCGACCCGCAACGATCCGCGCCTGACCCGGCTCGGTAGCTTCCTGCGGCGCTGGAACATCGACGAGATTCCGCAGCTCTTCAACGTGCTCACCGGCGACATGTCGCTGGTCGGCCCCCGGCCGCACGCGCTGTCGCATGATCGCGAATACCAACAGCGCATCTCGCTCTATGCCCGCCGCCACAACGTCAAGCCGGGCATCACCGGCTGGGCGCAAATCCACGGCTGCCGCGGCGAGATCGATACCGACGAGAAGATGCGCCGGCGCCTTGAGCACGACCTGTTCTATATCGACAACTGGTCGCTCTGGCTCGATCTGCAGATCATCTTCCGCACCGTGCTGTCGCCGGCGGGATATCGCAACGCGTATTGATACATTTGATCCGTCACCCTGAGGTGCTCGGCGCGA
>Ga0209010_1000534_pt1 | contig 11948 bp, 13 predicted proteins | sample BlaSpr_A8_OM1_O3_FD_187985 | JGI IMG/M metagenome (GOLD analysis project Ga0209010, IMG submission 187985) | Forest soil microbial communities from Thunder Bay, Ontario, Canada - Black Spruce, Ontario site 2_A8_OM1_O3 (SPAdes) (version 2) | ecosystem: Environmental > Terrestrial > Soil > Boreal... | reverse complement strand
CTTTAGATCGATTTAACGCCGAGCGCGTTGAGTTCGCCGATAATTTATTTGCGCTTCGCGATTTACGGGCGGGTGACGACTTCGTTGGGTGCGCCGGGGAGGACGAAGTTTACTCCGTGGCCGGCGTTCGAGGAGATGGTTGCGGGAAGGTTCAATGCCGCGAGGTCGATGGTTTTGGTCCAGTAGCCGTCGGAGTAATAGTTGCCGCGGGCGTAGAGCTTGCCGCCGGTGATGGCGTAGTCGGAGACGCTTTCGCTGTGGCCGTCGCGATAGATCAGGACCGCGGGTTGGAGATCTTCAGCGGCGCGCACTGGTTGGCCGGAAGCACCGCTGACTTCTATTGGAGCTCCGACAGCTTGCGCAGGAGCCGAGTGAGCGCGTCCCGAGCCTGCGATTGGCGGCTGCTGATAGTTCGCCGCAGTCGAATCGCTATCGGAAGTTTCACGGTCGTTGGTGATGCGGACGTAGTGGTCGCCGCGCAATTCGATCATCAACGGTTGCCCACCGGGATGAGGCTGATCGTCAACCATGCCGCTTGCAGACGGAGGCGGCATTAGGAAGAAATTCGGGGGCGCGGATGACGGCCCGTAGCTTGAGGGATCGCCGGTGAAGTCGGAGAGTGCGCCAAGCGATGCGAGAAAATCGCCGTAGGGCGCGCCGCGATAAAGTCTGCGGTAGGCCGCTAAGTCCTGCCTTGAGCCCTGGTGGCTAGACGCAATGCCATTTATGCGCGCGCCCGGCGGCGCTGTGGCATGGGAAAAATGAGCGAAGCCGCCACCTGACCTCTGCGCGATGCTCACCAACGTGGTAGAAGCAACGAACAGCGCGAGGAGGGCAAATCTTTTCATAATTCGGTGTCAGTTCACCAGAGCGCTTGCTGGTACCTGGAATTTTACTCCATGCTGTTCATTCTGTTTCTGCGTGGCGGTGACATCGATATCGGCTAGCGCCACTTTGCCCGAGTGTCCGGGGCTCATGTCGTAGAGGTTGTGTCCGACGATCGCGTAGTTGCCGACTTCGAGCTGATGACCATCTTTGAAGATCAGCATGGTTGGATCAGTTTCGGATTCCGCTGCGGACTGCGGAGAGTCGGCTGCCGCGACCTGATGCGGATGCGGATCTGGCGCGTTGGCCACGGGAGGAATGTAGGACTGCGCTCCTGAGCCGCGGCGATCAAAAATTGTGGGACCGCCTTGATAGTTTGCGTCATCGGACGCGTCGGGCGCCGAATCGGCCGAGCCTGCGGGGACACCCACGGCATAGACTCCACCATAGAGGTAGCGGCGCGGCTGGCGGCCGGGTTCTCCCGTGTGATTCGGATGGGCAACGGTGGTGTGGGTGGAAGTTACACTGGTCGGGTGGGAGCTGGGTGCGGCGTGCGACCCGGAACTCGAAGCCGAAGCGTGGCCACCACTGTTCTGCGCGTGGCCAGAGGAAGCCGCGAACGCGGCGAAAGAGAATGCCGCAAACACCGCGACCGTAGCCGGAATCCACTGCCTCACTACTTTATGATACTCCTGTTGGGAAGCCATTGCGGTTCTCCTTGCAGACGAGCTATCAGCTCTCAGCTGTGAGCTTGTGAGCTACGAGCTTTGAGCTTTCAGTCCAAACTGCGGCTGGTGAGAGCTTAATCAACCGCTACAGAAAGGCTCGTCTGGCATCAGGTTAGACCCTGCCGGGATTGGGTCAAGATGACCAACAGACAGCTTCGTAACCACGCGAGAGTTCGGCGTAAGCCGCTGAAAATACGCCTTAAGCGTGGCCTATGGTAATGGCACGGTCGGGCTATAATTTGGCGTCGGCCTAGAGTTGGCGGGCTTTTTATGAAGTCAGACTTTATGAAATCACTGTTGCGTTTCGCCATGCTCGGGCTGGTGCTGGTGATGGTCGCGCTGGTGGCAGCGCTGACCGCGATGCGGCTGGCCATTCACGGGCAGGAAGTCGCGGTGCCGGCCATTGTCGGACTGGCACCGGCGGAAGCGGAGCGGAAATTGGCGCCGTTGGGGTTGCCCATCGACATTGAGCGGCAGTATTACAGCCCGCAGATTCCGGCGGGGCGGATCATGTCGCAGTTGCCGCTGCCGGGGACGAAGGTGCGGCGGGGATGGTCGGTGCGTGCGGCGCAGAGTTTGGGGCCGATGAAAATCGCGATCCCTGACGTGAAGGGAGAGAGCGAACGCGCGGCGGAGTTGAACATCGAGCGGCGCGGTTTGGATGTGGTTTCACAAGCGCAGGTGCGGATTGCTGATGCGCCCGCCGATCAGGTGCTGGCGCAGAGTCCGCCGGCGAACGCTACGCAGATTGCTGCGCCGAAGATCAGCTTGCTGGTTGCGGAGGCAGCGGATCCGGTGGCGTTCGTGATGCCGAGTTTTGTGGGACAGCCGTTGGGCAGCGTGAGCCGCGCGGTGCAGGATGCGGGATTTCGGGTGGGGAATGTGACGGTTGCCGCGAGCGCGCCTGTGTCTGGAAATGTTGCGGAGGCAGGTTCGGTTCCCTCGATCCCGGTTGCGCCGCCGTCCGAGGCATCGCCGGCGAGCATTGTGGTTTCGCAAATGCCTGCGGCGGGGCAGAAGATTTTGGCGGGGGCGGCGGTGAACTTCGAGGTGCGATAAACGCCGCTAAGCGGACTCGGAACTGGCTTCGCCAAACGTCTCTCGCACCCTCTTCGACTTGTATAAATATGCATTCCAAAGAAGAAATGTCACCAGAGGACCAGCCACGTGCCGCCAGCCCACATCAGCCAGCGATGAAGTTCTTGCCGACCGGAACAGGGCCAACCACAAGAAGAAGTACGAAATATGCGCACACACAAGCGTCAGGAGCCACAGCCTTGCCAACCTCACCGCCCCAGCGCAAACCAGCCACAGGCGAATGCCGGCCACCACACCGAAGGCCGAAACGCCCAGGAAAAGCACTGAATTAACGCTCCACAGAATCTCGCGCCTGACGTCGTGTGTTTTTGAAAGCAACGGAAAAGTGTATGTAAAAATTTGATAGACCGTACTGATTGGATTAAAGAAAATCATTGAGAAGCAGAAAAAAAGAAGCCAACCTCCAACTCCCCAAAAATCTTTGCTGCCATAGTCTTCCATCTCAATCTCCTGGCGCGGTCAAATAACCAATCTCTTCGCTGACCGCCGAGGGCGGCTGTGCCCACATAATCAACTCCATTCGCTGAGCTGTTCGCCCTCTTCCGGGCGATAGCCGTGAAGAAAGTCACGCGCTGAAGAGCACTTCTTGCCTTCCAGTTGTACTTCGATTAATTCTAGGGAAGTTTTGCTGCCGCAGCCGACGAAGACGCGATCATCGAGCACTCGAAGTTGACCGGGTTTCAGCGTTAGGTTTAGATCTGCCTCAGTTGGCGCTGCTTTCCAGATGCGCAGGCCTTTGCCGCGGAATTTGGTATGCATGCCGGGCCAGGGCTGGAAGCCGCGGATGCGGTTGAAGATTTCTTCCGCCGTTCTTGAAAAATCGGCGATGCCGTCTTCTTTTTTGAGAATCGGCGCCAGGGTGGCGCGGGAGTTGTCTTGCGGCTGCGGATGAATGGAACCTTCCTTCAAGCCCTGCAAGGTTTCGACGAGGAGATCAGCGCCCATGGCTGCCAGGCGCGGGTTCAGGGTTTCGGAGGTATCTTCGCGATCGATCGGGAGTTCGCGTTGCTGGAGAATGTCGCCGGTGTCGAGGCCGGCGTCGATGCGCATGGTGGTGACGCCGGTGACGGTTTCGCCTTGCGCGATGGCCCACTGAATTGGCGCTGCGCCACGATACTTCGGCAAGAGCGAGGCGTGCAGGTTGATGTTGCCGAAGCGGGGCAAGTCGATCATCCATTGGGGGATGATGCGGCCGTAGCCGACGACGATGATTGCGTCAGGGTTGAGGGTGGTGAGTTGGGCGCGGAAGTTTTCGTTGGATTTGACTTTGTCGGGCTGAGTTATCGGTAAGGCTAAGCGCATTGCGGACTGCTTTACGGGCGACGCGACTAGTTCGAGGCCGCGGCCTTTGGGGCGATCTGGTTGGGTGACGACGAGATGGATTTTGTGTCCGGCCGCGCTAAGCTTTTCAAGCGTGGGAACGGCGAATTGCGGCGTACCGCAGAAGACGAGATTGAGGGAAGAAGGCATCGAGTGGTACACGCGACATCCTTCGCTACGCCTGAAGAACGGCTCCGCTCAGGATGACTTACTTTAGGAATGACGCCGATCGCGCTTACTCAATCTCTACCATTCCCCCGCTTTCACCAGCTTGCGAATTTTGCGCTTGATCAGGTCGCGTTTGAGTGCGCTGACGTGGCTGATGTACAGCTTGCCGTTGAGATGGTCGGTTTCGTGCTGAAAGGCGCGGGCCAGCAGATCGTCGCCGGTTTTTTCGAAGACATTGCCGTTGGCATCCTGGGCGCGGATAGTGACGGTTTTGGGGCGCGTCACGTTTTCGCGGAAGTCCGGGATGCTGAGACAGCCTTCGCTCTGGGTGTGTTTGCCGGCGGTGTGGATGATTTCCGGATTGATGAGAACGAGTTTGGCGTCGGGATCTTCTTTGAAAGTGACGTCGACGACGGCGATGCGGCGGGAGATGCCGATTTGCGGAGCGGCCAAGCCAACGCCATGCGCCGCATACATGGATTCGAACATGTCGTCGAGGAGGGTTTGCAGGGCCTCGTCGAAGACGGTTACTTTCTCCGCAGATTTTTCGAGGACTGGGTCGCCGAATTTTACGATGGGATAAATCATTTTTTAGCAGTCAACTTTGAGCGTTGAGCGATGAGCTTTGAGCAATCAGTCAGTAGTCAGCATTCGGCATTCAGTAATCCTTCAGTTGCTGGCAATAGCCTTCGAAGTTCCTGCGAGTTTCCAGCATTGAGTCGCCGCCAAATTTTTCCAGGGCGCAGCTTGCCAGCGTGAGCGCGACCATGGATTCCGCAGCCACGCCTGCCGCTGGTACTACGCAGACGTCGGATCGTTCATAGGCGGCTTTCACCGGCTCCCGCGAGGCGAAATCGACCGATTGTAACGGACGACGCAGCGTCGAAATCGGCTTCAGATACCCGCGGACGCGAATTTCTTCTCCGTTGGAGACTCCGCCTTCGATGCCTCCGGCGTTGTTGCTGGCGCGGGAAAAAGCGGTGAAGCCGTCACTATTCGTATCCGTGCCGTTGTAACCGATTTCATCGTGAACGGTAGAGCCGGCAGCGTAGGCGGCGGCTACGCCTGCGCCGATCTCCACCGCTTTTACAGCCTGCAACGACATGACGGCGGAAGCGAGCAATGCGTCGAGGCGCTGGTCCCACTGCGCGTAGGTGCCGAGGCCAGGCGGGACGTGATGCGCGACGACTTCGAAGACTCCGCCCAGGGAATCGCCGGTCTTGAGAATCTTGTCGACTTCTTCCTTCATTTTTTGTTCGGTCTCGGCGTCGGCGCAATTCAGGATAACTTGCTCGTGGTCCTGGAGGGATTGAATTTGTTCCCAAGGAACATTTGTTTTTAAAATCACCGTGCCCACTGCGACGACATGGCTGAGGACTTCGATGCCGAGTTCGCGCAGGAAAAGTTTGGCCAGCGCGCCGATGGCGACGCGCGCGGCGGATTCGCGGGCGGATGCGCGCTCAAGAACGTAACGCGCCTCGGAGAAGTTATATTTCAATGCTCCCGCCAGATCGGCGTGACCGGGGCGCGGAGACGCTACGCGCTTGTGCTTGGCCGGGTCTCCGGCGGCGACGGGGAGCGATTCCTGCCAGTTCTGCCAATCGCGATTGGCTAACTGGATGGCGATGGGGGAGCCGATAGTCGCGCCGTGGCGGACGCCGGAGAGAATGTGGGCGGTGTCGCGCTCAATCTTCATGCGGCCACCGCGGCCGTAGCCCTGCTGGCGGCGCCAGAGTTCGCGGTCGAGGAAGTCCTGGTCGACTTTCAATCCGGCAGGAAGGCCGGAAATGAAGGCGACGAGGGCTTCGCCGTGGGACTCGCCAGCGGTGTAATAGCGCAACATAAATTTTCTGATTGTACCTGATGCAAAGTGGCTTGTATTGGAGTTCGGCGTTCCAATTGCGTGGCGGCCGAGATGTTGCGGCTGAGAAAAGCGGCCACGAATATTCCGAGGCCCAGGGTTAGCAGGGTGGTTTGGCGCATCCGATTGGATGATCGATGGCCTGCGGCCCGCTCGAGCGGCGGCTATCGGGCCGTCGGGGCCTCAAGACCTTCCCCGACCTGGCAGGCCTTTTCCACGTCCAACACGTGCAGGAGCCGGGTATCGAGCTTGTGAACGCCGAGGATCATGGTGCGAATCTTGCCCTGTAGAGTTTCCGGCGTGCGCTCAAAGCTGGCTTCATCTACTTCAAGGACATCGCCGATCTGGTCGACCAGCAGGCTGACTGCGCCGTCCTGACTGCGGACGACTACGTTCATGGCGATCGCTCCGGCTTGGGCCGGTCCCATCTCCAACTGTTGCCGCAGGTTCAGGGCGGTGACCAACTGGCCGCGAAGATTCATGATGCCGGCGACTACCGCGGGGGCAAGCGGGACGGGAGTCATCGGAAGCTCGCGGATGACTTCCTGCACGGCTTTGAGGTCCACGCCGAACAGCAATTGATCGAGAGAAAAAGTGCAAAATTGTGAAGTTTGGCCCATGGGTTAGTTTGCAGCCTCCGCCGATTTGGCTAAAGCAGTAGGGCCAGCGGCCGCACCGAAGCCTGCCGTGTGCAGAATGGCGGGAATATCGATCAGTTCGGTGACCCTCTCGTTGATTACGGTCGAATACAAAACTCCGGGCCGGCTGGCTGGATATTTCACCTCGGCGGAATCTTCGATGATATCGAGAATCTGTTCCACCACAAGTCCGACGCTATGGCCTTCGTGATGGCACACCAGCACCTGCAAAGGCTCGTCGGACTCGGTGGCGCGCAGCTTGGCTTCCGGGCGGGTGCGGCGGCGCCGTTCTACCAGCGCGTACTCGAGATTGATGAGCGGCAGGATTTTTCCACAGTACTGCGCGACCCACTGCTTGCCCGCTTTTTCCACGTCCGTAGCGGGAAGCTCTTCGAGACGGGCCAGAGTATCGAGTGGCATGGCCATGCGCGATCCTCCCGGGCCTTCAAACAAAAGATAGCGGCGCTTTTCGATGGTGGTGTCCCGGGAAGATCCGGCATCTTTTTCGCCGAGGCCGTGCTCACGCGCCTCGGTGATCACACTGGCCCGCTGCGCCAGGCCGAGGACGTCGAGAATCAGGGCCACTTTGCCGTCGCCCATGATGGTTGAGCCAGCGAAGGTTTTGACGGCCTTCAGTTGGCGTCGCAAGGGCTTGACTACGATTTCTTCCGAGTCGTTGATCTCATCGACGACCAGGCCAAACTGGCGGTCATCGGCTTGCAGGACCGCGATGTTGACGGCTTGATCTTTGCGCGCGGAATCCGGGCCGTCGGTGTCCAGCTGCAATTCTTTGCTGAGATAAACCAGGGGAAGCAGCCGTCCGCGCAGGCGATGGACGGGGACGCCATGAACCATTTCGATGCCCTTGGCGACTTCGTCCGCCTCCAGACGTACGAGTTCGGTGAGGCCCACTTGTGGAATGGCGAAGCGTTCCGCGCGGCAGGTCACAATCAAGGCGGGAATAATCGCAAGGGTCAGCGGAATCTTAACTCGCACCGTGGTGCCCATTCCAGCTTTGGAGGTGACGTCGACCATGCCGCCGATTTTTTCGACGTTGGTCTTGACGACATCCATGCCCACGCCACGGCCGGAGACGTTGGTGACTTTTTCCGCGGTGGAAAATCCGGGAAGAAAAATCAGATTGAAGACTTCCACTTCCGCCAGCCGCGAGGCCTGGTCGGCTGTAATCAGTCCACGCTCGATGGCTTTTTTTCGAATGCGATCCACGTTCAGCCCGGCGCCGTCGTCGCTGATCTCGATATTGACCTGCCCGCCTTCGTGGTAGGCCCGCAGCCGGAGACGCCCGGAGGCTTTTTTCCCCGCCTGCTCGCGGGCTGCCGGCGGCTCGACGCCATGGTCGACGGAGTTGCGCACCAGATGAGTGAGCGGATCTTTGATGGCCTCGATAATCGTGCGGTCCAGTTCCGTATCCTGGCCTTCCATTTCGAGTTGGATTTGTTTGCCGCAACTGTGGGCGAGATCGCGGACAGTGCGGGGGAACTTGCTCCATATGTTGCCGATGGGCTGCATGCGGGTCTTCATGACCTGCTCCTGCAATTCCGCGGCGATCAGATTCATTCGCTGCGAGACTATTTGCAATCCGCCATCGGAGGAGCGCAGGGAAAACTGCATCAACTGGTTGCGCGCCAGCACCAATTCGCCGACCAGATTCATGAGGCGGTCGAGCAGGTTGACGCCGATGCGGACCGTGTCGGCGGCGGCTTCCCGCCCGTCGGTTCCGGATGCTTGCGCTTGACCTGCATCCGGCTTGCCGGGTGCGGGTTTCGCCGTGGTTTCAACTGCGCTGCGTGCAGCGATCTTCTCAGGAGCCTGGGGCGCAGGAGCTTGCGGTACGGAACCTTGCGGTACGGGACTTTGTGCTACGGCTTCTTGTTGGGATTTCGTTTGAACGGCGATCTCGGGCAAACCAGCCTGCGCCGAAGCGGCGGCGGCAGGATCGAGCTGATCCGTAGGCGCCTTCGCGGTTTTGCCCCGTTTGGGCGCCGGCTTCGCGCCCGAGCTTCCCTGTAGCAGAGCCTTCAAGCGCTCCTGCAATTCCGGGTAGTCGTTCACGCCATCTTCGCTGGTGGCCTGAATATCGGCCAACATGTGGCGCACGGCGTCCACCATTTCCAGCAACCCGCTGGTCATGTCTTCGGTGAGTTCCAGATCTCCATCGCGCAGCCGCGACAGCAGGTTTTCCCCCACATGCGCCACTTTTTCCAGACGGGCAAACCCCAGAAATCCGCAGCTGCCCTTGATGGTGTGGATGGTGCGGAAGATGCTCGCCAGCAGGTCCTTCGACTTAGGGTCCGTCTCCAAACGAACCAGTTCCTGATCCAGGCGGTCCAGGTTCTCTCCGCTCTCGATGAGAAAATCTTTAACGATGTCGTCCATAGTCCCTGCCGAAGCCCCACACGATTCCCATTCGCCAGACGTGCGACTGCGGGCGCAAGTCGGCGACTGCGCTGATTATCGGCAGGATTTAAATCGGACTTGAGAGTCGCTGCGGGGCCGGAGAGCGGCGAGCGGAGTGGCGAAGCCAACTCAGAGCGTCGGCTATAATGTCTAAGCAAGGGCCAATATTTAAAGGAGTCCGCATGGCAATCGAGAAGACCGACAAGATTTGGCACAACGGCAAGCTCATCAACTGGGACGACGCGAACATCCACGTCATGTCGCACGTCGTCCACTACGGCTCTTCGGTCTTCGAAGGCATTCGTTGTTACAAGCTGCCCTCCGGCCCGGCAATCTTCCGTGCCGCCGAACACATGCAGCGCCTTATCAATTCCGCCAAGATTTACCGCATTGATGTCCCATTCACCGCGGACGAAATTGTCAAGGGCATGCTCGAAACTGTCGGCCACAACGGCGTCTGGCCCTGCTACGTGCGCCCCATCGTTCTGCGCGGATACGGAGAGGCTGGCGTCAATCCCTTCAACTCGCCCACCGAGGTTTACGTCATTAATTATCCGTGGGGAAAATATCTGGGCGGCGAAACCGAAGGCTGCGACGTATGCGTTTCGTCCTGGACTCGGCTGGCTCCCAACACGCTTCCTGCAATGGCGAAAGCCGGCGCGAATTACATGAACTCGCAGCTCATCAAGATGGAAGCCATCGTCAACGGCTATGTCGAGGGCATCGCGCTCGACGTGAACGGATTTGTCAGCGAAGGTTCGGGCGAGAACATCTTTATTGTGCATCGCGACAAGCTGATCACCGCGCCGCTGGGCAACTCCGTGCTGCCTGGAATCACCCGCGATTCGGTGTTGCAGATCGCACGCGATCTGAATATCCAAATCGTCGAGCAGATGATTCCCCGCGAAATGCTCTACATCGCCGATGAAGCGTTCTTCAGCGGCACGGCCGCCGAAGTCACGCCGATTCGCTCGGTCGATAAAATCAACGTGGGCAAGGGCGTTATGGGACCAATCACGAGGGCAATCCAGAAGGAGTTTTACGCTATAGTGCGCGGAGAAAAATCCGACCGCCACAACTGGCTCACTCCGGTGCCGGTCCGCAGCAAGCAACCCGTCGGCGTATAATCCATGTGCAGAAATCCTCAGCGGAAGGGCGCTCTGCGCGCCCTTCTCGCTTCCCAGACTTCTACTCGCAACCCTCAGAAGGAGAAACTATGACCGCTCAGCAAGGCATGACCCCAGAGTTCGCCCTCGGTTACCGGGCAATGATGCTCGACAGCGCCGCTCGCGAACTGGAGATTACAAAGAAAGTCCTCGCCGCCATTCCCGACGAGAAGTCGGGCTACCGTCCCGATCCCAATGCGCGCACCGCATGGGAACTGGCCTGGCACATTGCCAACAGCGACGTTCAGTTCTTAACCGGGATCGCCGACCTCAATTTCGCGATGCAAAACCCTGAAGAGAAGCCTAAGACGGTTTCCGAACTCGTCGCCTGGTACGACAGCAACTTCAAGAGCGCCCGCGACCGCGTCGCCGCTCTCTCCGCAGAGCAATTGCTGACTCCGATAAATTTCTTCGGAGCGTTCAACTTTCCGTCCGTTGTGTATCTGAGTTTCTTGAACAATCACTCCATCCACCATCGGGGCGAACTGGCTACATATCTGCGTCCCATGGGATCGAAAGTGCCGTCGATTTACGGCGGCAGCTTCGACGAGCCGATGAACATGCCCGAGCCGGCCACCAGCGCGGCATAGCGGCGCTCGCCGGGAAAAAACAGAGCCGCCTTTAAGGGCGGCTTTTCTTATTTACGGCGAAGTTGCGAATCGTGTCTACCTTCCGCACCAGAGAATCTTGACCGGATATTTCCGGAAGATTCGATCCGCAGTCAGGACAATCATTTTCTCCACCATCGCTTGGGCGATCAGCAGCCGATCGAAGGGATCCTGATGATGCGGAGAGAGGGCGTAAACTTTCAGGGCGTGAAGATGAGTGACCGGAAGCGGCAGCAGGCGTTGTTTCGCCATGAATTCGGGCACGCATCTTTCCGGAGGAGAAGGAAGATTCAACTTTCCGAGGCGCGCTTTGATGCTCAATTCCCAGGCGCTGGCGGCGGAAAAATAGATCTCAGAATCTCGGCTGTCGAAGATCTCGCGTCCGTCTTTGTTGATTTTCTCGACAGTGCCAATGCTCCATAACCACACGACGCTGTCGAGAAGATACTTCACTTGCGCCTGCGCCTCGATGTTTCCTTGGGCCTGGTTTTCTTCGACTTGGTTTTCTTAGCTACGGTCTTCGTAGGCTGGGTTTTCTCGGGCTGGGGGGGATCACTACCATAAAACGCAGCCAGCAAATCGTCGGGCAGCGGAGCATCGAAATCGTCCGCGACCCACACTTCATCGCGCGCAAACCCCATGGGGCGCGGCGCCTTGGTGGCCTCAACCGCCACTAGGCGCGCGACCGGAGCGCCGGCGCGGGCGATCGTCACTTCTTCGCCCGCGGCCACGCGCTGGAGAAGGCGGGACAGATGCGTCTTGGCCTCGTGAATGTTGACTTCCATGCATCCAAGCTAGACTAAGTCCGATGACTAAGTCAATGATTTTCGAATCGCCTATTTTCCGCGCGCGTCGAGGCTCCACGGACCCGCGCCGACCTGCGTCATCAGCAACGCCGCGCCGAGCATAGAAGCGTTTTTCATGAACATCACCATCTGCATGACGTGCATGGTCGGGTCGGTGACAGCCCAGAAGTTGTGCATGGCAGGCGTGATGACGGCCAGAAACAGGACGATCAGCCAGGCGCCGATGCGGGCGCGATAGCCCAGCAGGATCGAAAATCCACCGACTAAGGCGATGACGCCGGAGAGCGGAACGGCAATCGAGGCCAGGGGTAC
>Ga0209010_1000530_pt1 | contig 11979 bp, 8 predicted proteins | sample BlaSpr_A8_OM1_O3_FD_187985 | JGI IMG/M metagenome (GOLD analysis project Ga0209010, IMG submission 187985) | Forest soil microbial communities from Thunder Bay, Ontario, Canada - Black Spruce, Ontario site 2_A8_OM1_O3 (SPAdes) (version 2) | ecosystem: Environmental > Terrestrial > Soil > Boreal... | reverse complement strand
CTGCTCGCCATCGCGCTGACCAATATGGGAGCGACGCCGCCGGCCGGCGTCGCTGCGCGCATCGTGCAGATCGCCGAGCTCAAGACCACCGGCTACTCAGCCCTTGGCTTTGCCGGACTGGTCAGCTGTTTCGTCAAGGCGATGCTGTGCAATTGGCTGGTCTGCCTCGCCCTCGTCCTCGCCATGACCACGACCTCGACCATCGGCAAGATCGCCTGCGCCTGGATGCCGATCTTCATCTTCTTCGCCCAAGGGTTTGAGCATTCCGTCGTCAACATGTTCATCATCCCGACCGGCATGATGATGGGCGCCAAGGTCACGGTCGCCGATTGGTGGCTGTGGAATCAAATTCCGGTCACGCTCGGCAATCTGGTCGGCGGTTTCACCTTCACCGGCCTTGCCATCTACATGACCTACAAGCCGCACGCGGCGGCCAAGGTTTTGGCGCCCACGCCGACCGGCGTCCCTGCCGAGTAGCGCAATCATTCGCCTATCGCGACGCATGGAGGTCTTCAACAAACGGAAGGCGTGATGTCGGGAGATTTCGAGCCGGAGCAAAAACGCTATCTCGAAGGCTTTATGGCCGGCCTGCAGATCGCGAAGACATCGCGATCCGCGGTCGGTAATGGCGTCGCGGCGGCCCAAGCGAGTGCGGTCGCAGCAGAGCCAGTCGGTCCCGACGCCGCGGCGTTGCGCGCCCAGGATCGCACCACCAAGGCCGGCGGCAAGCTGTCGGACCCGGAAAAATTCAAGCGCGAACTGCACCCGTTCGACGGCTACGAGAAGCTGAAGGACCAGGCCGCCAAAAACGAAGCGCCCAAGGCCGACGACAATTTCCGCTGGCGCTTCTTCGGCCTGTTTTACTGCGCGCCGACGCAGAAATCCTATATGTGCCGGCTGCGCATCCCGAACGGCGTTCTTTCGCATTGGCAGTTCTCAGGCGTCGGCGAGCTCGCCGAGCGCTATGCCGGCGGCTACGCCCACGTGACCACGCGCGCCAATCTGCAGATGCGCGAGGTCGAACCCAAAAACGCGGTCGCAATGGTCGAGGCGATCCAGGATCTGGGTTTAAGCTCGCGGGGCTCCGGCGCCGACAATATCCGCAACGTCACCGGCACGCCGACCGCAGGGATCGATCCGCAAGAGCTGATCGATACAAGGCCATACGCCCGCGAATGGCATTTCCACATCCTCAACGACCGCTCGCTCTACGGCATCCCGCGCAAGTTCAATGTCGGCTTCGACGGCGGCGGCGTGATCCCGGTGCTGGAAGACACCAACGACATCGGTTTTCAGGCCGTCGCCGTGAAGGATGGCTTCGGCGTCGAGCCCGGCATCTGGTTCAAGCTCCTCCTTGGCGGCATCACCGGCCATCAGGACTTCGCCCGCAGCACCGGCGTCATCGTCAAGCCTGAAGACGCCACCAAAGTCGCCGACGCCGTAGTGCGCGTCTTCATCGACAACGGCGACCGCACCAACCGCGCCAAGGCGCGGCTCAAATACGTCCTCGACGCCTGGGGATTCGAGAAATTCCTGGGCGCCATGGAAGACAAGCTCGGCCACAAGCTCACCCGCGCACCGGAGAACGCTCTTGAAACACGACCGCCCTTCGACCGCCTCGCTCACATCGGTTCACACCCGCAGAAGCAGAAGGGCCTTCATTGGCTCGGTGTCGTCCTTCCGGTGGGCAAGATTACCGCAGAGCAAATGCGGGGCATCGGCAAAATCTCAGCCGAGTTTGGCGACGGCGATATCCGGCTCACGGTCTGGCAGAACCTTTTGATCTCAGGCGTCGCCAAGGACCGCGTCGCCGCCGCGCACGCGGCCATTGAAGCGCTCGGGCTTTCTACCAAAGCGACGTCGATCCGTGCGGGTCTAGTCGCCTGCACGGGCAATGCCGGCTGTCGGCTCGCTTTGTCCGACACCAAGCGCCATGCCGAGGAGATCGCGCACTGGTGCGAAGCCCGCGTGCAGCTCGACGGCCCGCTCAACATCCATCTCACCGGATGCCCGAATTCCTGCGCGCAGCATTACATCGGCGACATCGGCCTCGTCGGCACCAAGGTGCAGGTGTCGGAAGAAGGCGATCAGGTCGAGGGCTATCACATCGTCGTCGGCGGCGGTTTTGGCCCCGATGCGGCATGCGGCCGCGAGGTCTATCACGATCTCAAAGCCGAGGACGCGCCGCGGGCGGTCGAGCGCATGTTGAAAGCCTATCTCGGCCACCGCGCCTCGGCGGACGAAAGCTTTTTGGCCTTCACCCGCCGTCACGAGGTCGATGCGCTCAAATCGCTGTTCGAGACGCAGGCGGTCGAATGACGCAGACCACGCCGCCGCCGATCCCGACGCTCATTCCGGACTCCGCGCCGTTTTCGGCGGAGCAGCGCACCTGGCTCAATGGCTTCTTCGCCGGGCTGTTGTCGCTCGATGGCGGCGTCAACGCGCTGTCGTCGGAAGAGACCGCGGCGCTGATGAACGACGTCATGGGGACGGGCGCGGCGACGCCGCGCGGCCCGCTTGATGATGGCGACGATGGGCAGACGCCGTGGCACGACCCCGCCATGCCGCTCGGCGACCGCATGCAGCTCGCCGAAAGCCGCCCGCTGCGGCGGCGGTTCATGGCCGCCATGGGCCAGCAGGATTGCGGCCAGTGCGGCTACAATTGCGAGGATTACGCCAACGCCATCGTCCTGAAAAACGAAGAGCGGCTGAACCTGTGCGTGCCCGGCGGCAAAGACACCACGCGCATGCTCAAAACGCTCTACGCCGAATTCGGCGCCATCCCGGCGACCGCCAAGGCGCCGGCGACCGTAACCACTCCCGACGCGGCCGCCGCGCCGACACCGACACGAGACCATCCGGCCGAGGCAACCTTCGTCTCCCGCACAAAACTCAACAAGCCGGGCTCGCAGAAAGAGACGTGGCATATCGATATCGATCTGGCGCGGAGCGGGATCGACTACACCGTCGGCGATTCGTTCGGCATGTTTCCGCATAACGAGCCGGCGCTGGTCGATGCCGTGCTTGCCGCGCTCGGCGCGCCGCCAGATTTCCCGATCGCCGGGCGTCCCTTGCGCGACGTGTTGACCGACGGCGTCTCGCTCGGCGTGGCGCCGGATATGCTGTTCCAGCTCATTTCCTACATCACCGGCGGCGAGCGGCGGCAAAAGGCCAAGGCGCTCGGCTCCGGCGGCGATCCGGACGGCGACGCCGCCACGCTCGATGTGCTCGCGGCGCTGGAGAAATTTCCCGGTATCCGGCCCGATCCCGAAGCCTTCATCGAAGCGCTCGATCCGCTGCAGCCGCGGCTTTATTCGATCGCGTCGTCGCCGAAGGCGTCTCCCGACAAGGTGGCGCTCACCATCGACACCGTACGCTACAAGATCGGCAAGCGCGCGAGATGCGGCGTCGCCTCGACCTATTTTGCCGACCGCATCGCACCGGGCACCAGGATCAAGGCCTATATTCAGAAGGCACAGCATTTCGGCCTGCCGGCCGACCCGTCCACCCCGATCATCATGATCGGCCCCGGCACCGGCATCGCGCCGTTCCGCGCCTTCCTGCACGAGCGCATGGCGACCAAGGCGCCCGGCCGCAACTGGCTGTTTTACGGCCACCAGCACCGCGACTACGACTTTTTATATGAGGACGAGCTGAGCGGCATGCGCTCAGCCGGTGTACTGACGCGGCTGTCGCTGGCATGGTCGCGCGACGACAATCAGAAATTCTACGTGCAGGACCGCATGCGCGAGGTCGGCCGCGAATTTTGGGCCTGGCTCGCCGAAGGCGCTCACGTCTATGTCTGCGGCGCCATCACCATGGGCAAGGACGTCGAGCGCGCCATGGTCGACGTCATCGCAGCCCACGGCGCGCGCAGTGTCGATCAGGCTGTCGCGTTTCTCGCCGACTTGAAGAAAAACCACCGCTATCATACCGACGTTTATTGAGCGCAGCCGGACCACTCACTCCATCTTCGCCCCAGACGCCTTGATGATCGCAGCCCATTTCGGAATTTCCGCCGCGATATAGGCGGTGAATTCATCCGGCGTGCCACCCACGGTATCGATGCCGAGCGCGGCGAGCTTTTGCTGCACACCGGGGTCCTTCAGCGTTTCGACGATCGCGTGGTGCAGCGTCTCAACGATATTTTGAGGCGTGCCGGCCGGCGCGACCAGGCCGTGCCATGTCGTCGCTTCGAAACCCGGAAGCCCGGCTTCGTCCATGGTCGGCACGTCGGGCAGGATGGCGGTGCGCTTGAGCGTGGTTACGGCCAGCGCGCGCACCTGACCGTTGCTGAGGAATCCCATGACCCCGGACGTCGTGGCGAACATCATCTGGTCGGAGCCGGCGATGACGTCCTGCAGCGCCGGCGCCGAGCCTTTGTAGGGCACATGCATGATGTCGATATGGGCCTCGGCTTTGAACAATTCGCCGGCCAGATGCGCCGCCAAGCCGTAGCCCGAGGACGCGAAGTTGAGTTTGCCCGGATTGGCCTTGGCGAGCGCGATAAGCTCAGCGAGCGAATGCGCCGGCACACTGAGATTGACCACCAGAACATTGGCCTGGGTGCCGATGAGGCTGATCGGCGCAAAATCCTTCACCGGATCGAAGCCGATCTTGCTGTAGAGGCTGGCATTGGTGGCGAGGATCGCGTTGTTGCCCAGCAGCAGCGTATAGCCGTCCGCCGCGGCGCGGGCCACGACCTCGCCCGCGACGTTGCCGCCCGCGCCCGGACGATTGTCGACGACAAAAGGCTTGCCGAGCACGCTGCCGAGCTTATCGGCCATGATGCGCGCCAGAATATCGCTGGCGCCGCCGGGTGGGAATCCGACCACGATGGTGACCGGCCGTTCCGGATAGTCAGCGGCGCCGGCAACGGCCGTCGCGCACAACAGCACGAGCGTTGCAGCGGCGGCACAGATCAGTCGCTTGAGCATTCCTGTTCTCCCGTGGCGCGACATTAAGGCGGCGGCGAACGCAGGCAAGCGCCGGCGCCTCGCAGCCCTCATGCAGCTTTGGCCGATGACACGCGCGCCAAGCTCGCGCTACAACCCCCGTAACCGATCCGAAAGAGAGTGGCCGATGCGTACCGGCGCCGAATACCTGCGTTCGCTCAATGACGGCCGACGCGTTTTTGTCGACGGCGAGAGCGTCAAGGACATCACCACGCATCCGGCCTTCCGCCAGGCGGCGCGCTCGGTCGCGAACCTCTACGACATCGCGACCGATCCGGCGCTGCGCGAGCGCATGACGTTTGCGTCGCCAAAGACCGGCCAGCCGGTGTGGCGGGCCTGGCAAATTCCACGCAGCCACGCCGATCTGCGCGCCCGGCGGCTGTTCTCCGAAACCTGGGCGGAAGCGACCTTCGGCCTGATGGGGCGCTCGCCCGATCACGTCGCCGGCTTCTTCACCGGCTACGCGGCGACGCCGCAGCTGTTCGCCACGGCGGGCCAAAAGTTCGCCGACAATCTGGTCGCGTTTTACGAATTCATGCGCGACAACCACATCTACGCCAGCTACGCCATCGTGCCGCCGCAGATCGACCGCTCGAAGCCGGCGCACAAGCAGAGCGACCCGACGCTCTATGCCGGCGTCGTCAAGGAGCGCGACGACGGCATCGTGATCTCCGGCGCGCAGCAGGTCGCGACCGGCGGCGTGCTGTCGGACTGGATTCACCTAAGCTGCATCCATCCGCTGCAGCCGGGCGACGAGAACTACGCCAACTGCCTTGCGGTCCCCGTCAATGCGCCGGGGGTGACGCTGATCCCGCGGCGGCCGTTCGCGCTGCATGCCGACAATGAATTCGACTATCCGTTGTCGAGCCGGTTCGACGAGTCCGACAGCTACGTCGTGTTCGACAACGTGTTCGTGCCGTGGGAGCACGTGTTCATCTACCGCAATCTGGAACTGACCCGCGACCAGTGGTTCAAGACACCGTCGCATTCGCTGGGCAACCATCAGGCGCAGGTGCGCTACGTCACAAAACTGCGCTTCATGATGGGGCTCGCGCAGCGGACTATCGAGATGATCGGCAGCTCAGGCCTGCCGCCGGTGCAGATCGCCATGGGCGAGATCGCGGCGCTGGTGTCGATCTACGAGGGCATGCTGCTGGCCCACGAGGTCGCGGCGCCGATCCGCGACGGCGTGCTGTGGCCGTCGGTGATCACGCTTTATGCGGCGATGGCGATGCAGTCGGAGTTCAACGGCCGCATGCTCGAGACGATCCGCGAGCTGGTCAGCTCTTCGGTGATCTCGCAGCCGTCGTCGCTGGCCGATTTCGACAATCCGGAGGTCGCCCCCTTGATCGAGCGCTATATGCGCTCGGGCACCATGGACGCAAAATCACGCACCGCACTGGTGCGGCTGTTGTGGGACTTCCTCGGCACCGAATTCGGCAGCCGCCACCAGCAATACGAAAAATTCTACGGCGGCTCGCCGTCGATCGTGAAGCAGAATGTTTATCGCAATTTCGACTTCAAGCGGGCCAATGCGCTGGTCGATCGCGCGTTGAATTTACCGCCGTTGGAATAAACGGGGCGCTGGTGGTGCGCCCTCTCCCCTTGCGGAGAGGCGGCCCGGCATTTCAGCAACAAGAAAGGGTAAGGGCCCCGGCGCGTCCGCGCCCCCTCACCCATCAGAGTGCACTGAAGCTTATGCGCCACCCTCTCCCACGAGGGGAGAGGGCCGACCGCGTCGACCACCACTATTTGTGCTTCGCGGGCTTTGCTTTCGCGGGCTTTGCCTTCGCGGGCTTTGTCTTCGCGGGCTTTGCTTTCGCGGGTTTTGCTTTCGCGGCAGGTTTTTTCGCCTGTCCATTGTTGATGGCGGCGTCGATCACCGCCCATGTCGCGATCGCACTCGCCGCCGTGGTGAAGACACCGTATTTGGAATAAATATCTCCGGCAGTTTTCTTTGCCGCATCCATGTTCCCGGACGGATTGGGAATCTGCGGGTCCGAGGCGTTGCGGATCGCATAAAAGCGGATATCGCGCGATTGCTGCAACGCGTTGGCCACCATCGCGTCGCCCATATCGCAGGCCTGGCCTAAGGCTTGCAGCTTGAAATGGTCGGTCGAATCGTCGAAGCCGAAAAAGTCGGTGGTGACGATCGTATTTTGCCCGCCGGACCATATCTTCGGCGTCTTGTTGCCGCCTTCCACGCGGGCGGCATTGATCCGCGTGAGATCGGGTGTGATCGCAGCGATTGCCCCGGCGGGCAGCGCGGCGGTCTGATAAACGGCCGTGGCAAAAGTCTCGCTCTTGAATTGGGTGGTACAGTCGAACCGCACTTTGGCGGCAATAATCACATCGCCAAGCGCCACGTCCTTACCGATACCGCCGCCGGTGCCGGTGGTAATGAAGAGCTTGGGTTTCACCGCCGCGGCGAGCTCGGCCATAAGCTTGCGAACCGGAGTATGCGGACCGTCATAGTCGAGATGCAGACCCGACTTGAAAAGCAATACCTTGGCCTTACCGATCGTGCACGGAAAATAGAGCCCGAGGCTTTGATAATAGCGCGCCATCTCGGCGCTCTTGTCATTGAACGGCGCGTCGCTGCCGGTAACGAGCGGGATATAATTGGCTATGCCGTGACGATATTCGTACCATCGCGATGGCAGATAGTCCGGCACAAACATGGCCGCAAGCGCCGCCGCCTCGGCCGAAGTCCATGTCACTACGATCGCGTCGTATCCGGCGAATTTGCTCAGATCGTCAGTCGCGGCGGGCGCTGTGTTGAGCGGCGCTGCGGTCGGCTTCGATGCTACGGGCCAAGGCACCGTGCTTGGTAAGCGCCCGGTCGAGCTCTTTAACGCCGCTTCCATTCCAGCCGCACGAAAGCGCTGTTGCGGAAATTCCGGATCGTAATTGAGGCGCATATCTTCGACATGGTCGAGCATGAGACAGTCTCCCGCTTTGACAGGGATGAATTCGAGCGAACGAATAAACGCTAATGAAACGTCAAACGGCGAGCTGAGACCTCAACGGCCATCAATGCGCACGTTCAATGCAACCCTATAGAGTTTTTGATATTCACGCAACTGCTGAGCCGCGGCGTACGGGAAACACTGGCCGCATTGAAATTTTAGTATCAGCGTACCAAGGGCCTGACGGGGCGCATGCCAGTGGCGAGCGTGCTGAATAATCAGCGCCGGCAGTCGCGGCCGGCCGCTAGCGCCAGGGAGAAACGCTACGCCTCGGCGTCGGCAAGCTGCGGCACAGAAGCCGGGGCCTTTTCCGCCGCCTTCGGCTCCAGTGCCGCTGCCACTGCTTCCTCGACCCGCTCGAGCCAGACGAACTCCATCTCCCGCCGCGCGACCTCGGGGATGTCATCGTAGTCGCGGCGATTGCGCGCCGGCAGCATGACGCGCTTGATGCCGGCGGAATGCGCGGCGACGACCTTCTCCTTGATGCCGCCGACCGGCAGCACCAGGCCGCGCAGGCTGATTTCGCCCGTCATCGCCGTGTCGCTGCGGATGGTGCGCTCGGTCATCAACGACACCAGCGCCATGAACATGGCGACGCCGGCGCTCGGGCCGTCCTTGGGGATAGCGCCCGCGGGCACGTGGACGTGGATGTCGCTCTTCTCGAAGCGGCCCGGGTCGATGCCGAGCGCCACGGCGCGGTTCTTGACGATGGAGAGCGCGGCTTGCGCGCTTTCCTTCATCACGTCGCCGAGTTGGCCGGTGAGGATCAGCCGGCCGGAGCCCGGAATGCGGGTGGCTTCGATGAACAAGATATCGCCGCCGACCGGCGTCCAGGCGAGGCCTGTGGCCACGCCGGGCACGCTGACGCGCATCGCCACTTCGTTTTCGAATCTCGGCGCGCCGAGAATCGCCAAAAGGTCGTCGCGCGCAATCCGGATCGGGCCGCTCTGCCCTTCCGCAATCCGCACCGCGGCATGACGCAACACCTGACCGATCTGGCGCTCCAGGCCGCGCACGCCGGCTTCCCGGGTGTAACCCTGGATGATGTCGCGCAGTACCTCGTCGCCGATCTCAACCTGGCCGGGCTTGAGCCCGTTCGCCTCCAGCTGGCGGCGCACCAGATAACGATGCGCGATCTCGAGCTTCTCGTCGGCGGTGTAGCCGGCAAGGCTGATGATCTCCATGCGGTCGCGCAGCGGACCGGGCACCGTGTCGAGCATGTTCGCCGTGGTGATGAACACCACGCGGCTCAGATCGAACGGCACCGCCAGATAATTATCCCGGAACGTATTGTTCTGCTCCGGATCGAGCACTTCAAGGAGAGCCGCGCCGGGATCGCCGTGAATGCCGGCGCCGAGCTTGTCGATCTCGTCGAGCATCATGACGCAGTTGCGCGAGCCGGCCTTGCGGATGGCCTGGATGATGTTGCCGGGCAGCGCGCCGATATAGGTGCGGCGATGGCCGCGGATCTCGGCCTCGTCGTGCACGCCGCCGAGGCTGACGCGCACGAATTTGCGGCCCATGGCGCGCGCGATCGACTGGCCGAGCGAAGTCTTGCCGACGCCGGGCGGACCGACGAAGCACAGGATCGGCGCCTTGCCCTGCGGAGCGAGCTTGCGCACGGCGAGATATTCGATGATGCGGCGCTTGATCTTGTCGAGGTCGTAGTGGTCCTCGTCGAGGATTTTTCGCGCCTCGGCAATGTCGATCGGCTTTTCCTCGGGCAAGGCCCATGGCAGCTCGATGAGCCAATCGAGATAGGTGCGCACCATGCCGTACTCGCCGGCCGCTTCGGGCATGCGCTGCAACCGGCGCAATTCCTTGCGCGCCTGGTCCTCGACCTCCTTCGGCATGCCGGCATCGGCGATGGCCTTCTCGAGCTCGGCCATCTCGGCCGGCACAACCGGGGTCGCCACGGTCACCGAGGGCAGCGCGAGCACGCCGAGGTCGCGCGCGAGCGCGATCGTCAGCTCGACCCGCACCGGCGCCAGCGGATGACCGGGCCCGAAGTCGTAGCCGATCAGTCGTTCGTCCCAGGCCAGCGTGAGCGGACCGGCCACTACTGCCTCCCGGGACCGGGGTCCGCGCCCAGTTCCCGGCCGCGGTCCCGCGCGGCCTCGATGGCGGCCAGGAACGCGGCCCGCACCCCGTGCCGCTCGAGCTCCCGGATCGCGGCGATCGTGGTGCCGCCCGGCGAGGTGACCGCCTCGCGCAAGATCACCGGATGCTCGCCCGATTCCCGCAGCATGGTGGCCGCGCCGTAGACCGCCTGGGTGACCATCTCCAGCGCGGTACCGCGCGCCATGCCGAGCAGCAGGGCCGCGTCCACCATCGACTCGACCAGGTAGTAGACGTACGCGGGGCCGCTGCCGGACAGCGCGGTCGCCGCGTCCTGCTGAGACTCGGGGATCCGCAGCACCTTGCCGACCGGGCGGAGGAGTTCCTCGGCACGCTTCAGGTGCGCCTGGGTGGCGTGCGAGCCCGGTGAGATCACGCTCATCGCTTCGTCGACCAGCGCCGGGGTGTTCGACATCACCCGGACCACGGGCACGTCGCCGGTCAGGCGGCGCTCGATGAACGACGTGGGGATGCCTGCCGCGATCGAGATCACCAGCTTGTCTTCGCTCACCGAAGGGGAGATCTCGGCCAGCAGCGCCGCCATGTCCTGCGGTTTGACGCTGATCACGAGGGTCTCCGCGCGCGCTGCCGCCTCGGCGGCGGTCAGCACCTCGATCCCGTAGGAGTCGCGCAGCTGCGCGGCGCGGTCGCTGCGGCGCGCCGCGGCGACGACCCCGGCCGGGGCCACCACGCCGGACCGCAGCAGGCCGGACAGCAGCGCCTCGCCCATCTGGCCGGCGCCAAGGACAGCGATCATCCAACGGAGCCTACCGGGATCGCCCCGCCCACCTCCCCATCCCCCTTCACCGGCGCGACGCGAGCGAGCGCAGGAAGAACGCGAGGTTCGCCGGCCGCTCCGCGAGCCGCCGGACCAGGTAGCCGTACCAGTCGCTGCCATAGGGCAGGTAGACCCGCACCTGCGCGCCGTCGCGGGCCAGCCGGAGCTGCTCGGCCGGGCGGATGCCGTACAGCATCTGGTACTCGAAACTGGCCGGGCGCCGGGCGGCCGCCCTGGCCCGCTGCCCGGCGATGCGGATCAGCCGCGGATCGTGGGTGGCGATCATCGGGTATCCCGGCCCGTCCATGAGCACCCGCAGGCAGCGGGCGTAACACCGGTCGACCTCGGCGCGCGCCTGGAACGCGACGTCTCCGGCCGCGCTGTACGCGCCCTTGCACAGCCGGACCCGCGACCCGGCCACCGCGAGCGCCCGGCAGTCGTCCGGGCTGCGCTGCAGGTACGACTGGATCACGCAGCCCAGGCCGGGGAAGTCGGGCCGGACCTGCGCCGCGATGCGCAGCGTCGCCTCGATCCTGGTGTGGTCTTCGGCGTCGAGCGTGACCGTCGTGCCAGCCGCGCTGGCCGCCGCGCAGATCCTGGTGATGTTCTCGCGCGCGGTCTTCTCGCCGTGCTCGGCCAGGTCGAGTCCGACGGCGGTCGGCTTGACTGAGACCTCGGCCGCGCCGCGGCCAGACATGCCGCCCGCGTCGAGCCGGCCGAGCAGCCGCACGTACTCGTCGGTGACGGCGGCGGCCTGCTCCGGGTCGACGGTGTCCTCGCCGAGGTAGTCCAGGCTGACCAGCAGGCCGTCATCCAGCAGACGGCGGGTCACGGCGAGCGCATCATCGGCGCTGTCCCCGGCCACGAACCTGGCCACGACGCCACGGGTCAGCGGGGCCGTGGTGACGATCCGGCGAATCTGTTCGCTGGCGGACGCGGCCAGCAGCGCTCGGCGCAGCACGGCGGATAACCTCCCGGGCACGGCGGGAACGGCGTTGTTCCTGCGAGCCCAGGCTACTCGCGTGACCGGGTCAGGTTGCCCGGCCCGCGCCGCAGGGTCACGGTCACGTTCGCCCCGGCGTCCGGCGGCACGATCACCTCCTGGGCGGCCGGGATGCCGTCGGCCAGCAGCGTGGCGTCAACCGGGACCGTCCGCTTG